>Ga0335072_10000417_pt1 | contig 85539 bp, 85 predicted proteins | sample Lox_Sample_21_FD_206725 | JGI IMG/M metagenome (GOLD analysis project Ga0335072, IMG submission 206725) | Soil microbial communities from Loxahatchee National Wildlife Refuge, Florida, United States - Lox_Sample_2.1 | ecosystem: Environmental > Terrestrial > Soil > Wetlands | place: USA... | reverse complement strand
TGAAGTGCACGTTTACTTGACAATCTGCCACTTCATGCCTCAGATCAGAAGGCCGACTACTTCCTGGAAGGGGCAGCGGATGCTCTGCTCGAAAAAAATTCTCGTCGTAGTCAAACAAGCGAGAAAAGTGTGACCTAGGAATGCATGCTGACTTGACCGCATGAAGAGATCTCCTTAGTTCTTGATGTAGAATGCTTTCTCGGGAGGGTCCCGGCTAGGGTCCTATATCACAACATCCCGGATGTCTTGTGTTTCCCCTAATCCAGGAAACAAGATCTACTCGCCCCATAACCTGCTATCGAAGATGATGTACATGATTGCTTTTTGCTGGGAAACGCCCAAATTACACCTTCATCAACTTGGCTGCATAATTAGTTATGGTGTCAATCTGCGGAAAGCTCATCTCCTCCAGTTTCTGTGCATACGGTGTCGGCACTTCGGCTCCCGTTACCCGGACGCCTGGTGCGTCGAGGTAGTCGAAAGCATACTCCATTGCCAATGCGAGTATCTCACTGCCTACGCCGAATGATGGGAAGCCTGACTCGACGACCATCAGGTGACCAGTCTTCTTGATCGATTTAACAATCGCCTCCACGTCCATTGGTTTGAGCGACCGCAAATTGATGACTTCGGCATCAACGCCGTACTTCTTGTGCAATTCTTCCGCGACAGTCAAGGACTGACCCACACATCTTGAAAGCGTGACAATGGTCAGGTCTTTGCCAGGCCGCTCGATCTTGGCTTTACCAAATGGAAGGACGAAGTCGTTCTTTTGCGCGGCTTCGCTCATCGGAAATACTTGGCCGTAGAGCAGTCTGTGAAGGTTAGGACACATACCAAGCCTTGCTATTGATCCGTGTGCTTACTCATTCTCCAATACTACCACTGGGTTAGGATCTCGGATTGCAGCCTTGAGCAGACCTTTCGCATCTTCCGCACTCCACGGCGTAACAACTTTCAATCCAGGAATGCTACCGTACCAGCTCGAGTAGTCTTGTGAGTGTTGTGCGGCAACACCAGAGGCGAATCCGTTTGGTCCTCGGAACACGATATTGCAGGGTTGAGTACCGCCAGACATGTAGTGAGTTTTAGCCGCGGAGTTGACGACCTGATCTATCGCTTGCATGGCGAAGTTGAATGTCATGAATTCACACTATATCCTTAGTCCACAACACTTCCTAGAGAGTAGGTCTTACTTACGACGGGGTGAAGGCCGGCTAACGCAGCCCCAACTGCGAGACCACAGAAGCCAGACTCGGTAATGGGCGTGTCAATCACACGTTTGGGACCGAATCGGTCTAGTAACCCTTTTGTAACTTTGTAGCTGGAAGTAGAGACCATGTCAGCCTGCAATTGCGGAACATAACCGTAATCGAGCGCTTACGCTCCGTTGTATTGTGCTACTTCTTCTCCCAGAATGAAGACTTTCTCATTGGCTTCGAGTTCCTCAGCCAAAGCCTCATTCAGGGCATCTCTGACGGTATATTCTTTGGTTCCGGCTGGTGTAGCATATGTTCGTATTCGTGGAGCAGAGGGAATTGAAGCTGCAGGGAAAAAGGATGGCCGCTGAGGAGCTACACAACGCTGCGACAGGAGACGCGAAGCTGGCCTTAAAAGGCGAGAGGCCGCCATGGTTGAGGAGAGCGACTTGGTAGGAAGTGAATGTAAAAAGCAGAGCGATTGAATGAGTTCGACTGAAACTCTTTGCAGAATACCCTTGGGACTTGTTGGGTTGCGAGAGCTCCATCTTAGCGTCGAGTTCCGGGACGAAGCATGGCGCTAACCCCCGTTGAGCTCAAGGTTTCCCGGCCGTTGAATGGGCGAGCGCGCCCGGAGTGTTGTTGCGCAGCTTCGCTTGATCGTGTCCTGTATGTAATCATATCTCCGATGCGAAAGCACATCTAGCTCCATGTTAGAAGCTTGAACAGCATAGACTGACTCGACCCTACCGTCGTGATGATTGACAGGCTCTGTGCAGTCCTTTTTCTTTCTGTTTCGTCCGCATTCGCGTCTCAGCCCTCAGCACAAAGACCCGAAAGGGTGCCCTTGCGTGATCTGACATGGGGACAACTGAACTTTCTGCACACTACTGATACGCACGGATGGCATGCTGGACATCTTCAAGAGTATGACAAACTTCAGATCTCTGCCTGTTCGGAAGCCTATAGACTAACCATTTCGCAGGCCCTCGTTCTCTGCCGACTGGGGAGATTACATCTCTTTTGCAACTCGTATGCGAGAGAAAGCTGAAGCTAATGGTCAAGACCTACTTGTGATTGATAGCGGGGATCGAATAGAGGGAAATGGGCTCTACGACGCCTCGGATCCCAAAGGCGAATATACCTTCGACATTTTCAAAGAACAACATATCGATGTCATATGCACCGGAAACCATGAGTTGTACAAAAAGAATTCCTCAGAGAATGAGTACTTTGTCACGGTCCCTGCATTCAAGGACAATTATTTGGCGTCGAATCTGGATATCATAGATCCTAGGACAGGCGATCTGGTTCCACTTGCACCCAGATACAAGAAGTTTACGACCAAAAAGCAAGGCTTGAAGATTCTTGCTTTTGGATTTATCTTCGACTTTACGGGAAACTACAATAATACGGTCGTTCAGCCAGTCGAGCAAACAATCAAAGAGGCATGGTTTCAAGAAGCAATTCGAGATCGGGAGGTGGACCTCTTCTTGGTTGTTGGACATGTCCATATTCGAGCTGCGGAATTCGATGCAATCTACAAAGCAATCCGTGATGTCCAATGGGATACACCAGTCCAATTTTTCGGCGGACACTACCACGTCAGAGACTACAAGAGATTTGACTCAAAGTCTTACGGACTCGAGAGTGGACGCTTCATGGAAACTATCGGCTTTCTATCTATTGATGGCATTTCGAAGAAAGCTGAGCGAGACCCATCAGCACAAGCAGCTACAACGTTCTCTCGGAAGTATATCGACAATAACCTGTTCTCCTTTTATAGCCACACTGGACTTAATGCAAGTGAATTCCACACGGAGCATGGGCGGAATGTCTCAAAGTCGATACAAACGGCGCGCAGCAAACTCAAGCTTGACCAGACTTATGGGTGCGCTCCAAAGAACCTTTGGATGAGCCGGGCGAAATATCCGAGCGAGGATAGCATCTACACTTGGCTTGAGGAAGATGTCCTTCCAGAGATTGTGTCGGACAAAGACAGAGCGAATCAGGCGAGATTAGCTATCGTCAATACTGGTGCAATTCGCTTCGATATCTTTGAAGGACCGTTCACAAGAGATTCAACTTTCATTGTCTCACCTTTTACGAGCGGTTTCCGATATGTGAAGGACGTACCTTTCGACAGGGCAATTCAGTTACTCTCGATTCTGAATAACAACGGCCAGGTTGTTGGACTTGAAGGTGGTGCATTGAAGAGTCAAATGCTCTCGCCACCGGAGCAGTTTGCAATCCTATCTGACATCATTGTTGATCATGAAAAGGTGGTCCGCTCACTGACGCAGCAACCACTATCCGACACGGAGAAATTAATTCCAGGCTACACGACCAAAGACGATGCAGGATCAGATGGTGACGATACAGAGCACTCTCCTATCAGCTTCTACCGAGTGCCAAATTGTATCCAGTCAATCATCAACGGATCGGTCACAATGTCGGAAACGGACGCAGTTGATGTTGTGTACATCGATTTCATTCAGCCATGGGTTCTACTGGCTTTTAAATTTCTCGGCTTGGACTACGAGGAAGCTGACACAGCACCCTACATGTATGGCGAGAACCTTACGACTTTGCTGGCGGAGTGGGTAGCCAGAAATTGGAAAACCAACTGTTAGTCGGACTCTTTCGGACAGATAATGCTAAGGTTGGCATGTAGAATCATGTTCTTGGAGAATTTGCCGCTGCCCTGGACAACTTCACGAGCTATCTTAACGTTCCAATTTCTCTTAACTGAATCAAACTTGCTGAATGGCCTACCAATTTTGAGTTGGAGACAACCTTCCGGTCTTGAATTTTTCGTTGAAGATACTTTACAAAGCTGGCTCTCCACCAGCGTTCCTCTTCCCGCACACTTACTGTTCCCAATCAGTCGTCACTTCTTGTCCTTCCAACCCAGAGAAAGCTTTGCCATGTGTGTAATAACCAACACGATTTCGATTCCATACGGCATGTGCAGTCTTGGCGACATATTCATGTCGATCTCGCTGTCAAAGTGGTTGTTTCTAGACCCAACCCTACCTCCTGTGACTGCGTTGCAAAGACTCCATGTACTCGGAATAGTCCGGCCAAAGACGTGATCGTACGGGTGTCGGTAGGAGGATTGGTTGCGAGACGCCGTGTGTGGGGAGGTGCTCGGCTCACTGAGTCGTGTTTGGTTAGATAGCAAGTAGACTAGATTGTGAATGCTCGTCGGGAAGGATGCTCTTTACCCAACACCGTCTCATTCAGCCTGAGTGCTTGTCGATGCATCTCTTCCGCCTCGTCCTTGCCTGACAACTCGCCCTTTGATTGTTATAGCTATTCCGCACGGCCAAGCACCAACAGTAGCTCCCGCTTCAGCTTCTCGACTTCCTCCCTTTGGCGGCCTTGACTTTGGTCTTTCTCGTGCAACGCCCGATCGCGTTCTTGAAGCATATCTGCCAGTTCGTGATTCTTCGTCTTCATCTCGCGTTCCAGACGCTCCCGCTCTTCGATCGCAATCTTCGCCGAACTAGCTTGAAGCCTCAACGACCTGGTCGTCTGAATCAAATCGAGGTGTTCTTGACGTAGCTGGGTGTACAACTTGGCCAATGCTTCGTACTTTGACCTCCAAGCAGTGACTTGCTCCTGAAGGACCCGGACTTGGTCATCTTTCGGCCGGTTTAGGAGGTTCCACTTAGACTGAAGCTGAGATAATTGCTCTGCGAGATCCTTTGTCCGTCGTTCTTATTGCTGAAGTATGAGTCCTTCGTCTTCATGCGCCGTCGCCTCTTGCTTTTTCGTCTCCGACCTAGAGGAAATTGCGGATTTGGCCGCCATAGCTCTTCGATACACAGTCGAGTTCACGATTATATCGTCAAACTCAAACTCGGACCCGCCAATTGTAGACGTTGTGTCAATGCAATCCAAGCTTTGAATGTCGTACGTGGCTTCGTAAATTGAGGCGGCTGCATTAGTCTGCCGTCTGGATGCCCTGAGCCGCCCGGTTTGCTGGGCAATCCGCTGCAGCATCTCAGCATGAGTATCCAGTTTTGTATGGATGTCACCTGTTGACTCCCTGGGACAAGTGAGATATTGTCCTTATCGAGCTTCTGCACTTACTTACATTTGCAATAGTTGCAGGAGAAGCGTCATGGCCGATTGCTGGCCTCTGAGCTGAGCCAGTAAGCTCTACATCATGCTCTCATTCCACACGTATTTCGTCTTCGCGCGAAAACCAAGCCTTCGGAAGCCGTCGCCGGCTCCTTTCATTTGAAGAACCTCGTCATCCAAGGCTGCATAAACGAGCATGCAACCCGTCAAGATGGTGTCAAATGCGCCCTGGATTTCATGTTTACCGAGAAATCGGGAGGAAACGATTTCCTAATTTTGAAGCATTAAGGCCTGGAGGTGGGATAAGGAGGTGCTGATCGTGGTCGTTTCGGCGCAGATCGCCGAGATGGTGGTCTGTCCGTACTGATACGTATTTCGAAGATCGTTCAGAGATTTGGCTGTTTGCATACATTTTGCTGTTAAACCGACGACGGTGGCAGTGATTGACAATGGGTCCATATCTGACACCTCCTTCAATTGTAATGTCTTGCGAATGCGTAAGCCACTTGTAAAGTCGATCCAAGCGAAAGCTGGCAATGGGTATCGTTATGTTCATAAGTTCTAAAACGGTCACATGGCAAAACCAAAATCGAGTATCATCCTTTCGCGAGCCATATCTTCACTGGCGCTGGGGAAATGGTGGCGATGGAGGAAGGGTTAAGCTAGATTTGCACCCCCGGGTTCAGCTAAAATCAAGCGCAGGCTAATCTGGGATGTGGGATTTTTGGCTTATCATATTCGACGAGTTGAAGTAAAGTCGGTCGGTGAAAAGGTAATGATCTAGCATTTTCGAACGAGAAAGAGGAAACCAAGCAGCCGAGCAGCTAAACCTCGAGCTGAAATGTCCAGGAAATGAAAATAGGGTTGGACTTAGGGGCGATGGCTAAGCCACGTCCACTGGGCTAACCAAGGTCTTCTATGATGAATTCTGCCTTACCCGGTGGAGGCTGTGCACAGGGAAAAAGCAGCAGATAGTTAAACTTTGAGAGTCCGTACGAACATGCCGTTTACGCTTCCTATCTACAATACATACCACTAATGAGAGAAGGAATCCCGCGCCTAGAATTTCTGCAGCAGAAAGAGGGTCCGTGGAGATAGAACATTCTAGGTTAGAGTGCGGTAGAAAGGGGTGCCTACCTCGATACATGCCTTGTAATCTTACCAATAACGCCGCTTTGCATTTGATTTCTCGGAAGCTCTGTCAAGTGTGCCTCCGGGCGGAATAAATCATCATCATCGCCAATTACTCCACGATCTCGTCCCCCTTGCACTCAAGTACAAACACAGCCTCTTGCTTCATCTTTCAGCACCAGAAAATTCCGCAGATCCAAAAATTTCTCGGGCCGGCGGGGAGCTTGAACCACTGCTACAGTCGACTATGTGTCCGATGCGATGAATTAATAAGAGCCTCTTCACCACCCCGAAGGCCGTGAGAGCCTTACCCGCAACTACAATCACTACACCGAATGCACCAGTCTGCCGCTGTCCATTTCTTCCCGAATTTAGGGTTGTCTTGAAAGAAAATATGCCCTGAAAAAGATTCGCTGCTCTTCGACATTCATCCTACCATCTTGACAGAATGCTGTGTGCCACTTGCAAGGAATTCATCATCAAACACTATGCGCACCGTCCTGGCCCTCCGGCTTTTTCGAGTTCAAGCACAATCCCTTCAGTGAGGTGAAGTCTTCTGCGAGGGTTGGGTGAGCCACCTGCGGTTTTATCAGTCGAGCAACAAAAGAAGCGCAATACGAATATGACCAGTGGATAAAGGGAGTTGCCGGCCATCAATCGACCGTCTACTGGTCTTCTTTGAAGCCTGATTTCTATGTGCCTGGAAAGTGGGGGGCGATTGACAGCCAACTTCCGGCAGATCTGGACGCATGTGGTCCAAATAGCGACCCCTGACCCAGGATACATGTATGATCTTCAATATGACTTGCCGCCGCGAACAGACGACGGCAATTGCTTCGAACTTGCGAGGACTTGGATAAACAGCTGTGTCCATTCGCACCGCTGGTGTGCGAGACTGCAAGACACCCGGCTTCCGAGCCATGTCCTGGATGTTGGAATACATAATTCACCAAGAGACCTATATCTACTGGAGAGCAACGGCAAGTGCGGTCGATACGTCACTTTGAGTCATCGATGGCCTCCAAACCTGTCATTGAAGACCACGTCACAAAGCAACGATCAACACCGACAGGGCATCCCACTTTCACGCATGCCAGCCACGTTCAGGGATGCTGTGATTGTTTGTCGGAAGCTGGGTATTCGCTATCTATGGATCGACGCCCTTGTATTCTCCAAGGCTCAGACGAAGTTTGGGCTAAGGAAGCTCCACAAATGGGATCATTCTATTCGAACGCCGTCCTTACTATCTCGGCTTTGGTGCGAGTTCGCCTAAAGGGGGTCTCTTCACCTGTAACTTGTTACCTTCGAATTCCCAGTGCCGGGGGAGCCTAAGTCTCAAGTTATGGGACTCAGAGTCTCGATGCCGTCGTTTGACAGTGACATGGAGCGGTCGCTACTAGATGCAAGGGGATGGTATACCAAGAACGGCTCCTGAGCATCGCGAATTTGCATTACGGACCAAACCAGATGCTTTGGAAATGCTAAACTGTTGTCTCTCCGGAGTGTAGTAAGCCGTCTCCGCTATGAATGCACTTACACACGAGTTTGGCAGATGGTTATTGTTGGCTAAGACTCAGCGTGCTGACGCCATGAGCGGATGGCAGGAGATGGTGGCCGTTTTCTCTCGGAAGCAATTTACGGTGAAGACAAGTAAGCTAGCTGCAATCATGGCTATCACGAGTCGGCTTACGGACAGTAATCTTCTGAATTCTAAGTTTGTTGCTGGCGTGTGGTTGGAAGACCTATATAAGCAACTATTGTGGAGCCACGACCCAAGACTCGGAACAAGAAGCCTTGGACCGCTGCCGGCCCCTCGCGAGGACTTCGTGGAAGACAGCTGGAGATCACGTTCACCATCATGGAGTTGGATTTCAGTAGACTGTCCTACATCAGCCATGTTCAATTCCACCCTCGGGATCCAGAACATTAACTTTACGGTCATTGATGTTAGTCCCTCTTCCAACGTGGATATTTCTGCCTACCGCCACGATCGCGAGAACATCGAGTTACTCCCACAGGGGAAAACCATGGCGACTCCGCTGGTCCATTTGCAGGCCCTCCTCGACGGACAGCAGATGAGAGGACGATAGCTATCCCCAGCATGCAAGGAATGCCACTCTCCGTGTCGATTAATATTGGCCGGATAGTCCCGGGTATACTGTTTTGCTTGAAGCTGGCAGCATTCTCTGGTCATGGTGTGATCCCCAGGACCGCCCTGCGTATGGTTCTGTTCTTGGGCTTGTTCCACGTAGAGGCAATGATGGGCTTCTGTTTAGACGAATTGGTGTTGGTACTGGCTCAATAGACTACGTTAATGAGTTCTTCCGCGATGGGAAAAGGTACGAGTTCAAGTTGATCTAGATTAAGCCATCGATCTAGATGGGTTTAGAGGGCATTGCTAGCTAACCTGCGTTAAAATGGGGGATGAATGTTGAATGGATGAGATAAGCAGTACAGAGGACATTTATACGAGTCACTCGTCCTCTTCGATCAACTCTTTTTGTCTCATGCCACCCTTCCTCTCGTGCCGCTTTCTCGGTTCACACTTAGCCCAAGGGCGAACCACGTAAGTCCCTAAATTTAGATCGTCAGCTACATCGTAAATTATTCTATGGGCTTTCTCTGGTGTCGGCTATCTTCTCATACCACCTTTCCTCTTGCTTTCGCAAAGTCACGCGCTGCAAAGTCCCAAGAGGAAGGAATGCTGGTAGAAAAATCTTAATCTTCCGACGAGCGAGACAGCTTCCTTTCGTACCCACGCCTCCAGCCAACTGGTTGGGATCTCGGCGTATTGGTGAGGATGGTTATGGTGGTGTTGAGGACGCTGGGGAGTGGGATGTCGAGAGCGACGGCCGAATTCTCGATATAAGGAGCGAGTATTAGGATCTTTGGCAGTCATTGAGCAATTAAAAGCGTTGAGCTGCCTTTCGAATTTTGAAGCTCAATCATGTGTGCTCCTGGACGTCGCTGCACTCTCCAATGCTCGCGCCCTCTCAAGAACACGCCTGGGTATCATTCGTGCCAGTACCGTTCAGCCATATCAAACTTTGGAACCTGGAGTACGCCGGGCACTATCTTACGTTCGTTTCTGCTTGCTCCTTCCAATCTTCCAAAGCCCAAACGCCCTCGTGAAATACCAATCCCAGAATCCACTCCACACCCAGCCTCCAGCCAGTGTCCAAACAACCCAACTCTTGTTTCCCTCCCAGATCCACCTCTTTCGTGCATCTTTCAAAAGCCACCTCCACGGCCAGGGCCCTGCTCCAGGTAATACCTGCCTCACAACACTACTGGCGTACTCCTCATTCGACATTGCGCCCATTTGTGAATGTGTCAACCTGCCCTGATATTCCTCGTCAACCGCTGCATACAAACTGTGCTCTGGGAGGACCCTGGACGTTCGTGCGATCCGACTCTTGACCCCACCTGTCACGATCGTGATCACGCTGACGCCCAACGGCGCCATCTCAACACGTAGCGTATTCGCGTACGCGTGCAGGGCGGCCTTCGAGGCATTGTATACACTGCCGAAGACATACGGAATCACGCCCGCTAAACTTCCAAGCATAACAATTGTTCCCTTCGCTTCAATCAGCAACGGCGCAAAGACCTGGCACAGGCGCATGACGCCGAAAACATTGGTTTCGAAGACATCGCGGACGCCGGGAAGGTCGATGTCGAGGGCTGGCACGGTATAGTTGATGCCGGCATTGTTGACGAGGTAATCGAGGCCGCGGCCGTGGAGGAGAGGGGTCAGGGTGTCGAGAAGGTATTGGATGGAGGGTTCGGAGTCGACGGTTAACGGGAGGGTCTCGATGCCGTGGGCGGCGAGGGTGGTGAGGGAGGAGGGGTTGCGGGCTGTTGCGAAGACGCGGAGGTTGTGGGAGTGGAAGGCTAGGGCGAGAGAGTGGCCGATACCACCAGGGGAACAGCTGGGTAGAATGTTAGCTAGGCGGCGTGGATGTGGGCTGAGAATACATGACGAGGTGGTGAAGAGTATTCAACACCGCAGTCCGTCGACAAATATTGGTGGGAAGGTCGAAGAATCATGTACACCGGCTTTGCCGAGCATAACGTTTAGAGCAGAAATGAAAGGGTGGTACTAGCTGAAATGTGCTTGTTTCTTGTTGAGGGAGAGGAAAGGGTGTATTACCCTGTGATGAGGACAGTCTTCCGGGTGTCTTCTGCGTTGGCCATAGTACGCGCAGAGTCTGTATAAGTTCGTGAGAGGACCTGGCCTAGGAACATGTGAGAAAGATGCTTTCCAACTTCAACGCGGGGAAATCTGCCCCGGGGCTCATTATGCTCCGCCACTTGGCGAGACACTCTAGAGGCATTTTTGCTCATTACACCGCCAACTTTGTCATAACTCTATTGTCCACAGCATATGAAGGATGAGGTACGTACAGACTTGGTGTCGTCTTGACAGCTGAGCAGCCTAATCCCGCCAGGTGTTGTGAGGGATTGAAATACTGCCATTTTGCGGTCCATGCGCCGACTACGGAATCCCCACACGCCAGGAGCTACAGATGCTCTGTCATTAGCCAAACCTCTTCCTCTGCAAGGAGGACCGTCTCTTTAATTTCCCAGGCAGAACTATGTCCTGAGACCAATAGCTCCTGTGGGCTTCTGCTCCGGACATAGCGCGGACGCAGACTCTTGCGCTTGATGGATACTCTCCCATGCCGCTGGCAGGGATTTGGCTACTAGCGAGGTTCCCAGCTTCTAATTGGAGATTTCACTTTTGTTCGACTAAAAATGCGCCACAATTGGTCGGGAGCCAATAGATTTTCGGCCCACTGCTCAGGGCCCGAACAACTTCCCTCTCTTATAAGTCGAGCTGTCTGAGGTATTGTTTGTAATGTTTCTGTTAGGCAGCAACTCACCATCTACCAAGCCAAGATCATTTGTCCATACTACTTCATTGCAGATATTCGACATTCGCAGTATCCCACTCTCGCTCCGTGGAAGTTTTCCGCCATGGATTCGGGGCCAGCAGGTGAATATTGGTTGGCTGACTTCATGGAGGAGGATGAAGATTGGGTGTCTAAGTATCTGCAAGGCATCCACTTTGTCAATGAAGAAAGTGAGGACATTGGGGGACGCTCTATGCCGATGGGAAATACCACCAACGCAGACGTTTCGTCCATTCTTACTTCGATCTCACCTACGACTATTACAATCCGGCGTGCTACAGCTCAACAAAATTCAGAAAGAATTCCATTTAGCAAGAGGTGGGAGCTTCTCAAGCCTGAAATTGAGCGACTATACATCCACGAGAATGTTCCCCTCCGCGACATTGTTGGAATTATGAAGGAGAAGTACGACTTTGACGCAGTGTGAGTGTAATATTAGGCCCAGCAAACATATGAAATTCTGGCTTACCCGAACGATTAACAGTGAATCTCAGTACAAGTATCACTTCAAAAAGTGGTGGGGCTCAAGGAAGAACATACGCTCCTTAGACAAAAGAGCTCTCATTCACATTGCCCAAGAAAGGGCAAAAAGTGGGAAGCTGATGTTGCTCACATACAAGGGAAGACCAGTCGAAACTCGGAAACTTCGTCGGGAGGCCAAAAAAATGGCGAGGGGCCTACTCCAGTTAACCGCCGCAGCGGAGACTGAGAGTCATTCCCAAGCGTCAATCCTATCAAGCTTTTTCGCATCAACCAACGGAATGTGAGATTTCTCCCATTTCCACGTGCACGATAATCGGATGCTAATAAGTAATGTTAGATTCCTGAAGTGGAATATCCCTCTGGGGCTCCTACGCCTGCAAAAATTCGATCTCGTCAACAGCCCCTCACCATTAGGTACAGAGGTTCTCTTACCAAAGGATTTTCATATCCACACTCCCTCAGGAGTAGTAGGCTTTCACCATGAAGCCGTATCGCCGGTCCAGCTGTCTGCTGCCCTAGCGTCCATGGGCGTCATCGAACGAGCGCTCATGTTTTTGCAAGGGAGACACAATGAGCTTGTCAAATCGATGAATAGGATGGAAGCAAGGTCGGTAACTAAATAGTGCAATTGCGGATACGATCCGACTTACATATACTTACTAGTACCCTATCAATTTGGCTGTATCAATTCTGGCTCTTTGGCTTCACTACAGCAAAGCACTGGGGACGAGGACCGCGAATCTGGAACGCGACCAACTTGGGCTTTTTGGACTGGCAGTCATCTTTCGTAGATTCGGCTACAAAAGTATCTGATTCTCAGGGCTCCGGAACACGAGGCCAAACCTCAAATTCTCCTGGACACCACGACGTTGGGTCTTTGTGTCGGGCAGGTCCCTGTCAATTCTGTCGTTGGAGCCGTCATCAAGATTTCAATATGTCTACTGAACCCGACACTGTATCTGAGAGTTCATCTGAAAGCGAATCAGACACAGAACACTGGCCCAAGTCATGGAAAGATCCCCCTTTCGAGGAACGACTGAAAGAAAATCTTGAGAGCAATGGTTTCAGTAGTATAAACCTAACTCAAGTGCCACTATCCGTCTCCGCTATTGTCAAAGCTATCAAGAGCTCTCCAAACCAACTACTCGAGGAAGCCATTGGATTTAGCATCATGAGTCGCAACGCCCCTCTTCTCCGTGACCTTCTTCAGAAAGCAAACGAAGCAAAGCTTGTCCCTTCTAATTTGTATCCCTTTCACCTGGCGATGAGCTATCTTGACGGCTCAAGGGCTTGCTGTTTAATCTTCAAGACACTATTTGATTACGAGCGATATAAATGGCGACCGAGAATAGGGAATGGCTATACCAACGACCTCGGCCACACCGTCTTGGACAACCTCATGATTACAGTTCTCAGAAACCACACATCCATTTCGCCGGGTACTGTGGACCACGCTCTGAGGACGCACCATCTATTCCCTGGGCAGGAGGTCGACATATGTGGACGCTGGGATGCAGACTCTCAGTGCTATCAAGAATTACTACTGAGTGGAAAGTCTACTATTCCATCAAATTGGAAACACAAATTCTGCCACACCTCAGCTCAAGCTGTATACCATTGCATTACACAGATGCATAACTATGTTTTCGACCTCGAAGCCCCGAGTGGCCTCTTTCTGAACTACTGTTCCCACTGTGGTGCCAAATTACAGCTCTCGTCGTTACACACACTTATAATGACGTCCTTCTACCTTGCGACAGCTGGCTGCCAGGACGAGGATCTTTTTGGAATGATATGTTGTTTGCTCAGTCTTCTAGTATGCGAAGTCAACCCTTTGCAGACCTCGAGAATATCTCTGCCCATATTGCTAGTTGCCCAGACGGGAGACACCTGCAGCCACAAAGATTACACTCCTGCTGAATTTGCCGAATGTCTCGCGGATGGAATCTTAGACACGTGGCCTGAGCTCACAAATATCGGGTGGCGGGTCTTATGCCATATTCTTCGGGTTGCAGAAGAAACCTGGGTTAACTTTCCATATGAGCTTGACAGTGAAATCGAATCTGGAGGTGGGAGCCACAGCGACTCAGAGGACGAAAGCCAGGATGATAGTACTGACCCCAGTTTTTTACTCAGCTGCTCGCACCATAATGATTGTGTATTCATGCCAATCAGAGCATTTAGAAAAGATAAAACACTTGGCCATCTATGGGCAGCCGCGCAAACAGAGCTATTGACCCACCGTCGACAACGCGAGCAAGACCCATGGACATCGCAGAAATTCGACCTACCTGGCGTCCTCAAATGCCTGGAAGAGCGGGCGGTACCCTCAATCCCATTAGTGAGAGAGTTAATGATGAAGCCTTATTGTGCTTGTGGTTTCTTCGCAGGTCATTACTCTTTTAGCCCTCCTACTCGAATGGAGGCCTGCTCTTCCTACATTTCAAATATGAATCAGTACTCGCGAGAAACTTTGATTGATGAAGAGCATTTACGTAATATCCGATAGGGTGCCTATTTAACTCTACGAGAAGCTGATAACTGCAGTGGTGGGGCCACTTGGTCATTAGCCCCTTATGGGCGGAGGAACTGTCATTTGGCATCTATTGGAGATAGCAAGGAGAACATAGCGCATGGGCAACAAGAAAGCTTTCTACACAGCACGTCTCTAGGCTTTCCCTTCCCTCTTTGCTATGCTTTCCCAATTGAACGACTAGCCATTTGGCATGCCTTCATCCTTTCCACTCTGTCCATGTATCCATTTCTTTCCCAGTTCAAGTATGGGGTCTGAATCCAAATGAACGAACTTCCAGAGCGGATTGAATGGGAGTGTTGCGCGCAGCAAACAGGTGTACATAGAATGGGTGGAAGTAGCTGTCTTATTGTCTATCTACCTGAGTAGCGAGCTGATACTTATAGATACAAAGGGTTCCATCGGCCAGGTATCCTTTAGCTGACGTACCTGGTTCTGCCTGCCAAACGTCATCACCATGCCGCCACCTTGCCACCTTACGTACCTAGCTGGCGTGTATAGGCTGTTGCCTGGAACCGAAACGCGGTCTCCTTGCAACAGTATTGACCGAATCGGCCGTAGGTCTCTCGACGATCTTGCTGCGGCTCGTAGTGACGTAGAAGCGGAGGAAATTCTTTACTGTTGCTAGATCGGGAGCGCCCTTCCCTTTGTAGAGACAGTAGTGCCTGGCGCTGGCCTCGTTGGGGGTCGGGATCCTCGCTGGAGTGATTCTTTTTGTATTCCTGAGAGTGTTCACCTGGTTTGGGGCATTTCAGCGCCATCTTCACACTGGCCATGAGATACTGATCCCTCGTGGGACATAGCAATCCAACACCGCATTCTCACCCTTCTTTTCTCTATGTGCCTCTTGTTGTCTCAAGTACTGTCTTTCTCTCAGTAAGCCGCCCTCTTGTAACCGTTGGATTCCGCCCGAGCAAGCAGGTCCTCAGCCGTTTTTTTTTTCGCTTCGTCATGACGGTGGAGAAGGCGCCCGTGGGAAGGGTGAGAAGGAGCTGAAGGAAAAGAGACAAAACGTGGGGTGATCAGACCGAGCAGACAGGAGAGAGGAAAGAGGAAGGGGGGGGGGGAAGGCTGTTGTCTTCATCTTCTGAGCATGTGAGAAGGGGTGCCCACGCTCTCCGAGTACCCGTCTGTCGGATCCACCGGGACGGGACGAAGGTGGTTGTGTAGGAGAAGGCCCGAAATAGCTTGATGAAGGGAGCCCATTTGGGACTTTCGAACGTGGGTGTGCGTGCGTCCGACAAGCAACGCACTCACCCGCACTCACCCGCTCACAATGCCTTACCCTGCTCGCGAGGCGTCAGTGTTAAAGTGGCATGGAGTGGGTGAAGGTGAAAATGAGCTTGGGGAAGATGTTACGTCTTTTTTGGTGCTAGAAAATTCCTGGTCAATAATGACGCACTTGTGGTTTTGTTGTTTCATTTTTGGTACGCTAATGTCCACACTTTCCAAGATCCAGTCGTCGTTCTGCAGGATATTTTGTACTCGTCATCTATTTCTTAGTATCCGACACTGCTCGTTGTCCATTTGCCACAGTCCACGTACCAAAATTCCGGTGCTGAGTAGCCGCGGAATGGACCCGGTATTTGCGTGGAACATCAGCCCCCGCAGCCCGCCTTGTCCCAACACAAAACCCCCCGTTGAACGGCAGCAAAAAGGACGACACCTGTAGAATTCGCCGCTGCGCTCCCGCTATATGGCTGTCAGATGGTTTGGGCTTTGGAAATCGCGAAAACATACAAGGAAATGTCTAAGCAGCTACCATCAAGGCACCAGGTTCTGCAATCACCAGTTAGCGTTTGAAGAAGTGTTGCCGCTCCGGGAAGGGAGCCCGGGATTGGAACAACCACTGCCAAAGTGTTCTCGAAAGAGCTCCTTCTTTTCCTCACTTTTGCTGAGGCATGAACTTTTCCAGAAACCCAACACAACTTCCTGTCACATCCACGACCTTACGTACTACGTGGGTTTATCTGAAGGACCTCTTCGGCCCGATTTCAGGTTCTATGAAGATCCGTCTTCGCTATTTTATCCTACACCATGCTCATGGAGTTAGGCAACAACGAGGAACAGTTGAACCCCTCCAGAAAATGACATGCTAGCGAGGGCCTGTCCAAAACGTGAACCTTCCGAGATAGGCCACCCCTCCATGTACCATCCGATCTTGTCTCGGCCTACATACATTGGGGATGAAATGGGTACCTCGTGTCTGCACCTGCACAAAGACGCGGAAGCATTTGTCTTGGGCACTTTTTAACTCAGCGCAACAACAGCACGGTCTCAAGTCCTCTGGTGGTCTGAAGCCGGGATCGCTCCGCAAACTCATGACGAGCCTAGAAATCATGTATTGGCTGCAAAATCAAGAAACCAGACAGATTGTATATGCTAGACCTCAAAGCCCGATGTGGTCATTTCCAACCCCAACAATTACTTTTCTTGAGGACCCTCATGACAATAATGCAATTCGTCGTTGAAACCCTCGACTCGTCCTGAGGCTAGCTTTCTTCCAACCCCCACCCTTCGCTCAATGCGCCTTTCCTAAGCCGTCACTCTCTCCCCGGCCGCCGTCCAGCCAACCGGATACCTTACCATCGCAATATGTCTATGCACTCCGCTCCCGGCCCATTCACTCCTATCGACCTCGACGATACTTCCAGGTCCACCCACTTCCTCAAAGCCCAGCTTTCTGTATAGCCCGTATCCCATCGGGCTCGCGCAAAGGAAGCAGATGCGGCCTTCTCGGTCTGCGCGCGGAAAGATCCAGCTCACGAGCGCCTTGGCCAGACCTTTACCTGCGTGCGAGGGGAGGATCGATATTCTTTCAAGGACTAGCAGGGAACGTGTATCAGCAAAAGTGACATCATCCGGGAACATATTTTGCATTCCAAATGGCAGCATCACTCACCATAATGTTCCCTACCTTTCATCAGGTTTACCCACATAGCATTGACCTTGGCCTCGGAATTCTCTACCAACGCGACATTAGTGCCCTTCGGCGGTGGAGGCACGCTACCCATCCTTTTCCGCCTCTGCTCCTCCTCCCACCGCTCTACCCAGTCCCTTGGCCTAAACACCCACTCCGCATGGCTCACGATCCTGCCCTCTCCAGCCCCACCCTCCTGCCGCCCCTCTAACCTTTTTCCCGTGGCAATTGCCACGTCATCCTCCCCACCCGCGAAAGGTGGCAATCCCAAATCTCTGATCACCAAATGCTCATGCACGACTTCCGTACCATTCCCCGGTAAGTCAGCTAGCACATCAACAGCTCTAATCACTGGACTGCCGAGCTTCTCGCGGATACCATATTCTGCTGTCTGGGTCAGGTAGGCGAGGCTCTCTTTCTCAGGTACAGCACCAAAGCGTAGTTCTGCGAGCTCCGAGCTGGGGAAGCTGGCTTGGGCGAGGACTGCGAGGCCGTAGGTGTCCGAAACCGCATTGGCTGGATCAAGACGTAGGGGTCCGGTAAGACGCATCTGGGCAGTTATAGCCGGCACGGGAGATATTGGATCTCGTACGATTCTGCTCGAAGAGAGGACTTCTCTACGCTCAAGGAAACCAAAAGAAGGCATTGTGACGGGTGCCTGCGAGAGAAAGACTCAAGCAAGAATGTTGATGAGAAGACGCCTTTTCCAATTGGCGCGATGAATATATCCTGTGTGAAACGGCACAAAAGATACAGATTCGGTATGATGCGACTTGAAATGCAGACGTCAACCTTGCCTTAGGCAACCCGCGGCGTCGTATTCTTGACGTTCCGTGGGTTCACTCCAAAATTCCCATTATGACCGCACAAGCCGTCCTCGTCAAAGGGCGCAAGACGCGGAGCTACGAAGTCGAGGCAGGAAGCCACGTGGCTAGAATGCCTAGGCTCCATACTTGCGCTTTGCAACTCGCAAACATGCTTGATGGTCATTTGAGAGTGACCAAAGAGGATAGGGAAACGAAGTATGACTTTGTATGCAGCATGACGTCTTAAATTTTGGCTGATCTTGCATTGGCTTACCAAAACGCAGGCAGACAACGCGTACCCTTGTGATAGTGGGGATCTCGAGTAATAATTGGAGATCCTCACGCCTGGCATACTTATATTCCTGTTGGACGCGAGGCCCTACAACAAGGCTAAGCTCACTGGCACTGGGCAGACTGTGCCAGTCATTTGATATTCCTATACAGAAGTCCAACCAACACTCAAACGCTCGAGAGCTTCCTCTCACTCTGGCTACGTAGTTTTCCAACCAACCAACAGCACTTCCCTAGAGCTTGGGCGTCGTATTTGGATCTGTTTTATGCTGAATGCATTTCGTGTACTGCAATGCTGTAGGAACTTTGTATTACCTGTCGAGAGGTGGGAGGGAGGGGTCAAGGATGGAAGTCGTCGTAACGTTTTCGACTAGGGCAGCTCTATGCGCTAGTAACCTAACGTGAATACCAGCATATAAGTACAGAGATTTTGGCTGGAGACTCTCAGGGTATGAATATAGGGCCGATGACTGGCCCCGCCGGCGGTGCAATGTCCGATCAGGCGTCAAGGAGGGGAATGAATCAATCGACTATGCTGTGATAGTAGCCGGAGGTGCCCTCTGCTGCGCTTTCTCCCTCGCCGTCTCATCCAGAAGCTCATCTATTTCGGCCTCACTCATTTTCTCTGCTTTGTTGACGTCTTCACCAACCTCCTCGTACTGAGTTGCATTAGCTATTTCGGAATCCATCCAAGGGCATTTCTTAGCCTTGACCTACCGCTTCTTCTCCGTCTACATCAAGAGGGAGGTCTTTCAGTGACGTCTTGTTCAATATCGCCATTGCTTCCTGCCATGAATGATATCGATCTGCTAGCAATGCGCGGATGCGGCTCATCGTCTTGGAAACCTAAACTCGAATCAAAACAAATCAGTGACTCCATTTTGCCAGAGGCTCGACCCCAATAGATTCGCGAAGAAATAATCCAAGTATTCCAGCAGAAGGCACGTATAGCTCCTCAGTAAACTTTCCAAAGACTCTTCTCATGACTGCCGGGTTTAAGCGTCCCGACAGCAACTCATATCGGCGAGTGAAAGGAATTTTCATCATTGTAGTTCTTTGCCTTGCCCACTTCAAAACAACCACACTCTCTTCCCTACAAAGAATCCCAAATCCAGGGATGTAATGGATTGGTAGAACTTGCAGAACTTACCTCCCGATCCCGACTCTCGCTCTCAAAATCTCCATATCCCGCAAAAATTCTATCCCGCTCTTTCTTCGCCGTAGCTATTCTATTCCGCTCTTTTGTACACACCCAGTACAGAGCATGTAGATCTTCAAAACTCTTGTAGGACAGTTCGGCATATGTCCATGCCCTCCCATGCGCAAGCTCTTCTTCGGGCGAGGACATGGCCGTCTTGTCTGCGTTAAAGAAGCCCCAGAGGCCATGGTTGGGGTTGGTAGTAAATTCTTTGCGTGCAGGTGGGTCAAGGACAGGACGAGGGAGCTCGTATTTGGCGATTGACAAGGGAACGCGTGGGCCAGTGCGACGGATTGCGGAGACGCCGCGGGACTTATTCTTTTCGCGTCGGACAGGTCGTTTTTGATGAGATGGTGTGGTTGAGAAGGGGCGTCCTTTGGACGGTGCGTTTGATGTAGATTGAGCCTGGGAGGATGATCGGACAAGGCAGAGATTGGCGAGAGCAGGGGCTAGGAAGAGAGGCGGTATGTAGCTTGTCGAAGAGACGGAGATGCCAGTTAGCCTGCTCAAGGACGTTTTGGCCATGATAAAGGGAGGTGGTTGTAGCTTAAGCGATTGGGATAAAAGGTATGGAAGGGCTTTGAATTGGATTCACCGCCAAGAGAAAATTTCTAAGCTAACCTATTGGGGGTGCTACTCCTACCAAGGAGGGTCTTCCCAAGTACAAATGGCTGCTCAATTGGCACGCATTCATTGAGGGCCGCGGAAGGAGTTTCGACCTTAAGGGGGCCACATGGTTGAGCAGTTTGGCGACTAATTTTCCGATCTAGTAAATCACAAGCTACGCTAACTACTCACCCATTGCTAAACCATTCAGGAACTCTACTCAGCAAGTCCGATAGGTCTCCAATCGGCCCTCCTTCTCCTTCCAGACCGACAGTACCGAGCATAATTCCCTCAACAAGCCATCTGGCTGCGTATCCCGCCAGCGCCAGTCCTGTCGCCACCACATAACCACAGTCGAGCAATATCAGGAGAGCTTCGATATTGTTGAGAAGGACGGCCCATCCGATGTAGCTTCGTGCCCTCGACGCAAAGGACGGCGCTGAAAGTGTGCTGACTCCTTCTTCTGGAGATTGGGTTGGCCATATTACAAGCAAGATGGGAAAGAGCTTCGTGCACGAAGACACAAGCAGCGCAGTACTGATCGCAGAAGGCGAAGCACGGCCAGGACCGATTGTACGCCTCAACTCTTGAGAAGTGGTGCTCACTGGTGATGTTGGCCTGCTGGTGCCTTGCTGAACGTCATCCCTACCCGGACTCCCTGACAAGGGCTGCGCAGGCGATGTATTCAGATCTGATGCAGCAACCCGCGAGAGAAAGAGCCGCACAAGAACCCTAATAGTTGCGTGTTGTGCTAGTGTAGAGATAGTATTGAGTGTCAAGAAAAAGAGGTACTGTAGGAGTATGGGCGCATCAGATAGTGCGTTCGTTGGTGCGCCATCACTAGGGGCAACATGAGCCTTTTCAACTCGAGCCCAGGTTAGGTAGACGTCGAACAAGATTAAAAGCGTGCCTAGACGGAGGATTGAAGGATCAAGCCTGTCGTCTGAGCGGCCGAGACGGTTGAACAGGAGATGTCTGTAAACCTAGTTGCAAGCGAAGTCAGTTCAGGGTCTCGCAGTTCTGATTCTGAAACTATCCAATCACGCACCTGCGGCTTGATCAAGACAAGGTCAATGAACAGAACGACAAAGTCATGTTCGACGTATTTGTCGGCGAAGCGTTTGCACCGCGGGCATTGTGTTAAGCGGACACCTTTGCCCAAAGAGCGGTCATCAGCTTTGCTGTAAGTGGTGTAGAGATTCTTGACAGGCGTGCTGCAGCTGATGCATATTGGCATGCTGCTTTGCCGAAGACTGAGCTTGCTACATAGCTGAACTTGTCCGTCCCTAGGGAAGATTATTCGCCTGATGAGATGACCATCGAGGGACGAACCAAATTGAGTGCCAAGCTCTGTAAAGTCTGCAGCAGGTTCACCTTTCGAGTGGGCTCAGGGTGATGCCGCTTGGTGCTTGCGCCAAGAGAAGCAAAACCCGCGGGCGAGGTCACCCTGCTCCGTCCTAGTGGGAAGTAAAGTATGTTATTGCTACTATGCAAGACGGCTGACGGTTTGTTGTGCAGATGGCTTCTGATCCAAGCTACAACCCAACTAGTTTTGATCAGCTACCAGACTCACGAGTGGATAGCATAAACGCAAATCGGACTGCTTCGAGAGCAGCAGCTTCATACAATCGTAGGAGGGCAGGCCATGCATGCGTTGTCTGTCGCTCCCGAAAGACCAAATGTGATAACCAACGCCCCATATGCGGATTTTGTGCTGCAACTGGAGGCAATTGTCGATATGTCGACTCGGATCCATCCCAGCTTGACCGTGGCAGTCTTGCCATTATTCAGCGCATTAGTGAGTTGGAGAGCTCTCTGGTCAATCACATAGACAAAACACTCAAACAACGCGGCTCTGCTCCTGCGGATGCTAGCGACCATCCGTTGCATTCACCTGATGGGTGGCCTCAATCTGCCTCGGAGATTGTGGACAGAGAAGTGGCTCAAGGAGCCGAGGCATTCGATTTCAATACCAATCCTATCGGAAAGGCGAATCAGGATCAGTACGATGGAGCCAAAGTCGATGAGAATGGAGCTCCGCATGACATGCCGCCGTCCTCAGAGACCCTCCGTCAGGCATCTGAAATATTCCTCGAGTCCGTGCTGAGATGGCCGATCTTCTCTGAAGCCGCTCCCCATTTGAAGGAGTCGCTTGAGATGCCTATTGCCGAGGTCTTGGGACACTCAGAAAGGAGTGGGATGGGTTCTAGAGGAGATAAAGGAAGGACAGGCTCTACACTTCCCAATCTAGATGCCGACGTAATCAATCACTTGATTGGAAATTTCCTGGAGAACAACCATGTCAAAAACCCAGTACTAGACGTCAAATCATTACGGATGGATGCGCGAGAATTCGTCGAGTCGGGACCTCTTTGGGACGGGAGGAGTTGCTTGATTGTAAGTTATGTTCCCCTCTACCTACCTCATTAACAACTTACCGTTGTGAAGTTATTAGTGTGTGCCGTCAGCCAGTTGTCTGGAGCCTTTGAAGACGAGTCAGTACCAGGACTCTCGAAGGTAGAAGCGAATTTGTCCGCTGCAGAGGCTTACTTTCAGGCTTCCCAGCGACGCATCGGAATGCTATACCACGAGAACTCACTGGCCGCTATCCAATGTGCATTCCTGACAGGGGTTTATCTTATGTCTACCATGCAAATCCTGGCAGCCTACAAATGTTTTGTCCAAGCCAGCACTCAGTGTCTGATGTATCTATCAAGCAGGGGATGGCTTCATGACACCGACTCGCCAAAGCATTCGCCATCCCTCGCTCGCGATGGTGGAGTCATCCACGATAGAGACACGAGGACCCGGCATGTCGTGGAAAGCTTGTATTGGAGCTGTCTGAAGACTGAGCAGTTCGCATCCCCATTTCCTTCATCTTCCGATGCATTGAAGATGAATCTTGCGGGCTAACCAAGTATGGATAGAGAAATGGCGTGTGAGCTTTCACTTCCTGCTTCTGGTCTGAGCGAGATACGCTACCTGCATCTCTTCCCTTCTCCGCCCCCGAATGCCTCCGCCGACAGTGAGATACTCTCTCGTGACATGATGCAAATTTTCTGGCCATCACCAAGATCTCAGACCAGCGTCCCTGATCACCAAACCCTGGAAACTGGTTGGTTTTTCTATTTGGCAGAGATCGCTCTCAAAAGAATTCTCGGCAATCTCCTGTTGCGGCGATACGGGTCTAAATCTCGAACCGGAAGTGACCGCGTTGAGCTTTCAATTGTTGCAGAGTTCGAGCGTCAGATACAAGAATGGTAAGCTGTGCAAGCTCAACCTGATCTATTCGAAGAAATGACACCATCACTGCAGGTATGACATGTTGCCGCCTCCTATGATGTTCCCCAGAGAGGCAAATATTCCCACACGCGATGCCCTCCGCTGGATTCTTCGTGGTCACATGATTGACATCAAAGAGATTGTTCGTTTTCCAGCCATCCAAGCAATTCTCGCGTCTAAAGTCCCCCTATGGATCGATGATTTTCCACCAAATACTGTGCAGATAGCTCGAGAATTCCTCGTTAATGCCGTATATCGAATCGAGGCGAATCGCGAGGGCTTTTTCCATCGTCACCAAGGCACATGGCTTACGATGCGGAGCTGCAGCAGGAGTGCTTTGCAACTTCTGGGGATGGCTCTGAAATGCCAACTTGAAGCACGAGCCAGGGGCACAAGTCAGCAGCAGCTAGAGAGGGAGATGCTTCCATCAAGGTGGCAGGAAGCGGTTGCCTCAGTGTGCGAAGCATTAGAGTATTGGGGAGATGAGAGCACTGACATGAAGCGACTGAGAGGCATCTTCTCAGATCTGATGTATACGTTCGAAGTTTCCTGTCAAGGGTGACTATTCAGGGTATCTGCATCAACAAGAAGAGACGCAGGCTATGTGCAGAGGCACACCAGATTGCTGCTATCTGACTTTCTCTTGGAATATGGGAACCAGCTTCGCAGTATGCGCAATCCGCAAAAACGACGTACTATCAAACGACTGCACTTCACTTTACGAGGCTGACCTATTCCGCCTTCGACTCACTGCAAAGATTCCCTCAGACTACATTAGCCTGGTCAAAGTTATCGGGGAGGAGATTGAGGTCTAGGCCCGCCGATTAATTCCTTTGGCGGTTGCTAGTTGACTTTGCTCGGGCCGTCGGTAAAACAGCCGATACTCCCCGTTCGCCAGACCCCGGTTTTCAAGACAGGCTGTTCCTAGTACGTCCTGGACGGATGAGCACAACTCATTAAATGACCTCCATCTGCCACAGAAAGACAATCAATTTTTCGAATACAGTTTCCATTTGTTCAGAAGTCTCAAATACCTACAGCACGATGACATCGTTCACTAGAATCTCGGAAGACGAAAATCCGACAATTTTTACGTCCCCAACCCACGTGATCTCCGACATTGATCCACTGATTTATGGCGGTTTCATGGAACACATGGGAAGGTGTATATATGGAGGCCTCTACGATCCAAAGAATAAGCATGGACTCATTGACGAGAATGGCTTTCGCACAGACGTCATCGACTGCATGAAAGAACTCCAAGTACCCGTTGTTCGCTATCCGGGAGGCAACTTCGTTGCGACTTATAACTGGATGGATGGGATAGGACCCCGAGATAAGCGACCAAAGCGACCGGAACTTGCCTGGCTAGGCACTGAATCAAATCAGTTTGGCACAGACGAGTTCATGGAATGGTGTCAGGTTATTGGAGCAGAGCCATATCTGGCTCTCAATATGGGAACTGGGACACTGCAAGAGGGTAAACCATGACACCTTGTTGATTGGAAATTTGAGGCTAACAAATGGCTTTCCTTTAGCCCTCAACTGGGTAGAATACTGTAATGGAGATAAGGACACACATTACGCCAACCTCAGAAGAGCAAACGGTCATGAAAAGCCCTACAATGTCAAGTACTGGGCCCTGGGCAACGAAATGTGGGGACCGTGGCAAATCGAACAGCACTCAAAAGAAGAATATGCAAAGAAGGCATGCCAATGGGGAAAAGGTATGGTGCAATCGCGCTCTCCTTTGGGTCATAGGTGAAATGCTAACTCCGAATGTACAGCACTGAAACTTCTCGACCCCTCGATTAAATTAATCCTCTGCGGCAAGAACGGCCACAGTGACTGGGATCGATATGTTCTCCAGGAATGTATCAAGATCACTGACATGCATTCAATTCACATGTACACCTCCGACAAGGATCATTACGCAAATGCCTGCAGTCCAAAAGCTGCTGAACGCGCCATTGAGATCACCGCCGCATTGATTGACCTAGCGCGTTGCGACTTCAGCTACGACGATTTCCCTGACTCCATCACTACAAGACCAAAGTCGCGTCATCGACCGACAATATGTTTCGATGAGTGGAATCTCTGGGATCCAGTTCGCGCACCTGGAGACAAGGGCGCTGAAGAGCTGTACGACGTGTCAGATATGCTGGGCGTCGCCATATGGCTCAACATATTTGTGCGGCAGTCCAAGTATATTGGAATGGCGACCATCGCCCAGAGCGTCAATGTTATCTCTCCTTTAATGACAACAGAACGCGGAGTGGTCAAGCAAACGACTTATTGGCCCCTTCTATTGTTCTCAAAATATATGCGGGGCAAGGCTTTGGCTACGCATGTGCGATCGAGCGCATATACCGGGCGTACGATGCCTGAATGGCTTCAGTCAACCATGGACATGCCCCTCATCGATGTGTCAGCGGCATTGAGTGATGACGGCTACGTCAATTTGGCCGTCGTGAACGTCTCAGAAGACCGTGATTATGAGACCGTTCTTCCAGAGATAACAGCACCGGTGAAGGTGTTCACTGTAGGAGGCAAAATGAATGGTATTAGAGACAACAACGTTGAGGGTTCTGAGAAGGTCTTCATCCGGGAGTCGAAGTGGGTTGGAAAGGGCAGGTTCACTTTTGAGAAGCACAGCTTCACTTTGCTCAGATGGAAGACATCGGAACCGACGGGTGTACTCATTGGAACTGCCGAACCCATATCAAATGGCGTTTCTAGTGGACAATCCACTGGTTTCACAAACGGAAATGCCAATGGAGTATCTAACGGCTTTCCAAAGTAGCATTCGGATGGTATGTCAGATTAATTTGTGAATGGGCTGCTGAATGGTCATTGAGGTGTTGTGGTCTATTAGTCGGTATAGGCGCTGGAGGCGGTATCATGCGAACATGGACTCCATCACGACATCACCCTCTTAGTTTCGAAAGCTTTCCTCAACCGAAATACACCTCAGATAAATGAACTGCGCCGCCGTTGTGATCGCTTGGGGATGAAACCTCGGACTGGCCGCCTCCAGCAGCACCCACTGGCAATACAGCGTACGGTTGTAATTGTTCAGATGGCTGTCGATGTGTTTCTGGAACGTAAATGCCCGGTGTATCTGCCGCCACATGAAGGTGCAGTGCGTGACATGGAATCGGTCGCGCATGAACAGGTCCTGCTCGTCGCGCAGCGCGACCGCTTCGGACACGAGCTCCCGGCCTTTGATATCTGCGAAGTACTCTCACCTGTCCCAGCTGCGGAAAGCAGAAGCGATCTTGCCGTCGTAGCATTTGGGTGTTCGCCATGCGAAGTTGATGGGGTCGAAGGTGCAGCCGCGGCGAAGGGCTTCGGTGGGCGTGTTACCGCAGTCGATGTATGGGAGTTGGGAGTTGGGAGTCGTGGTGGGTGGGGTGGCTGTTGGGGGGAGGCGTTTGGTGTGTTACTGCTGTTGCTGTTGCTATGTGTGATGGAGGAAGAAAGAGAGATTGCCATGGCAAGTACTAATATTGTGCTTGTAATGGTGGTGAAGAGCAATTGTTTTCTTCTGGGTAAGTGGTAGTCTGGTGATGTATCACTTGCCCGATGCGCCTTCTTCACCTTCGTTCCAGACCGCGACGCCAACCGGGTCTTCATCGCTGATGGGACCACACTTTGCCGTCTCAGGGCTGAACAGCATTCGACTTTGGTTTTGGTTTGGTTTCGTTCTTTAAGTTGATGTCGCAGCCGATGGCGAAAGATTTAGGTAAGAAGGTAAGTAGGTATCAGGGCAACACAACGACAGACGGGCGGCCCGAATTGACAAGCGAGGGTTTTGCGGGCGGATGACCTCTCTCTCTAGGGCTTCCGAATGGAATGGATGGAAGACACGCTAATTCTCGTTCGTTGTTGTCTTTGAGAAAAGGACTTCCGGGATTTGTGGATCTAGCTACTGACCTTCACCCTCACCACACTCACCCACCGCGACGCCGCCTTAACACCTGCATCTCGCAGGCAGGATGAGGGTGAGTCTCGCTCAGCTCACCCTCGTCCCCACCCTGCCTCTGGTCTCCAGTCTTCACATGGATGCGGTCGCTACTTTGGGCTCCTGCGCCCTTCTCCGCGTGAAACCTGCGCCTTCATAAGTACGGAACGAAGCCCCCTCTTTTTAGTGCCTCGTTTCCCCCCGCTCATAAACATTCTCTGCTTCTCTTTTATGTCTCTTCCTGAGGTCCCGTCGTCGCCACAGGATTAAGCCTATAGGAGATGCTTCGATGTTGTGAGAGTGTCAGAGGACTGAGGGTTCGACGGGCATATAGACAACTACAGGCGTTAGGAAAGAGCAGAGCTGGTAAGATCGTCATCGGAATCATCGGACGATCATCCCATCGAACCCTCTACAGCGATACCATAAGGATATTGTCAGTACTGGTTCAACGAATGCTTGGGCGTGCGAGATAGTTGGTGTATGACATAGTTAACTTGAGCTTAAAAACCACGAGTCCTTTAAGAGTTGTTCCGCCGTCGGTCTCTCCAACGGGTCAAGCTTCATGATCTTGTACACGAATTCAACGTCAGCAGGCGCGATCCTACCACCAGCAGTAAAATACTTGAATGGCCGCCTATTTTCTTCCCCGATGCTGATGGCTCTGAGCCCTGCTGCTATTTCCTTGCCGACACGCTGCATGAAGGTTTCTGGCCACGGCCCAAAGAACATCTCCTGTCTCTGTAGCACGACTAACCTATACTCATCATCAGGCGTGCCGTCAGGTGGCCTGAAAATATGTTGGTTCGGTCCTAGTAGGAGGCTTATAAGCTGCACACATTGTTTCAGTTAAGAGGATGCTTTGCAGATCATGACAAACGTAGGCCAGGCAAGACTCACCACCACTCCCAAAGACCAAATGTCTGATGTTGGGCCCACATCTTGTCCGAGGAATACCTCTGGCGCGCAGAACATAGGCGCACCAAGCACCGCTGGCTGAATGGACTCGCCGAGCAACGTCGCGGTCTCACAATCGCCCAACTTGATGTCTCCGACGCGAGATGTCCCAGGTATGAAGTTGAAAAGGATGTTGTTGAGTTTGACGTCTGCAAAACCCATCAACCGTCACAGATTAGGTTCTTCCACCCAGACGCATGGGGACGTACCTAGATGTATGTAATTGTGTCCATGTACAAAAGCTAGTGCCCGTAGGACCGCCTGGATGAATGTTTTCACCACCGATATGTCGAGTTTTCCCTTTTCGATAGGCTCAAAAGATCTTCGTCCAGATAGTCGAAGACAAAAGCTGGCTTGCCTGTGTGCTCGACTTCACCCTCCTCCACGGGCTGACGGATGAACGGGCTTCCTTCGAAAGCTTTGAAAGTTGTGCGCGCTGCTCCCATGAAAGATGGAGAGAGGGTCTTCACTAAATAGCTCCTCCCATTGCCACCGCTATATTCTGTCAACTGGTTGGGAACTTATAAGATATCAGCGAGATAAAAGCATCTTACGTTGCAAGCCAGACCTCGTCTGAAATATCTTCCCTCTTTTGCAGTAAGCTACTAAGCCGATAAGAATTGCCGCTTAGACCTCGGATCGTTCGGTCTATCAGCAGGGTAGAAGCCATCCTAATAAATCGTTGCATTGCTTAAAATGGAAACCCAAGGAAGTGGGCGTAGTGTAGTTCGCTCCTGGACAGCGTGGAGAAATTATGTTGTCGGTTGTAGCCTAACAGGCGTCTTCCAGGGCCCACAGCACAGCTTATTTGTCCCCCGCAATGTCATTTGAATGCGAAGGGGTATTTAGCAGTACAAAGATATTGATTACCCAGGAACGGAATCGCTTTAGTGGAGAGTCTATAGAAGCATCCGAATGTTTGAAGAACTGGTAGACCGCAGGCTAATCACGCAGCAAAGAGGATGCGGAAGTAACACACGAGAGCAGTGATATCGAGAGCAAGAGCGATCTGTGACCGGCGGCACGGTCACCATTGAGAGGAGAAAGGGCCAATTTTTATTCTACTAATATCGGACTCTTGGAGCTCTCCCTTCTGCTATTACCCTTTTGAACGTGGGCTCATGGGCTTATAGCACTATCCAAGGGCTGCGCAGGCTTGTTGTAAAAGCCCATGCCGGCCCGGGATTGTCGTACACTGGCAGAGAGATGTGCTCGACGGACACCAAGTTTCATGGACATTCCTACAAGCGTGTCTCTGCTTTCTGCCTTTCCTCACGTTACTGCTTCTCCCTCTACCAAGCCAACACTATAGCATAAAGCCTTCCACCCCTTCACAGTATTTGATTTCAATATGCAGGCATCCTGCATGCCACTAAGCACATGTCAGACCTTTCCGGCGTTCAGGTAATCGCAGGGTGAGCTTGCGATTAGAATCTGGCCGAAAATCGAGATGGATGAACTTGTCCTCTGTCTACCTGAGAAGGAGTAGATGTCTATATATGTACATAGGCCCAACCTCGCTGCCTGAGGCCGTCTTGCCGCCTGAGGCCTACCTCGGCACTTGGTACCTGCCCAGCTGAACCCTCAGCTACCTCCGTATAGCTGAACCTGTACGAGCGTACGAACTGGAGAGTAGCGACTGAAATGCGACCCACAACAGAAAGAAGGAATAGCGCTATTCTGTCTGACATCTACCCAGTAATTTGGTGTGCGCGGTTTGCTAATGTGGAATAGGTACAACCCCGCTTATCGGAGAGAACTGTCAAGGGGCTAGTCTAGAGCGAGTCATAGAGGTGCCATTAGACTAGGACATCAAATCTAGAGGAGGAAGAGAGGAAGATGGGCGTGGTTAGATACAAAAGAGACGACCCGTGCCCAGGCCGCACTGCTAAGACATGCGCCAAGCCCCTAGGGGTTGGCGTTCGTAATAGGAACGATTCCGCAGAGTTGTGAAAACGACCATAGGTTAGCATTCTAGAGCTGTAAAGCCATATTCCTCGCGGAGAGGAATCCACACTTCGCCCATCAACTGACGAGATGAAATGTCATGCAATTACCGTGGTGGTGATAGTTACTCTATTGCAGTGCAGGACTTGGGATTGAAGGGTGGGTAGAGGCCGCGAGCCAGTGGCATGCCAAGCCTGCCAAGGAACCCACCGGGCTGCTTGGGCTTGGCGGTGCGGCCTTGGCACACAGGGGTATCTTTTGTACCTAGTGGACCTGCTTCATCTTCCTTTCTTCTTTAGATTTGATGTCCTCGTTTAATGACACCTCTATTGATTGGCTCTAGACTGGCCTCCTAATACGAGAGATGGTATTTCCTCTCTTATCATTACGCACGCGCCTAGCATGTCAGACACATGCGAGATGCACCGCTCACTCCGTAGAGAAGTCTATTGCCAGTCTAGCCCTTCGGGTTCTGCTGACATCCAGCCTACAATGGCGCATTCCTAGTCGCATACTGTTATGTGTCATGAATGCCAAGACCGTTGTTCAACCGCGAAGGCGCAGCACACCCTCCGCGGGGCAGACGGCGCTACTACAGCGGGGCAGCACAGCTGCAGTTCCCTTATTACTAGAGCATTCCCAGATCTCTGACCTAGGGACCAGAGATTATTTTCTGCCATACAATAGACCATCATAGAGCTATTCTAACCATTCTAAGACCCAGCACTAAGACGGCGTTACTGTAGGCTCTTTGCACTACTAACTCGGGTCCGGCGACCTCACCAGGTTCCAGGTCCTGACAGCGTGCGCGCCTCGCAGATGGAGTGGGAAATTGCAAATACGCATGGTATCCTCGCGAAAGGAAGCACACAAAATACCTTCGGCGTCGATCCTCCACAGTTCAACGCGGGCCAAGCCAACGGTGTCGTTAATTTCGATGCTCAACCTGGAAGCAGTCCTCCCAAGCCCGCAGTAACTCTTGTTTCTACTCCCACAAGTGGAGTATGGCGACTGGATGACCCGAACACCACAACAACTTGGATACCCCTCAGCCTCACCTGGCAGAGGACGGATTTGACGTGCCTAGTCAAAGGCAGACGGACCAACTCCGATGTGTTTGCGGCTGGTGGAAGTACCATTGATAATCAAGGCACTCTCTTTGAGAACAATTGGTCGGACAGTGACCCTTTCGACAAATGGAACTCTATTGATCTCAGTGGTCTATCGATTGGTATCATCCACTCCGTTACTACTATTTTCCCCAGTGGCCTCCCGATTATTGTCTTGGCTTGTGACAATGGTTTATTCTGGTCCATAACGCCTGATGGTCCTGGAGGCATATACTCTTTCAGAAAGGCCGTCGTTCCTCCTGGGTTGGTAGATAAATGGAGTAGCGTTGCCCAAGGATCTGGCAAATATCCGGACTCTCCACTCTTGGCTGCGCCCTGGGGAAGCGGAGTAGCTCAAGCGGCTTTGTTCAGAGGCTTTTTCAGTAACGTGCCGACCAGTCCCACCAGTGAATTGTTACTCGAGCCAATTGGCCTGCCATTTCCGAGCCAGGTGAATCCGCCCATCTCTCGTGTTTTGGTTGCTGCAGCTCTCGATGACGATCGTAATCGTTTCGTTATTGTCGGAGGCCAAAGCAAGGGGATCGATTTTGTGTTTCGAATGACTGAGGACAAGAACACACCGTGGGAGGCTGCTGGGACAACCGTCGGGGGTGTTGCCAATGCTCTGACAACGACAGCAGTGACTGGCCAGTTGCAGGATTGGGCCGGCGCTCTAGCCTTCAGCGCGACCAACGCCCAGGCTCTAGTTATTGGATGGCAGACCGCCTACTTCTTGTCAACGGACTATGGCAGCAATTGGACCAGAATTGATACCAGCAACTCTGCCAACATCCATCCCGGAATTCACGCTATCCAATTCACAGATGAACTCAACTCTCAACAGAGCTCATTATCGATCGCCAGTGATGGTGGTCTGTTTACCACAACCGATGCTGGTCGTACCCACTCATCGACCGTAAACCAAAGCTTCCCCAACTTGCAGTTTACGAATGGAGCACTGGATAATCACACCATCGGATTTGTTGCGGCTAGTCTATCAAATGATCGCAATCTGTACACGAGCATGTATGGTACTCCCCAGCTTTGGCAGCCATTACGGGACAACGACGTTGGTCCAGTCACCTTCTTACGCAATGGCATGCTACTCGACTACGACAACCTACAGTCAACGAGTGCAAGCTCGTTACAATCAACTTTGCAGTCCCGCAGACTGGACCCGTTCAACCGCCCGCATGGCTATCTCAGTTCAATCGACCCCATTCTTTTCAACGATGCATCCACAGCTCCCGGTACTGGAGGCACCATTGATTTATCGATCAATCTTCGCCCTCTCGAGCCGGTTGATGTGCCAGCATCAGTCGACGTGAACAGCGAGTCGCTAGTGGCCATTGCAGGTCGCAATTTCGAAGTGTGTGGCCTAATTCTCGGTCAACAGGACGCTCAACATGAAAACATCGCAGTCCATGTCCTCGGCTCTCCAACAGCGACTGAAACGATCACGGCAGTTGCATCCCCCGACGGGACGTCTGTCATCGTTGGAACCGACCACGGAAATTTCTTCCGAGGAGTTCCAGTGCCCGGTGCAGCATCATTCTCCTTCAACTTCAGCCCAATGCCAAATCTCACCCCCCTTCCACACGCCTCTGTCATGAAAATCTCCTCACGCAGAAACTCCCGCCTCTTCGCGATCGTCCAGGGAAGACAACTCCTCCGCCTGGAAGGCTCAGGCTGGGACAGCCTTCCCGGGCCCCCTGTCACCGAAGAGTACACGTCCCTCCTCGTTGTACCCTCCGAATCTTCCGTCTTCCTAACCACCGCTTCCCATGTCTTCCAATCAACAGACGACGGCTCGAACTGGACTGAGATCTCAGCTGGCCTTCCCACGTCTGCGCATATTACGGACATACGCCATATCCAAGAGCCCGGCGGTGCATCACTTCTCTACATCTTTACCAACGGCTGGTCGGTCTTCAAACGCCTGCTTCACCAGCCCTTTGCCCCGCCTCAACGCGCCGTCACTGTCAAAGGCGTCATGGGAATTACCTACAACGGCTCGCTCGTGAACTTCGATCTCCCACCCGGCGGGCTCATTGACGGACGACTTGTCGGTTTTGTTCATAGTGTCGAAGTGTTCAAATACACGAATGGAAACAACAAAGTGTATGCGGATATGACGATTAGGGCCACATATAGAGAGGATGATAGTGTGGAAGTGAAGAGCGATTTGTGGTTGGATAATTTCTATTCGGGGATGCAGAAGAGGAGTCCGGGTGTGAGTGTGGTGTTGGATCCGGGGAGTAGTTATTATCAGAATGTCAATGTGACGATTCCGGGGGGGAGCAATGGCGGGATTGTGGATGTGGATTTTTTGGTAACAAATTAGGAAGGAAGCTCTTTTCCGGGCCTCTCCACCACCTCCCACTAGGTCAAATTTGGGGCGACGCAAAGCATTTGCGAACCCTGCCGACCGTAGGGGAGTTCGTGGAATCGGTTGCAGCGGCCGCCCTTACATGACTGTGAATTTCGACTTGTGTCAAGACGTCGGTCCAAAGGTCCGATGGGGTTTGTTTGGCAGCTAAAATCTGGGTCAGAACTTAGGTCCAAACATTCCCCCCCTGCTTGTTCGTTCCTTTTCTGCTGTGCCTCATTCAAGGCGGGCAGTTACCCACCTGCATGGAGGACCTACTTGGTAGACAAAGGAATTTGTGATGCGCCTGACGAGTGGCGACATCAGAGGGACTGGTTCTCCTTGGGTTTTGAGTGGCTTGCCAATCCCCTGATGGCACGCTGCCATGTCAGCTGGTAGCATTAGTTCGCAAAGCAAAACCAACACTTGGTGGCATCAAATGAAGCGAATACGAGCTCGATTGCCAGCCCCCAGTGGGGCGAAGCCGGGGAAGAAGTCGACGACATCTTTGATTAATGACATATATTTCGGGAAAATCCACCCGAACACCGACAGCTTGCATGGATTATGTTGAGCCTGGCAGCCAAAAGTTCACGTTCCCCACATGATCACGCGACTCTCCTCGGATACTTTAACCCGCTACCGAGCCCGAATGACGATTCAGTTGTGGTATGCCGGTAATCGATCGTAACTACATATTGCAGCAAAGTTGGATGCTGTGGTATTCATCATTACAGGTTGACGAAGATGTTAAGCGACAATGGTACGAACGCACTACTCGCAAGCTGTCCAGATGCGCATCTTCCGCGCGCTAAACTGGTGAGGGCATCAGCGACAGCGGACTGTGCGCCCAAGTTCCAAAGGTGACACTGCACGTCTCTGTTATTGCACAAAAGCGCAAATATAGGAGACATGCATTTGCGGTTGCTAGAGTTCGCAAGGCGCAGTGAATGGCGAACTGACATCATGTAAATACCACAACACATGAAATGCACATTTGTTTGGTACGGCTCACTGAATATGGTTTTGCCTCACTTTCAGGACCCCCTAGTTCGGGTGTCTGAAATTTTGTGTGCCTGACCCCATGACTTCTGACCAGTTGCCAACATCAAGTTAGGTCTGAGGATTGGATTTTGATTTGGGGCGCACCGAGCAGGCGGCAGCTTTCCTCATAGGGTGTTGCGTCAACCGTTAAGACCGTCCCACAGCGACAGACGCTACGCTGAACGGAGGGAAAACGGAGTCGACTAACGGATCGTATCACGAGAGAAGAATGGAGTGGAAACCGAGCCCGATATTCCTGCATGGGATAGCGAGCACCCAGCGTAAAGTTGCCCAGAAAAGCTTACTCCATGCAAAACCATTCGAGCCTTCCGGCGGACTCACTGAACATGTCACCAAAATGGAGTGCCTTTGTTTACGCCGATGACTCGTTGGTACGGGGAGTGGCAGCCAAGGGTCGAATCGCGGAAGAATGCTATTAATTCCGCACTGGCACTGGCTTGAACGCTGATCTTAGGGCGCTTACCAAGGTCTTAATTTGGAATGGCAGGCCTTCCCACCCAAAGCACATTATACAAATCGTACTCTACCATGCGCAACAAGACACGGCAAATGCCGCAAGTGGAAGCTATGCTCTGCGTGGTGGTTTCTACGAATGCAGCCGGCAAATTTGGAATTTGGATGCGCGCGATTTGCAAGTCGCGACAGATTTTCCCAATTGCGGGCACCGAAAGTAGTGACGTAGTGCGGAACGTGCCTTTTGCTCCGGGGGGGAGATTTTTACATTGATCGCTCTGAGGCCATCAATTGGTCAACGTAGGGGACTGTCCACACAGCGTCCGGTGGTTGGCTAATGCTCAAAGATTTCCAGACTTCGCAACTTCAAGTGGCGAACTGTAGATTTTGAGCCTCAAGGCAAATGGTACGTGACCTCCGATAGGCTTCATTCCAATTTGGGCAACAATGTAACGTTGCTTTACCCATTCAAGCCACAATGACCTTATCTCACCCCGGCAAGAAATACTGTACAGAATTCGATAGTGATAGCGGAGAACACCTCTGTCATGCGAATTTTTGAAGGGCTCGGAATCTAAGCAGGGCATGGCAAGTTTGTGAACAGTGTCAACTGATCAGGATCGGCTTTATGAGACTACGTATTAGGTGCCTGTATCTAGCTTTTCGCGGCGCAAGGTATCCGGGCCGCCTGATTGCAAGCCGAAGCATGATCAATCGAGGACTTCCTTCGAGTTGAAGTCGAATTGTGTTTCAGGAAGCGACGTCGATGCAGAGCTAACTCGTCTTGTGGAGGATGCGGTACAAGTAGAGGACGATTGCACAAATGTTCGTAACACAAAGTCGGGTCGCAAATAAAGTTGGAATAGTGGCAGCATGCTTTTGCACCAGGGGGCGAAGTCACAGCTTTTCAACTTTTTGGTGAAAAGACCTCAGGGCAAAACACGGCCGTCGATTTGATGGACCCATCAATTTGCCGGCCGTTTCTTGTAATTTTGGCCACTTTTGCACCTGAAATTTGCGTAATTACCCTTTACATGTGGATTGTCCCGTTTGTACCAAAAAGGCCTTAGTTAGTCGGTGCAGATGTCGAGGCAGTGCACATTTGTGTGGGGAGTCCGTAACCGCTCCACAGGCCCTACAAACACCACTTTCACGCATCCATACTATTTGGAAAACAGATCTTTCGACAAGGTCTTGCAGATATTGCTATTGTCTAAAATACCACCAAGATCTGTGTCCTCGACGATACACGTAGCTTTCAGCTAAATTTCCCCCCACGCCTATCACGTCTGCCCACGGCTCTTCTCTTTTTTCCTGCAAAACGCACACATCCGCGACACACCGATCCATCGTGTCTGCAATTGTTGGCAATTTCGTCGCAACTCGATCGCCGCACAGGGGCGCCTCCTTTCCAATACTTCCCTTTGTTCCCAGACTTCAAAATCAGCAACAATCCCAGCTTGCTTTTGATCCGGCGCATCTGATTCAACACCATAGACACAGAAACGTGGCCGGCCTCCCACGATTTCCCGAAGTCTACCATGAAGTAGGTGCAAAGTGTCATGCCTCTTCTCATCCATCAGTATAGTCCCATTCCACCGCCCACGTTATTTTGTCTGAACTCTGTAGTCCCAAAGATCTAGCGTGCTCCCCGCATGCGATCGCATAGCGCGGGACCAAAGCAAGACTCGACTACTAACAGTAACGATGGATTCGATACTTCGCGACTGGTGTGTTCTGACTGCTGACAATGCTCTCATAGTCCCGACGCAGCCTCCATATCCTCCCGCACCGCCTCAATCAGCTCGGTGTCCTTGGGCGGAAAAGTTCGAAAGACCGAGTATCCTTCGTATTCGCTTAAGCAATGGATCGACGAAGGCCGCAAGGGACCTTGGAATCCACTGCATTGCACTTCAGAAGAGGAGGGAGGGTCTGTCGATGATCTCGACGCATTCATGGCCCATCAGCCGGGCCAAGCTTGCCGCAGCGACCGCAATAAGCTGTAGCTTCTCACTTTGAGAGGAAGGTACGTAGGCAGGAAAATGTCGGTCCCACAGGTATAGCTGACGAGAGCAAGTTGCTTCAGATCGGCGAGCTGCCCGTTATTCTGCATTTCCTGGCGTTCGGTGGCTTTTAACCGGCGTCGGCACGTTGGTCCTGTGAAAGGCAGTCATTATGCCAACAGCGGCATGCGGAAGGCGAAATATTGCACGAAGGATCTCCTATGTTAGTCGATACACCCATCAAGATACCAAATCATGTACATCCTCAATTACCTTGTCATTCACTCCCCTTCCCAGCACCACCGTCGGGTTTAGCCGATATCGGAAAATTTCCTTGGGGAACGCCAAGGCCAAGTGTCCGACACGTGCCAGTGACGTATGACCAATTTGCCCTAGGGCTGGCCGACGAGGAAGAGCCACATCGCATCCAGCAGCAGTGGAGAGAGTATCGCTGTTCATCGACGAGGCAATATTGCTCTTCGCTCCGAGATTGTCCACGGACTGCACCTGTCGACCTACCATAACGAGCTGCCCGGAGCCGTTTGGTCCCACGATGCTAGAAGCAGGCAGCACGATGCGACAAGATGGGGTGCTAGACAGCCGAGTCATCTTTTCTGGAGAGAGACTGCTCAGCTTCTATTTTCCAGTGTGATGCAGATGAAAAAGAGGAGGATGAGGGACAACAGGCTTTTTATGACAATTTCTAACGGGACTGCTGCTCCTGGCCTGGTGTAGACCGCCTATCCCATATTTAGCCATTGCTCCGCTTGGAAAATGCACGCCGCGTGCCGACCAATCCATTTCGGGAGAAAGCGATGTCAACAAACCCCATGCCCAACCGTCGTGTACCATCTTTCAAACGGTCTTTCCTCGGTCCATTCGCCACATGCGCACAACTTTTGCCTCCACACATTGTTTCACAGACTCAGGCCGGAAGCTATAGGATACTCTGATTGCTGGTGTAGATGACGTGTCAGATGCGGGCAGCACATCCATCAGCAGCGCCTGAATTTATGACTGGGATGCCCACCATGGTCGCACCTGTATGCCTGTTGATGTGCCACAAGGACATTGGCTGCGGAACGGCGAACAAGCACCAACGGACGCAACTTCACCTTCACCAGGACTCATGGTCTTTATCAGATGGCGAGAGGCTTTTCATTTTCGAAGTTCAGAGCTTGTTAAATAATCTTGAATTCCAAGTTAGTTATCTATCTCTTATGGGAATTTGCAACATGATCTCGCACTGCATGAATTGAAGCGAATGGAGAAGCGCTGTCTTTCTCGTGGCAACGTGCATATCCAGGCATCTTTCTCCATCTAACCGCGTGGAGAGAGGTAGCTGCGAAAGGGCGGCAGAAAACGGCGACTTTGGGGCTTCTTGCGCCAAACTTTGACTGACATTCTTCCCCACCCAAAACCTAAGCTTCTTCTGTCACTGTTCAGTATAGCTTACTACTTCTTTCTTCTGTCCCTGTCCCCCGTTCCAGGCAGGCCGAAGAAGAGGGGCGGATTGGCGTTTATCCCCTGCCCTGGCGACACCTCGTTGTCTTGGCATTAACGTGACACCCCATTTTTAGGGGTCACATAACTAAAACTATGCCCGGAAGATTTAAGGTTACGGGGCTGCTCCACCTAAAAACCACGCCTAGAAGCCACTTTATCCCGTTAAACTTTACCTGTTGGCCGAGGCAGCAATGTCTTGACATTAGGAACAATTGAAAGGTACGAGGAGGAAGCAGAAGTATGTAAGATTGGAACCTATCGCAATAGTCTAATAGCACTACCCGTACACATAAGAACAGTCAGCAGCTCGTACGATTATCCTAATTCTTAAGCCTTTGATTGTTGAATGCGCTCTTCCTAACAAGGTCCTAAATTTAGCGGGATAAAAGTGACTTCTAAGCGTAGTTTTTAGGTGGGGTGGCCCTGTAACCTTAAATCGCATCGGTTCCGTTCATTACCGGCGGTCAATTCACCGAAGCAACCTGTTAGGAGTCAGTCTAGAGCGGATCATAGAGATGTACTGTAACTAGGACATCAAATCTGAAGAAGGAAGGAAGATGAAGCAGTACAAAAGGCAACCCTGTGCGCCGAGGCCGCACCACCAAGCCATATGTCAAGACATGGATGAACCTTAGCGTCTTTGGCCTTGCTGGAGATATTGTCGCTTCCAGGCACATGCGCATGTTGAACGTCAATCCAGACGATCTCCCGGAGGGAGTGGGAAACATGTTTACTACTGATCTTGAGGGCGCTACCTTGCTGGCAGGCTTAATGGGATGTGATACATACACCATCGACAATGGCATACCCTGTTTTGGCGGCGATACTGAACGCTTAGAATTTGTCGCCGGAGGTCCCTTCGGGATGATAGGCAGATATACCCACAACAATACTAAAATGCCGACGGACGTCCACAATCATCATATACGATGAATGCAAGAATCATAGGCTCTTTGGAGCCGCTAGCAGTCTTTTGCAGCCAATCACAATCACAGCGATATATCAAAACCGTTCACAATCTAGGAGACTCGTGGCGCACCCCGGCGGATCCAAGCAATCTTACCTCCTTCGCAGCGAATCAAGACAAGATCATCATCGAAACCACATTTGACCTCACCATAACGATAGATAAGCAGAGCTTCTCTGTCACCATCCAACCACTGTTAGGTCAAGAATCATCATCTACGCCTAGTACGCCGCCTTTTCGACATTACCGCATCTTCGCCGACTACGGAACCGACTTTATCTGGCTTAATACGGCTGATCCATCATACTCTCCTAACGATACCTACGTCGAAGCCGCCGACGCCCTTTCTTCCTTCCCGCATTCGGTCCTCCAGAACTACGACGCCTGGGTCGACACGTACACCGACAACTTCAAGAAGCGGTGCGAAGCCACGCAGGACTACTCAGCCAACGTCTTCCTCACCGCCGCCGAGCAAGTCGCCTGGCAAGTCGCCGGCTATCTGTTGGCATGGTGCATTGCCCGGTCACCGCAGGTGGGTAGCGTGGAGTACTCGCTAGGGAGGAAGAAGTATGTGCTGGAGCAGGGCAAGGAGTCTAATATCACGCTCGTGTTCTTGGAGGACCAGGATGCGTTACTGAGAAGCGAGAGTCGCCTTCGGAAGACTGGGCGCGTAGACCGAAAGCTATTTTAGGCTCGCGATATTTTGAGGTACCACCTGGTTATTGGCGACACGCCAACGCTCTTGGTCGACCTTCATAACCATGGACCTATCATCAAGGTGGTACCTAATGAGTTGGACGTAAACGGTACAGATGCCATTGCCCTCTACAAGCAGGGAAGTACTGCTCTCAAGAGCGAGTTCTACGACGGGTCCACCGCCATCAAGCCGAACCTTTTCAGGACACGGGATGAAGATTGCATGCTCTGCGCCGCCACCAGATGGCACACACCTTCTCGACGGCGTCAGTGATGAAAATGGTTGAGATCTTCGACCGGAATATCGTTAATATCTGGACAGAGCTGGACAAGTATGTGAAGTCTGGAGAGGCTTTCGATTGGCTACGATTTTCGCTTTCTTCGGAAATGATGTGAATGGAGAGCTTTCTTACATCACCTAGTTTGGCTCACAAAATGGAGACGACCCATCGAATCTGCCGCCAATAAACTGGCACATCCTTCTATCCTGTTTCGTCGACGCCATTCCATCACTGAAACCATTATTGGTCAAGTATGGCCCCTTCCTTGCCCTGGGTGCGCGACATGCTGGCAAGTCGGAAAGCTCTACGGGATACTGCAGCCAGGAACGCAGCCTGCGAATACCAGAACCAAACCGACTCGGAGAATTGCAATCTTCTGGCGCCACTCGTCAAGGCCAAGGATCCGGAGACAGGACAAACACTGGAGGAAATGGACGTGGCAGCCGAAGTTTGCATTTCTCGTCGCAGGCTCACACACCATACAAGGCTCTCTTGTCGTGATCTTCAAGCATATATTTGACCGGCCAAACGTTTCGCAGCCACATCTGCCAAGAGTTGGACGAGAACCTACTATCTACGCCAGTCGGAGTATATCCTTACCCAGGACTAGAGCCCAAGTTGCCGTACCTCTCGGCAACCATGAAAGAGTTATTCAGCCTGACGCCGGTCTTCCAATTGCCGCTGCCTCGAGTCATCCTGGCTGGTGGCTGACCAATGACTGGCCAACACGCCCCAGGAGGCACGGTCGTGTCTTCGATCAACTATTGCACTGGCCACAACCCGCATATCTGGGGTAGGGGCCTTGAGGAGTTCAACCCCGACCGTTTAGTGAAGGGCGAGAGGGCAGATCAGAACATGGTCATGGCCTTTGCCGCGGGGCACAGAGTGTGCATTGCCAGAAACACGGCGATGATGAGTAGGTGGAAAGTTAGTGCTACTCTCCTTAGGAACTATGAATTCACGCCCATGGCTGGCGCGATAGGTGGAAAGATTGAGATTCGATCTAGAGGATATGTTGGAGCTGGTGGGAGGGCTGAATTGTACCATCAAATTAAGAGCATGAGGCATCCAGGCAGGATAGGATTGGTATCCAAGCGACTTCAACATCCAGTTTGCATGCTTGACCAATCCCAACTGGCTACATGCCGTAAAGTCCAACGTTGTGACTGTTAAATTGTAGCAATGAAATTTGGGTTATCAACACAATGCAGGCTCGGCAGGTCACCTCCACATCTGCGATGCGCGATTTGACGATGCGGGCTGTAGGTTTGAGCGTGTCTCTGTCAGACGTTATGCGGACACGAGGTTTGCGTCGCGGGTCTAAAAAATGGTGTTGTCATTGGAACTAAGGCACGTATGCCATCGGCGTTGAGTTCGTTAGAATTGATCAGACTCATAACGATGGTCATACTCAATGGGTAATGGCCCGCTTCCTGACCGACATATCCGAAGTTTTGCCAGAGCTTGCTCCACTTTTCCCCAGGTTAATGTCTGCCGCGGGCGTCCCGCCCCAGGAAACACCCCCCAGATCTATGCCGATACTCCCCGAGAGAAGTTCGTGGAGTATTTTGCGGCAGTTGAAGTCTCCCACTGTCCGGGATGGTGAATGAATTCATTCGTTGATTTTTGACTCAAGAGCCTATCGCAGTGTCTAGACTCCAGCCTGCAGCTGATCAACGCCATCCTCTCCCCTGATCTCTGTCCATAGCCGCCACTCTCCCCGCTGGCTAATATGGCGAGCGTCGGTAAATCATTTACGGTTTCTTGTCCTCACTATGTTCTATGATAGAGGAAATTGCCTCGGCCTTGTCGATAAGTATAAGGTCATGCATCTCAACCCCCATCTTCCTTGAGATTCTCCAGACGACATCTTCAGCTAATAGATATCTTATCTACTCTGACACTGAGCTGTCACCTCAAACTTTAGTCCATCTCCTCAAACCTTTTACCATGGATACCGAAAAGCAAAATACCGTTGGCAGCGTCCACGAAGAAATGTCCCCAACCGCCGAGGTTGCCCATCTTGCCAATCAGGAAGACCACGAGACCTCTAGACTGCAAGCAATCCGAAGCAATCCTTGGGCCTTTGCTTGGTGCATTTTCGCAGTCTGGACTACGCTCTTGGTGAGCTATGAGAATCAAGCCTCGAGCACTATCCTCGGTATACCCCAGTTCCGAAAGGACTTCGGTTCCTATTTCGATGGAAACTACGTCCTGCCTGCCGCGTGGCAGGCCGCGTTCGGTGGAGGTGCCGTAGCTGTGTAAGTCGCCATTGGATTCCTCCTGACCTGAACCAATTTGCTGATATGGAGTTTAGTACTGCCATTGGTGCCATTACATCAGGACAAATTGCAGACTGGATCGGCCGCAAGTTGACACTAATGGCATGCCTTGCTCTCTCCTACTGTTCTATCACTCTCGAATTTGTCTCGGTCACAAACCCTGTGTTCTTCGCCGGAAAGGTCATCAACGGTTTCGCAGTCGGCGTTCTTGCAGCTGTGGCAACAACATACGTTGGCGAGATTGCGCCACTCGCTCTCAGAGGTCTAATCACTTGTCTCCTGGCCCTGGCATACACTGTAGGACCACTCACTGCCGCTCTGATCTTGAATTCCACCGGCACTTACACTACGCGTTGGGCGTACCGGGCGATCTTCTGCTCCCAATATGGCTTCCTTGTCATCGCTACCCTCTTTGTCTTCTTCATGCCTGAGTCACCCTGGTGGTTGGTGTCAAAAGGAAAGACCGAAAAGGCCATTCGCAGCCTGCAAAAACTTGGTTACGGTCAAGATGCCGAGAAGCGTTTGGCTGTGATCGAGCAGACTCTTGAAGAGGTGCGAAAAGAGACTGAGGGCGTTACTTATCTCGAGTGCTTCCGGAAGTCCAACTTGCGTAGGACCATCATCAGCATTGCTCCGTTGTCCATTCAAGCAATTGGGGGTGTCATCTTCATCGCGGGCTATTCCAGTAAGTTTTCATCCCCATATAAGCCTGTGGACTTCAACTTACAAAAATGCAGCCTACTACCAGCAATTAGCAGGATATAGCACTGCAATGTCCTTCAAGCTCTTCGTCTGTCTTCAGGTTGTGTCCGTTTTTGGCAATATCTGCTCTTGGTGGCTGATTGACCGCGTCGGTCGTCGCAATCTTACCCTTTGGGGCACCATGCTTCTCACCGGTATCTTGATTCTGTGCGGCGGCCTTGCTGCTGCAGGAACGACCAAATCGATCAAGGCTTGCATCGCTTTCATGATCGTTTACGGATGGTTCTACAACATCACCATTGGGTCCACAGCGTACACTCTACTCACAGAAGTTGCCACCTCGCGACTTCGCGTCAAGACCATCTCGATTGGTATTGCATGCCAGTCGGCCTGGTACACCATGTGGAGCTTCACGCTTCCCTACCTTTTCAACCCCAACAAGGCCAATCTTGGCGCAAAGGTACACCTGACCCTTATCACTTCCTATTGTTTTTCCCACGGCAACGCTAACTCACTCTACACAGGTTGCGTTCATATTCGGCGGCCTATCAGTCCTCTGCTGCGTTTATCTTTGGTTCTACCAGCCCGAAACCGCTGGACGCACCTACGAGGAGCTGGACGAGCTGTTCATGAAGAGAGTTCCGGCTAGAAAGTTCAAGGGCTACATCACCGAAGCCGAGAGCAAAGGCCAGGAGGCGAAGAGGAGGGAGTCGATTGCATCTCTTGGCCGTTAAAATAGGGGAGAGGGCCTTAAACGGACCTAGAAGTGCGCAACTACATCGCATGATTATACGGCTTACGGGCGAAAATGAGAAATTTAGTTGACTCAATGGATTCTTCACTAATGTTTGAGGGTTCGTGTTTGCATCATTCGCGATGACTATGCCACTAGACGCGTTAAGTTCATCCCGCGAGAGACCACCTTGAACTGAGTAGATAAGGCAGTGACGGAAAGATAATGCCATAAATCGCGCCGAAGACCTCTCTCTGCGCATAGGTTTTACCAGCCGGACTCAAGAGCAGTTCACTAATGAATGGGCCGCATTCTTATCCCAGAGGCGTTGCATTTCTCTTCACGCAACGCAGCAGTACTCCCTTCGTTTGAGTAATATCTTCTCCATGTCAGTCACTGCGCTTCGTATCCGAGAAGTTGCATACACACCTGGGCTTGCAAATCCAACACAGGAAGGAAAGGGCGCGACCCTGCATAAATAGTCCGGGCATAACTTGAGGATAAAGATACCCATCAAGGAGCACTACAGCCTTTGGTAGGCCAGGGAGCTGTGCCGGATTACAATCATAATTGGTCATTGGAACTTCTGGTGATGCTGCCTAGTCAACTATATGCTTGTTGTCCGCCCAAGAAGGCTTCACCCCTCTGCAAACACTCTCATAGTCCTTGAACAGCTGATCTTGCTCCACAACTCCGTCCGTAGTCCAGAACATGGTCCAGTGCGTTTCGGGAATCTTCCACGTTCCCCTCGCTCGCTCAAAGTACCACTTGTTCACTGGATTGTTGCGTCTGCTTCGCCAGCAAACGCCTTCAGGAAAGCAAGTGCGAACCATGGCATTAAAGAGGATGTCGGCAACGCCACCAGCACCTTGGCTTCGCTTCAAAACCGCGAATTTGTCAAGGTATGGTACCAGTCGGGCATGGTTGTCGTCGGAGACACCCGTTGGAGCCTCCCATGTGAACAGAGCACCGCCTTCATATTCACCAGCAATAATTATCCCCGCGATCTTGTCATTGACGCGGTTCAGATAATCGTCGACGTCCAACTTGCGGTTAAACGAGTCTTCAATGAGATATATTAACCGTTGAAGATCTATTCGAGGGTCTGTGAGCTTCAATCGAGGTTTGCCATTATTTTCTGGTTTCCAGGTGTCGAGAAGCGGATCTGGCAGGATGGTGAGAGGCATTCCTCGTTTGACGAATGTTGAGGTAGAGACAACTGGTGGGACAGAGCCACCAATAATTGGCCCAAGCCTTCCTTTTGGTAGCGATGGCGAATGTACTGGTTTGTCTGTGAGAAGGTTGTGAATCAGTGCGTTCCTTTGCCTCCGGGTACCAACACTGGACACTTGCAACGACTTGTCCGCACTATCGCCGGATTCCGCAGCATCAATAGGTGTAGTAACAAGCGCGGATGATGTTGATGGCAGCATTCCGAGGACGGTATGGAGAAGCTCAAGTGTTGCAATGTCTCTTGGCTCTTTCAGATCATTTCGGATCCCGTTGTATTCTTGTTCTAGGTTCACGAAGACATGGTTCTGACCGGGTTTGTCCGAAGACGGTATACCTCCAACCGGATCAAGAATGATGAGTCTGTCAAGTGATATTTGACTCTGGAGCTTTCTGAATCGCTCTGCTAAGTCATCAGGATCATCTTCGGGTCGTGGCTGTAGATTAAGTCCGGCGAATTCCTTAGCAAGCGCTATTATGGCCTGATCTGCAGAAACTTGAGATGCTAACTGCGTGGAGGCTGAATATGCAATGGGTACCACGACGGGTATCTGACGACACCGAAGAGGCTTGAGGACGAGCTTTCTCAGATACACTTGAGGCGGGCTGCTCGGCGTCAAAGTAGTAAGAATGTTGTCCACTCTCACTGAGCCGGGCCCTGACTTTGCGTCAATGGCGGCGACGACGCGCTCAGCTTGGTCAATAAGTTTTTGCTTCCAATGGTAACCAAGAATACTAGTTGTAGTGTCGGGGTCGATGACAACACAAGGTGATATGCTTAGCCGTGACAATTGAGAGAGTGTTCGTCCAATACCTTGCAATGTCCCATCATCGAGAAGCTCAGGACTAACGAGCTTGACCAATGCAACATGGATTTTTCTCGTGTCCTCTTCCACAGCTGGGATATTAGTTTTGCCTTGTGAGAACGTTGGGCTGTCCTCTACTGCTCTTGCGCGACCATAGAAATTTCCTAGATTTACCTGTGGTCTGGGCAAACTCTTCACTGGATCTGCAGCAGTCCTTGGACCGGCGGCTTTTATCTCTGTCGAGGCTTTGTTCAGGTCCTTCAACCGCGTTATGTAGGCTTTGGCGTCTCGTTTGGTAGGTGCTGAGCTGAGGAGGTCGATGAAAAATTCCTCCAAAACGTTAGATGGGAGCAGCTTCCGCTTCCACAAGTCTCACCTTGTTAGCTTGCTTCTCCTGTGCAGTTCGTGCCCATTGGGCACGAGGCCCTCCGGCATTGGATGTGGTTGGGTAGAATGAGTGAGGCTCTTTGGCCAGAAAAGAACTCCCAGAAGAGAACTTCCGTCTTTTGTAGGATGGTCCAGGAAAGTAGGTTCTCTTTACCAGACTCTCAGCCTATCCAAGTCAGTAGGAGCTCTTCCCGCAACGTCAGGTCAGTGTACCTTTGCCAGATAACAGCACCGGCAGGTCGACCGTGCCAATGCATTCTGACTCATGTTTCATCATTGATGGAGAGAGCAGAGTGATAGAAGGGAAAGAGGTGCATGGGGAACGAGAATTGGTCATCTGCAGTCTCTCCTTGTCTCGGGGCTGGTTGCCACACGTTGTGATTCACAGCAAAAATGCTTGGGGTTGCGTGCGGGGGCGGGTTAAAACTTTTATCGGTGGGTTACCGTATATGGTTTAGCGACACGGCGACCGCTCTTACCGCCCGCCGCGTCCGGCATGGCGTGGAAAGCCTGCCAGCCCGCAGCTCTCCTCACCTATATGGCGTGCTCGTCCTCCGCTGCCTTTTCAACAGCTCCGTGAACCACCCTTCCCCTCTTCCCTTCCCTCTCCTGCACGGCCGTCGTGCCCCAGGTCTCAGCGGGCTCCATCTTTCCCTACCAGGCCCCCCCTGTTCCGCACAGAAGGATACGCTGCGGCCAGTGAGAAAAATGCCTGTCGCGACTGCCGGCTTTCATCCGCTGGCCCCCTCGGCAACATCGTCTCGTCGACCGTCCCGGCAGTGGGCCTGCCCTCGGCAATGATGCCGACGAAGTGTCTGGCTTTCCAAGTCCCCGGCGACCTGTTCACGCGACGGCCTTGGATGCGGTACCACCGCTACCTTCCTTCGAGCCCTATGAACGAATCCATCTCATCTCCCTGCTTCTCCACCATGGTCGACAAATGCCGTGTCAGCACATTGACAGGCTGGCTCACCCATACCTCGCCCTCTGCCAATCTCCACCATGGTTAGTTTTGTGGGGCGGGGCTCATATTGCGCTGCAACAAGGCCAACGGAGGCAATGCCACATGCTCAGCCTGTCCCGCATTCGCGGATGGCATCACGGTCCGTTAAAGCAGGCTCAAAATAGCCACAGACGTGGTCGGCATGATCGGGTTATCAGTGTCACGTCGGCCGCAGGTCGTTTGAAATCAGAAAGCCACGCCCATTTGCTCTTATCGGCAGTGTTGGGTATCAGAGGTCCGTGTGGGACCTTGTCCAGCTGAGACCGTAACTGGTCTAATGGAGGAAATGCCTCTCCCTACTGATGGTCACGCCTAGCATTAAAATCCCTCTGAAGCTTCTTTACGGCAGAGCGTCCAAGTACGGATGTTGTAGTGCCTCCAGGGCGGTCGATCTCTTCGTGTGATCCACAACGAGTAGATATTCGAAGAAGTCCAATAGCTCCGGCGATATCTTTGAGCCCGGCAACCTCTCAAGTTCCTGGCGCAAGGTGCCAACTTTGATAAACTATGTTTCCCACTCGATGCTCAAAGGTGGTCGACTCGAAAGTTTCAGCAACCTAGAATTCCTCTTTGTAGTTAGTGTTGTTGGTGGATCTAACGGTCTAATCAAACGCCGGAATTTTGCAATGCATCATGCTTCAGTAAGTCCTTGGTCCCGAAAACAAGTGATGGTGACAACCGATGTGCCAGCTGTCTAAGAGCTGCGACCAACCGTAACGCCGAGTGACCATACGTGGGAAAAATGCCAACAACCCAAGCCCGCCCACACCTCCGGACCTTGAGTGGGAAGACTCTGGACGCGAATTTTGTCATAGCCCTCCTGTAGCACTATAACAATCAGCGCCGAACAAGTAGTTTCGAGGGTTAACTGCTCACTATTCCCTAGATCCTCCACTTTGACTATCGGAGAAGTGCTGTTGACACAAGAGAGGAAGATATTGTTTGGGTTAACGTCTAGTAACTCAGCTATTGGTAGGTTGGAAAGGAAAGACACTTACCAGTATGTATTGCACCGTACTTGGTTTTGAGAAGGGCAAGAGCAGACACGACTGATTTAGCTATGACCCTGGGAAGGTTTGAACTCTCTCGAAATTGGTCTGAAGGAAGCGTTCGCAGGCTGTGCTCCATCCATTCAAAGACTATGCATATCAAGTAGTCGGTCGCAGATGCGTCTCCTACCCATGCCTTATCTCTGTATGATTCGACAACATCACATAACATTCGAAAGTATTGATACGATGCAATAGCTGGGAGTTGGTAATTGTCGTATTCGTGCTTTAAACATATCTTCTCGGGCCCTACCTCAGCCTTCGCCAAATTGGAGTGAGAACTCGATGCCTAGAAGTCTGTTCTAATAGAAGACTTCGGCAACACTTGCGCTGTGAAGGCTGTAGGAGCTTCCAATACCTCCACTAGCCGATATGTGCCTTTTTGTCCCTTGAGGACTTGCCCGACCCTCCGCATTTTCTCTGGGATTGTCCAACATTATGACCCGTGCTGGTGTTGTTCGCATCTAATTGAGAACACGCTAAGTATACGAAGGATAGATACTTTAACATCGTTCTGAGAGTATTCAGCCTCACGTCTCCATCAAAGAAGGTTTACTAGAAGAGGAAGGCGCATCAGCGGTTCGAAGCATCATTTGAGAACGAAAGAGAATGTAGAATTATATGCGCGACTTTGAGGTCTATAGGTTCTCCCTCCTCGCCCTTGATTAATCGACCGTCATCTTTTACATCACCCAGAGTATTGTAACGATTTACCGCTTCGTTGACGTCAAATCGACGCGAAATTACACATCTGTGACGATCACGTATAAGACAAGCCTTCCTCAATGAAGAGAGGCGTTGAGTAGTTCCCATCGGAGCAACAGCAGATTGTGGAGAAAGCGCGGGAGTGGGTTGCGGGGTTTTCTTGGATGAAGCCTTTACTTATGAAGAGAAGCGTCAGTTGTTGCAAGATATGCTTTGGAGAATAGGGACTTACGTGGTATGAAGAAGCTGTCAACGAGATGATCCGCGAAATCTCGCACTCGCTCCACCATAGATCCTTTTTGGACACACTCCAGTCATCGAAGTCGATGAGATTAGTGAGGACACGAGGAAATTCCCTCAATTCTGTTGAATCAGTCACCAAGCAGGTGAGGAAGTATCTGAGAATATTGTCCCATCTTGCATCCGAAACTGCGTGATCATATACGAGCTTAATGAGCTTGGCTCGTCCATACTCTCGTCCAGCATCGCCAGGGATCTTTGGTGATTCATGGGAGAAGGAGTAGTTGATGATTCGATCGAACGCGGAAGTCGCCTAGCTGCGTTCAGTCATCGAGAGTGAGGCAGCTGTGTTCGAGAAATCTATTAGACTCAAGTGAGGCTGCGCCATCTATCGCTTCAATGGAGAATCTCCAAGGAGCTTTTCCTGATGCTTGTTGCTTTGAGAGGTGGCTTCAAAGGCACGAACAGGGCGAAGAGTAAGGAAAGTTTTGCGCGTTCGTTCGCGCGTGCTGCTAAAACGCGGGGGAGTGAGTGAAAAGTGACCTCGCTGCAGAAATTTGTGAGCCTGCGCGACTACTTAGCGTTGGAGTTTAGATGAGCCGAGGGCAAATGACTAGGTATCTATCCCTTCGCCAGCCACAGTACGTAAAACATTTTAGTAGCTTGGTGTACCTCTGTAAGTAAGCTTAAATGTTTTACCTAGATTTTGCGGCAACTCTGAGCACAGCACCGAAAAGGTGCGCAGAATAAAGGATGCTAAAATGTAATGCCCCGGTGGCCGGCAAAGGGATATAAGAGGATGCTTTCGTTCACTGCTTGATATCACAGTGCAGTAAATTACCACTACCTCCAAAGTCCTATTCAATCCCGTCTTCCTGTACAGAATTCGCCGTCACCAACCACAACGACAAAAATGGCACCTCAATTGGCATGGATCGGCTTGGGCAACATGGGCAGAGTATATTTCCCCTTCTACCGTCAAGTGAAATGGACTACCACGTCTATTAGGGTATGTGCAAGAACCTCGTCGAGAAAGGCAACCTCGAAAAACCCCTCGTAATTTTCAATCGCACCACGAAGCGCGCCGAAGACCTCTCTTCCAAGATCGGCCACTCGACTGTCGCATCGTCAATTGAAGAAGCCGCCGCAAAGGCTGACATCATTTTCATCTGTTTGGGTGATGACGCGGCGGTCCAAGAAACCGTGGAAAAGATAGTCAAGGGCGATGTCAAGGGCAAGCTGATTGTCGACTGCTCAACCGTTCATCCCGACACAACGGCCATGACTGCAAAGACGATCGAAGCACATGGTGGGAAGTTCGTGGCCTGTCCGGTGTTCGGTGCGCCGGCGATGGCCGAGGGAGGCCAGCTGGTCTGCGTCCTCGCGGGACCGAAAGAGGAGGTCGACAAAGTGATCCCATATTGCAAAGGTGTCATTGGAAGAGCAAACATCAACTTCAGTGGTCAGCCGGCCGAGAAGGCGACCTTGCTGAAAGTGATCGGCAATACCTTCATCCTGAGTATGGTCGAGACCATAGCAGAAGGGCAAGTGGTTGCCGAGAAGACGGGATTGGGCGGCGATGCTCTCCACCAGTTCCTTGAGATGATGTTTCCGGGTCCATATGTGGCATATTCGAATCGAATGCAGTCGGGAGACTATTACAAAAGGGAAGAGCCGCTATTCGCGGTCGACCTTGCTATGAAGGATGCAAGGCATGCGCAGGCATTGGCTAACAGGGCAGGTGTGCACATGAAGAATGTGGAGGTAGCGAACGAGTACTTGAAAGTTGTAAAGGAGCACATGGGAGCGAGAGGAGATATCGCAGGAATCTATGGTGCTAAAAGGGTCGAAGCAGGAATGAAATTCGAAAATTGATGGCTATACAATCATGGTCGATCTCTTAAACGACATGAAATCCAAGCTGCGCGGGGCTTCCGCAGGTGTGAGCTTGGAAGCAAGTCGCCACTCGAATCTCGCATGATCGTAGGACATCCGCGACTTGAATTACATCTCACGTGGTGACCAAAAGGCAGAGCAGCCCGCCCGGCTCCAGACTGCGACAAGATGCTACATCTGACGGCTGTTTCTTCCACTTCCCTCCAGAACATGGTCTTTCCTCGAATTCATCACCGCTAGAAATGGAAACCATGCTTGCCGGTACTCGTTTTGAGAAATCCGAAATTGCAAGCTCATTTTCGATACAACTGGACTTGTGAATAGGGTGAGCAAGAGCAGGCTTTCCATTCCAAGTAGGGCAAGATCAATCCGGCCTGATAGATGCGTAGCTCGCCACGTGACTAGATGAAGAGCGCTTCCAGGTGACGATGCTGTAACCATAGCGAACGCTCTCCGGGAGGCCTTGGTATTTGACTTGTGCTCCCACCAAATGGGTTCTCACATTTCAAAAGGCCTCGAGTGGTGGAGTAGAAGGAGGTTTGGCCTCGAACAGCTGATCAATGGACAACTCAGTCGACCCGTCCTCGCGCCACTCCCCTAGATTTTTCAGTAGAGCTTCGAGATCCTTCCTGGCTCCTTTCGTGAAAGTATGCAAAGGCCCAAGCATCTTTATTCTCCCTCGGAGAACTTCCCAGTAAAGGTGTACCATTATATCTTTTCGGCCATTTTCACCGTACATGACAGCAAGCCGCCGCTTTGACTCGAGTGTAAAGGGATGGCAACGCCCAAGGACGTCCTCGCTATCAGTGATCGCTCTCTGCATAGTCTCTATCGCAGCAATGTGTTTGCCTTGATTTAACTGTGCACGGCTCAAAGAAGTGAGGGCCATGAGGGATTGCATATGCTTTGAGCCCAATACAGAACTTGACACTTCGTACAATCGCTCCATCTTCTCCTCAGCTTCCTTGTACAAGTCGTTGGCTCTTTCCTTGTCACCGGAGTACGAGCCCTCAAAGAGTAACATCCAAGCGAGGATGTACAATGCTGCAATGGTATATTGATGAGTTGCACCCAACTGGTCGTTGAAAGTCTTAAACACTCCTCGGAATACCTCGCTTGTTAGGTCACTTTTCCTCAATTCCAGTGCGCTGGCAGCCGTGGCCCACCTGACACAAGTTCTGATCGGGTCTCCGGAATCCAGTCTTCGTTCTGCGACATCGAGAGAAGATTGCAGAATAGCTTTCGCGATATCTCCCTGATCATGCATGTGGAGAATTGCGACCATCAGATTGAGCGCCACCAGGATCAACGGGTCTCGCCTCAACAAGACCTTTTCGAACTCTGATGCTGCATCTGCTAAACTCTTGCTCCAGAACTCGTGATTATTGCGAAACTTGCATATGCATGCCATGAAGCACAGATGTACCCATCTCCACACGCCGCCTCTGTCTCTCGTGGACGATGGTATTGCCATGAACTCTTCAGATGACTCGTTGAGCATGTTTCGAGGCGCTTGATTTGGAGGCGGTAGATTTCCGGTGTAGATGGCATGCAACGAGCCAGGTTGCTTGCACGTGGAGCACAAGCTGTCTGAACTACGAGGGCTTCCAGCTCGAGCGGGCGAGCTAACCCAGATATATTGGTCTAGATCATCGACTCCATACAACGAACGGAGAGACTTGGGTTCCACTACCTGCAAAGTCATAGCACCCACAACTTGCTCGAACTTGTCACACGGAACGGGAGACGGCGGATTCGACGATGACGAGGACTGCGTTGGAACCAGTAAGAAGTCGTCGTCCAGAGTCAAGTTTGATCTTGCTGTCATGCTGCGTTGACCAATTCCACTGGTCATCGCTGTTGGTGGCACTAAATGCCGGTCAAATGCAACGTCATCGACTGGATTTTGGCAAGGAGATTGAGGTGAACCTGAAGTGCTTGGCGTGTATTGCACCCTCTTTGGATCCTCGGTGGGAGACGGCGTCGACAGATCATGTACGGATTGTTGGGACGGAGGCCGTTTTGTACCACCTGGATCAGGTGTGTACGCCCGTATGTGTGTCGGGATGTCATGGTCACGAGCTGCTAGAAGGTAATCCTCTTCCGACATTTGTTTGCTTTTGATGTGCTTTTTTAGGTCCCCGACCGTCTTCCTGCGACCATGGACAAGAAATTCGGTGCTGTGCTTCCCTGATCGTTTCCTCTCTTCCAGAAGGTTGGCCAGAGCAAGAAAGTCATCGGCCGTGGAGTTCTTAGTGAATCCCCAGGGCTGTAATCGCGCCTTGTACATGCGCTCCCTGCTCTGAACTCAGTTAACGGGTCGGAGAGTCAAGGTGTTTTCTGCATACGTGGCCCGAAATCCAAAATCTTGGGAGAGAATGGTCCTGACATTCCTCAATGGGCGATTTTCGATGACATATAAGCGGTAGATATGGTCCTTGACCGCCTCCCAATGGCTTGCCGTCGGAACTTGGCTGGCGTTCCGCGGACCGTCCAGATCCGCAACAGCTGCCCCATGTCGAAACTCGCTCGCGGCTTGCTGCATGCTCCCTCCAGCAGTTCTGCAGATCGACCATGTACTTTCCACAACGAGACGAGAGGAACACAGCCTTGAAAGAGCCGCAAAATTCTAGCTGATCAGCTGCGTTCTCGCTGACTGCGGAAGAGGGGTAATTGACCCTTCCCAGCGAGGGCTTGTGCACCCATTGCAAACCCAAAAATGGAATAAAAAGTTCCGTGCATACGCGACCGCTAGTCTCCATCTAGTCTCTCACATTCCTTGAATCTGTAGCACCTCCGGTGGTCCCTTTGCCGTGAAACGCGATCTCCTGGCCATGTGCGACATTCTGCCACAAGGACAAGTGTCAACTAGGCGTCGGAGATCAGTTCGACGGAAGATCTCGACCCACATCACGTGTGGACATGGTTCTGCCAAGTCAGCCAGTCACTGCTACCGATCGATGCAAACCCGCGTGTACGGACAAATGTTAAAGGCTTTAGGAAATACGCATCTCCTTCGGTTTTACCTTCCGCTTTATCGAGACTGATTTCGCACCCATCCTACGCAGCCAGTGATCAAGACCAAGTCTATGCAAAGTCCGTCTATTCGTTTCTCCTAGTCATTGATTGGGAGCTCTATTACAACCAAATATCGCTACGAGGTCGACCTGGTCGACATAGGCCAGGGCGGGAAGTCTGCTGCACCGCTAAGAAATTTCGTAGAAAAAGAAGCACAACGGTGACACGTGTCTTTCTCCCTGGCCGTGAAATACCTTTGCTTCTCTAAATATGTACTTGGCTGCTGTCTGCTGTACCCAGACTGAATGCGAAGCTGGCTACTGTAGTAAGTCACCACCATGGATGGATCGCGCCAGAATATCAGAAGCAAAGTACCGTGCATGATCCGCCCGGCCATTCCCGACGCACGGTACATAAGGGAGGAGCGCCTATCCACGCCCAAAAACGAGCGCCAGCGCTTGCAAATGGAATAGGCATTCGTAAAACCAAAAAGTACCCTGCGTCCCCCAAAAGGAGATAATATGATTGGGCATCGGAGGGGATCACCCAAACGTGAACGAAGGCGTCAACAGCCAGAAGGTCGACCAGATATAAGGAGCAGTTGCTGTAGGGAGAGGATGTCTGGCCAAACTCGCAAGCGTTACGCAGCAATCGACTTTCCAAAACCCTGTCAGGCAAAATGACGAAGTCCAAGCAAATCCAAGAGGGTATGAGAAATCAGACTTCATCAGAGCCAACTACTGCTGCTGACTTTGTAACAGGACCAACAAGCGTCACATCCAGGAAGGCCAACCCCGTTCTGAGAGCATATCAGCAATGTGCCACTTCAACTTCGCAGGAGCATTCGATTTCATCGTCGCATGTGAAAAAGGTCAGTAATCTGAGCCCCCCAGAGCTGATGGGCATGCGTTGCTAGACATGTGCCGCAAGATCTTGACGGAAGCGTATGAAAGCGAGATATTGGCTGACAGGCTGGAATTATAGCACCGAAGCATTCAACTAGAGAGCTGGCTTAACGAACTTCCAAAAGAAAGCCCATGGTGTGTTGTTGTCCTCAGCGAGGACTCGAAACCTGGAATTGATATCTTAGAAGCAAAGTGGAAACACATGGGTAACGCGGGTTTGGAAGCTGTGTCGTGCCCCTCCGAGGGGATAGCAGCGAGGTGGCACAGTTTCAAACATGAGACGGCGCTTTTCGTCATTTGAAGGAATGAGGATGTTGGCGAGAGACATGTCATACGGAAACTGTACAACAACAGGTTGTATGACGGGGGGGGCTTTTTGGCGTTCGAGGCTGACACACCTTTTCTGACCAAGCTTGATTTGAGCGATTGGACTTCGCGCGTCGAGTAGCTTTTGTAACATCATCAAGCTTTGACCAATGCAAAAGGCTCACATACAATGATGCTTTTGCTGGAGGTTGTATTCGACTTTCGATGTATGAAGAACACCACGTTGCCGACTACGTGGAGCCACCTTGCCAGCATGTCGAACCAAAGATCAATCACGTCTCCTGTGTCTCTGCGAATCAGCAGCTCCAGAGGTCGCGTACTTCGATTGGAAGCCGACGCTTTGCGTGGTGTCCGGTTGGGAACCTGGGTCATCTGCTTGTCTCTGGAGTGCTCGGTCAATTGCATCGTCAAGCTGCTCCCGGGTAACTGTACTGAGACCTTTCTCTTTCAGGGCCCGGATTATCCTTTGCTCCATCTCTTTTCGTTGTTCCTGCGTAAATCCTGATTGACTTCGGTACTGTTTCCCAGAGTTAGGGAGATTGTAGGGGGCCCCCGCGTACTGGGCACGGGTCTCCTCAGTTTGTATTTGTGTTTGTGTTTGTGTATACTCCAACTGAACCCTGCCTTGGTTACCGACTGATGCATCCTCTGATCGATGGCGATCAGGATCAAGACTTCTTGACTGAGTCGAGGAACTCTGATAAAGTCCAGGTGCCTCCAAGGACTGATAACGATCGGTTATGATAGAGTCTTGCGGAGAGGTGTTCGTGGGCGCAACTAAGCTAGAGGTCCTAGGGGGAGGGTCCCCTCGGCGAGGCTGACTTGATGACAGTTGGGAAGGTGTACTGCCCTGAGACCTATATGGCTCGTCTGGTCTTTCGTTGCGGCTGGCTATAGTGGAAGTTGGTTGGGTTCTTTGGGGAATTGCTGATACGCTGTCAGGTATGTTTCGGGTAGAGGTCTGTTCTCTGGTCGCACCAGGAGCTCTGTGGGTGGGACCATATTGTATACGGGTCCGATGCGTGGCTGACGAGGGGTAGCCAGCCGCAGACGGGGTAGTTTGCTGCTCCTCCCTCCATCTTTTTGAATCCGCCTTGAGGTCTGCTATCATTGCAGTCGTCACTGCGACATATGTCTTGATATAGTAGCCCGCTCTTCCATCTCTGTGGTGTACTCCAACCGACACAGATGCCTCAGGCCCCAGGTAGCACTTTATATCACTGGCAAGGACATCGAACTCGATATCCTCAGCAGGCAGGAAGAATTCGATCCTGTCGTCCCTGCGCCTCCTGGTATCGTGAGCCATCTCGACGGAAGTGGTGTGATGGCGCAGGAGAGCCCGCCACTAAGGAGGGACGGATAGATGGATGGACGGGGAATTGTCGATCGCAATGTCACATGTCAGCAAAGGTAATTTCGTCGCAAGCCCCCTCACAAGGTTTTTGTATAGCCTGCACAGAATTTAGACGTGATTTGAGGCTGACTTGTCGATCGACACAGTTCATACAAGTCGAGGATGAACAAGGAGAGACAGGATCCGCGTTGACGAAGGAGCGATGAGACGCTCAAATTTCACGGGGCCAAATGCAAGAGGGATGGTTCAAGAGCGCCTAGTATCGTTAGGTTGGGCAGCTTTTCAGCAATTGTAGCCAGTTGAACCGATCCATTCCGATCATGTACGACCAACGGGCTCCGGGGTTGTTCGCCTCTCGCCTAGGTTCCCCGCGCGAGCTCCACGTCGAACGGGATGAACAAAACTGAGGCTGAAAAGGCCGTCCATCGTTCCAGTTTTGTTGGGATCCTCATAGAATTTGCAATTTCGCTCCAGTTTGGCTCATACGGCCTATTTGCCAATGCGATAGCCTGGCTGGCAAACACTTCCGGCCAGATCTTCTTGATCAGCAATGACCCCGTGTTAGGCCCGGTCGCATAGGACGAGTTGAAGAAGGCGCCCTATCTGGCAAATCTCGAGCCAGATTGACTCCATATTTCTACACTGTTGCGATATGTGTGTTGGCACACCATCTACCGGAAGACATGGCCCCAGAAAGATCGTCATTCATGTTGTCGCAAACGGGCCCCCTCTCTATAGCACCGTGCGCTCGCTTTCTCGGCTTGGCTGCATCCTTCAGTCCACTGGCCACTGGACCCTGCTGACCACAAGGAGCGCGAAGAAAGCCAAAGCGACGGTTGAGATAAAACGTGAGGTTCGATACGTATCCGTTGCCACAGCGGCGTCGATTTAGGCTCTCCACGGATTTGCCGTAACTGATCGTTGGGTAGGGCTACACCTGCTGCCCATAGAGCTATCCAGCGTATTCTACCGTACACTTTACATTAGCAAAGCATGGATGGCTTACGCTTCGTACGGCGAGACGAGCATATCTCCCAGATGCATTTTGTCCCAGCCTCCGTTGTTTATCTAATGCCCTATGCTCCCCTTTGGAAATTGACCTCCGTTACCGGACACATTGAACCAATGGCAACCTTAGTCTAGCTCACCGACTGCTTTGCTGCTGGCAGTTTGGCAGGGTAAAGTGTGAGAGAGATGTCGGTGACATCGCAAGACCGATGGCCACACCGCCTTTCCGGAGAACCTTTTCTCGCCCGCCAGCTGGGACCTGACAAGGACATCTAGATCCACTATTACATCACGACTATTACCGTGTGCCTTCACAACATAGTGTGTAAATGGCCCCATTGCCTCGACACCCAGTTCCTGTGCACTGCCAAATGTGCCCGAAGGTACATTCACAAAAATGATCAAGAACCAATAGGAAATAGCAACGGATCTATGGAATCGGCGCGAATGCCCTTCTAGCGAGCCTGTCGGATTGAATGATACTGGTGAAAGTGTGCAACCATTTTCCGGCCAGGGTTGGTCCAGGATTTTAGTGAGCGCGCTTGAAACGCCACAGACGGTATCCCGAGGCGTTTGCGGTGAATGTCAATCTCGCAAAGGACTTGCCTAGCAGCAAACCGACTAGTACGGCTCCGAACAAAATCACGACAGTCTATGGAGATGTAATGATTAGCAGCTGGCGGATTTTGAAGGGACATGTTGTGTTATCTGGCCAAAGCAAGATCAGCGAGAAGATGTTCTTGATTCCAATGTGGATCGAGAGCGCTCTACATAATCAACGGCCTCCTCCAGAGCGGACTCTAAATATGAGAAATAATCTACATTGGTGGGAGACCCTTAATCTACCCAGGCCGGTCCAAGATTGGCGGATCTATTTTTGCAGATTTCACATTTGAGAGTGTATCTGTGCTGACAGTAGTCGAAATAGAAGCGTGGAGACATACAAATGCAATAATTGACTCAACGATTACCCTAAGTTAACCCCCATAGATGCTTCGGTCCCAACTGGGCCCAAACGTCTTGACAGGTGCGACAAAAAGGCTATGTAGATGGAGAATTTGGAGCCACAAACCGAACTAACACCATGATTGTTCATGGGGCGCTCGTCGACCGCCAAATGACGTAAGGGTTCACACAAGGAATCTGGCAAGGAAAGTGGCCTCTGTAGGTATTGGCTTTATAAGGAGAAATAGTGTTCGATGAGCGAGCATAGTCGGCGATGATGCGAAAGTTTGGGGGGGAAGGAAGTCTAGAAATCTGCCTATCTCTCTTTGCTTATTGGCCGATCCAATTCACTCGGTGGTGCCTCTTCAATCAGTGCGGGAGAACCGCCAGGCATCAGCTACGTCCAACGTGGAGGTGTGGCTTGAACCACCTCTCTTTGAACATCCTCAATTTTCATACTGTCTTCACTTTTCCCTCGATCTGGCTTTTGACTCGGTAGAACATGTCCACAGACGCCCCCACAGCTATTATCCGCAACGCGCATCAGAATCAATCCTCTCCTTCAGCAAAGGTGCGCAGCTCGTTACTTACAAGGAATTAGATACGGGAAATAGAGCTTTGCCAGAGCCATCTTCTCTTCATGCGTGAGATGCGGCGCGCTCTGCTGCTCAAGCGCACATGCTATCGTGCAGGCGGCGACCGAGACGCCCCAGACCAGGAGATTCAAGGGGATCAGGGGGTCATTACGGAGCAGTGCCGGTACCGCCCACAGGATAAGCGGGATCTGGTAGATGACCTCCCAGACCAGGCAGGCGTTGAACCAGGACGGCGGGTTGATGAAGAGCGGGTCTTTGTACTCTGCCACATACCACTCACGGAGATCGGCAGTGAATTTTGGTCTGATTGAGTCGGGGAGAGTATGGGGAAGGTCCACGACTGGAAGGGGTCAATGATTGTTGCATGCAATTTAGAGAGATCGAACGCTTACTGAGCATTACAGAAATGTGATATATGAAGAAGATTAAGTACAGTAAGTCACGTTTGCGCGTCCAGATTGGGGAGGACGGAGCAGGCATTGTGCTTGAACAAATAGATCAGACCCTTCTTAGAGTGTACAAATCTAAGACTTCACCTTTGAAAGCTACAGTGGGCGATACAGCGGAGGCAGAGTCTGTTGGCAAGAGACAAAAAGGGCTTCATCTGTCAGTAGGAGATATAGGGAGAGTGAGGCTTGGCAAGGTAGACTACCCCCACCTGCCAGCTCACTCACCCCCACTATTGGTGACTAGCCAGCCAGTTCAACAGTAGACAACTAAACTTCGGGCTGCCTACTGGGCCGATTCGGGCGGGTCGGATCGTATTCTCGCTTTCCTCTTTGAGCGCTCCCTTCCTGTCTTGAGGCTTTTCGCCGTGTGGCGCTTTACATTCATTGATCATTTCAATAGTCGGAAGAGCGGCTGGCGCGTAGCGTGACCCCCAAGATGGGTGGCAAGGGTGGTTGATGCAGATATGGATGTGCCTTGACATCGTTGCAGATGTCGACAATGTGTGGGTAAATCCTTCCTCGTTGAAGGATTATCTCGAGACCCACTTCTCGGAAGCCAGAGCCTGCATCCGCCCGCCCGGGGTTGCGAGTAAATCAGCGGGCCTGCCGCTTTGGGCGATATAGAAACCCTCGCCGCCCTCACCCTCTGGCTTTGCACTCACCTTCACTCACCTTCACTCACCTTCACCCGCCTCAGTCCGCTTGACCAATCAACTCACTCTCTAAGAGCCCATTTCTGGCCCTCGGCCAGCGCGGTCGAAATGGGGTGTCGTTTTTGGGCTGCGCCGTTGCCGAAGGTCAATCTACTCTAAACACAACTCCAGAACTCTTCCTCTCTCATCTCCCCCTCTCATCTCCCCTCTCATCTCCCTCTCTCATCTCCTCCTCTCATCTCCCTCTCTCATCTCCTCCTCTCATCTCCTTCTCTCATTTTCTCCTTCAGCAATCTCTCCTTTGCTATCTGTTGTCAATCCCAGTCATTTGTCGTCCCATCCGCTTGTACTACAACACTACGTTTTATTCTCCACCGTCGTCTCTGTTTTCATCTTTCTGGTCCTCTCCTTCACGAGCGGGGATGGGTCGAAAACGTACCACTGAGGACTATTAACGAAACGAATGGTGGAGCAGAATGGTTGAGATTCAGAAGCCCATGAAACAGAGGGAGTATATAGGTAACGAAGGACGAACCTAGTAACAGATATAAACAGAACCAGTAGAAAGCCCTGGATTAGTGAATGATAGAAATATCCGACCCTACCAACCGGGCTTGCTTATGGGTTCCAGCTCTCTTCCCTCTCTAGATTTACTAACAGGATCAACGCAGTTCCATGTCGATGCGAGGGTTGCCTATTTCGAAACGCTTATGGCAGAACCGTCAAGCCCCTAACAATATACTAACCAAGGAATTCGCCAGATGGCACTTCTAATCCCACCGCCGCCCCCTCACACCAAGACAACATTAAGATCGTTAAAAGCGTTCTAAGGAAGATCGAGAAGATGAACACACTAAGTTAGCCATAATCAGTGTAGAGATCTATAGGTACACCTATATAACCGTAATGTATTGCTGAGAGTATTCTGCACATCTTCGCTCCAACCGGCTTCAACTCATAAACGCCCTGCTCGATAACCACATAATACTGGAATCTATGGAACTGAAGCCAGCGCATCGTTTGAGCCATCTAGAGTCTGTAGAGTACCTTTGATTAGGTTCTGATGAACGAGTGTTATGTGCGAAGGCTTTTCGGTTTTCAAATTTTGGGAAGTGACCCCACCGTACCCCCATGCAGACCAGTTGGCCATACTGGGCGGCCCTTTTTCAGTGCTTATTCATGCATTACAGCAGACCAGGATTCTGGCTTGCATACTGCACAACTTTTGGCCATACTGGGCGGCCCTTTTTCAGTGCTTTTTCATGCATTACAGCAGACCATAAGCCCATCTTTCTGCTGGCTACGTGCCCGTCGGCGCCATCATATCTCCAAATTGCTCATTGCTGTTCAGGATGTACCGCTTCCAGATCCGCAAGGAAGAACTTCTTCCGTTTCTCCTTAACTTCTTACCGATTTTCGCGTTGACTGTTCACGGGCATGATGCAGGAACTTCATCTCCTGGAAACGTGGCTATTGGGGTTCAGGCTCCAGTATTAATGTCATCTTGTTCCGGCCCTGCAGAAGGTGTTCCAGACGGATTCTGGCTTGATGAGCAAGACCACACAGGAACTGCGAGAGGCTATGCCCCCTTCATCGACAACTACTATACGTACCCAACCTATCGAAATGCAGTCAAAGGCTACGGCGCCAAGAACGACGGATCTGGAGATCAGACGGGCTCTTTACAGGCAGCATTGAATGACGATGGCCGAGGTGGTAACCGTTACCAACAAGGCACCACATATGAACCCGCCGAGGTCTTTCTCCCCAGTGGCACATACCAGCTACTTAGCAAGCTTGATCTTCGCATGGGCACTATCATTGTTGGTGATCCTCTCAATCCCCCAGTGATTCAACCAGCTGCGGATTTTGTCGATGACACTGTCGTAAATGGATACGACTCGGCAACTGGTCACCCCGAGGATTCCTTTATGACCTTGCTAAAGAATGTGATCATCGACACAACTAGCCTACCTGCAGATTATCAAGTAACAGCCCTACAATGGGGAGTTGCACAAGGATGCGGATTGACCAACGTGCAAATTCGGATGCCCACCGGCCCCACGAATCATACCGGAATTCTCCTTCAAGGAGGCTCTACGATCATAGTTAGTGACACGGTAAGTCTCAATGCTAGTCTTCTGTGTCCGGTCGGCTGTTAACGGAGTATTTCCATCAAGCAAATTACTGGCGGCAAATTCGGAATCGTATCTTCCAACCAGCAAGTCAACTTCAAGAACATTTCTTTCAAGGATTGTCAGACTGCATTTTCGGCTGCCGGTGGTTTCACCAACCTCATACAAGGTGCTACCTTCGACACCTGTGGTCTCGGCGTCGACATTTCTTCCGCAAGCCTGGCCTCTTTAGTGCTTTTGGATTCAAGATCCATCAATTCCGGTCCGGTGGTAAAGTTCCGCGACTCATCGAATGACGCCGGCGATAGGAACAATCAGATCGTCATAGAAAATCTATCCCACGACAACTCAAACCCAATCGCTGTCGACTCGGCCGGCAACGAAAAGTTGACAGCTACCGCAAACATCGATACCTGGGTTTGGGGTAACGTCCAGCCAGGCCAGGCGGAGCCGGGGGCGTACCAAAGTGGAACTTTCTACAACACCCAACGGCCAGGTAGCCTTCTCGTGGACGGGAATTACTTCACCAAAGCTCAACCTACCTACGACGAATACACTACAGATCAGTTCGTCAATGTCAAATCTGTCCCGGGATACCCAGTGAAAGGAGATGGCAGGACGGATGACTCTGCGTCGCTGAATGCAATACTCCTCCAGAATGCCAACTCTTGCAAAATTACGTAAGCTTCTCTATTGCAACCGGTGTTCTCCATTAGTTTGCTGAGTCTATACTGATCTGCACCGGTTTCAGCTACTTTCCTTACGGGGTATACATTGTCGCGGACACTCTCTTCATTCCTCCCGGATCTCGCATAGTAGGGGAGGCTTTCCCCGTTATATCTGGTTAGCGAGCTCTCTTCCGAGTCCTCAGCTCCCCTCGCTGACACGGGTTCCATCAGGTGCAGGAAACAAATTCAACGATTCGTCCAACCCTTTGCCGGTGGTGAAAGTCGGCAATCCAGGTGACCAAGGCGTTGCACAGATCTCTGAAATGCGCTTCACCGTTTCCGACATCCTCCCAGGCGCCATCATCGTCCAAGTCAACATGGCAGGAAGCCCCGGCAACGTTGGAATCTGGAACTCCGTCATCACAGTCGGAGGCACCAAAGACAGCAAAGTTACCACCTCCTGCCAAGACCAAGACACGACCACCTGCAAGGCAGCATTCCTGTCAATGCATCTGACCGCGTCCTCGTCAGCCTACATCGAAAACGTCTGGGGCTGGACCGCGGACCACGACATCGACGGTGGGCCGATGCAGATCATCTCCGCCGGACGCGGCCTTCTCGTCGAAGCGACCAACGGCACCTGGCTCGTGGGCACCGGCTTCGAGCACCACTGGCTGTACAACTACAACTTCCACGACGCCCAGAACGTCTACGCCGGTCTCCTCCAGTCCGAAACGCCGTACATGCAGGGTCTCAACGCTGTGCAGACGGTACCCGCGCCCTGGGTCGCCGATGCGCGGTTCGGCGATCCAGACTACTCCTGGTGTGGTAGAAGCGATCAGAAATGCCGTACCGCTCTTGCCACGAACGTCGACGGTGGCAATGACATCTTTCTGTACAATTCAGCTTCCTGGTCTTTCTTTAACGGACCTTGGGACGGCACATACACTGATGATTGCACTGGCACTTGTCAAACCAACATGATGCGCGTAACGGGCCAGCCAGAGAATTTGGTCTGGTATGCTATCAACACAAGGGAGGCAGATACAATGGTCTTGGATGACAACGGCAATCCACAGCAATTCAATAACCCTGGAGGTTGGTCAGGGCCACCGGGAAAGACCGGAGGTTTTGGTGGGAATCTGGTTGCATATCGAACCTTCGCGAGCTGGCCTGGGCCGCTTGCGCATACAGAATTGAAGTAAGATCACACTGGGCGGGGATTTACAGGTGCACGGAGTGAGGGTCCTCTGTCGTGCTGCAATTCTGTACAAGCTGCAGCGGAGCCCTGGCTAAAAGTCTTCTATTTCCATATTGGATTTGCTAGTCTATGTGCAAACGTCTCGGGCCAGCTAGTAGTCTACCACCCTCGTTATCGCGGGCAAAATTCAGACATCTGAGGCCACCATCTAATCTAGACTATGAGACTGACACAAGTTAACGCTAGACGAACGCCGAGGCCAATCATGTTGGCCGTTATCCGTCAATCAAAGCACGACTCTGTCCGCTGTGGGGGACCTCAGCTTAACGCACCGAGAAGCCTGTACAGTCTTTCGAAGATGCTCTCACGCGGCCTTCTTCGTTGCGGCCAACTTCTTGGCTCTCCTTTTCTCAGCAGTGGTACTACCTGACTCCGTCCTTATATCACGTCCCACCATCTGAATGAACTTGAATAGCTGCTAATGAATTTCTCATGGTGAACATCGTGATGATCGGCGCCAGCCCAGAAAGGTAGGAAGTGGTGGAGACTCCAAGGGAATTCGTGGAGTGAGCATCGATAGCTTGAAACAGTCGCAGCACAATCCAGACGAACATGGTAAGGATGTGGAGCTCACCCGTTAACACACACCACAAGATTGGGCAGCCAACAGTCTCGAATCCAAGTATCATGACTTCAATGGGAGAAGTGTATTCGGCAGCAAGACCAAACGGAGTACTATATTGATGGTGGATCTTTATGAATCATCTTGTACAGCTGGGGAGTATACAAAGCTCGGTGCGACCAGTAATACTAGGTATCTTCGAGGACGAAGAAAATGGCAATCCGATATGCCATTGTGAAGATTGAGGGGAAAGGCATACTTGTTGAGAGGTCGCAAAATTGCGCCATAGGGTGGAAGAGCCAAATTTGAGGCAGTTCGACGGTGAAGTAGGAGAGGACGAGACTGGCGCAGCTCCACTGTTCGGCAATGGTGGGTTTTTTGCTAGGGAAGCCAATAATGGCGACTTACACAACTTCAGGTTATGTGTACATTGTGAATCTTATACTTGCTGAAGTAGGGCTGTCTGCCTGCAAGTATCCATGGTAGAGATCTTCCGAAGTACACGATCTCATGCATGAGGAAGGACATGATGCCAGTCGCTAGGACATCATTCTGCATGTAGGAATGCCACGCAGCCCATGCCTTTTCAGCGAAATTTAGAGGTATATTGTATCTTGAGATCCCGTCAAAGTGCCCCGCGTAGGTGTTTGGAGGCGAGGAAAGGAGAAGCGGTGGAGTTCCTAGTAGAGTCGGATTAGCTTAACGCAGGGTGAAGCATCATAGAGTGCGAACATGATGAACAGAAGCTGAGTAGAGTACACTCGTCCTTATGTTTTGCAGGTGAGAAAGCTGGTTGGAGGAGTTGAAGGGCACGATAGTGGGAGTAAAAGAGCAACGCGAGCTCAAAGTCTAGAAATTTTGGTGGACAGGATTGGCTGAAGTGGCGTGTTTCCCCCCTGCAAGGGACCAAGAACGGAGCACTACGTCACCGCAAGACCAGAAGCAGACCCGACTATTTTTCCCACGCGAGATCGTAGGGTCCCAGAAGAGGCAGCTTGTTGACGGACGTTTGCATTGCAATTGCTTTGACGGACTCGCAGTATGTCAATTGTCGACGAGTAGGTCCTAAGCATTCCAAATTGTGTATCTGAATCAAGCTAACAAATCTCAAAGCCAGATCCGTCGCCTTGATCTGCAAATTGACAAGTTTCAACTGACTGCCGCTCGGTCGAGGCAACCCTCCCTAGCAGGCTTCAGCACCGCCGAAGCGGCGCAAGATGGACATCGAAGAGAGACCCCACGGGCGCTTCAGTTGAAGAGCGTCATTCGTGCCCTGTCGACAAGCTCAAGTTCTAGACCTTTGCTCGCTAGGCGGAGGCTTAAGGAGCTACTCTCGCAGACAAGACGGCATCATGACGCCCACGTTTCTACTACAGAGGCAGATACAAACGATGCAGATCTCGAATGGTTGGTGGTGGCCAAAGCTACAGTCCAAGCATACGGCCTGATTCTTACTGCTCTGCTCGAGCAGACCATACCTCTGAGCGATGACATATGGTACTGGGACGACGTCCTAGGTTCATACGCCAGTACAGGCCTCTACACACTACAGAAATGGCCGCTGAGGTTCTGGCAGCAAATCAAGGAAGTTTTGGCGGAAGCAAGACGAAGATACGACTCAATCTCAGACATGCGGGAATCATCACAACAAGCTTCGCAGATTGCTTCACAAGGTTGGCGGAAGTTTTGGACATTGGTGCAAGATAGCATTAAAGATCGTTCGCTGGCGCAAGCACGAAGCAGGATTCTGTCACCGTTTGCCTTGTCCAGAACAGAAGCGCGGCGGAAGCAGAATGGTCTTCGCAAGCTGCGAGAGATGAACTCATGTGGAATTGGATTACTCGTTGACGAGGGAATGTCGTTCCGCGTTGCCGATGAGGACAACGTATCCGCTAAAGGCACCGAAAGCCCGAGCGTTGGTAAAGAGGAGTGGATGAGCACTATCGCAAAGAGCATCTCTTTAATGGAGAATATTCTCCGCAACGTGTCAGGACTTGAGGTCAGCGTCGCAGAATTCGAGGACGGTGTCTTTGCAAGTGTCGAAGACGACCCTGAAATTGCGTCAACGAGCAGCGAGGGCAATGGTAGTCCGGCAAGGCCGGGACAATTGACGGATCGGCTGATTCAAATTCTGGATGATCACCTACCTGAGCAAGAACACGCTTCCCAAGCTCTGGCCAATGATTATGGACGACCATCTAGGCTTGTTCGATACTGGATACCAGGGACGGTCTTGATACTCTCCGGTAGCACATTATTACGACTCGTCACGAATAGAAGAGTAGAGATTAGACAGTGGATCCAGGATTTCGGTACCACTGTTATTGACTTCGGGTCAAACTGGGTAATTGAGCCCGTGAAGAAGCTTATTGGCACTATCAGGCATGATGAGAGCAGTGAGGTTGCCATTATGAGCAAAGACAGTCTCAGAGCTGATAGGGCCAGCTTGGAACGTATGGTCGTGGACTTTGCAGCCGACCATCCCAGCGAAAGTGGGGCTAAGTACACCGAAGCGGAGATCGCAGACATCCGAGCCAAGGTCAAAGAAGGTGACTTGACGCCGGTGCTGAGGGCCTATGAGCGAGATCTACAAAGGCCATTTATAGGCACTGTCAGGGGAGATCTCGTCAGGGCCTTACTGATACAGATTCAGAAGACGAAGGTAGACGTTGAGGTTGCCATCAGTGGCATCGACTCCCTCCTGAAGAGCCAAGAGCTCCTGTTCGGACTGATCGGGCTCACGCCTGGCGTCCTCATCTCGTTCGCGGCTTTTCGTGGGATTGGCAATCTTTTCGGCAGTAGAAAAGGCATAAGACAGAGTCAGAAACGAGGCCAAATGATTCGTCTGCTCAGGTAAGATGTCCGCTTTGACCTGTATTAACCAGTGACGCTAAAAGTACTTGCAGGAACATTGACAGGACTTTGACCCTGTCGACTCCAACCTCCCATGGCATACTTTCGTACAAGGACCACGGACTACTTCTTTGCGAAGTACAGGTGCTTCGGGAGAAGGCAGCTGCGGTGCTTCCTGGAAACATCCACCGCGAGTTCTTGGAGGATGTCAAGGATCTGATTGACATCAGGGCGGGGGTACAGCGACAGATGAAAGCGGTTGAGCGAATCACCTGGGCATATGCAAAGTGGCTCCGGTGAGATCAGCAGCAATTGATGGGTTTTTGGTTATGGATTTAGCAAGCGTGCATTACGAGCGAACAAAGTGCTCTAGTCTTCTGATTTCCTGGCGCAAGGGAATCATAGAAATCAAGATCTTGACGCATATAACTCCTATGCAAGGAAGTGGCTGCGAACTCCATGACGCCAAGGCTCGGTGCTCAGCAGTTGCCGTCACTCGTTCTAGGCCACCTCGCTCACCTTCCCGCAATCCACCATCCGTCCAATTATCGCAACCACGATCTGTGACCACGTCTCGACCTAGTGGTTGAATAGGAAGAATAAGTACTTAATACGTCAGACCTGCAGCCGAATATTGGAAGTTACCTGATCCGCGAGCCAACTTGAAGACCGACGCTTCAAACTCCCTAGGCGGTGCCTACGGGTCCCATCCTGTCCTCTCGCTCGCTGCGGCGCCTGCACTCTTGGTAAAGACATTATGGCCGGAACGAGAAACTATGACTTCCTCGTAAGTTGACACTGCTTTCACCCCGCCTGTCGAAATCCGCGAGCAAACTCAGTAGCCGTGTCGATTACTCCAAAGCTCATCCTTGTCTGCCTGTACTGTCACTAACATATAGTCACAACTCCCAGATCAAACTTCTCCTAATAGGCGACTCTGGCGTCGGCAAGTCCTGCTGCCTCCTTCGCTTCTCCGAAGACAGTTTCACCCCCTCCTTCATCACAACCATCGGCATCGATTTCAAGATCCGCACGATAGACCTCGACGGCAAGCGTGTCAAGCTGCAAATATGGGACACCGCAGGCCAGGAGCGGTTCAGGACGATCACGACAGCTTACTACAGAGGCGCAATGGGCATACTACTGGTTTACGATGTTACCGACGAGAGGAGCTTCGGCAGTATGTACTACATTTCTTTGCTTTCGGTGGAGCCTGGGGAACTTGCACCGGTCTTCTCTAGCCAGCAGACAGAAGGTTCGTCCGAGAAACAGGGGGCTTGCCACTGACATAACGTCTCTAGACATACGAACGTGGTTTTCCAACGTCGAACAGCATGCCTCCGAGGGCGTGAACAAGATCCTCATCGGCAACAAGTGTGACTGGGAAGAGAAGCGCGCAGTATCAACCGAGCAAGGCCAAGCGCTCGCCGACGAGCTTGGCATCCCGTTCCTCGAAGTCAGCGCAAAAGCCAACATCAATATCGAGAAGGCGTTTTACTCGCTCGCAGGTGACATCAAGAAGAGGTTGGTGGATTCGAGTAAAGATGCAGAAATGCAGGGCGGGAATCGGACGGCTGTGGATGTAGGGAGTGGAGGCGGAGTAGGAGGAGGGCTTGGAGGGAAATGCTGCTAGCGGACGTGTAGGGGAAGAGATGTGGGGGATGGAGAAATGTGGAGCGCGTCATTCGAGTCGAGTTGTGCCTTTATGGTTCTATGCGATGCGAGGCGTACTATAGAATGGTTTATTTGAGCTTGTGCAGTCAGGCTAGGGCGAGTCGTCGAGCGTGGGAAGCAAAGCGCATGGTACAAACGGAACGAGCATGGTGGACTCTGTTCTTCCCGAATCTCTTTCCGCACGTTCAGCAAACTTAATTGAGACGGTGGCACTTCCGTATGGGCCAATTTTCGGCTGTGCAAGCTTAGGTAACGGGCGTTCTATTACAGGCTTTTGCAGCATTCTCTTGGGTTTCAATAAATGGGGTCCGAAACAGAATCGTTTCCGTGCTTACAGTATTGGGGTCGAAGGGGCCGGCAGAGGATACAGATATCAATCGCAATGACACATCATTCTCGCACACATTGAAAAGGAGTCCTTCGTGAAAAGGCGTGGCCCGTTGGGTGGGTCATGGCGTTGGAGTTGGGCCGGAAGGTGAACTGGCACAGATTCCGTGTATAGTTCTTCCCTCGTCTTATCACTTTTAAGCCCGATTTTGACAAGTGAAACCCGTAGGCGGCAGTTCTGCAAGCCAGATTGGTGTTCTACTGTCTCAAGCTTTGTACGCTTTCCTTGGTCACTCGTGGTGACCGAAGACCGTTTCAACTCTAGATAGAATTACGTCTAGTGCGACTCGGACTAGCGGAATGCTGTTTGCAGGGGGAAAGAGCAATGTTTAACAAGATAGACGTTAGCATCTTAGACATAACTAGACATCCACCTCAAATAGGCTCTGCAGATGCGTCGAGAATCTTGTAAAGGATTGCAGAAAAGCATGTGTCGAATTAAATAACCACTTGGACGTTGCTGCCGGTTTTCTCTGAAGACGACTTATCCAGACGGCACCTCGCCCAAACTCTTGGGATAGATTGCTGTGCTTGATCTACATGTCTGGATTGCCAATGTGGAACGAGACCTTTTTGCAGGGTTGTTTTCAAAGGCTCCTCGAACCCTAGACAGAGAACAAAGATGCTGTATGAACTCAAAGCACGAAGACCCGTAGGAAATACGTGTTGTCTGCGTAGTGAGTGTCGTCGGCTAGAACATGCGATTCTTGTCATAGTTGTGGGAAAGGAGGAAAACGACAGTCTTGTGCCATCGCGAAGTTGATTGCATAACAGTAGAGTCACGTAGACTTGGCCAGCACACACATTTGCCAGCGAGATCTAGCTGAGACAGCACAGTACGGGCCCTCCCAACCTTTACCAAACGTTAAACTCGAGCCCGTCTCTGCAGTCGATAAGGTGATGTATCCAGGCTCCAATGGAAAGGTGACATAAACCGGTCAGGCTTTCCATTGCCGGATTGGCCGGTAAAGCGCCTATTGCGAGGGCCGAGTTGTTCGGAGGGAGGCTCTGAGTCCAGTCGGTCACCAGGACAACGGTTCGAAAGGTCGTATAGACATTCGTTCCGTATCGGTTCCTGCAGTCAGAATTGAAGAGATTCGTCTACAACGAAGTGTTCTCCTGAACCTTTTGCAGAGTTTATTGCAACTGTGGTATGCCAGGCCATTGGCTTAGGAAATGGATGCCAAAGGGCACCGGCGCACCCACTTGGTCCTGGAATTAAGTCGCGTTCAAGGTAGGAACATTGAAAGGCTCGCCCTCGAAGAATTTCTCCGAGGCCATGATCTCGTACGCGTCATATGAAGGTTCAGCTGCGACGATGATAAGGTTGTATAGCAGGTGGATCAGCAAGGATGTAGCGGCCAAAGCCAACCATAGGATCTTCCGCAGTCATGTCGCCTCTCTGAAGTTCGTAAATGATTGATACCCCACATCTAGAAAACCCCTGCCTCTCCTCTCCGCCCTATGCGCATCACTGGACGTAGGAGCCACCAAGCATCGCCGCACGTAGTCTGAGCATATAATGATGATGCCCGACACGATATTGAGAGGCAGCTGGATTAGGAAAATATTGAAGATTCGAAGCTGTCGGACGTTGTCGTATCGTTCGCAAACCGTAATCACATGCCGGCCGATCACAGCTGAGAGAAGAAAGCACGTCCACATGAGGATCACCCACAGCAAAAGTTTCAGTTTGAAACTGTCTTTCTCCTTCGAATGCTTGCTCTTCGCATCTGCTTTCTCTTGGCCCGAAGCCGCCCGCTGTTGGGTTGAGGCCGCTGCTAGGTCAGCCATTGCAGCTCAAGATTGAACTCCGCCGATGCCTTTCTGGTAGCCAGTCTCGATCGCTCCTCCTGGCTCTTGGATAGCCTGGATTCCGTACATAATAATGGCCAGGCATTCTGTTGATGAAGCAGAATTCAGCTAGAATCAGCGTAGGGATCGAAGCAAATGAAAATCTGGAAGTCAAAATCTGTAATACGTGCCACACACCACGCCAAACGAACGACAGAAGAGAATTGCAAAATTGACTAGAATCAAGGAAGGACTAAAGTTGGATGATGCAGAAGACGAAAGAGAAGGAAGCGCAAAAGAACTGAGATCAATTGCCAATACGCCTACTAATATGGGCTGTATGAGTCTCTGTGAGCTGCTGTCTGCCGCCCTGTTTCATTACGAAGTAATTTCTGCGTCAAGGTTAGCGCTCGATACCCCCGGCACGGGTAGGGAGGGGTTTCCAGCAGTGGCTTAACGCCAAAGTCGGGCCAGTTTAAGTACCTAGCATTCTGCTGGACAATTCAGTTAAAACGTGAGCGCAAGACTTTGAACAACGATACCAGGTCAGGAGAGTTGCCTTTTGAATTTGATGACTAATGACCGATCTGTCCAAGATCTTGCCCTCCGACCCTGACATTTGCTTTCCTTGACATCTGGCCGAACACTTGTAGCTTGGGCCGGCCTGGCCACTGACTTGGTGCATCACAACAGTTAGGGAATAAAGTGAGAAACGGACCAAGGAAGATAGAGGCTCAACTGTTGAAGCGGCCCGGCGCACGGGACAGGTTTGTCTTTAGAATTATGCCAACTCTAAACCCGGAAACTAGTCCTGGGAGCAGTTTAGATGGTTCTGGGACCGGCAAGAATGAGCCTGGGGCCAGCCTAGCCATTCTTAGGACAGGCAAGGCCCTTCCTGGGAGCGCTGGAGCTCCCAGGAACTGATGGTGGCACTTGATGTTCGTAGCTTAGGCGTAGATTGGGCAGGTTAGTGACCTAGAACGCATAATACAGGCCGAGTGATCTTTGGTTCCAGAGTTGTCTATGTTTCGACTCCATTGCTGACTGAAGTGTTCTTCTTAATCGTCACCCAAACGTAGATATGCTTGCTTACAGGGTAAAGATACAAGAAGTGGTTTGATGCTAAGGGGATTCCACAATGCTCTCCCACCCAATGCTGTGCCTTGCCTGCCTTGCCTTGCCCTGCCTTACCTTACCTTACCTTGCCTCCGCAATCGTCATATGCGGTCGTCCACACCAATCGGGTGATGGGATCAGTATCCAACCCCGATCAAGTAGTCGCCCAGCTTCTCGACCGTGGTGGCTGCCTCACCAGGCTGGACCGTCTCCGGGTAGTGTGCAATGAGGAGAGCTTGTTTTGTCTTGACAATCATGACACCTTCCTTGCCCTGAATGTTCCATCCATTATCAGCTTATAACTAGGACGTAGCGCCTCGGTATAGCTACTTGAGACACATAGGAGTGAAACGAGTCGAGGGTAGTTTGTTACTCACCTTCTTCCCGTACAGACTCCTGTCATCCGCCTTCAGTGTAACGTATTTCTCTCCAGCAATGTGTAGACCAGTCCCCCAGACCTTCTTTGGATCTGTAGTGTCTTTGTAGGCTGCGACTACTGCTTGCATCTCTTGTGGATGTACCTGCCAACCAGCTGTATGTGCCCATACACTGTTACCCTCTGAGTTGAAGATGGCGGCCTTATCGACATGGCCGGTGCCAACGAGGCTGCACGAGGAGGGTTAGTCATCGATTTTGTTGTTTCGAGCTCTGCAGAAGCTAAAGTAGGTCGGCCTACCTCTGGTCAACATAAGCTATACAGGTCAGTCAAAACATGCGCATCTGGAAACGTTCATCATCTGAGATCTTACCTTGCCAAGACATAATGGCGCAGATAGCCTCCCAGTGATTAGACTTATGAGGCTGCCGATGCTTTGGCTGTAGTAGGAGGAGCGTTTAGCTTAGGTAATGGTACGGAGCGTTGCCAGAAATATCCACTTGAGAATCTGTGGATGGCAAATCGGTGATGTTGGACGACGACGGAGGTGAATTGGTGGGGTTGTTTTGGTTTTGGGCCTCCAAAAAACAGCCCGGTGCCTGAAAGTCCCATTTTGACCCCACCAAAAAAGAAACTTTGATGACGTCCACAACTCGCCGGGGCTTTACACTCACAAAAACATCCTCGCCGATCCTCCTGGCGCTGCTTCGTAGGTTGCACAAGCACATTAATTGAAAGCCTTCCGTTTTTAATCCTGACTTATTAGTCAGGTCTGGATTTACATTTCGGAACTTCCGTTGGAATACCGTACTCGCGTCGCGCTGGAAGCAACGTCAGATTGTGTCTTCGAACACACCCCCTTCCTACACCAATGAGAAATGAAGCTATTTCAAGGGCCTAATATTGTCACATTACTCCCTTTCCCGTTCACATCCTGAGTCCTCGTGCTAGTCACGCTCAATGCTGAACGCTCACAGTCCAATTTGCCAGGCACTCAGGTCTGCCTAAGTTGAACAGGAAGGCGCCGCTGTTGAGCTCGGCATATATTGTCTCGATCTGCTTCGCGGAGTTGGTAACGAAGATATCAATGCCTCTGACAGGTAGCGGTGTCGTATTGAGCTGGAAGCGCCAGGTTATCACGTGACATGTGTGAAAAATGTTCAGTGTGGTGACACTAGGGAAGGGTGGTTGTGTTCCCTGGCCCTTGATGAAGGCTTGTTTCGATGCGAAGGTCACGGATCCGAGCTATGGCAAGCAGGAAATGTCAGTCATTTAGGGGGAAACGATTCATGCTTTGGGCAGCTTTGAAAGAGCGACGACGGTTGGACATATATGACGCAAATCCGGGATGGAGACGTGAATATTGTAGATGTCCGACGTACCGGTGCCTCCTCTAAGTAGTCAATGCTATCAGAGCTATCTGTGAAGTCGTTCGCTAGTAGTTGATTTGCAAGGGTAGTATTGAAGTTGTTTTGCGTGTGGGTGAGAAGGTTGATAAAGTCGTTGACAATGGCTGTGGCATCACTCTTACTCAGGCAGTCTGAAGTTGGTTTCGGAGTTGAGGTTGTCTTAGTGGTTGCGGTATAGCCAAAACAGGAGCAGGCACTGCTATAGCGAACGGAACCTGTCTTGGAACTTAGAATACTGAACTACCTAGAGTATATTAGGAATGACAAACCAGAACAGGCGCTAGCATAGGATGGGACAGTAGCCGAAGGAGTTGCTTGAAAGCTAGCACAGTCTGATTGACGCTGAGTAATGGCTGGCGTCGCAGCAGTGCCGGTGACCGCCCTCGCACAGTTATCGGCGGCACAAGAACTAGCAGCAGAAGAACTGGCAGCAGAGCGACCCAAGACGTTGGATAAGGCCCCACTGGCCAGTGCAAGAGGAATGAGGACGGAGAATAGCTGCATTTTGGTGTTGAAGGAGGGAATAGGTCGAATGATCTCGAATCAGGATGAAGACGCAGCAAGGAGAATAGAATGGAAGGACTGATAGTTGGGGATGCGCTTTAGCAAGATGTAGGGAAATCCATAGAAAATATTTTCCTGCCGCATAAAAAGGGATCATGAAAGATGCTTGTCTTCGCATATTGCCGCATGACTTCCCGATGGAATGGGAAGGGATGTCAGTATTGGGATCCTCAAGGTCGACCTGCAATTTGTGTAAAGTGGATTTGGGGCTTAAGTTTGGCATCATAGAAGAGGCATGCTATCAGGCCGCACTAACACATTATCGCAAATCTAACGAGGGGCCCCGGATCGCGGAAGTGACATGTATTTTTGTAGAAGTGCGCAAAGCAGGAGAAGAAATAAAGCTAGGTCCTGACGGAGCCACGTGCTGAGCCGACCACTACCAAAGCAGCATCAGAGTGAGACAAGTCGAGGCAGTCCTGTACGCAGGATGGAGAAAGTTTTCGGTACATTCTTGAGAAAATGTGATAAGCCATTCAATGGAATGCGGAGCAGCAAACGTAGGGGGAGCTCGTTTCACAAAGCCCGAATCGTGCCGGATCTCGCAGTACTTCGCAGAGACACTCTAGCCGCGAAGGAGACGTCCTGGGTTGTCACGACTCGAGGAAGAATCATTTGCGGGGAAATGCCGTTCGACTGGACGCGTTTAATGATATGATGCAGCGTGGTACTAATTGAACTACTCTGCATTAAGAGCCAGCTCGACGGTCAATTCCGCTTCCTTCCAACATCCGTAGTCTTCTGCATAGAGTTCCGAGGAAAAGAACGTAAATCTCACCAATGGAAGCTTTACGCTAGGCCGACTTGGTCGTGGTAGGCGGTTCGGCCCAAAGATATCTATGCGGCTCTTTCAGGTCTCGAGCAGTTTGAAGGAGTTCTCCCCAAATTTTACGTCTCTTCAAGGCTCATAGACGTGCCAAAGTTGGTCTCTTCTCCTGAGAGCGCCTGACTTGAACACTCCCGCATAGCCATCCTACGAAAAGAGGGGTCATCCTTGAAAGGGCACGGTCAGTACTGGCCTCAGAATGCATACCTCGGCTGCAGAGATTTGGGCAATTATTCTCATCCCATCTTCCTGTAACTGCTGTTAGACACAATGCTCTAGTGGGACTAGTGGTGCTTGAGACCTTTATCCGTGCTGGTCGAAAACAAGGTCAGCTCGCTGTTTTTGGATTACTACCGAGGCCGCCATGATCAGGTTCAGTAATCAATCTCACGTTGTCTCAGTGCATAGGTGTTTACTGGGAGTATCCACCTTCTATAAGCATGGCCTTCTCCAGGTTTTTTGAGTCTCCCTACCCCACAAAAGAAGATGATCTATCATGCTGCTGCAACGGTCAACATACCAAATGTCGATTTATTGACCTTGTTATTCGGTAAGGTATCCGGAATGACTCGGTGCTGCTATTACAACGCTGACACTTTACAGACTCGCGAGAAAGCCGGGCGCAAAATGATACGATTCTCCACAGCGAAGCCAGCGATCCGTCCGTGTCATACACGAAAGCTCAAGCCCTCATACTAACGAAGCGAATCGCGTTTGGGTTACGGAACAAGTTCGGAATTGGCTCGTCAGGACCAGGCAAAGATGTCGTTAGCGTCATCGTATCAGGCCAGACTCTGAGTCCAATACTCTTCTACGGCATCATTGCAGCGGGTGGTGTGTACTCTCCATCGAACCTCTCCTCGACAGTTGCGGACTTGGCTCGGCAGATTCGGCAGGGCAACAGCGGACTAATCGTCTGCAGTCATGACACAAAAGGGATTGCTGTCGAGGCGGCGAGCTGCTGCGGAGTGCCAACAAGCCGCATTTTGATGGTCCAGTCGAAGCCAGTTCCCAAGTTGACTACCTTGGATAACGACATCGATGTCATCTTAGATCAAGAGCTGGACTGGAAGAGAATCACAGACCAGGAACAGTTGGAAAGCACACTAGTGTGTCTCCTCTACTCTTCAGGCACTAGCGGTCTTCCCAAGGGTATGTACAAGGAAGGTTTGAGGTTCTGGTTGTTGACCGACGTTGACAGCTGTCCTTACATCGCATCGCAATCTGGTAGCGCAAATTGTCCTCTACGGACGTAGAGGCCAAGAGTATCTCGATGCGCTTGAGGCCCGTGGCCGAAAAGCCCAATACAAGACCCTCGCAAGCCTCCCTACCGCCCACATCGCCGGCCTTGTGTCCTTTTTCTGCTACGCGTCGTTCGTCGCTGGCCACGTATACTGGATGCCTAAGTTCAACTTTCCTGAATTTTTGACATATCATCGGAAATTTCGTTTGACCTGGCTTTTTGCCGTCCCTCCTATCTACCTTCTGATTGCAAAATCGGCAAGTGTAACCGATCACTTTGACTCACTAGAGGTCGCTGTCAGTGCGGCCGCTCCTTTAGGCCGAGACTTACAGTGTCTAGCAAGCTCGAAGTTGGGAAAGGGCAAGATCCAAATTAGCCAGGTCTGGGGCCTAAGTGAGACGACTGGTGCTGTCACTGCTCTACCCTGGCATGAACGTGACGATACCGGGAGCGTCAGTAGATTGCTACCAGGCCTGTCATTAAGGTGAGTCTTCGAGCCTCATCATCTGTTTTCTCTTGAACTTGCTTCCATGGCATACAACGTCCCCCTCTGACTTGATCTAACCCATCACGCAAGGATCATCGACGAAGATCTCCACGACGTTCCACCCGGCACGCCTGGCGAGATCCTCTGCAAAGGCGCTGTCGTCACCCGCGGCTACCACAACAACCCTCAGGCAACCCGTGACGCCTTCCTTGACGGCTGGTTCCGTTCAGGGGACATTGGCGAGTTCCGAGATGGCAAAGTCTACATCGTTGACCGCAAGAAGGATTTGATTAAGTATAAAGCTCTCCAAGTCGCGCCGGCTGAGCTCGAGACCGTCCTCCTCTCGCATCCACTCATTGCCGACGCGGCGGTCATTGGCGTTCCAGGGAACGATACAGAATTACCACGGGCATATGTTGTTGCAGACAGGACGAGGATTGACGAGGCGCAGATCAAATCGTTTGTGAAAGAGAGGGTCGCGGATTACAAGCGGTTGAGGGGCGGAGTGGTGTTTGTGGATGCCATACCAAAGAACGCAAGTGGGAAGATTCTGAAGAAGGATTTGAGGGCTGTAGCACAGAAGGATGCACAGAGAGGGAGCAAGGCGAAGCTGTGACATGCTGGTGAATAGCAGTCTAAAATCCGAATTTGTATTTTGCCCAGATTCCCAACTTGTGCCACAAGCTATGAGAGGAAGATCTGCCTTCGATAATCTGTTGACCTTTTTCCTCTAGATTGAAACAACATAGCATCCAGTAGCCCTAGGTGAGCTTACCTGAAGCTTAGTGAACGTATGATCTTAGCCTTGCATTATCTTGCTGGTCTCCGAAAGAGTTCTCCCGATCCTTCCATTCGGCCCCAGTGAGAATCCGGAGTAGGATTTAGACAACAATGCTATGAGTTTGCAACGGAACGTCTACGCTGCTCGATCACCTGGCCAAGGCGTCCTCAACGTCTGACGTCAGGCCTAATTAGTACTATCCGCCCTCATAAGCGCAACAAACCTCTTCACATCATGATCAAGGCCGCGGTCCGGTTCAGAGTCTGAAGCAGGATCCGAGATAGAGTCAGAATTAAAGCCCTCGTCCAAAACGCAAAGATGACGACCAGCGCCGCAAACCCGAATCCCGATATGGCTGCAGTAGATCCGAATTCCAGAGTCAGAAATCTTGATGAACCAGGTTTGCAAGCGAGGCAGAAAACGAGGGAGATTGGGATGGTAAAAGAAAGTTCAATGACCAGGAAGCATAATGAAACTCAACCAATGTTTCCCTGGGGAAGAAACTCGGTACAGTCACAATGAAGGACTCCTTCCACGCCGCAGGCGTAGCAGAATCTCGGTCTTGCAGCAGCATCTGGGTAGTATTAGCGGACTACCCTGGCACGAGAAGATGTTAAGATGCCACCCAGATCTTGCTTGAACAAGGATACTGCAGCCAGGTCTTGCAACAGGCATGTCCATTTCCGTTCTGGCAGATGCCTGCATTTAGGGTTGCCTTGCATGTTTCAAGTTTGTACTTTGGGACATCTCGCGGTGTAATCTGCCTTTGTGGGTGATTTAATGTAGATAGGTGCCGTAGGAAGGATCATGACAGGATGTGAGATTAAGGTCCCTCAGCTCGAGGTCGATCAGACTGCGTCAATATCTGTGATGAGCTTGCAACATCGGTAGACTGGAAGGCCTAATCCTTGAGTACGGTATCAAATAGAGTGTTCGTGCAAACGTCACCTGCGAGGTGACTTCACTGCAGTTCGATGATCTACGTCCCATACTCGACTTCCCAGCGCGATGTGGCATCCCATCGGAAGTGTCAACTGTGCTGTTGTGGCCAAGAGTGAGCGACTTCACTTCTGGCTCCGAAATCGAGACGTAGGAATTGTGGGTATCTTGAGCTGGAGTGGCGGGGAGGTGGAGGGAATTTGATGGCTGCCTGAGATCGGGATCAAACATCGACAAAACTTGCGGCATTATTGTCTTTCCAAGCTTTCGGGCAGTGTTCTGGTGAGCGAAGATTTTGCTTGAAAGGCTAGCCTGCGCGAGATGTGATTGACCGCCCGGCGTTGAAGCCGGGATGACGGAGAACATTTCTATAATGAAATGGTTTGACTGGATGCTCTTGCGATCACGGAGAGTCCATAACCTAGTCCATCCATTTTCGAAGACCAACCAAAGGTAAACTGGCCATGTGGGGTCCCGGGGGGGTTGAGTTCCAGACGTCCTTACAGTAAGCCAGGGACAACCACATAGAGTCTTAACGGCTTCGATAGATGCTTGAGAGATGGTAAAAAGATCTTGGTCGGGTTTTGAGACCGCTTGAGACGTCCCGATATCACCAACATCATCTGCTCGAGTATCTCGTGGTTGAAGCATTTTCTGAGCTTCAACCAAGAATTCGCGGGTCACTGCAATTTAGCCCTTTCCGCTTTCTAGATGGATCGAGCTGCACGGTGGACCATTGGGTCAAGATAGTCCACAAGCTGGGTGCCATTGGCCATCGACGCGATTGGAGCTGCCCAATAGATGAGCATCCACACGATAAAGCCACGGAAAAAGAACTTTCCTCCTTTGTCACGAAGTCCTTTTGGATATGGAGTCTCAAGGATTCCTTCCGGTCAAGGCGCACCTAAAAGAACATTTTGTACCTCCATGCAGAATGTCAACGCTTGTGCTGCCGTGTAGAATGTGGCCATGACGCCATCGCCGATCACCTTCACGTCATAGCTGTGGAAGAGCTTGATCTTTACCTTAGGAGATCATTGTCCATCTGCAAAGCTTCTCTCATGGCAAAATGCACTGTCCCCAGTAATGCAATAGAGTCCTCAATCTCTGCGATGACAGTCCTGAGCGCACCAGCCAGAGCTGGCCAGTATTCGCTTGCATTCAGGGTCTCAGGGGCAGAGCTTTCCATGGGTAGTCCCACGTCCCCCATAATAAGCTAGTAGGCAACGCTCTGCATTATGGAGCGGCTGCAAAATAAGGTCAAGGGGCTGCTGGAAAATGGTGTGATCAACGACTGCAACTTTCTGGGTGCTCCTTCCCGAAACGGACATGAGTAATCTTTGGATAAAGAGGGCGTGCGTATGATGGTGGGCAGATCTCCACGCAATTGAGAATTATCGACATTGCATGAAGGAAGTAGCAAGATCTCGGAAGACTTGGAAGACAGGCGCGACTCGAATAGGGGCAAAGGCGTTCCAGGTCGCATTCACATGTATACTGTCATCTTATCTTTCATCGCAAGTGGTCAGAAGATGCGAAGAACGTGGACAACAAGGCGGCTGACCTACATTTGGCTTGATTGGCGGAGGACAGAGAACTGGCGCGAACGTCATCACCTGGCAATGATCTTCGAGGCTTTTTGAATTCCCCGAGAGAAAGAACTTGGTGGCGTGCTGGCGCGTTTCAGCTTGCAGCCATTTTTACCTTGAAACCGTGCCTGGTTCGTCTTCAAGCGAAACCCTAATCTCACTCTTCCCGCCCATAATTCCCGTCCGCCTGCACCGGCAGCAAGTCATGGCACGTAGATGGCCCCGAGCTGTGCAACTTTTCGTCACACGCTCTGGACTAAGTGGTCCTGCACCTGCCTCAATTCTCCGTCTTCAGGATTCGCGGGTGAGACGGCAGAGAACTGTGATGTGGTATACTTGCCGTAACATGACCCCTTGTCTCCAAGAGAAAGCCCCCAGCCGCATCACCAGCGTGGACCGCGCCTGTGATCTGAAATACTATGCGTAAGCTTGATGAGTGGATAGATGGGCCCTCCACACTAGCCATGAAACTCAAAACCATGCGCAATCTGAATATCCTGCATACCGCCAAATGAGAAAGCTCTCCACGCTCGCTGGCCGGGGGTGGCACTTATTTCCAACCTTCCCACAGAAATCTCGGGACGCGAAATCCAGGAAAACCTCGGTCGTAAGCCTAATCTCCTTGTCACATCAACTTTTGGCTTGGCTACCATCGCCTCGAAATTGACGGCTGCTTCCGCGGTTGTGTGATGCTGCTTCACGCTCTTTCTCTCCAAACTTCATTCACAAGTTTCGTTTCACTCGCTGTGCATCTTTTCGTGGGCCACACATTCATCATTCAATTGAAGCTGTGCTTCTAGCCGTTCCTTTGACCAATACCGTCCCCACCGTCCCACTGCCCCAAGCTCCTTGATCAAGGTACATCCGATTTTCAACATTCAATTCAACCTAGCACCATCGTGCCCTAACACTCGACTTTCACGAAATTACTTCTTTTCTGGCATTGATGATTGGGACATGAACAATCTTTGGGACAACTGGAGCCATCTCTCCTCTACTTAACGCAAGTTGATGATGCGCGCTGAGCCTCGACCGCGGTGACAACTCCTTTGGCAGTAATGCCTAGCCGCTGGCGTTCCACTCGAGGGCGACCTGCTCTGGGGGCAGATGAGGGCAGATCTACCGAACACGTCGAACACTCGCGACGCGATCTCCAGAAACCTAACCATGCGGACATTACAGCTAATCCGATGGCTCCTTCACAAGATGGTGGAAAATATCGCTCACGGAGATCATTTTCCAGGACCAGAACAGACCTTGACCGGCCTGGCACCGCTGGCGGTGTCATGGCACCAACAACCAATACTGAGGCTAGGCTGCCGCCGCGGACGACTTCTCGAGCCTACACTGCTGAAGCGCAGAGGCGACCGGTCCAACGCCTCGATTTGGAAAACACATATTCTATGGAGGATCATATGATTGGTATGGCACTGGGAAGCCCTAGCCATCCGCCTTTCGTGCAGTCCAACGCCCATGACCAGCTACCACCCCCAGTAATAGACGCTGAAGTTCATACCCATCCAGAAGGCATGGTTGAGGCAAAGCCGACCAACGCCAAAGCAGGTAAATGGAAGAAGTTTGGGGGCCTGTTCAAGCCGAAGCACAATCCCACGACCCAAAGTACAGCGAACACCTCGCTACTTTCACAAACTCAAATTGCTGGACGGGATATTGATGCGACCGAATCAAAGCCGCTGCCATTACCAAAAGACACGCCTCTACCTGGCCAAGTACTAGAGCATCCAATACCAGCATCGATGGACTCTACGGAAACCGAGGACGTGGAGGACAACTTTCCCACCTTGCTTCGCGTCGAGCTGCCAAAGCTCGAAGTCAATATTCCAGACGTGCACATGGACAGATATAGCGTGATGTTCGGCAATTTGCTGGAGCGCCGACAATCTACAAATCTGCTTTCCCGGAGAAGCAAGGTCCTTGAGAAGCTGAAGACCACCTCGGATGAGAACGTTGTGTCGGAGGAGCCTCTCCCCCAGCAGCACCAGCCACATAACCCTGGCTTACCCCTGGATACGGCAACGTCAGAAGATTATGAGCAATTGAAGCCCCCACCATCGTCAAGACGAGCGACATCGCCTACGCCAGGCAAGTCACCCGTCTTTTCCCTGTTTCCACAACCTCCGACTACACCAAGGAGAGCCGCCGCGATGACACCGCAGTCAAAACCAAGCCCGATGCAGAGATCTTTAACGGCACCGTCTCGTTTATCGCCAACGGAGGAAACTTTTGGCACCAAAAAGCCTCAGGTATTGAAACCGAACCACGCTAAGCGCCGAAAATCTTCTATTAGTCTTGTGGAAACATCAGCCTCGACCACTCAGGGTCCAGGATGGAGCACAGACGGCTCATACTTATCGCCCACATCCTCCGTAAGCTCTGTTAGTGATGAAATCTTGTTCGATATCAAGAAACTCAGCATGGTAACCGAGAATCAGGAGCCGCAGTACGAGGTCACGAAGCCAGATGGGGATACTGTTGAGTTATATCGGGCTCTATCACAAAGAATCAGGGCCGCAAAACCGCCTGCGCTAAAGTTATCCGCGAAGTTAGGCAAAGCAGAAGGCGCAAATTCCCTAGCTCCACAAGCAAGTGACGCTACTTGGAGCAAGTCAGACGCTGCAGCTAGACCGACCGATGAAGGTTCAAAAGATGTACCCGCACCAAGCAAGAGCTCAAACCCCGATTACATCTTACCATCAACCCATTTTGTTCCCCCAACGCAGGTTATTAAAGCTACCGCAGAGCGATCCACGCCACAACCGACCCAGACCATGTCACAAACCTCCATTCCTCCCACTCAAGTCAAAGAGCAATCAATTCCACCACCAAGCCGGCCAATGGCACCAGTCTCCGATCTTCCCGCTAAGGCGGAAGAATCTGTAGAAGCTAGCCATGACATCCTTGCTGCAGCAGTCATGGGCACGCTTGACTATATGGGGGAGCAAAGCAGCGTCCGAGCTGCAAGCCCTATGCCTGAGCTTCTCGAGGAGCGGGCCTCAACGCCGGTGGAGAAGCCTGTCAAATTACTTGTTATTCCAAAGAACGTTCCGATCTCGAAATATTCTCTGCGGTCGCCAACTGCTTCTCACTTCAAAGCAGATCTCAGGACACGATCGCCTTCTCCCCAACCCCGACGAGCTGTCACCGAGCCTCTTACCCATAATGAATCATTTGCGCGTGCCCCCAAGCTGCAGGCAGCTCCAAGGGTTCCGAGCAGCCGCGTGAAGACAAACACAAATAAGTTGGACGACAGCTCGAAGGTTGTACCTGCACCGGGGGAAAGCAACCGCAAAACTCGAGGGCCCAAGCCTGAACTTAGCATCGTGGCTCCGAAGCCCGCAGCTGCGATAGACAGTCTCGGTGCATCATCGCCAGTAGAGGTAACTGTCGCACGACAAGTCTCGCTATCACGTAAACAGAGCAAAAGACTACTTATATCACCGTCAGGCAGGAAACTGGGCGCGCTCGGCAAAGACGATGGTGAAAAGGTGATCACTACTCAAGCTCTCATGCCCGTCATTGTGGATGCGAACAAGGCTCATCGGCCAGGCAAGAGTCTCGCACTCGTCATTGAGAATGCTTGATTTATTGATGCACTTGGCCACCACTAACTGGAAACCTGAGGTTTCGCCGAGAATCTCTCTCATTTCCACCGCGAGAGCAAAAGGATTGAAATCGCCAGGGCACCAGCATATGAAATCCACATTGCCGCCCCATACACCTGCAGGAAGAGATAGTTCCGCTGCATTTGCTTTGAGTCGTTCACCCTTGGGAAAGGCACGTCGGGAACTGGCACATC
>Ga0335072_10000416_pt1 | contig 85650 bp, 91 predicted proteins | sample Lox_Sample_21_FD_206725 | JGI IMG/M metagenome (GOLD analysis project Ga0335072, IMG submission 206725) | Soil microbial communities from Loxahatchee National Wildlife Refuge, Florida, United States - Lox_Sample_2.1 | ecosystem: Environmental > Terrestrial > Soil > Wetlands | place: USA... | reverse complement strand
GGAACCGCACCAAAGCAAGTTGTGATTGACGCGGTTGGCGAGCGGCTGGGCGAGCGGCTCACAGACGTTGACCGCGAAGAGTTGAACAGCGGCGGCATACGGTGGCAGTCGCGAATCCAATTTGCTCGGCTGCGTCTCATCGACCGAGGCCTGATCAAGAAGAACGCGCCCAGGGGCACATGGGCGATCACCACGGAGGGGTCGAAGGCCCTAGAGGAGGAACGAATCTGATGAGCGCGGCGCCGCTAACGAGCGGGTACACCCCTGACGACGATCTCAAGCTTCACTCCGAGAACGCGATCAATCTGATCTGCAAGCCTTTCCAGAGTCACGAGTCAGGTCTTCCCGAGTGGCCGAAGAATGGCGCCGACGAGTACACACGATCACACGCCCCAGCGAGCGAGCGAGCGATCGTTCTACTTCTCCAAAACGGACGGTCTGGCGGACCCCCAACGGCGATCGGCTGCCTCGATTTCAGCGGCATGACGAGCACTGTGATCGACAACGAATTTCGACACTGGGCAGATCCGGACGCGTCAAAGCGCGGTGATGAGGACGCTGGAGTTCAAGGTGGGCACGGAAACGGCGGTAAGTGCTACATGGTCCAGATGTTCGATGATCGTGCCTATTTGCACACTGTCAAGGACAATCGAGGATGCGTCTACGGCACAGTCGCGGGCTCTATTCACCTCGGCTACTTCCCTAACCGCGAGAAGGGCAAGGACTTCGTCGTAGATGATGTCGAGGCTGAGCTAACGTGCGCGCTGGCCGAGATTGGGATCGCTAGCGTAGACCTACCGCCGAAGGCACTGGAGGTACTCCGCAAGCGTCAAGGGTTTACGCTTGTCGTGGGACGCGGCGCGAAGGGTTATTCGAGCCGAATCCCGGCGACGCAGATTATCGAGTCGCTGGTCGACCACCCCCAGATGCGCACGACTTTGGAGATGTGCTCCGTCTTTGCGTTGGTAAACGGGAAGGTCGCGAACGACGGTAGGCCACTCGAGCTTTCGGAAATCCCCCCTATGACAGGCGCTGAGACTCCACGGGTGATTCCCATACCAGAGAGCCTTGTGGATCCAATGTCGAGAGAAGTAGTCTCCACAACCGCCGATGATCATGAGCCACAGGGTTCTTTGACGCTTCTAACGTCAGAGGTCCGGATGTGGCGCGGTGCCAAGAAGTCGCGCCACAACGTCGTGTACAAGGCGACGAGCGGCTACATAGGCTACAAGCCCATCAACGAGTTCAACGTCTCCTCCGCTTACCGAGAGCGCATCTATGGTGAATGCGTACTCATGGCGCTCGAGTCAGCAAAGTTGAACGATCGATCTGCGCTTGCGTCGAGCCCCCTGGTACGTGCTCTGGAGAGCTGGATTAGCGATGAGATCGAAACCTACGCGCGTGAGTTCGAGGCTCGTGACCGACGGAAGCATGATCAAGAGGAGAAGGACGCTCTCGCACAGATGAATGCTGCGCTCGATTCATGGAAGAACCGTCTCCTTGACCGCGTGCTCGGTGATGAAGGAGCAGGCGACGGCGAAGGACACGAACCAGGAGATCCACCGACTCGGCTTCCCACGGGCGTTCCGGCGCGCATCGAGTTGAGCCTACCCCACTACAGGGCCGGCGTCGGGGTTGCAATGCGACCGGCGGTCAACGCGTTTGATGCTTCAGGTGACCGGATCCGGCCCCCGGCGGTAACGTGGACATCAAGCGATCCGTCAGTAGCTCTCGTCGACGAGGACATCAGGGTACTGAACACGCTGGAAGCCGGTAAAACCGTGCTCCAATGTGAGACCTTTGACAAAAGTGTCGTCTCAAACACCGTCACGCTCAATGTCGTGGAGATTGTGAGTATCGATCTGGAACCGAGGAGCGTCGAGGTTCCTGCCGGCTCCCGACGTCGCCTGATTGCAAACTGCACGCTGGTTGGGAACGAAACGGCAACCGATGTCGCCCTCGTTTGGATCGAGAATGATCCCGCCATCGCTTCAGTGAGCGCTGCCGGAATGGTCTTCGGCTTCGCCGAAGGCGTAACAGAAGTCACAGCATCTGACAACAACGCCACTGCCAACAACAGTGTCGTCGTCGAAGTGGGACCTGGTGACAGTGGTGATGGCTCGGGGAGTAGCTACCCGCTCGTCTTGATCTCGGAGATTCAGCTCGATCCCGATACGCTCGATGAAGTCGTGCTGAGCAGTGACGATCCTCCCGTTCATCAGCGCGTTGAGGACGTTGAGCGGAACATATGGTGGATAAATAGTGCTTCCCCCCTTGCCCGGATCTACCTTGCTGAAGATTTTGGGCCAGACTCACGCGAGTGGCGCATTTACCACCTCGAGCGATACGTTGAGGTCATCGCAAAGATCGCGATGACACAAGGCCCTGACGCCGAGGATTCGCTGGGCGTCGATGAGTGGGCAGCCAGATGGGGCGAGCGCGCCGCAACCATTCAGGAGGCAGCGGCAGCGGGACTCGCATCATTCATCTATGAAGGCGAGCTACCGTCGTGACGACTGCAAAGCGGAACCTCACCGTACACGAGAAGTTGCTGCTAGCAGCGGCAGAGCTTGAGACCACCGGAGCAAAAACGTTTAGCGCCGAGGACCTTGTAGTGGCGGCGTGGAGGTCCGACCCTGAGACTTTCGGTCTATCTGGGCACTTGGATGATGAGGGCCGGCCTGCGTATCCGAACTCGAACCGAGTCTTTGTGGAGATCATGGGCTCTAAGCCAATACGCAAGCAAGGACTGTTGGCCAAAGCGGGTACAAAGACATTTCGGCTCACCGAGAGCGGCCGTCAACGAGTAGCCGAGCTGAGCGCGCCGAGAAGCAGCGCAACATCTCGCACGCCGGCATCTAATGCCAAGGTCGCCTTCGGGCGCGAGACCGCCCGGAAGCTTCAAAAGCTGCTCTCGACACGTGCCGTGGAAAAGACCCGCAGCGGGCGCCGCGATCAGGTCACGTTCACTGATGCTGCGTCGTTCTGGGGGATCACACCACGAAGCTCGGCCATGGCCTTCCAAGGACGACTCGGGGACGTCGAGGGGACGTTGCGTGCCGCCCACGCCGCCTCGCGAGACCGGCCGATCAGATTCGAGCACGGCGGACACCCCTACACGCACTCTGATATTGAGGCGCTCCGGTCGCTGCACGAGAGCATGCTGGAGGACTTCGCCCCCCAAATCGACCTTATACGCCAGCGCCGCGACGAGCGGTAGCAGACGTCGCTCGGGCCGCATGAAGCGGCAGGCGCAGCCTACGCGGAACACGAGCCTTCTGCTCAGGGCCTTCATCTTCGTAACCTACGGAGAGGGAGGGATTCGAACCCTCGAACGAGGTTGACCCCCGTTACGCGATTTCCAGTCGCGCCCGTTCAACCGCTCCGGCACCTCTCCAGCAAGCGGCAGCCACGAAGGCTACGACACGCGCGACACGCGCGCCAGGTCCGTTGCTAGGCTCCGCGTAATGGTTCTCGCGATGAGCAAAGCCGTCAGCATGGACATCGGCTTGGGCGCCACGTTCCTCGGCATCGGCGTGATCGTCAACATCATCGTCGTCTACATCGCCGTGCAGATCCGCGGCGAGCGCCAGCAGAACCAGGAATACCGCGAACGGATGCTGGACAGCTAGCGCCCAGGCGCCGGCTGCCCTCCCCCGCACCGCCGCTCCACCCCGCCGATCCACCGACGAGCCCGCCCCGCCCGGCGACGTGGCCTCGCCGGCCGCCCGGCCCGGCCCCGCTCGCCCTAGATGATGTAGACAGGCGTCCCGACGGGCGAGACGTCGTAGAGCGCGATCACGTCGGGGATTCGCATCCGCACGCACCCGTGCGAGGCGTCGTGACCGATGGAGCCGTACTCGCTGGGGTCGATGCCATGGATGCCGGCGCCGCCTTCGATCGACATGAAGCGCGCCTTCAGGGGGTCGTCGGGCCCGGGCGGAACGACGGTCCCCGCCAGCGACCCGGCCCAGGCTTTCTTGGGCACGTACCACGGCGGGTCGACCTGCTCCCATTCGATGTGGTGCAGGCCCGCGGGCGTTTCCAGGCCTTCCATCCCCACGGCGACTTCGTAGCTTTTCGCGAGCTTCAGGTGGCTGTAGAAGTCCAGTTTGAAGGTGCCGCGGTTGACGACGATGTAGGCGGGGTACTTCGCCGCGAGCTGTGAGGTCGTCACCGCGGGCTTGACGCTCCGCGCGGGGACCGAGATCGTGCGAGCCGTCCCCGTCGCGGTGATCGCGCGGTCGATCCGGCTCGCGAGCTTGCGGTTCTCGACGGTGAGCCCGGGCTTCGAGGGCACCTGTTCCAGGCCTCCGGACCCCGGCGTAACCGTCGCGTCGACGGGCGCACGGTTCACGGTGGCGCGGATCTTCGCGGTGAGCTGACGGATCGCCCCGTGCGAGTAGTCGAGCACGAGCGGGATCTCGCGGTGCACGCTTCCCCCCGTGAGGGCGCGCACGGTGCGCGTGAAGATCGAGCCTCCGCGGCTGGCCTGTACCGCCTGGGAGACCATGTTCGCGGCGTCGACCGTCACCCCGGCCTGGCGCGCGCTCAGCGTCCAGCTGTGCGAGCCGGAGTGGATCCGCACGGGCTTGTTCAGCTCGGAGATCAGCTCGCGCTGGATCTTCTGGCGGGCCTGCGCTTCGCTGAGACCGCCGACCGAAACGCCCGCGATCTTCACCCCGTTCGCGATCCGGTGCTCCTGGGTGTGGTCGTAGATCAGCATCGCCGCCGCCAGCAGCACGATCGCGCCGGTGAGGACGCCGGCGAGAAGCAGCCGGCGGTTGCGCCGCGGCGGGTCGGGCGGCGCGGGGGGCGGAGGCGGTGCGATCGTGGAAGCGCTCATCGGTGCATGCGGCGCTCGGACCGGGTGCCGCTCGGCCGCTGGGCCGAGCAGAGACGACCGGCCCGCAGGGCCGACTACCGAGTGTACGTTTCGGGGCGATCCGTGGATCGCCCTGCAACAGGGCGTTCAGGTCGCCGAGCTAGGCGCTCGGGCGCTGAAACTTGCCCTTGGACAGAGCGCTTTTCTCTTCCTGCGCGTGCGTCTCTTCGCGCGCGCGGCGGTACTCGTTGACGACGATGTCGGTCAGCTCCTCGACGGACGTCTCGGAGGTGGGCTTGTCGAGCGCGATCGCCCCGTCCTGGATCATGCTGACGCGATCGCAGGCCTGCAGCACGTGGACGTAGTTGTGCAGGATCATGATGATCGAGACCTTGCCCTCGGCCTTCAGCCGGGCGACGAGGTCGAGGATCTGCGCGCCCTCTTTCGCCCCCATCGCCGCGAGCGGCTCGTCGAGCAGGATGATGTCGGCGTCGGAGCCGACGGTGCTGCGCGCGACGGCGATCGCCTGGCGCTGGCCGCCGGACAGCCGCGCCACGGCGACGTCGATGCGCGGGATGTTGATCCCGATCTCGTCCAGCGCCGTGCGGGCTTCGCGCTTCATCTGCCGGTTCGCGAGGATCGGGAACGGCTTCAGCAGGCGCTCGCGGCGCAGATAGAGGTTGTGGTAGACGGACAGTTCGTCGATCAGCGCCAGATCCTGGAAGACGGTGTCGACGCCTTTCGCGCGCGCGTCGTCGACGCTTTTCGGTTCGTAGGGCTGCCCGTGCAGGGTCATCGTCCCGGCGTCCTGCTTCTGGAAGCCGGCGATGATCTTGATCAGCGTGGACTTGCCGGCGCCGTTGTCGCCGAGCAGGCCGAGCACCTCGCCCTTTTTGAGGTGCAGGTTCACGTCGCGCAGCGCGGTCACGGGGCCGAAGCGCTTGGAGATGTGCTCGACGCGCAGCACGTCGTCGGGCGCCGAGCGCGGCGGGACCACGGGCTCGATCGATGGGGGGTTCGCGTCAGCCACTTCCGCTGTGCCCCCTGCGCACGCGCCCGACGAACACATTCGCGGTCATCGCGATGAAGATCGCGATGCCCGTGTAGAACAGCAGGTAGTTGGCGTTGACGCCCTGCAGGATCAGCCCGTCCTTGAGGACCCCGAGGAACAGCGCGCCGATCAGCGCGCCGACGACGGTGCCGGAGCCGCCGGTCAGAAGGGTGCCCCCGATCACGGCGGCGGCCACGGCGAGGAACAGGTATTCGTTCGGGCCCGAGGGGTCGGGCTGGACGGTCCCGGAGCGCACCGCGTCGAAGATCCCCGCCAGCCCCGCGGTGAGGCTGCAGAGCATGAAGTTGCGGATCGTCACCGCCGCCACCTTGACCCCGGCCTCCGCGGCGCCGAGCTTGTTCGAGCCGATCGCCACGGTGTAGAGGCCCCAGCGCGTGAACGTCAGCACCACCTGCAGGATCGCGATGATCGCGACTGCCCAGATCAGCTCGGCGTAGGTGCCGCCGCCGAAGACCTTGCCGAACGTGTCGAGCGGCTGCTGCCCGCCCGGCGTGGAGACCGGCGTGCCATGAGAGACGATCAGCGCCAGCCCCTCGAAGGTGAACAGCATCGCGAGCGTCGCGACGAACGAGTTGATCCCGACGACCGCGACGAAGAACCCGTTCAGCGCGCCGACCGCCATGCAGCAGAGCAGCGCCACGATCACGCTGGGCACCAACCCGAGCCCGAGGCTCGAGTTGAGCTTGTAGAAGAGGATCGGGGCGAACAGGTACATCGCCGCGATCGAGAGGTCGATCTCGCCGAGGATCATCACGAAGATCTCGCCCGCGGCGAGGATCGCGAACGGCGCGAAGTACGGCAGCAGCGTCTTGAAGTTGTCGCCCGTGAAGAAGCTGCTGGTGTTGGCGGAGAAGTAGATCGCCGTGATGATCGTGACGACGATGATCGAGCCCTCGCGCAGCGAGATGACCCGCTCGATGATTGGATTTTTAGTTAGGGATCGGAGCGTTCGCCCCGATCCCCCTGTTGCCGGCGGGGGCTTCTCCGCGGCCGCTCCGCCGGTCGTGCTTGCCGCCATCTCGTTCCCCGCTCCCGTGCCTACCGGTCCGCGCTAGGCGGAGATCACCTTCGCCGCCGTGGACGTGCCCTCGTAACGAGACTTGCTGTTGACGTAGGGAGTGATGGTTTCCTTGTCGAGGAACTTCAGACCCGTGTCGGCTTCGTAGATGCCCGACAGCGTTCCGGAGACCTTGTACATGAACAGCTGCAGCACCGGCAGGAAGCCCTGCAGGTAGGGCTGCTGGTCGATCGTGAATTCGATGTCGCCTGCTTTCAGCAGGTTCTGCGTCTGTTCGGTGAGGTCGAAGCCGCCGGCCTTCACCTTGCCGCCGAGGCTGTACTTCTGCATCACTTTCGCGAGGCTTTCCGTCGAGCCGCCGTCGACCGCGTACATGCCCTTAGTGGTCTTGTGCCCGACCCAGTAGGCGTCGATCGTCGAGAGCTCGCCCGGCACCGCGGCGCCGGTCGCGACGGTGTGCAGCGTGATCGGCTTGCCCGAGCGCTTCACGGCTGCTTCGGCGCCTTCGATGCGCGGTTGCAGGTTCGCCGAGCCGGGCGTCGCGATGAACAGCGCCACGTCGCCGGAGCCGACGTCCGAGACGATCCGTTCGCCCATCTTTTCGCCGGCCTTTTTCAGGTCCTGCCCGATGTAGGAGAGCCGCGCGTTGCCGGGTGCGTCCGCGTTGTAGGCGACGACCGGGATGCCGGCCTTGATCGCGGCTTCGACCGGCGCGTTGAAGGCGTGCAGGTCGATCAGCGCGACCGCGATCCCATCGGCTTTCGCGGTGACGGCGCTGTTCAGCGCGTTCACCATCTGGCTGACGTTGCTCGATTCAGAGCCCGTCCACTGATAGGAGCAGCCGAGCAGCTTCGAGGCGTCGGCGGCGCCGTACTGCGTAGGCGTGAAGAAGGGGTTCGTCGTGACGTGGTTGACGAACACGAATTTGTAGTTCGGGTGCGACCCGAACACCGAGTCCGAACCGCCGCCACTGCTCGAGGAGGCGCTGGAGCCACAGGCCGCCAGCAGCGTGCTCACCGAACCGACGCCGACACCGGTTATCGCGGTTCGCCGCAGGAACGCGCGTCTGTCGAACCCCGGGCGGTCGATCACCGCTTCGCCGTCTGCGCCCGCAAGGCGCTCCCCAACCTCGTGGCCCTGATCGGTCTCTGGCATCTCACTCTCCTCTGATCGAGAGCCACGCCGTGCGGCGCAGCTCACCGCATTACCTCCCGCGAATCTACACCTCAGTCAAGCACTTTGCCCGGACCTTTCCGGGTACGCATTGAAACTCCTGCGCCGCCGCCGTCGCGGGCGGCGAGATACCCTCGCGGTGATGGCCGCCGAATCCGAACAGCCGACCGCGGGCGAGGGCTCGGGGGCGGCGAGCGAGGGCGGCGCGGAGCGTTCCCTCAGCGACGAGCGCGAGCGTGTCGGGCCGCTGGAGCTGCTGCGCACGCAGAAAGCCGACGGACGCGCGCTGCTGCTGTTCAGCCGCGCCCGCGAGCGGCCGTGAGCGAGCTGCGCTTCAACGACCTGCGCGGCGAGCAGGTCGTCTACGCGATCCACCGCCAGGACCGCACGTTCCTGCCCGACCGCGAGCACTGCCCGCTGGACCCGACGAAGCCGGGCGGCCCCGAGACCGAGATCCCCTTCCCCTCCTTCGAGATCGTCGTGTTCGACAACCGCTTCCCCGCCTTCGAAGCGCACGCCCCCGGCGGGGCCGCGGAGGTGGTGGTCTACACCGACGAGCACGACGGCTCGTTCGGGACGCTGTCACCCGACCGCGCCGAGGATCTGATGTGGGTCTGGCGCCACCGCTACGGAGAGCTGGGCGCGCGCACCGACGTCGACTACGTGATGATCTTCGAGAACCGTGGCGTCGAGGTCGGCGTGACGCTGCACCACCCGCACGGGCAGATCTACGCCTACCCCTTCATGCCGCCGGTGCCGGCGGCCGAGCGCGCCGCGGACGAGCGTCTCGGCGGCTGCGCTCCCTGCGAGCTGCTGCGCCGCGAGCTGAGCGACGGCGAGCGCGTCCTGATCGAGCGCGAGTCGGTCGTCGCCTACGTGCCGCACGCGGCCCGCTGGGCGTATGAGGTGCACGTCGCGATGCGTGCGCACCGGCCGAGCCTGTTGGAGTGCGAGCCCGCCGAGCTGCGCGAGCTGGCGGAGGTGCTGCAGACGCTCGCCCGCGGCTACGACGCGCTCTTCGCGCGCCCCTTCCCCTACGTGATGGTCGTGCACCAGGCGCCGACCACCGGCGCCGCGGGCTCGGCGCCGCCGGGCTCGCCCAAGCGCCAGGGCCACCTGCACGTCGAGTTCTACCCGCCGCTGCGCACCGCGGAGAAGCTGAAGTTCCTGGCGGGCTCCGAGCAGGGGGCCGGCACCTTCATCGCCGACACGCTGCCCGAGGAGGCCGCCGTGACGCTGCGCCAGGCGCTCGCCCGGGCGGCGGGCTGACCCGCGTGCCGGAAGCCGCCGCGCAGGGTTCCGGGCAGCCCGCGCCGCTGGCGGCGTTCGGCCCCGGGCGCGTGAACCTGATCGGCGAGCACACCGACTACAACGGCGGCCTCGCGCTGCCGTTCGCGATCGCGCAGGGCGTCGTCGTGCGCGCCGCCGCCAGCGACGACCTCGTCGTGCGCGCCCACGCCACCGACCTTGGCGAGCAATTCGCCTTCGCGGTCTCCCAGCGCGAGCGCGAGCACGGCTGGCGCGCGTTCGTGCTGGGGATGGTCGCCGAGCTGCACGCGCTCGGCGTCGAAGTCGAAGGCGCCTTCCTGGAGATCGGCGGCGACCTGCCGCGCGGCGCGGGCCTGTCCTCTTCGGCGGCGCTCGAGGTCGCGCTGTGCCTCGCGCTGCTTGAGCTGGCCGGGATCGATCCCGAACGGCTGGGGCACGTGCAGCTCGCGCGCGTCTGCGCGCGCGTGGAGAACGAGTGGGCCGGGGCGCAGACGGGGCTGCTCGACCAGCTGGCCTCGCTCTGCGGCGAGCAGGACCGCGCGCTGCTGATCGACTTCGCGGCGCTGGCCCGGGAGCAGCCGGCGATCGAGCAGGTGCCGATGCAACTCGATGGCTGGCGCTTGCTGGTGCTGGACTCCGGCGAGCGCCACGAGCACGCGGGCGGCGGCTACAACGAGCGCCGCGCCGAGTGCGCCCAAGCCTGCCGGGAGCTGGGCGTCGCGACGCTGAGCGAAGCCGACGAGGCGCAGCTGGGGCGCCTGCCGGGAGCGCTGGCGCGGCGGGCGCGGCACGTGCTCGGCGAGAACCGGCGCGTCACCGGGGCGGTCGAGGCGCTGCGCGAGCACGACATGCCGGCTCTCGGCGCGCTGCTGGACGAGTCGCACGCGAGCCTGCGCGACGACTACGAGATCTCGACGCCCGCGGTCGAGGCGGCGGTCGCGCGGCTGCGCGACGCCGGCGCCGCGGGCGCGCGGCTGATCGGCGGGGGCTTCGGCGGCTCGGTCCTGGGGCTGTTCGCGGAGGACGCCCAGCCGCCGCCCGAGGCCCGCGAGGTGCGCCCGAGCCGCGGCGCGCACCTGCTGGGCGGGTAGGCTTCGCGACGATGACGCCCGCGGTCGGAGCCTGCTTGATCACCGGCGCCTCGAGCGGGATCGGCGAGGCCACGGCACGGCGGCTCGCGCGCGAGCCCGGCAGCCAACTGGTGCTGGTCGGCCGGCGCGAGGAGCGCCTGCAGGCGCTTGCGGCGGAGCTGGGAGAGGAGCGCGTCGGCTACGTCGCGGTCGACCTCGTCGCCGAGGACGCCCCCGCGCGGATCGCGGAGTTCGTGCGCGAGCGCCACGGCCGGCTCGACCTGCTGGTCAACAACGCGGGCGCCTCCTGGCGGGCGCGCTTCGCCGACGGCGGCTGGGAGAACGTGCGGCGCACGATGGAGATCAACTTCGACGCGCAGGTGCGCCTCACCGAGGCGCTGCTGCAGCTGTTGCGCGAGTCGGCGCCGAGCGCGATCGTGAACGTCTCCTCCACCGCGGGGCGCGTCGCGCGCGCGGGCGCGGGCGCCTACAGCGCCTCGAAGTTTGCGCTCGCGGGCTGGTCGGACGCGCTCTGGGCCGAGGAGCTGCCGCACGGCGTGCACGTGGGGCTCGTGCTGCCGGGCTTCATCGCCACGGAGGGCTTCCCGCAACGGGAGCTGGTCGAACGGCCGCTGACCCGCCGCATCGTCTCGACGCCCGAGGCCGCGGCGGAGGCGATCTTCCAGGCCGGCGTGCAGCGCCGGCCCGAGCGCTACGTCCCGCGCCCCTACGGGATCGCCGCCGCGCTGCGCATCGTCGCCCCGCGCCTGACCAGGCGCGTGCTGGGCGGCAGCGGCGCCGCGGTGATGACGACCACCACGGGCCCCGACATCGCCGAGCGCCGCAACGGCTCGGGCCCCGAGCACTGAGGCCGGCCGACGCGCGCGCTCGTCACCGGCGCGACTGGCTTCGTCGGCGGGCGCCTGGCGGCGTCGCTGGCGGCGTCCGGCGCGCAGGTGCGCTGCCTCGTGCGCGACCCGGCGCGCGCCCGGCACCTGGAGCGGCTCGGCTGTGAGGTGCGCCGCGGCGACGTCGCCGACGCCGCGAGCCTCGCGGGCGCGGGCGAGGACGTCGAGTTCGCCTATTACCTGATCCACGCGATGGCGGGCGGCGCCGGCTACGAGCAGCGCGAGCTGGAGGGCGCGCGCAACTTCGCGCGGATGGCGACGCGCGAGGGCGTGCCGCGCATCGCATATCTGGGCGGGCTCGGCGACGAGCAGGTCTCCGAGCACCTGCGCAGCCGCCACCGGACCGCGCTCGCGCTCGCGGCGGACGGCCCGCCGCTGACGTACTTTCGCGCCGCGATGGTCGTCGGCGCCGAGAGCGAGTCCTACCGCACGCTGCGACACCTGGTGAAACGGCTGCCGGTGATGATCGCCCCGGCGTGGCTGCGCAAGGACACCCAGCCGATCGGGATCGACGACGTCGTCGAGTACCTGCGCCGGGCGCCGGAGGTCCCCGAGTCCAGCGGGCGCGAGGTGCAGATCGGCGGCCCCGACGTGCTCAGCTACGCCGAGATGCTCGACCGCATGGCGCTGGCGATGGGCGTGCGGCCACGGCCGAAGCTGCCGGTGCCGCTGATCACGCCGTGGCTGTCCTCGCTGTGGCTCGGCCTCGTCACGCCGGTCGACACGAACGTCGCGCGCCCGCTGGTGGAGGGCCTGCAGACCGACACCGTCGTCACCGACCCGAGCGGGGCGGAGCCGTTCAAGATCGAGCCCCAGCCGTTCGACCGGACGCTCGCCCGCGCGCTCGCCGAGGAGTAGGGTGCGCCGCGAGAACGCCCTGCGATACCCAGGAGGCGCAGCATGATCATCACCACGATGAACGACCTTCCCGGCTACGAGATCGAAGAGGTGCTCGGCGAGGTCTTCGGTCTGACGGTGCGCGCCCGCAACGTCGGCTCGCAGATCGGGGCCTCGCTGAAGTCGCTCGTCGGCGGCGAGCTGAAGGGCATGACGAAGCTGCTGGCCGAAGGCCGTATCCACGCCCAGGAACGCCTCGAAGAGGAGGCCGCCGCGAAGGGCGCCGACGCGATCATCGCGTTCCGCTTCGACACCTCCGAGCTGGGCACGACCTGGACGGAGATCTGCGCCTACGGCACCGCCGTGCGCGCGAGCAAGCGCTAGCCGGCGCGGCGGCGGCGCGGCCGGCCTCTGCGAGAATCGACCGCGCATGCGCCGGCACGTCTACCTGACCCTGCTCGTGCTCTCGGCCGCGTCGCTCGCCGCCTGCGGCAAGGGCGGCTACACGGTCGCGCGCGAACCCGCCACATCCGCGCGCACGCGCACCGTGGCGCCGGGCGGCACCGCCACGACGGTGCCCACCTCCCCCTCGACGCCGCCGCCGGCCGGTGGCGCGCCCTCGCATGCGCGCGCGCTGGCCTTCGCGCACGCGGTGAACCTCACGCCCGAGGACGTGCCGGGCTTCACGCCGACCGACAAGCACGAAGGCGACACCGCCCGCTCCAAGCGCCTGGAACACGAAGCGCTTCGCTGCATCAGCGCCACCGGCGCCGGCGCCGCGGGACCCGGGATCACCGGCGGCGGAGGCGTCGCCGAACAGTCCTCGAAGGACTTCCGCCTCCAGCACGGGATCATCGACTTCAGCGTCAGCTCCGAAGTCACGGTGCTCTCCTCCCCCGCGACGGCACAGCGCAACCTGCACGCGATCCGCAACCCGAAGGTGCGGGGCTGCTTCTCGCACTACCTCCAGCAGCTGTTCGCGGGCGAGCGGTTCAAAGGCGCGACGCCGGGCCAGGTCTCGATCCAGGGCGCCGTCCCGCCGGCGCCCGGCAGCTCGGGCGGCTTCGCCTGGCGCGTAACCGCGAACTTCCTGGTGCGCGGCGTGAAGATCCCGATCTACCTGGACTTCCTGGGCTTCGTCGAGGGGCCGGCCCAGGTGACGCTGCTGAGCTCGGGGCTGATCCGCCCGTTCCCGGCCGAAGTCCAGCAGAAACTTTTCTCGCTGCTGCTGACGCGAGCGAAGGCGCACGCGCTGTGAGCTCGGCCCAGGACACCTGGGACGCGGTCGACCGCTACGTCGGCGAGCAGCTGCTCGGCAGCGACGACGCGCTGGAGCAGGCGCTGCATGCCAGCGTCGAGGCGGGGCTGCCCGCGATCGCGGTCTCCCCTCCCCAAGGCAAGCTGCTGCACCTGCTGGCGCGCTCGATCTCCGCGCGCCGCGTGCTGGAGGTCGGCACGCTCGGCGGCTACAGCACGATCTGGCTGGCGCGGGCGCTGCCGCCGGGCGGTCGCGTGATCACGTGCGAGGCCGACGCCCGCTACGCAGAGGTCGCCGCCGCGAACATCGCCCGCGCGGGCCTCGCCGAGACGGTCGAGGTGCGCGTCGGCGCCGCGCTTGACTCGCTGCCGGCGCTCGCCGCCGAGCGACCGGAGCCGTTCGACTTCGTGTTCATCGACGCCGACAAGCCCAACACCCCGGAGTACTTCCGCTGGGCGCTCGGCTGGACGCGCCCCGGCGGCCTGATCGTCGCGGACAACGTCGTCCGCGACGGGGCGATCGTCGACGTGGAGGGCGGCGATCCCGGCGGCCTGGGCGCGCGCCGGCTGCACGAGCTGATCGCCGCGGAGCCGCGGGTGCTCGCCACGACGATCCAGACCGTCGGCCTGAAGGGCTACGACGGCTTCACGATCGCGCTGCTGCTCGGCTAGACGTGGCGCACGAAGCGCCGCCGCCTCGCCTGCGGCTCGTAACCCGCCGCGACCCAGAAGTCATACGCGCCGGGGTCCTCCTCGGCGACGATCGCGGTCAGCCGTTCGGCGCCGCGTGTCGCCAATCGCCGCTCGCCCTCGCGCACCAGCGCCGTCGCCAACCCCCCGCGGCGATGGCCGGGGTCGACGGCGAGCCGGTAGAAGCCGCCGCGCCAGCCGTCCCACGCCGCAATCAGCGTGCCGAGCAGCTCGCCCGCCGCCGCCTCCGCCACCAGCAGCGACTCGCCGTCGCGCGCCAGCAGCCGCTCGAGCCCCTCGCGGTCGCTACCCACCACCGGTTGCGCCTCCGCCCGCGCCCATAGCTCCAGGATCGGCTCGACGTCGTCGCTCGTAGCGCTGCGGATCTTCCAGCTGCTCACCGCGCACGAATACCACGCGCGACCCGCGGCCGCTCGCCACGGCCCCGTCCGGCACCCGGCGACGGGGGCGAAGCTATGCCGTCGCGAGGCGCTCCAGCACCTCGTCGGCGTCGGTCCCGTGTGCGCGCAGCGCGCGTTCGAATACCCCGCCGTAGACCTTCAGCACCGCCATCAGCACGTCCGCCGTCGCGACGCCGGCGGCGCCGCGCGCCGCGGCGAAGCGCGCCGCGCAGTCGCCCACCAGCGCGATCACGTCGCGTCGCCTGCCCTCGCCCCCGGCCTGGCCCGCAGCCTCGTGCGGCTTCGCCGCTGGGTCGGCGTGGCCGTTCTGGGGGTGCAGCTCGATCGAGTCCTCGCTGACGCCGAGCGATTGCAGCACGCTGCCGACCTCGCCGTGCAGCCTCAGCACGCGCAGCCAGCGCTCGGCCTCGTCCTCGGGCGTGCGCGCGAACGGGATCGCCGTCGCGGCGATGCCAAGCACCATCGCCGCGTCGGGGGCCAGTGTCGGCGCGCTGCTCATCGAGCGCTCCTCAGGACGCACCTGCGATCGCCAGCGCCGGCGCGTGGATCACGTTGTCCTGGAGCAGCGTCACCACCGCGCGCCCGCCGCCCTCGTGGCGCAGCTCCAGCAGCACGGTGCTGACTTGCTCGAGGCGCTCGCACGCCGCGGACAGGATCTCGCGGGCCTCCGCCGCCGGCACGCCGCAGTCGGCGAGGAAGCGGCTCACCCGCGCGCGCTCGGCCGGCACGACCAGCCCGCGGCCCAGCTCCAGCTGCTCCAGCGCCACCGCCGGCGCACCCTCGCCGTCGTGCACGCGCAGCAGGCACGCGGCCATGTCGTCGGGACGCGCGTCGGTGCGCTCGGCCACGTCGGCCAGCAGCGCGGTCGCGTCGGCGTCGCGGTCCAGATCGGTCAGCGCCTCGGCCAGGCGCTCGGAGCCGAACAGCTCGCCCTGCACGCGCGCCTCGGTGACGCCGTCGGTGTGGAAGCACAGGCGCGCGGGCCCCGGTACCGAGACGACGGTCTCGCGCGTGCCGGTGCGGACGCCGGTGCCGATCGGGGGCGCCGAGCAGGCCGTCGTCAGCGCCGGTGTCGATCCATCCTCGCCGAGCACGACCGGCGGCGGGTGCCCGGCGCTGGCATACGTCAGCTTGCCCTCGCGCGGGTTGTACGTCGCGGCGATCACCGTCGCGAAGGAGCCGGCGAGCTGGCGCTCCAGCACCTCGCCCGCCGTCTGCAACGCGCGGCGCGGCGACATCCCCGCCTCCAGGTAGGCGCGCACCGTGAAGCGCAGCAGCGCCGTGTGCGGCAGCGCCTCGCGACCGTGGCCCGAGACGTCGCCGACGATCACCGCGATCTCGCCGTCCGCGAGCGCGAACACGTCGTAGAAGTCGCCACCGGCGCCGGGGCCGTCCGCGGGGCGGTAGGCCGCCGACGTCGTCACGGGGCCGAGCCGCGGCGGCGGTTCCGGCAGCAGCGCCGCCTGCAGCAGCCCGACGTCCTCCAGCAGCTGCCCGCGCTGGCGCAGCAGCCGCCGCGTGCGCACGCCGCTGAACAGCGAGCGGGCGCCGAGCAGCAGGGCGAGCGCGATCAGCGCGACGATCAGGATCCGCACCGGCGTCGGCACGACGCCGACGATCTTCGTCAGCGTCCGCTCCAGCGCCGGCTGGGAGGTCTTGTGGGCGGCCCGCTTCGTGGGCGTCGCGGATGCGCCATGCGTCGCGCCGCCGGGCGCCGTCGTCGTCGCGGCGGCCAGGGCGAGCGGCGTCGCGGCCGCGGCGACGGCATGCGTCGCACGCTTGTGGCCGTGCCGCCGGGCCTTGCCGCCCACGCGATGCACGCCGGCGCTCGCGTCGAGCCCCGTCTTCGCGGCGGGCAGCGCCGAGTCGATCGAGGCCGTGCCGGTGCCGCTCGTGGGCGTCGCCGCCGGCAGCGAGAGCGCCGCGGCGACCGCGGCCTGCGCCGGCTCGTCCGCCGACAGGCTCGCCTTCGACTTCACGCTGGCGCCACTCCCGCCTTCGCCTTCGGCGCCTTCGCCGCCGGAGCCCTGCGTGCCGGAGGCTTCTTCTTCCGGCTGCGTGCCTTTTTTGCCTTTGCCTTTTTCTTTGTTTTTGTGTTCTTTTTTCGAGCCTTTTTCGCCGCCGGAGCCTTTTTTCGTTTTGCGCGCGAGGGCTTCGACTTCGCCGCCGGCGGCTTCGGCGCCGACCGGAGCGACGCTCGCGGCACCACCGCCGGCCGTCGCGTTCGCGGCCTGCGTCGTCTGCGCCGCGCGGCGGTGCGCGCGTTCTTCGCGATGGGTCGCCGGCGCCGTGCTCGGCGGCCCCGCGGGAGCTTCGGCCTGCGCTTTGCGCGCATGCGCCGGGGGCGGAGGCGGCGCGGAAGCTTCGGTGGGCGGCGGCGGAATCGTGGCTTCGGCCCTGGCGGCCGCGCGTTCGGCTTTGCGCGTCGCCGCGGACACGGTTTCGCCGGCGGCGTCGCTCTTCGCGGCCACGGCCGCGGGCAGCGACTGCATGCCCAATGCGCCGCAGGCGGCGGCGAGGATGGCAAGCGCGCGCCTGCTCATGCGCAGCTCACCCGATCCGCATCGCCTGGCCGCGTACGTGACCCAGCGCCTCGTCCAGCGTCGGGTACACCGCGAAGACGCCGTCCATGCCGGACAGCTCGAAGATCTTCAGCACGTTGCCGTTCGTGCAGACGACCGCCATGCGCGCGCTCTGGTCGAGCCCGCGGTTGACGCTGACGAGCACGCTGAGGGCCGTCGAGTCCATGAACCTGACCTTCGTCAGGTCCACGACCAGCTGGCTCTTGCCGGCGTCGATCGAGTCGACCAGCGCCCACTTCAGCGACGGTGCGCGCTCCAGGTCCAGCTCGCCTTCCAGCGCCACGACGCTCGTGCGCTCGTCCGGTTCGCTCTGGATGATCCCGAAGGCCCCGGTGAAGGGCTCCGGGCTGTCGGTGTTCGCGGTCTGAAGCATGCCGGCTCCTCGAAGTTGACGCTCCTCATGGGGAGCTTCGACAAGCCGGGCGCGCCGCCCTTACCACGACCCGCCCGGATCAAACGTCTGTCCACGTTTCCTTCACCCGAGAGCGTTTCTTACGTGCGAACACGAACAGGTGCGGCGCCGGCGGGGAGCGCGGCGCCGGGAAGCGCTCCCGCCGAGGAAGCGCGGCGCCCGCGCCGCCGACGCCGGGCTCGGCCCCGCGCTGGCAGACTGGGCGCGTGGCCGAAGAGCCCCCCGAGCTGATCGTCGCCGACGCCGCCGCCTGGCGAGCGTGGCTCGGCGAGCATCACGCGAACCCCGTCGGTGTGATGCTGGTGCTCGCGAAGAAGGGCACCGCCGAGCCGACCTCGCTGAGCTACGACGAGGCGCTCGACGAGGCGCTCTGCCACGGCTGGATCGACGGGCAGGTCAGGCGGCGCGACGAGCGCACCTACCGCCAGCGCTTCACCCCTCGCCGCAAGCGCAGCCCATGGTCGAAGCGCAACGTCGGCATCTTCGAGCGGCTGCTGGGCGAAGGGCGCATGCAGCCGGGCGGCCAGGCCGCCGCCGAGGCCGCGAAGGCCGACGGGCGCTGGGAGGCCGCCTACGCGGGTCCGGCCGGCATCGAGGTGCCCGACGACCTCGCCGCGGCGCTCGCCGCGCAGCCGCGGGCGCAGGCGATGTTCGAGATCCTCACGAGCCAGAACCGCTACGCGATCCTCTACCGCGTGCAGGACGCCAAGCGCAGCGACACCCGCAAGCGCCGGATCGAGCAGTCGGTGGCGATGCTCGCGCGCGGGGAGACGCACTACCCGCAGAAGCGCAAGCTCGGCGACTGACGCGAACCTCGCCGCCGGCTCACCCGCCGAGCGTCAGGCCCATCCACACGTGCGGGATGCCCGCCTCCTCGAACGGCTCGGACTCCACGGCGAAGCCCGCCTGCGCGTACACCTCCATCGCCCTGATCTGGGCCGCGAGCCGCACCCGCGCGAAGCCCTGCTCGCGCGCGCGGGCCAGCGCGATCGCGAGCATCCGCGAGGCGATCCCGCGGTGGCGGCGGTCCGCCGCCACGACGACGCGGCCGATCTTCGCTTCCGCGCCGAAGTCCAGCAGCCGCAGCGTGCCGATCACGCGGCCGTCGGGGTCGAGCGCCACGAGGTGCTGCGCCTCGTCGTCCAGCTCGTCATGGTCCTCCTCGCGCGGCACGCCCTGCTCGCCGTAGAAGACGTCTTCGCGCAGCGTGAACGCCGCGCGCAGCTGCTCCTCGCCGCGCGCCCAGCCGATCGTGGCCTCGCCTGACACGAGGCCAACATAGCCGCGCCCCGCAGACGGGGCCGGCGCCCGGATCAGCGCCCGCGCTTGCGGCCGAACGGCGAGCGCAGGTCGCGCTCGGCGAACGGCCCCTGCGCCGCGCCGTCGGTCGCGTAGCGGTACAGCGCCACCGCGAACGTCTGGCGCACCAGCAGCTGCAGCGCGAACACCGCCACCAGCGCCAGCACGCCGACGCCGATCACGAAGTCGCGCACCGCCGACACGTCGTTCGTGGCGACCGCCGCCGCCGCGAACACGACGACCAGCAGGAAGATCGCGATCGCCATCCAGGCGCCGATAATCACGTTGCCGCCGATGCTCTCGCCCCAGCGCTTCTTCACCACGCCCGCGGAGCGTTTCAGCGCGTCGGGGGCCGAGACGTCTTCCAGCGCGATGATCGGCACCGCGAACAGGCTCGCCAGCGACCAGCCCAACCCAGCGAGCCGCGCGGCGATGCTGCCGCCGAGCGGCAGCCGGTTCGCCAGCTGCTCGAGCACGACGCCCACGACCGCCGCCATCAGCGACCACAGCGCCACGGTGCCCAGCTTGCGCGCAGGCACCGCCAGCGCCTGGCCCACCGTCAGATGACGGCCTTCCAGCGCCGCCGCGGCCGAGGCGGCGATCGCCGTGTTGAAGAACACGCTCAGGAACGTCAGCGGGTAGGCGAAGATCAGCGCGAACAGCGCCAGTTCGTCGCCCTTCAGATGACCCTTGTCGAAGGCGCCCGCCAGCACGAACATCGCCGCCAGCGCGACGACGCCCACGAGCGTCGAGATCGCCGCCAGCGCCAGCATCGAGCGGTCGTGGCGAACGACCTGCCAAGCCGCGCGCGTCAGCCGCCAGGAGCGCGCGATCCGCCCTTCCTGCGGCTGGTCCATCGGGGCGCCCTGGGTTGCTGCGATCTCTGACATGTTCTCCTCCGCTGGGGACCTGGTCGATCTCATATCGGAAGGATCCTTCAGATCCTGAAGATCATCCCCCCTTCTCAGATACGTGCGCGCGTGCCGGCCCGTTCGCCGCCGAGCCCGTCGATCAGCGCCTCCAGCGCCAGCCGCCAGCGACGCTGCACCGAGCCGCGCCGGCGCCCCAGCCTGCGGGCGTTCTCCGCCAGCGCGAGGCCCTGCACCAGCGCGACCAGCACGTGCGCGACGTCGGTCTCATCGCCGCGCAGCACACCGGCCTCCACGCAGCGCCGCACCGCGCCGATGACCAGCACGCGCACCGAAGCGCCCGCCCGGCGCTCGTCCGCGCTCGGCTCGAAGTCCGTGAAGGGGCGCGAGAACATCACCTCCGCCAGCACGGGGTTCGCGAGGATGAAGGCGCGGTAGCGCTCGCTCAGCGCCAGCAGGTCCGCGCGCGGGTCCTGCGTCTGCCCCACCTCCCGCAGCTCGGCGTGCAGCCGCCGGAAGCCCTCGAAGAACACCGCCCGCACGATCCCCCCCTTGTCGCCGAACAGCTCATACACAGCCGGTGGCGAGGTGCCCGCCGCCCGCGCCAGGCCACGCGCCGTCAGGCCCGCGGCGCCCTCGCGCGCCAGCAGCTCAAGCGCCGCGGCCAGCACCTGCTCGCGCAGCTCGGGCGTGCGCTGCTTCGCGCGCGGCATCAGCTTCTCCTCCTACTTTGAAACATTGTTACGAAACAGTGTTACAGTATGCCGATGGCGGTGGTCGAATACGAGCTCCGGGACGGCGTCGCGACGATCGCGCTCGACGACGGCAAGGTCAACGCGCTGTCGGTCGAGACGTTGCGCGAGCTGCACGGCGCGCTGGAACAGGCCGCGCGCGACGAGGCCGTCACGATCCTTCGCGGCCGCGAGGGCTGCTTCTCCGCCGGCTTCGACACCCGTACCTTCGGCGAAGGCGCCGAGCGCGTCGTCGAGATGCTCACGCTCGGCGCGACGCTCTGCGAGCGGATCCTCTCCCACCCTCGCCCCGTGCTCGTCGCCTGCAGCGGCCACGCGCTCGCCGCGGGCGCTTTCCTGCCGCTGTCCGCCGACGCGCGGATCGGCGCCGAAGGCCCCTTCCAGATCGGGCTGAACGAGGCCCGGATCGGGCTGACGGTGCCGTGGTTCGCGATCGAGCTGGCGCGCGCCCGGCTCGCCCCCGCCCACTTCGACCGCGCCGTCGGCTGCGCGCACGTCTACGACCCCGCCGGCGCCGTCGCCGCCGGCTTCCTGGACCGGCTGGTGCCCGCGGAGGCCCTGCGCGAGGAAAGCCTCGCCGCCGCGCGCTCGCTGGCGGAGCTCGACGCCCGCGCCCACCACGCGAGCAAGCTGCGCGTTCGCCGCGAGCAGCTGCGAGCGCTGCGCGAGGCGATCGAGACCGAGCTGACGCTCGACGGCCTCGCCACGGCGCAGGCCGAGCCCGCGGCGCGCTAGCCCGCGCCGGCGAAGTCCGCGATCAGCGCCGCGACGCGCTCGGGCTCCTGCGCCATGAAGGCGTGCCCGCCCCCGGCGATGCGCTCGACGCGCGTCCGCGGCCACAGCGCCGCGAGCGCATCGGCGTTGCCGGGCGGAGCGATCGCGTCGAGCTCGCCGACGATCGCCAGCACCGGTGGCGCGTCCTCACCGGGAAGCGGCTCGGGCTCGGCCTGCCACGCCGCCAGCACCCGCTCCTGCGCCGCGAGCGTCCGCGGCGAAAGCCCCGCCCGCGCCTGCGCGACCACGTCGCCGAACTGCGCGTCGATCGCCGGGGCCAGCGCGGGTCCGAACAGCAGCTCGATCAGCCGCGTGGCCTGCTCGCGCGCGCTGCCGGAGTGGTCGGTCAGACGCTCCCAGACGCCGGCCTGCGCCGGCACCCCCTTCCCGCCGCCGGGGCCCGTCGCCATCAGCACCAGCCGGCTGACCCGCGCCGGGGCGCGCAGTGCCAGCGTCTGCGCGACGTAGCCGCCCATCGACCAGCCGGCCAGCGGCGCGCTTTCCAGCCCCAGCGCGTCGAGCAGCGCCAGCGTGTCATCGGCCATCGCGCCCACCGTCAGCGCCGCGGGGTCGCCCAGCTCCGATTCGCCCGTCCCGCGGTTGTCGGGGCAGATCACGGTCAGGCGGCTCGCGAGCGCGGCCAGCAGCGTGGGGTCCCAGTCGGCGGAGCTTGCCGCGTAGCCGTTCACCAGCACCAGCGGCGGCCCCGCTCCGAACGAGCGCCAGGCGAAGCGCCTGCCCTCCAGCTCGATCGCGCGCAGCTCCGGCTGCCCGGCGGTCGCGGCGCTCATGCCGCCACCGCCCGCTGCTCGTAGCCGACGACCTCCTGAAGCCAGCGCGAGAACAGGCTCCGCGCCAGCGCCAGCGCCGCCGTCTCGGCCTCGCCAAGCTGCGCCAGCAGCTCCTCCGGAGCGCCCGCGCCGTGCTCCTGCTCCAGTTCCTGCGCGAACTCCGGCAGCAGCATCCATTCGCGCGCCAGCTCCGAGCCGACCTCGAGGTGGAACTGGAGCGCGTAGGCGCCCCCCACCGCGAACGCCTGCTGCTCGCAGGCATGCGAGCGCGCCAACTGCACCGCGCCCTTCGGCAGCTCGTAGGTCTCGCCGTGCCACTGCAAAGTCTGGAAGCTGGCGGGCGCCGCGGCGAACACCGGGTCGCCCGCCGCCGCCCCGGTCAGCTCCACCGCCAGCATCCCCAGCTCCGGCCGCTCGCCGGGCATCACCCGCGCGCCGAGGCTCGCCGCCAGGAGCTGCGCGCCGAGGCAGACGCCCCAGTAGGGCACGCCCGCCTCCACCGCCGCGGCGATCAGGCGCTTCTCTCCGACCAGCCACGGGTGCGCCGCCTCGTCGTTGACGCTCATCGAGCCGCCCATCGCCACGATCCCCGCGTAGGCGCGCCAGTCCGGCAGCTCCTCGCTCAGGTCCAGGCGCACGCGCGTGAAGGGGATGCGGCGCGCCAGCAGCTCGTCCTCGTAGGCCCCGGGGGGCTCGCAGCCCGCGTGCTGGAGCACGAGGATCGGGCTGCGCTTCACGCCGTCGCCGGGCATGCCGCGCAGTCTAGGTCGCGCGCCCGCGACGGGCCTTCACCCGCCCGCCAGCTCCAGCAGCTTCTTCACGGTCCGCCAGTTGCGCGCGGTCGCCACGACGCCGAGGTCCTGGCGGCTCAGCTGCGCCGCCAGCTTCGAGCGGCCGACGCCGTGCGGGAACCAGGCGTAGACCTCGCGGCCGTGGGCCAGCAGGCGCTCGCCCTCCACGGCGCGCTCCGCCACCTTCGCGAGCGCCGCCTTCGCGGGCTTCTCGGCGCAGAACGTCACCTGGTAGAGCTTCTCCTCCCGCGCGATCTCGCCCAGCGGGTCGCGCTTCACGACCGCAGCCAGCTGCGCGCGCGAGCGCACGACGACGGCGACGTCGAGCCCGAAGGCGCCGGCGATCGTGGCTTCCACCTCGCGTGCCAGCGCCTGCGGCTTGGACCCGCTCTCCAGCACGACGTTGCCGCTCTGCACGTACGTCGTCACGCCGGTCATCCCGGCATCTTGCAGCGCCTCGCGCAGCGCCGGCATCGGCAGCTTGTTGCGCCCGCCGACGTTCACCCCGCGCAGCAGGACCACCTGTCTCAGCGCCCCTTCACCTCCATCGCGTGAGCCCCATCGCGTGAGCCTAGAGGAGCGACAGCCGAAGCTGGCGGCGCCCGCTCCCTGCGGCGCCGCCAGCAAGAGCAGCAGCGCACCCGTCGCGAGGTCGGTGTGAACCCGCGACGCCCCATGTGCTTCCTCCGCTCCACCCACGTCCGGTCAGACGACCCGCGGCCAAATGCTTCATGGCCCGGCGTCGCGCACGGAAATACCCCGACGACCGAAAAATCAAACGCGCGAGCACGCGGCGATGAGTTTGGCGATCGGCGGCCGTCTAACCCGCAGAACGACCGAAGTCCCTTCACGAGACACTTCACGCACCCACGGACACCCGAGCAGAAACGGAGACGCAGATGAGCGACACGCAGACAGCACTGAAGGTCACCCAGATCGGCACGGTGGTCGTCCCGGTCTCAGACCAGGACGCCGCGCTCGACTTCTACGTCGGCAAGCTCGGCTTCGAGAAGCGGGCCGACATCCCCTTCGGCAACGGCGACCGCTGGGTCGAAGTCGCGCCTGCGGGCGCCGCGACGACGATCGCGATCGTCAAGCCGCCCGAGGGCCGGCCGACGGGCGACACGGAGACCGGCATCGCCCTCTCGACCACGGACGTCGACGCCGACCACGCCGCGCTGAAAGCCGCCGGCGTCGACGTCGACGAGGAGGTCATGCGGATGGGCGACCCCGTGCCGCCGATGTTCTTCTTCCGCGACCAGGACGGCAACAAACTGCTGGACGTCGAGTCCAGCTAGCGCCGGCGACCAGCACGAGCAGCGACCAGCACGAGCACCGACCAGGAGAGGACCGACATGGCACAGCTCAGATTCGGCATCGCCGTCTCGCTCGACGGCTACGTCGCGGGCCCCAACCAGAGCGAGCAGGACCCGCTGGGCGAAGGCGGCATGCAGTTGCACGAGTGGGTCTTCGAGCTGGAGGCGTGGCGCAGGCCGCACGGGCGCGAGGGCGGCGTGGTGAACGAGAGCACGCCGGTCGTGGAGGAGTCGATGCGGAATGTCGGCGCGACGATCATGGGCCGCAACATGTTCGGCGGCGGCCCCGGCCCGTGGGGCGAGGACCCCTGGAACGGCTGGTGGGGCGATGAGCCGCCCTTCCACGTTCCGGTGTTCGTGCTTACGCACCACGCCCGCGAGCCGTTGGCGCTGAAGGGGACGACGTTCCACTTCGTCACCGAGGGCATCGAGTCGGCGCTGGAGCAGGCGATGGCAGCCGCCGGGGGCAAGGACGTTTGGCTCTCGGGCGGCGGCAGCGTGGCGCAGCAGTACCTCTCGGCCGGGCTGATCGACGAACTGCGCCTCAGCGTCGTGCCGCTGCTGCTCGGCGGCGGCACGCGGCTGTTCGCCGACGGGGCCGGAGCGGGCGTCGAGTTGGAGCAGGTGCAGGCCGTGCAGGCGCCGGGGGTCGCGCACCTCGTCTATCGCAGGCGAGGCTAGGAAGGGGGCAGGACCCGCGGAGGCGGGTCCTGCCTGATCGGTCAGGCGAGCGCGATCGCGAAGCTCGCCGTGAACGTCTCGCCCGGCGCGACGTGCCGCAGCCCGTCGCCGCTGCGCAGCGCGTTCGCGGGGGCGGTCATCGGCTCGAAGCAGACGAAGCGCTCGCCCGCGGGCGCGTACAGCTGCGCGTTCGACCAGCCGTCCGCCAGGCGCAGCCTGATTTGCATCGCGCCCGCCGTCAGCTCGAACTCCTGCGGCGCCGTCAACCCCGCGAAGGCGTCGTCCCAAGCGGAGTCGGCCAGCGCGAAGCGGCGGTTCTCGAACGGTTCGCTCGCGCCGGTGGGGATCATTCGCTCGTCAAGCAGCAGGCGCCTGCCAACCGGCAGCTCGACCTCCCACGCGGAGCGCTCGCCCTCCGGCGGGGACAGGTACGGGTGAAAGCCGAACGAGACCGGCACGCCCGGGGCGCCGGCCTCCGCGCTCGCGCGCACGGTCGTCGCGATCGTGAGCGCCGCTCCCTCCACCCGCGCGCGCAGCTCCAGCTCGTGGCGCCAGGGGAAGATCGCCAGCAGCTCCTCGCGCTCCCAGCGCAGCCGCGCGCGCAGCTCCCCGGCCGCGCCGTCCGCGCCTGCGTCGAGCAGCTCCCACGGCAGCGCGCCCGGCAGCGCGCCGTGGATCGGCAGGCCGCTCGGGTCGCGCGTCAGCAGCGGATCGTCGCCGCGCAGCACGACCGGCCCGCCGGGGCCGGGATAGCCGGGGCCGGCGAGCCGGTTCGCCCATGGGTACAGCAGCGGCACGCCCATCGTCTTGCCGCGCTCGGCGTAGGCGCGCACCCCGTGGCGCCGGGCGAGCAGCTCGACGCCTTCGTGGCGCAGCGAGCAGCAGACCATCCCCGCCCCGGGCACGAACGTCGCCTGCAGCTCGCCGTCCCGTCCGGCGATCGTCGCCGCGGCGAAGCCCTCGACCTCGTCGCGGCGCACGGCCGCTCAGCCGCCGGCGACGGCGCTGCGGGCGGGCTCGAACACGATCCGCTGCAGCCGCCGCGCCGCGTCGAGATGGTCGCCGGTCCAGATCATCCGCACCGCCGTGGCGGTCGACTCGCCGCTCTCGGCGCGGAGGTCGTGGCGTACCGCCTCGACCAGCCGCCCGTCGGCCGCGGCGTCGCGCTCCAGCGGCTCACGCGGGACGCTGCGCTCGACGAAGCTCTGCGCGAGGTCGTCGTACCAGCCCTCGACGGCGGCGCTGGCCTTCAGCAGCTCCGCGCGCGCGGTGGCGCGATCGCCGTGCGAGGCACCGTCCTCGCGCCGCCACAGGTCCAGCACGGCGTCGGCGGCGATGCGCAGGCCGCCCGCGCCGCTGAGGAGCGTCGCGACCTCGCTCAGCGGCACCGGCTTCGCGCCGCGCTCCGAGAGGTAGGTGCGGAAGGTGTCGTCGAGCCGGCGCGCGGCGGCGCCCGCGCGCAGGGCCTCGGCTTCCGGCGCGGCGATCGCCTCGGCCCCGGCGTCGCAGCGGCGCACGCCGTAGTCGACGGCGCCGGCGAGGTAGGCGGCGCTCTCGCGGTAGGCGTCCGCCAGCGCCCGTCGCAGCGCCGCCCGCGCCCCCCGCGGCCAGAACAGCAGGCCCACCAGCAGGCTGACGGCGCAGCCGATCGCGATGTCCTCGACGCGCAGCAGCCCCACCTTCCAGCCCGCGGGCTGGATGATGTTGTAGAGGAACACCAGCGTCAGCGTGAACGCCGCCTGGCCCGCGGCGAAGGAGATCGCCGCGGGCGCGATCCCCGCCAGCAGCACCGCGACCGGCAGCAGGAACCACAGCACGGTCGTGTCGGTGCCGATCAGCTCGACGAGACCCCCCGCGACGACGAACCCGGCGACCGTCCCGGCGAGCCCGCGCAGGATGTTCTGGCCGGTGTTCAGCGCATTCGAGCGCAGGACCGAGAGCGTCCCGAGCACGACCCAGAAGGAGTGCTGCACGCCGGTTTCGTTCGCGACCAGCACCGCCAGCGCCAGGCCGACGGCGCCGCGCACGCTGTTGTGCAGCCACACCGAGCCGCGGTCGATGTGGGCGGTGGCGCGCCGCTGCGCGACCTGGAGCTGGCCGGCGAGGCCCGCCGGCTCGCGCCCCAGCAGCCGCTGCGCCCAGGTGCGCCGCTCCGCCGCGGCGGCGAGGTCGACGTTGCGGGCGATGTTCGTCACCGCGAAGCCCAGCTCCAGCGCCCGGAAGCTGGGGTCAAGCGCGCTGACGACCTGCTCCGGCGCCGGCAGCGACGCCTCGCCGACACTCCCGTCGGCGATCTCCCCCGGCCTGACGGTCGCGCCCCGCTCCATCTCCCCGAGCGCCCCGCCGAGCTCGTCGAGCGCCGCGTGCAGCGCGGCGCAGTCGCCGCCTTCGCCCGCGAGCAGCTCGGCCGCGCGATCGAGCACGCCCGCGGCGGCGACCTTGACCGCGCAGGCGGGACGGTTCACCGGCATCGAGCCCGGGCGCGGCGCCGCCTGCCCGACGATCGCCCCCAACCAGCCCAGCTCGTCGACGAGCCGCAGGATCGTGCGCCCGGAGGTGCTGAGGCTCGCGGGGCGGTAGGGCGTCGCCAGGAACGCGTGGTGCATCGCGGCGAGCGCATCCTGCGCCTGCTCCACCGCGTGCTCGTGGTCGCGCGCCAGCGCCTCGTCGCGACCGCTGAGCAGGTACGCGGCGTCGGCGTGCAGCCGCGCCGCCAGCGCGCGGCAGACCCGCGTGGCCGCTTCGCGCAACGGGCCTCGCCGGGGCGTCGGCCACAGCACCGCGACCGCGATCAGCGCCGCGCCCGAGGCCATCGCCCAGCCCTCCAACCGGTCAGGCAGCGACGACAGCGGCCCCTTCAGCGTGACGGGCAGGATGAACGACAGGAGCAGCGAGAAGGTCGCGCTCGCCACGACCGAGCTGATCACCCCGGAGAAGATCACCACGAAGCCCACGGCCGCCATCGCGAGCGTCGACAGCCACACGCTGCGGCACACCAGCGTCCCGAGCGAGACCAGCGCCAGGCCCGCGAGCCCCAGCAGCGCCTGCGCCTGCAAGCGCTCGCGCAGCGGCCCGGGGAAGTCGACCAGCAGCAGCATCGCGAACGAGCCGAACGCCGCGAACGTGGCGATCGCCGGGTTCTGGATCACCTTGTCGCCGAGCGCGAACATCGCCGGCATCACGATCGCCGCGCGCGCCGAGCGGCGCAGCGCCGCGAGGTCGCGGTCGCGACCGCCGAGCCATCGCAGTGGATGCATCCCCCCTCTGCTCCTTTCGCCGGCTAGCGCTCCTCGATCGAGTCGACCCGATCCGGATAGAAAGCGACATGATCCGCGATCTCCGCGACGGCGGCGTGCGGAGCTCGATAGGTCCAGACCGCGTCGACGGAGCGCTCGCCTCCGGCCGGCACGCTGTAGTAGCTGGCGTCGCCCTTGAACGGGCAGTAGCTGGTGTGCTCGGACTCGGCGAGCAGCGACCGCTCGACGTCCGCCAGCGGTATGTACTGGACGGGCGGGTAGCTCGCCTCGCGCAGCGTCAGCGCGTCCTGCGTGTCGGCGACGACCCTCCCGGCGACCGTGACGACGACGCGCGCGGGGTTGGGCTCGACGGCGATCGGGTGGTCGGGACCTGGCTGCTTGACGGGCTTCTCGCTCATCGCGCTTCTCCTTCGTTGGGCGTGAAGCTCATCAATAGCGCGATCCGGGTGCCGTCCCGGCTTATATTGCGCCCGTGGCCAGGACGAGCGCCGGGCTGTTGCCCTACCGCCGGCGCGGAAACGCGCTCGAAGTGCTGATCGCGCACATGGGCGGGCCGTTCTGGGCGCGCAGGGACGAGGGCGCCTGGTCGATCGTCAAGGGCGAATACGACGCCGGCGAGGAGGAGCCGCTGGCCGCCGCGCGGCGCGAGTTCGCCGAGGAGACGGGCGTGGCGGCGCCGGGCGCGGAGCCGCTCTCACTCGGCGAGCTGCGCCAGTCGAGCGGCAAGCGGATCGCCGCCTGGGCCGTCGACGGCGAGGGGCTGGAACCGGAGGGCTTCGCGGGCAACACGTTCACGCTGGAATGGCCGCGCGGCTCGGGGACGCAGCGCGAGTTCCCCGAGATCGACCGCGCCGCCTGGTTCGACCTCACGACCGCGCGCGGCAAGCTGGTCAAGGGCCAGGTGCCGTTCCTCGACGCCCTGGAGCGCGCGCTCGTCTAAGCGCTGCGCCGCTCGACTGCCGATCGCTGCGCCGCTCGACTGCCGATCGCTGCGCCGCGCGACTAGGCGCTGCGACGCTCGTCGGGCCAGTGACCGTGCTGGTCGAAGTACTCGCGGGCGGCGTCCTCCTGCTCGCGTTCGCGGTCGCCCTTCAGGCCCGCGCGGAACAGCCAGTTGACGGCGAAGATCGCGATCGCGGCACCGACGATGCCGGCGCCCCCCTCGACGTCGGCTTCGCTGCCGAGCGACATCACGATCACGCCGGCGATCGCGATCGCGGCAGGCAGGACGTAGCGCAGGAAGGTCACCGCTCACAACTTAGCCGCCCGCGGCTGGCGGGCGCAGCCCTCTGCCGGGAACGCCGCCCGCGGCCGGAGGCCTCTCGGTGGGGCGAAACGCCGCTCAGCGCGCCGCGGCCGGCGCGAGCGCGAGCTCCGGGGAGGCCCCGTGCACGTCGGCGATCGCGGCGGCGGATGGCGCGGCGCAGGCCGTGACCCCGACGACCGAGGCCTCGCCTGTCAGAGGTCGCTCGACGCGCACGAGCGCGCGGCCGTCGCGCCCGGCCAGCTCCCGCACGCGCGCGAGCACCGAGGCGACGCGCGCGGGGTCGAGGCCACAGGCTTCGAGGAAGTCGCGCGCGCGGTCGCTCGCGAGCATCTCCGGGTCGACCTCCAACTCCTCCACCTGGGGCTCCGCCGGGGCGGCGCCGGGACTGCCGGGGCGCGCGGGCGCGGTGACGATGCAGGCGACCATGTCATCGCTCTGGGCGGTGGAGGCCTCCCGCCGGACACGCTCCAGCAGCGCGGGGGCGTCCGGCTTCGGGCCGAGCCCGGCCAGCAGCTCGGCGAGCCGCTCGCGCCCGAGCAGGCCCTCGCCGACGCGCGTCTCGGGCAGCCCGTCGCTGAAGAAGCACATGCCGCCGGAGGCGGGCAGCGTGAGGGTCGTCTGGCGCACGCCGGTGGGCAGGTCGCAGCAGATCGGCGCCGAGCAGCAGACGGCGATCGGCTCGGGGACCTCGAAGCCGACGGCGATCGGCGGCGGGTGCCCGGCGCAGGCGTAGGTCAGGCGGCCGCTGGCGCCGTCGTGCACGGCGACGACGACGGTGGCGAAGCGCTTCTCGCCGGGCGTCGAGAGCACCGACCCGGCGAGCGCGAGCGCCGCGCGGGGCTCGAGGCCCGCCTGCAGGTAGGCGCGCAGCGTGTAGCGCGTCAGGGCCGCCTGGGCGAGCGCGTCCCGGCCGTGACCGACGACGTCGCCCAGGACGATGGCGACCCGGTCGCGGTCGAGCGCGAACAGGTCGTAGAAGTCGCCGCCGGCGGCCGGCCCTTCGGAGGGGCGATAGGCGACGGACAGCCCGAGCGCGCCGAGCCGCTCGGGGACCGCGGGCACGAGCGCCTTCTGCATCTCGTCGAGGTCGCTCAGCATCGCGTCGTGCCGCGCCTGCAGACGCCGGGCGCGCCTCGTGGCCAGGCGCGCGCGGATCCCGAAGGCGATCGCGAGCAGCAGCAGAACGAGGATGATCGGCCGGCTCCAGTCGGGCACCGGCGCCGGGAACGGGAGCTGGCGCCCGATCGAGCCGAGCGGGTCGCTGGCGAAGGACTTGTGCTTGGCGTGGGCGCGCGAGGAGGAGCCCGCGGCGCGTGCCGGGGCGAGGCCCGTGGGCGTGCCCTGCGCGGATGCCTGCCCGCCGGCGCCGCCTGCCGCGGTCGCCGCCGCGGCGCGCCGGCTCGCCTCGCGCGCGCCGTGTGCCGTCCGGCGAGCGCCGGAGCGCAGCAGCTTGCCTCCTTCCCCCCCGGCCGCGTGCGTGGCGGCGCTGTTGCTCCCGTCCGCCTGCGTCGCCCCGCCCGAAGCGGAGCCGGCGCTGCCGGCCACGCTCGCCGCGTGGGCGCTCCCCTGCGAGCCGGAAGCGGACTGGCCGGAGGAGGAAGAGGAGCCGACGGAGACGGGCGCAGGCGTCGGCGTGCTGACCGTCGGGGTGCTCGGGGTTTCGGTGCCCGCGGGCGTTTCGGCGGGCAGCGACGGCGTTTCGACCGGGAGCGAGGGCGTTTCGACGTGCGGGAGCGGCGGGGTTTCGACTTTCACGACCCCGGGCACGTCGACTTTCACGCCGCCCGAACCGGCTTCGGCGTCGAGCAGCGAGCCGACCGCGACGTGCAGCGAGGACGAAGCGCCTTCGGAGGCCGGCGAGGACGAGGAGCCCGCGCCGAGGCCGCCGAGCAGGGTCGCCGCTTGCGCGGGGCCGGCGGCGCCGGCCAATGCGAGCAGCGCCGTCACGAGCGCCCACACGCCCGCGGCCCCTGCGAATCCGTTTCGTGAAGCGCGCCGCATCCTTACCCTTGCACCCCGGACTGGGATGGAATCGTCGTCATTCGATGATCCCACAGAAAATCGGCGGGCGGGGTCGTCTATTTGACGATTGCAGGCGGACTAGCAGACGCGGAACTTCACGCTGAGCGTCTTCGAGACCGGCACGGTGCGCTTCCGGCCCCCGACCTTCACGGTCTTCTTGTAGGCGACGATCACCTTCAGCGTGTGCAGTCCCGCGCCGAGGCCCGTCATGGGCACGCTCGGGTTGCCGGACGCGCGGCGCAGCGTGGCGTTGGGCGCGTAGACGACGACGGTCCGCTTCTTGCCGTGCACGCGCTTGACGAGCTTGCGCTTGACGCCGCGGTCGATGAAGAACGACGCGGAGGAGAAGCGCAGCTTCGCGGCGCGCGAGTGAGCGATCGTGCTGGAGCTGAACGTGACGATCAGGCTGCCTTTGCCGGTGGTGCAGAGCGACGCGGAGGGCGTCATGAGCTTGATCTGCTGATCGCCGAACGTCGCGGAGATCAGCGACGGACCCGGGGCGGGTTCGCTTTTCGGCGTGACGGAAGGCCCGCCGGCAGTCGTGTCGGTTTTCCCGCCGGTGGGCGTCGATTCGGGCGTGGGCGGCGGCAGTTCCAGCGAGACGCGCCCGATCGCGTTGGGGTTGCCGCGGTCGGTGAACCACAGCGTGCCGTTCGGCCCCGGGACGATGGCGTCGCCGTCCTGGCCGGCTTCGGGGTTCAGGCCGGCGGTGAACTGCATGATCGTGCCGCTCGGCGTGATCCGCGCGATCCCGCCGGGCATCGACTGCTCGATCCAGAAGTTGCCGTCGGCGCCCATGGCGATGTCGTCGGGCAGGCCGGTGGCGAGGCCTTTGGTGAACTCGGTGATCGCCCCGCCGGGCGTGATCCGCCCGACCGCGCGCTGTCCGGCGTACTGGTCGGTGAACCACATGTTGCCTTCGGGGCCGGCGGTGAGCGCGTCGGGCGCGCCGGACGTTTGCAGGCCGTTGGCCGCTCCGAACTCGGTGATGACGCCCGCCGGAGTCACGCGCCCGATTCCCGAGGGAGAGCCGTCGTCGCTGAACCAGAGGTTGCCGTCGGGGCCGGGGGCGATCTCGGCGGGAAAGCTGTTCATCTGATCGAGCGGGGTGGTGAAGACTTTGATTTCACCGTTGGGCTTGACCCTCCCGATTCCCTTGGCGTCGCCTTGTTCGGTGAACCAGACATTTCCGTCGGGGCCTTCGGTGATGTCGTTCATCTGGGCGTTCGGCGGGATCCCGGTGCTGAACTCGTCGATTTTGCCGGCGGTCGTCACGCGCCCGATCGCCTTTGGCGTGCCGAGGTCGAGGAACCAAACGTTGCCATCGCCGCCGAGCGTGACGTTCTCGGGAACGCTGCCGGCGTTCAGCCCGCTGGAGAACTCGGTGATCGCCCCCGCGGTCGTGATCCGCCCGACGGCCTTGGTGGTGCCGTTGTCGGTGAACCAGAGGTTGCCGTCGGAGCCGGGCGTGAGGTCGAACGGCTGGCTGCCGGGTTTGAGGCCGCTTTTGAATTCGGTGATCTGACCGGACGGCGTGATCCGGCCGATCGAGCGTTCGGTGGCGAACCACATGTTCCCGTCGGGCCCTTCGGCGATCGGCCCGTTCAGCGGCGAGCTCAGCCCGCCGGAGAACTCGGCGATGCCGATGGCCTGCGCGCCGGAGGCGCCGACGGCGGCGAGCGTGAAGGCGGCAAGGGTGAACGCGGCGAGCAGCGCCGACGATCTCCTGCCCGGCCACGACGCGACTGCCCGTCTCACTTGCAACCCCCCGGTTCGCCCTTGCCCAGAGCGAGCACGATAAAGGACGAGCGACTAGCATCGCGCGCAGGATGGCGGGGGCCGGCAACAGCAGCGCGCAGGCGGCGGCGGTCGTGGCGCCGCTGGTTCCCTCGCAGGAGGAGACGCTGCTGCGCGAGGCGGTGGCGGGCATCTGCGCGGGCTTCGGCAGCGACTACATGCAGCGCAAGCGCGACGCGGCGGAGCCGCCGCGCGAGCTGTGGAACGCGCTGGCGACGCGCGGCTACATGGGCGTGAACATCCCGGAGGAGTACGACGGCGGCGGCCTCGGGATGACGGCGCTGTCCTGGGTGGGCGAGGAGCTGGCGGCGGCTGGATGCTCGCTGCTGCTGATCGTGGTCTCGCCGGCGATCGTTGGCAGCATCCTGACCAAGCACGGCACGCCCGCGCAGAAGGAGCGCTGGCTGCGGGGGATCGGCGCGGGCACGACAAAGGTCGCCTTCGCGATCACGGAGTCGGACGCGGGCAGCAACTCGCACAAGCTCTCGACCTCGCTGCGCCGCGAGGGAGACCGCTACGTCCTGCGCGGGCAGAAGACGTTCATCTCGGGGGTCGAGGACGCGGATGCGGTGCTGGTGGTGGCGCGCACGCGGCTGGCGAACGGCGAGCTGGGCCTGCCCTCGCTGGCGATCGTCGACGTCGACGCGCCGGGCTTCACGCGCCAGGCGATTCCGATGGCGGTGCGCGGCGCCGACCGGCAGTGGACGCTGTTCTTCGACGACGTCGAGCTGGAGGAGGAGCGGCTGATCGGCGGCGAGAACGGCGGCCTGGGCGTGGTCTTCGACGGGCTGAATCCCGAGCGCATCATGGGCGCCTCGATCTCGGCAGGCGTGGGCCGGCGGGCGCTTGAGCGCGGCGCGGCCTACGCGCGCGAGCGCGAAGTCTGGGGGCAGCCGATCGGCGCCCACCAGGGGGTGGCGCACCCGCTGGCGGAGGCGAAGATCGAGCTGGAGCTGGCGCGGCTGATGACGCGCAAGGCGGCGGCGCTCTACGACGCGGGCGTCCCGGGCGCGGGCGAGTCCTCGAACATGGCGAAGTACGCCGCGGCGGAGGCGGCGATCCGTTGCGTCGACAGCGCGATCCAGGCGCACGGCGGCAACGGCTTCGCGCTGGAGTACGGACTCAGCGACCTGTGGTGGGCGGCGCGCGTCGCACGCACGGCGCCGGTTTCGCGCGAGATGGTGCTGAACTACGTGGCGGAGCACTCGCTGGGGTTGCCGAAGTCCTACTGAGGCGGGGCTTCGCGCGCGGCTAGTCCTGCAGCGCGAGCGAGGCGGGCACCGACGCGGCGAGATAGCCGGGGATCGCGAGAATCGCGAGCGCGGTCGCGGGCACGAGCACGAGGCTCGAGAGGGCGCCGGGCGCGGCGATCGAGTGGACGACGGGGAAGTTCACCGTTTCGGCGAGCGCCCGGTCGGCGAGCTGCTGCCCGTAGACGCCGAACAGAGCGCCGAGCGCGCAGCCGACGCCGAGCAGCAGCAGGCTCTCGAACAGGATCGTCAGCCACAGATCGCCGCGCGGCAGCCCTTCGAGGCGGAGCTTCGCCAGGCGCGGCCGGCGCTGGCGGATCATCGCGCCGATCGCGGCGGCCGCGGCGAGCACGGCGGCGATCGGGATCAGCGCGGCGATCTGGGAGAGCTGGGCGAGGGCTTCGCGGCTGAGCGCGTCCTGTTCGTCGGCGCGCTCGCCGGCGGTCTGCGCGGCGAGCCCGCTGTGCGGGCCGAGCGCACGCCGGACGGCCTGCGCGGAACGCGCGGGAGAGGCGCCGCGCGCGAGCAGCAGGTCATAGGCGCTCACGTCGTCGCTGGCCCAGGCGCGGGCGTAGTCAGAGGCGTTCATCAGGATCGCGCCGGGGGCCCAGCCGAAGTTCGTGGAGATGGCCGCGACGCGAAGCGCGGTGGGCAGCGGCGAGGGCAGCCTGACGGCGTCGCCGACGCGCAGGTGGTGTTCGTGGGCGAGCGCCTTGGAGAGCACGAGCCAGCCGCCGCGGCGCACGCGTGCGCTCGCGAGGCCGGCGTCGCCCGTGACGATCTGGCGCGCGAGCATCCGCGGCACGGCCTGTGGCGAGGGCGCGATCACGAGCGCCCGTCGCTCGCCGTAGTCGAGCATGCCGCCGCGATAGGGCAGCACGGCTCGCACGCCCGGCACCGCTTCGAGCGTGGCCCGCTCGCGAGCGACGAAGGGCGTCGTGTTCATCAGGTCGTAGGACCCCGCGGGCGCGACCCAGACGCCGGCGGAGGCGTTCATATCCCGCGCGGCGCGTTCGAGCCCGGCGAGCAAGTCATCGTGGGCGCCGCGGATCGCGACGCTGCCGAAGATCGCGACGGCGGCGGTGGCGGCGATCGCGATGGCCCTCGCGCCGGCGGCGCTCAGCTCCATCGCGGCGACGTGCGGGACGACGCCGGTGACCCTGCCGGCGAGCCGCCTGACGAGGGCGAGCGCGAGCCCCAGGGCGCCGGGCAGGACGAGCAGCAGCGCCGCGAGCAGCAGCACCATTCCCGGGATCGCGGCGTCGGGCTGCGCGAGCAGCACCGCGGTGGCGGCCAGGACACAGAGCACCCCGGCAAGCGCCGCGCGCCCGCTGGCGCGGTTCGCGGCGGAGCGCTCGGGCGCCGCGATCCCCGAGGGCGGGTGGCGGGTGAGGATGTCGCGCAGCGGGCTCAGCACCGCGACGGTCGCGGCGAGCATGCCGCCGCCGACGGCGGCGGCGATGCTCTGCCAGCCGACGACGCGCTCGCCGCCGAGCGGGAAGGCGAGCGACAGGAAGGCGGGGTTCGGATGGAAGACGTGGATCGACAGCTCCTCCCCGAGCGCGAGGCCCAGCGCACAGCCGACGAGGCCCAGCGCGGCGGCGTCGAGCAGCAGCAGCGCGATCACGGTCCGCGACCCGTATCCCTCGCGGCGCAGGTCCAGCACGAGCCGGCGGCGCTGCGGGACGGTGAAGAGCATCGCGTTGAAGGCGAACAGGAAGCCGACCAGCGCGCTGATCGCGGAGAAGATCCTGCTCGACTGGTTGCTGGCGGTGGCGGCGTTGGCGAACAGCCTTTCCTCGTAGGCGATCGGCTCGACGTTCAGGCGATCGCCCGCGAGCGCTCGCAGCCGCGCCTCGACCAGACGCTCCATGCCGGCGGCGGGCCGGACGAGGACGCGGCTGACGCGCGCGCCGGAGCCGGTCATTTCCTGTGCGGTCGACAGCGGCACGAGCGCCACCGCCCCGGAGGCGAGCGGCGCGCTCAGGTGCATGTGGGGCTGGACGTAGAGGGGCGCCTCGGCGGCGCGGCCTGCCAGCTGGAAGTTCACCTCCTGCCCGAACCTGCCGACCCCGATGGCGCTCGCCACCGGGGCGGACAGGACGACGGCGCCGATCCCGGCGAACGGGCGCAGTTCGGTGCCGCGCGTGAGCGTGCCCCCGAGCCGGGAAAGGCTCCCGTCGGCGCCGATCAGCTCGACGGGCTTGGCGCCTCGCGGGCCGATCGCGTTGGCGTCGGCCTCGAGCACGGGCGCGGCGGACCGCACGCCGGGCAACGAGCGCACCCGGTCCACGAAGCGGCCGGGCAGGCCGTGCGGGTCGCGGGCCTGAAGCTGCAACGTCGCGGCCCCGGCGATCCCCCGCGAGAGCCGCGCGACGGAGCCCTGCAGGCTGGAGGTCGAGACCTGGGAGGCGAACAGCAGCGCGACGCCGGCGGCGATGCCGGCGACGGCGAAGCACTCCTGCCACAGCCGTGCGCGCAGGCGCGCGCGGTAGAGGGCGAGCGCGTTCAGCGGCCGCACGGCCCGCGCCGCCTAACCGATCGCGCCGGCGCCGCCGGCCAGCGCGGCCGGCCGCGCCATAGGCTCGCAGGGCGGCTCGGCCCGGAGGTCTGAGAGCTTGCCGTCGCGCAGCGCCAGCACGCGGTCGGCGTAGTCGGCGGCCATCGGGTCGTGGCTGACGATCACCGCGGCGACGCCCCGCTCCCGGCAGAGCTCGCGCAGCAGCTCCAGGACGTCGCGGCCGCGCTGCGTGTCGAGGCTGCCGGTGGGCTCGTCGGCGAGCAGCAGGCTGGGGCCGGTGGATAGCGCCCTGGCGATCATCACGCGCTGGCGCTCGCCCATCGAGAGCGTCTCGGAGCGGTGCTTGAGGCGCTCGCCGAGACCAAGGCGTTCGAGCAGTGGCGTGGCCTCGCGGCGCGCCTGACGCCAGCTGCGCGTCTTCAGCAGCTTCAGCGTCGCGTTGTCGAGCGTGCTGACGCCCGGCAGCAGGTCGAAGCTCTGGCGGATGAAGCCGAGTTGGGAGAGCCTGAAGTCCGAGGCTTCCCGATCGGTGAGCGAGGAGGTGTCGCGGCCGCCGATCAGGACCTGCCCCGCGGTTGGCTGGAGCAGCATCGCGACGATCAGCAGCAGCGTCGTCTTGCCGGAGCCGCTGGGCCCGTAGACGGCGACGGTTTCGCCGCGGGCGACCTTCAGCGAGACGCCGTCGACCGCGCGCACGCTCCGCCCACCGGCTTCGGGGTAGTGCTTGACGAGGTCACGCAGCTCGAGCATCGTGCCTCCGGGAGCAAGCGCGTGTGCGAGGCGCGCGGGTCAATCGGAAACCTTCCCGCGCACGTACACGGTGATGGCGTCGCTGTGCGATTCCTGGATCGTGCCGCTGAAGCTGAGCCCCGAGCCGTGGACGCCCTTGTACTTGCCGCTGCCGCCGCCGAAGGACATCGAGCCGGCGAAGCTGGCGATCGTGCCGGAGCGCCGGTAGCTGCCGCTGCCGCTGCCGCTGATCGACCCGCCGGGCGGTTCGATGCTGACGGAGACCGTGACGCGGCTGCTGGAGACGGCGGTCAGGCGCACGTAGATGGTGCCGGCGACGGTGCCGGAGGCAGTGCCGCGCTCGTACAGCGTGAAGTCGTGCTTGCGCGTGAGGCGCAGATGGCCGGTCTCGTTCAGCGAGACGGCCCTCGCGACGACCGCGGCGGGCGGCGAGGCGGCGGGCCGCGCGCTCGCCTCGCCCGGAACCGGGCCGAGCGAGACGAGCGCGATCGCCAGTGGCAGCCCGGCGCTCGGGGACGGTGGACGGCGTCGCTTGCTCATCGGTCACGCTTCCTGTGGGTTCGGGGAGGACACGGGATCGCGGCCCGGGCGGAGCCGCCGGACCCGTCGGCGTAAGCGAATTCGGCGACGATCGGAAAGCCGCGGGAAGGGCAGCGCTTCGGCACGTGCACGGTGGCGCGGTTGCGGCGTTCGGAGCCGTTCGCGCCGACGGTCAGCGAGAAGCTGGTGATCGACGCGTCGGGCGCCGGCGGCACGGTGGCGATCGGCGGGATCGTGAGCACGAGCCGTTCGCCGTAGGGGGCGGCGTCGGCGAACACGAGCCCGTCGAGCACCACCTGCTCGGCGATGGGCGAGAGGCCTTCGCCGAACACCTCGACGGTGGGCTGGAGGTTGTTCAGCGGGCCGAGGTACAGCCGCAGCGAGACGTTCTCGGCGACGAGCTGGGAGCCGATGTAGCCGGCGACGACGGCGCGCCCGCGGCCGAGCCCCGAGGCCGCGGGACAGGCGCGCGTCCCGAGCGCCTCCAGCCGCGCTTCGCTACAGCTGCTCAGGTGCGGCACTTCGAGCGTGAGCCCGGCGGGGAAGCGCAGGGTCGCGCTGCGCACGGGGGCGGGCAGGCTCGCGGCGGGGTCGGAGAAGGCGATCGTGACGCTGACGGCCCCGTTGGCGCCGAGCCGGTCCGGGGACAGCGTCGCGGTGACGGTGGCGGTGGTCGCGGCGTGCGCGGGCATCGCGAAGGCCGCGAGCGCCGCGCAGACGCCGAGCACGGGCAGCCCGCGGCTCATCCGGCCCTGCCCCGATCGGGCGTCGCGGCCTGCGCCTCGAAGAAGGCGCGCTCGCGCTTTCCCATCTCGGTCACGGGCGCGGCGCCTTCGGTGTACTCGGCCACGAAGGAGCGCCAGTCGTTGCCCGCGCGCAGCCAGGCGATCACGGAGGCGAGCGCGATCTCGACCCGCGCGAGGAACGTGTACTCCGAAGGCATCGTGCAGTAGCGCAGCGCGTTCGCGGACGGCCCGGTGGGCGAGAACCTGCGCTCGATCGCCCTGGCGACGTCGCTTGGCGTCGCGACGAACCGCTTCTGCGCCCAGACGAGCACGTTGTCCTCCCACCAGTAGGCGAAGACTTCCTCCGGGGTGACGGGATCGGAGGAGCGCCAGATCCCGGCCTCGACGCTGGCGCGCCAGGTGCCGAGCACGTCGCCGCGCAGGCATTCGCGGTAGATGGTGATGATCATCTCGACCTGCTCGGGGCGCAGGCGCTTGACGCTCCCGAAGTCGAGGAAGCTGACGCTGCCGTCGTCGTGAAAGACGTAGTTGCCGGGATGCGGGTCGGCGTTAAAGAGGTAGAGCCGGCAGTTGGAGCCGTAGACGAAGCGGTGGATCGCCTCGGCCCACTGGTCGCGCAGGCCCTGCTCGGCGGTGAGCGCCTGCTCCCAGGAGCGCCCCTGCACCAGCTCCTGCGTGAGCACGCGGCCGGTGCAGAGCTCGCCGATCACCTCTGGCACGTGGATGAAGGGGTGCCCGCGGTAGCGCTGGGCGAACTCGGCCTGGTTGCCGGCCTCCAGGCGGTAGTCGCACTCCTCTTCGATGCGGATCGCGATCTCGCGCGCGGTGCCGCGGAAGTCGAGGTTCGACCGCCGCGGGAACATGCCGCCGACGACGAGACTCAGCAGCGTCGCGAGCAGCTCGGCGTTTTTCAGGTCGGCGCGGATCGCCTCGGCGACGCCGGGGTACTGAAGCTTGACGGCGACGGCCCTGCCGTCGCGCAGCCGGGCGGCGTGGACCTGGCCGATCGAGGCGGCGGCAAAGGGCTCCCAGTCGAACTCTGCGAACTCGCGCTCGGCCCTCTCGCCGAGCTCGCCCTCGAGCACGGCGCGCGCGAGCTCCGGGCTCATCGGCGGCGCTTCGCTGCGCAGCCGGCCCAGCGCCGCCTGGTAGATGGGCTGAAACTCCTGCGGCACCGCCCACCTGACGGTGGCGAACGAGGCCATCTGCCCAACCTTCATCAGCACGCCCTTCGAGCGGCCGAGCAGCTCGGCGTAGCGCTCGGCGGTGCGGGCGTGAAACTCGTCGGCGGGCTCGTCGGCGAGGCGGCCGCGGAAGGCCGTCAGCGCCGCCTCGCCGACGGCGCGCGCGGTCAAGCCCACGAGCGGGGCGACACGACGTACCCGCCCACCGCGCACTTCGCCCGTCTCGCCCTTGGCGCGGGTGTCCCGTGCGTCGTGCTCACGGTCTCGCGGATCGCCCGCGCCAAAGGAGGGTCCGACCTTGGACAAGTGCTACCTTTCTGTACTCACTGACTTCAACTAAGTGTATACTTAGTAAAGGATCATGTCAAACACCACGCGCGAGCGCATCATCGACGAGGCGATGACCCTGTTCAGCGAACACGGTTACGCCGGCACGAGCGTCGCGAAGATCGAAGCCGCCGCGGGCCTGACGGCGGGCGCCGGCGGCCTCTACCACCACTTCAAGAGCAAGGAAGCCGTGCTGGCGGCGGGGATCGAGCGGCAGCTCTCGCGGCTGGACGCGCTGCGCGAGATCCGGCGACTGCTGGGGCCGCTGGGCGACCTGAAGGCGGAACTGACGCTGCTGGCGCGCTACATCCTCGCGGAGCTCGACAGCGAGTCGGAGCTGCTGCGGATCCTCGTGACCGAAGCGCGCAACCGGCCGAAGCTGCTGACGACCGCCGTCGACCATCTGGTCAGCTCGACGTTCGAGGGGTTCGCGAGCTGGCTGCAGGAGCGGGTGGGGCCGTCGGCCGGTGAGACGGAGGCGGGGACGATCGCGACGCTGGGACTGGGGTCGCTGCTGAGCAACCGGCTGCTGCGGGACGTGTTCGGGATCGCCAGCGCCTACGACGACGAGGTGCTGGTCGAGGCGTGGGTGCGGATGATGATGGGGGCGCTGGGCGAGCCGGCCTCGTAGAGGAGCCCGGCGTCTACGATGGGTTCGTGAGCGTCGAGAGCGTGCCGGGCGGAGTCGTGCATGAGATGCCGGTGGACCTGCGCGAGGCGCTGGTCGCCGACGCCGTCGCGCTCGAGGCCTGGCAGGACATCACGCCGCTCGCCCGCAACGAGTTCATCTGCTGGGTCGAGGACGCCAAGCAGCAGGCGACCCGGGAACGCCGCATCCGGCGTACCCGGGAAGAGCTTGAGGAAGGCAAACGACGGCCCTGCTGCTGGCCGGGGTGCAAGCACCGGGAGCGCAACGGCAGGTAGCGCCGCGAACCGCGGGCCCACGCCGCGAACCGCGGGCCCAACATCTCGCGCCCCTGAAAGGTTACGGTTGGGCGCATGCCACTTCCCGTAATCCTCGCGGCCGACGAAGACGAGCGGTCGCTTCAGGACATCGAGCGTGAACTGAGCGAGCGCTACGAGCGGAGCTATCGCATCGTCTGCGTCGGCTCGGCGCGCGAGGCCACGGCCGAGCTCACCCGGCTCGCGGACGCAGGCGAGGAGCTGGCGCTGGTCCTCGCGGGCGACACCCTCGACGGCGCGCCCGGGAGCGAGCTCCTCGGCAAGGTACGAACGCGCCACCCACAGGCTCAGCGCGGCCTCCTGATCGACTATGCGACCTGGGGCCACGGCCCGACGGGAGAGACGATCTTCAGGGCGATGGCGCTGCGCCAGCTCGACTACTACCTGATCCGCCCGACCCGCGCTCCCGACGAGATGTTTCACCAGGCGATCTCGACCTTCCTGCTGGAGTGGGCGCACGCACGGCGAATCTCCTCGCACACGGTGCACATCGTCGGCGAGGCCTGGACGGGCCGGGCGCACGAGCTGCGGGAGGTCCTGGGCCGGTGCGCCCTCCCCCACACGTTTTGCCTGGCCGACTCGCCCGAAGGTCGCGCGCTGGTGGCGGAGGCCGGCGAGGAGCACCCGCTGCCGCTGGTGATCTTCCCCAACGGCGAAGTCCTCGCGGACCCGAGCAACGCGGAGTTGACGATGGCGGCGGGCGGCCCGGTGAACCCGGAGGGCCGCGACTTCGACCTCGTGATCGTCGGGGCCGGGCCGGCCGGGCTCTCGGCGGCGGTGTACGGGGCATCGGAAGGGTTCCGCACGCTGGTGATCGACAGCGGCGGGATCGGCGGCCAGGCGACGCTCAGCTCGCTGATTCGCAACTACCTGGGATTCCCCCGCGGCATCAGCGGGCGGCGGCTGGCGGAGGAGGCCTACGAGCAGGCTTGGGTCTTCGGCGCGCACTTCGCTTTCATGCAGCGAGCCACCAGCCTGCGGCGGGACGGCGAGCGCATCATGGTGGGCCTCTCCGACTTCCCGGAGGTGAGCGCCCGCGCGGTGATCCTCGCGACCGGCGCCGCCTATCGCCGGCTCGAGGTCGAGGAGATCGAGTCGCTGGCCCCGAGCGGCGCCGGCGTCTTCTACGGCGGGCCCGCGACCGAGGCGCCGGCGATGGTGGGCCGCGACGTGTTCGTCGTCGGCGGCGCCAACTCGGCGGGACAGGCGGCGCTGCACCTGGCCGAATACGCGCGCAAGGTCACGATCGTGGTTCGCGCGTCCTCGCTCGCGGCCGGCATGTCGCACTACCTGGTGGAGCAGGTGGAGGCCTCGCCGAACATCGAGGTCCGGCTGGAGACCGAGGTCGTCGGCGGGGGCGGCGACGGCTGGCTGGAGCGGCTGGATCTGCGCAGCGGAGAGACGGTGGAGACGGCCCAGGCCCATGCGTTGTTCCTGATGATCGGGGCGCGCCCGAACACCGACTGGCTCCCCGCCGAGATCCTGCGCGACGACCGCGGCTTCATCCGCACGGGCGTCGGGCTGGCGGACACGCCCGACTGGGCGCTCGGACGCAAGCCGCTGTTGCTGGAGACCAGCATGCCGGGGGTCCTGGCGGTGGGCGACGTCCGCGACGGGTCGATGAACCGCGTCGCCTCCGCGGTGGGCGAGGGCTCGATCGCGGTGCGGCTGGTCCACGACCTGTTCGCGGTCGACCGGCTCGGCTCGGCCGAGCCGTCGGCGGCGACGCCGTAGTCACCTCAGAGGCTCACGCGGGTTACGCTTCCGGACCGATGCGCGCACGACTCGGAATCGTCCTCTTGCTCGGATCGGCGCTCGCGGCGCTGATCTTCGCGCCGGGCGCGACCGCGAGCCCGCAGCCGTCCCCGTCAGGCGGGCCGTGCCTGTCGGTCAGCGTCGCGCCGCACGTCGTGAGCGTGGGCGGCGTCGTCACCGCGCGCACCGGCCCCGGCACCGGCGGCTGCACGCACTCCCAGCTCGAATGGAACTGGTTCGTCAACGGCGAAAAGAGCACGACCTGCGGCACGAGCAGCACCTCGTGCGAAATCAAGGCCACGCGCCCCACGAGCGGCTACCGGCCGATCTGCGCGGTGGGCACCGGCGCGAGCGCGGGTATCCAGGCGTGCGACTACGTCGCGGTGGAAGCGTCCGGCGTGTACACGGTGAGCGGGCAGCTCACGGCGCGCAGCGCGCTGATCAAACGGTTCGCCGACGGCACGCCATCGCTCGCGAACGTCGCCAACGCGAAGGTGGAAGCCATCGACGCGGAGGGCCAGCCCACGATCGCGAAGACGGCAGCCGACGGCAGCTACAGCCTCGGCCTGCCGCGCGGCCGCTACACGATCACGGTCGAGCCCGACGCCGGCATCGGCTACGTCGGGGCGACCACGCCGGACTCGCGCACCGTCGTGGTCAGCGGCGACCTCCAGCACGTCGACTTCGCGCTCGGTCGCGTCATGCACCTGGAGGGCGAGCTGACCCGGCACGGCTCGGCACGGCGCCACCGGCTGGGGCTGAGCATGACGTTCACGCAGCACGGCAAGCCCGTCGGTCGCGCGAACAACGTCATCTGCTCCGTCCTCCTATGCGTGGGCCGCACTTTCATCGTCAGCATCCCCGGAGATCCCTGGCTGCGCGTGGAATGGCCCTCCACCGTCCATGCGGACAGGGGGACGGGCATCGTCACCTCCGAGAAGGTCAGGCCCGGCGAATACGGAGGTGCGAACGTCCCTTCGGAGGAAAACGAGTTCGAGGGGACGATCGTGGTCCAGTCGGAGTTCCAGTTCGGCTACGCGCTGCACCGCCCCTTCCCGATAACGATCGCGCTCGCCTGAGGCCGGCGACGCGAGCGCGTCGCCCAAGGCGAGGCGCGACGGGCCGTCAGCTGAGCTGTTCGGCCAGGGCGACGATGATGCCCGCGGGGCCGCGCAGATAGCAGAGCCGGTAGCTGTCCCCGTACCGCGCCAGCTCGCCGAGCAACTCCGCGCCGTGAGCGCGCAGGCGGGCGACGGTGTCGTCGAGATCGTCCACGGCGAACATGACGCGATGCAGGCCCAGCGTGTTCGGCGGCGGGTTCTCCCGCTCCGGGACGATCGCCGCGGGGGCGTGGTACTTCGCCAGCTCCAGCTTGCCGTGACCGTCCGGCGTCCGCATCATCGCGATGTCGCTGCGGACGCCGTCGAGCCCGACGGTGCGGTCCGCCCAGTTGCCCTCGATCTCCGCTTTGCCGTCCAGCTCCATGCCGAGCTCGGTGAAGAACGCGATCGCGGCATCCAGGTCCTCGACGACGATGCCGACGTTGTCCATTCGCTGAATCGTCATCGTGGTGATCCTCTCTTAAGGTACGGCGCGACGTAAGTAATCGAGATGGCAGAAAGGACAGGCCATGTGGTGCTCTGGATGCAACAAGCGCGATCTGACCTCGTGCTCGACGTGCAAAGGCAGCGGGAAATGGAGCAATGCGCTGGGCGAGCCGCGCAAGTGCAACAAGTGCGCCGGCACCGGCCTCGTCTGCCGCAACTGCGGCCATTCGCTGTCGATCAAGCCTGGATAGCGAGGCAGGGAGCCGGACCGGCGGACTAAGCGTCCTTGGGGATTCCCGTCAGCAGCCTGGATGCGCCGTCCTGCACGCGCGTCGGGACGACCGCGCTGATCGCTGCCTGTATTCGTACATCGGCTCCGACCACGTAGCGGGCGCGCGGTCTCGGCGTAGTGAGCGCGCGCTCGATCACGGCCGCGACACCCTCCACCGGCTTGGCCATGCGCTGCATCCGCGGAATCGTCTCGGCGTCCTCGCCGCGGCGAACCGTCGCGTACACCTCCCAGCCCGCGGCGTCCAGGCGCAGCGCCAGAGCACGGCCGATACCGCGGCTTGCTCCGGTGATCAGGACGCTTGGCACGCGTGCATGCTACCCCCGGGGCCGACTCGCGCCTGCCAGCACCGTCTCCAGGTGCCCGAAGGACTCCTCGGCGTCAGCCTCCGCGTCGCGCAGCCCTCGACCCTCCTCCTCACGACGCCCAAGCTGACTCTTGTAGATGGTGGCGTCGCTTTGCTTGACGATGAGACATGCAATGCCGACGGCGAGCATCGCGGGGAGCACGATTCCGATGCTGCCGGTCATCTCGGCGACCATCAGCATGATCGCCAGCGGCGCTCTGGAGATCGAGCCGAAGCACGCCATCATCCCGACGATCACGAAAGGCGCGGGGTTGGTCCCGAGCGACGGGACGATCGGCGCGAACAGACGCCAGACGGCCGCTCCGAGAAACGCGCCGATGACCATTCCGGGACCGAATATCCCGCCCGAGCCGCCCGATCCGATCGAGAGCGATGTAGCGAGGATTCTGAGCAGCGGCAACGCGAGCACGATCCACAGGGGGATCGAATTGAGTTGCTGTCCAAGCCCCTTCTGGATGAAGCCATAGCCGGTCCCTAGAAGCTCGGGGACGATGATCGCGCAGGCGCCGACGAGCAACCCACCGACCGCCGGGTTCAGCCAGCGTGGCAGCGGCGAACGAGCGAACAGGCCGGCGATCCCGTAGAAGCTATGCGCGTACAGCAGTCCGACGAGGCCGGCCAGCACGCCGATCAGCGCGAACCAGACGAGCTGCGAAGGATTGGTGAAGGCGTAACTTCCGTGCGAGCCGAACAGCGCCCCAAAACCCTGCGCCGAGCCGAAGATCAGATAGCCGACGGTCGAGGCCACAAAGCACGGCACGAGCGCTTTAGGGTCGAAGTCGTCGCGGTAGAGGATCTCGGCGGCGAGCACGGCCCCGCCGAGCGGAGCACCGAAGATCGAGCCGATACCCGCTCCGATGCCCGTCGCAACCGCTGTGCGCGAGTCCTCGGGGCTGAGGTCCAGTACGCGCGCAAGGTGTGAGCCAAAGCCGGCGCTGATCTGCCCCGCAGGCCCCTCGCGGCCACCCGAGCCGCCCGACCCGATCGTCAAGGCCGAAGCGAGCAGCTTGACCACGATCGCTCGCAACCTCACCCCGCGAGGGTTGTGGTGAACTGCCGCGATAGCGGCATCCGTCCCGTGGCCCTCCGCCTCCGGCGCGAAGGTGAAGACGAGAGCGCCGCTGGCAAGACCCCCGAACCCGGCGAGTAGCGGCAACGCCCAGGCATGTGTCGGGGAAGCCGACCCGATCAGATGCCCCTCGCCGATCGGAGTCGGCACCGTGTAGCCCGCGATATCGCCAAGCAACAGATGCGTACTGAGCAGCACGAGCCTGAAGAAGACGACCGCTCCCAAGCCCGCAATTGCGCCAATAGCGACGCCGAGAATGGCCCAGCGCTTCACGTAGGAGGTTCCTGAGATCCATCGCCCGAAACCCGCCGTAAGCGGCCGCGGACTCACAGATCCCATCCACTGCTCCAGTCTTGCTCACGCACTTCCCCTGCGGCGTCGGCGAGGCGCTGCAATGCGCCTGCAACCGCCGCCTGCTCCCGACGAGGAATCGCAGAGAGCAGCTCTGCGATCTCGGCTCGGCGCCGACGAGTGACGCTCTCGACCAGCTGGTCTCCACGCGCACTGAGGGCGAGTCTCACCTGACGCCGATCGCCTTTGTCGGCGCGCCTGAGTATGAGCCGCTTACGCACCAGCCGATCGCACATGCGCGAGGCCGTCGATGGCTTCACCGACAGCAACTCGGCCAGCGCCGTGAGACTCTGCGGCCCGCGCGAGGCGAGGACGACGAGCGAGCGATATTGGGTGAGCGTGACCTCCTCACCGGCGTCGGCCAGCGAGCGGGCTGCGATTGCGATCAGCGCTCGGCTCGCGCTGAGCACCGATTCGAGGACCGGGTCGACTTCGGGCCGCACCCGTGCCTCACCAGATGCTTGCATACTGCAATTATTGCATACACCATGTACCGTGCTGTTTCACGTCGGACGCTGATGGTCACGCTCGCCTCACTCGATTCCGCGGGCCACTGATAGCCGACAATCCTGGCTGCAAGCAGGCACTCGCTGGGTTCAGTTGCAGAGATGACTCGGAGCCGATCTGCCTTCCTTCAGACGTATAGGGGCGCCAGTCCGTGGACCGCTGATCGAGGCGGTGCGGCAGGCAGCCGTCGCAAGATCTCCTTCCGTACGACCGTCTACGGACTGCTGAGTTCGCCGCCGAGCTCAGTCAACCGAGGCGACGCGGGCAAGGATCGCCTCGGCGGTGGACTCGGGAGCGTGATGCGGGATCCAATGGCTGACGCCCGGGAGCTCGACGTACTCGTAGGGGCCTGTGCAGTGCTGATGGTTGCGAGCGGCAGACACGCGGTGAACCGCCTCGTCGGCGTCAGACCATACGTACGTGGCTGGGAGGGTGACCGGACGTGGTCGCTCGAAGGCGCCGAACGGCATCGCTCGATACCAGTTGAGCCCACCTGTCAGTGCGCCGTCGTCGATGATCTCCCTGCGGTAGCGCGCGAGGTCCTCGGGCCGCATGCCACCACGACTGGCCATGAGCTGATCCCCGATGCCGCCGGGCCGGCGCGCCATGCGCTCGGGCAGACCCGGAACGCTGAAGAGCAGTATGTACCAACTCATCAAGCCCTGCCGCCCCAGGAGACTGCGCAGGTAGGCGGCTGGGTGTGGAACCGAGAACGCCGTCAGCGTCCGCAAGTTCTCAGGGAAGTGAATAGCCGCATGCCACGCCACCCACGCTCCCCAGTCGTGGCCGACGAGGTGAACCGGGCGACCGACGGCAGCGATCAACGCGCGCAGGTCGCCGGCGATGAGCGGCACCGTGTAGTCACGTACCCGCGTCGGTCGAGCACCTGGCGAGTAGCCGCGCTGGTCATAGGCGAGGGTGCGGTACCCGCGCTCGTGCAGGGACCCGATCACCAAGTCCCAGCTGCTCATCCGCAACGGGTACCCATGCAGGAGCACGATCGGCTCTCCGTCCGGCGGCCCCTCGTCGCGGACCACGAAAGTCAGCTCATCGTTGGTGAAGCTGTCCATCGCCGTAGCATCTCCCCTTCCAGACCCATGGGCCGAGTCACGGCTGATGAACTTCGCGGGTGGCGCTACCGCGACAAGCACGAGCAACGACTACACCTCACGGCGACGATCACGCCCGAGTTGCTGCCCGTCCTCGGGCTTAACGAAAGCGACCGCCCCAAGGGACGGTCGCAGATTAACGACATAGCGGGGGCGGGATTCGAACCCGCGACCTTCGGGTTATGAGCCCGACGAGCTACCAGACTGCTCCACCCCGCGGCGGTTCTTTCAGTTTTAGCAAAGATCGAAATCGCCACAACCCCGGGGCGCGATCGTGCCCCGACTTTGCGAGCGGCGGTCTAGCATCCCGCCCATGCGCGTCGCCGTCGTCGACATCGGCAGCAACTCCACGCGCCTGCTGATCGCGGAGGTCGAGACCGGCTCGATCGAGGAGCTCGTGCGCGACTCGCGCGTTACCCGCCTCGGCGAAGGCGTCGACTCCAGCGGCGCGCTCGCCGCCGTCGCCATCGAGCGCGTCGGCGCCGTGCTCGCCGACTACCACCGCGCTATCGCCGAGCACGACTGCTCCGCGAACCTCGCCGTGCTCACCTCCGCGGTCCGCGACGCCGAGAACGGCGCCGACTTCGCCGCCCGCGTGCGCGAGGACTTCGAGCTCGACGCCCGCGTCCTCAGCGGCGACGAAGAGGCGCAGCTCACCTTCCTCGGCGCCATGTCCACGCGGCCCGCGGATCGCGGCGCCGACCTGCCCACCGTCGTCATCGACATCGGCGGCGGCTCCACCGAGTTCGTCGTCGGCCACAACCGCACCGCCGGCTTCCACGTCTCCCTGCACGTCGGCGTCGTGCGCATGAGCGAGCGCCACATCCACTCCGACCCGCCCCCGCCCGACCAGCTGCAGAAGCTCGCCGCCGACGTCCACACCGCCTTCCACGAAGGGCTTCCCCAGGACCAGCGCAAGGCCGTGCGGCGCGCAATCGCCGTCGCCGGCACCGCCACCTCCGCCGCCTCCATCGACCAGGAGCTCGACCCCTACGACCCCGACCGCGTCAACGGCTATGCGCTCACGCTCGGCACCGTCGAACTGCTCCTGGCCCGGCTCGCCGACATGGACGAAGCCAAGCGGCGCCAGGTCGTCGGGCTGCATCCCGACCGCGCCCCCACCATCGTCGCCGGCATGATCGTGCTCGGCGAAGCCATGCGCGCCTTCGGCCTCGACGAGGTCGAAGTCTCCGAGCACGACATCCTCTACGGAGGCGCGCTGCGGCTCGCGGGCGCCGGCTGAGGCCGGCTGCTCCGGGCAGCCAGGCGACCCGATCGGGCGGCCCTCAGGGCCGCCCCCATCAAAAACCCTGCGCGCGGCTCCCTACGCCAGGTTCGACTTGCGCGGGTAGACCACGCTCGGGTCCGTCAGCACGTTCACCAGCGCCGGCTTGCCCGCCTCGAACGCGTGCGCCAGCGCCGGCCTCAGCTCCGCCGGCTCGCGCACCAGCTCGCCGTAGCCGCCCAGCGCCTCAACCACCTCGTCGTAGCGGGTTTCCGGGCGTAGCTCAGCCGCCACCGAGTAGCCGTACAGGAACTCCATCGGGTGCTTCTCCAGCGCCCAGATCCCGTTGTTCCCCATCACCGCCACCACGTTCACGCCGTGGCGCACCAGCGTGTCGAACTCCATCCCCGAGAAGCCGAACGCCCCGTCGCCCAGCATCAGCACCACCTGCCTGTCCGGGTGCGCCAGCTTCGCCGCCAGCGCGTAGCCCGGCCCCGTGCCCAGGCAGCCGAACGGCCCCGGGTCAAGCCAGCAGCCCGGCTCGTAGCTGTCGATCACGCGCCCCGCGTAGGAGACGAAGTCCCCACCGTCGCCGATCACGATCGCGTTCCGGTCCAGCACTTCGCCCAGCTCCGCGTACAGCCGCATCGGGTGCAGCGGCCCGCGGCCGTCCTCCCGCTCCGCGCGCTCGGACTCGCGGCGCTCGGACTCCGTCCCCCGCAGCTCGCCGATCCAGTTCTCGCTCGCCAGCGCACTCGCCCCCGCCGCCGCGCGCAGCTCTTGCAGCGCCGGCCCCAGCTCGCCGTAGATCTCCGCCGCCACCGCCCGCGGGTGCGCCCGCTCCGGTTCGGCCGAGTCCATCACCACGATCTCCGTCTCCTCCCCGAACGCCGCCCCGAACGCCAGCCGGAAATCCATCGGCACCCCGATCACCAGCGCCACGTCCGCGCCCTTCAGGCCCTGCGAGCGCGCCCGGGAGAAGAACAGCTCATGGTCCGCCGGCACGCAGCCCCGCGCCAGGCCGTTCAGGAACACCGGGATCCGCAGCGTCTCCAGCAGCTCCAGCAGCGCGCCCTCGCCGTGGCCCCAGTACAGGTCCGTACCCGCCATCACCACCGGGCGCTCCGCCTCCCGCAGCAGCTTCCCCGCCCGTTCGATCGCCGCCCCCGAAGCCCGCGGCGCGTGCGGCTCCGCCGGCGCCGGCTCCTGTTCTGGGGCCTCCTGGAAGACGTAGTCCAACGGGAAGTCCACGAACGCCGGGCCGCCGTGCGGCGCCAGCGCCGCCTGGAAGGCCAGGTCCGTCAGCCCCGGGATCTCCTCCGGGCCCCCCGCCGTCGCCGCCAGCTTCGTCAGCGGGCGCACGAACGGCACGTGGTCGATCTCCTGCAGCGAACCCTGCCCCCAGCGCAGCGCCGGGGCGCGCCCGCCCAGCACGACCATCGGCGAGTGGTTCGCCTGCGCCGAGGCCATCGCGCTCATCCCGTTCGTCACCCCCGGCCCAGCCGTCAGCGCGCACACCCCCACCTCGCGCGTCACCTTCGCCCAGCCCTCCGCCGCGAACGCCGCCGTCGACTCGTGGCGCACGTCCACCAGCTCCACGCCCTCCGTGCGACAGCCGTCGTAGATCGAGAACAGGTGACCCCCCGACAGCGTGAACAGCTTCCTCACCCCGTGCGCCTTCAGGCGCCGCGCCACCAGCCGGCCGCCGTGGAAGCTCTCGCGCTCCGTCTCCTCCGCGCCCTCGCTCGCCATGGCGCGACTCTATCTATACAACGGGGCCTCAGATGCCCGGGGTGGGAGTCGAACCCACATATGCCGTCAGGCCATCGATTTTAAGTCGATTGCGTCTACCGTTCCGCCACCCGGGCCAAAGCCCCGCACCAGCCTGGAAATCCAGCCTTGCAGGGCCTAGAAACACCAGTCTACGGGAGCTGCAATCTGCCTAACAAGGCCGCAACTCCGGCGTTGTTAGCGTGTATTTAGGGTTGGATGAGGTAATGGAAACCGTATGGAGGCCTCTGCACTCACACACTCCAGCGCCGTACCCGCCCTGCGCGGGCCGACGCCGCTGCTGCGCCTCCAGTCCGACGAGCGCCTGATCGCCCTCACCCGGCGCGGCCAGCCCGCCGCCTTCGAGGCGCTTTGCGCCCGCTATCAGTCGCGCCTGCTCGCCTTCTGCCGTCACATGCTCGGCTCCCGCGAGGACGCCGAGGACGTGCTTCAGGAGGTCTTCGCCGCCGCCTTCAACGCCGTCCTCGCCGACCAGCGCGAGATCAACGTGCGGCCCTGGCTCTACCGGATCGCCCGCAACCGCTCGCTCAACCACTTGCGCCGCGCCAGCGCCGTCGGCGTCGACTCCATGGACATCCACTTCGCCGACCACGGCATGTCCACCGGCGACCGCGCCATCCGCCGCGAGAGCTTTCGCGAGCTGCTCTCCGACGTGCACGACCTGCCCGAGACGCAGCGCACCGCGCTGCTGCTCCGCGAGATCGACGCCCTCTCCTACGAGCAGATCGCGCAGGCCATGGAGACCACCGTCCCCTCCGTCAAGTCGCTGCTCGTGCGGGCGCGCATCTCGCTCGCCGAGGCCGCCGAGGCCCGCAAGCTCAGCTGCGAGGAGGTACGGCTCGAGCTCGGCGAGGTCGCCGAGGGCCTCACCAAGCTCACCGCTCCCGCCCGCCGCCACGTGCGCGGCTGCGAGCGCTGCCGCGCCTTCAAGAAGCAGCTCAAGGACAACAACCACGCCCTCGCCGCCGTGCTCCCCGTCGGCCCGCTGCTCGTCTTCAAAAAGGTCCTCATCGCCAAGCTCGGCCTCGCCAAGCTCGGCTCCGCCTCCGCCGGCAGCGCGCAGCTCGCCGGTGGCGGTGCCGCCACCGCCGGTGCCGCCGGTGGCGTCGCCGTAAGCGCCGGTGGCGTCGGGGCCGGGGGCATCTTCACCGTTGGCGGCGGGGCGCTCGCCGCCAAGGCCGTCGCCGGCCTCGCCGCCGCCGCCATCGTCGGCGCCGGCGTCGCCGCCGACCAGTCCTCCCACCACCGCCACGCCGCGCATCGCGCCTCTGCCTCCGTCGCCGGCACGCGCCCCGTCGCGCAGCCGCTCGTCGTCGCCCAGCAGGCGCAGCCCATCAGCGTCGTGCACCACCGCGCGCTCGGCGGCGCCGCATCGCGTGCGCGCCACCACGCCGCCGCGAAGAACCTCGCCGCCGCCAAGCCTGCCGTCGACCCCGCCACCGCGCCCGCCGCCAAGCCCACCCCGCCGCCGGCGCCCGCGCCAGAACCCGCCGTCACCCAAGTCACCTCCGAGTCCACGCAGCTGCCCTCGACCACAACCGCCGACACGCCCGCCGACACGCCCGCCGTCAGCACCACCACTTCCGCCACGACCACCCCGGCGCCCGTCAGCACCACCACGGCCCCCGCCCCGACGCCGGCCCCCACCAGCACCAAGGTCCCCGTCGTCCCAGCTCCCGTGCCCGCGCCCGCCGGTGAAGCCCCACCCGCCGCCGAAGGCGCTCCGCCCCAGGACGAAGCGCCCCCCGCCGGCGACCCCGACGGCGCGTCTACCGATCAGACGCAGACCCCCACCACTCCGCCGCAGGTCCAGCAGGTGCCGACCCCGCAGGAATCCACCCCCGCCGCCGTGGCCGCCACCGTCCCGCATCGCTTCGCCTCCACCACGCGCCACTGGGGCGCTCGCTCGCACCTGCGCTGAGCGCTCGTTCTCCGCAAAGGCCCCCGGCCCGGACGCCCGGCCCGGCCCAGGCGGTGCGGGGCAGGGCGGGGCGGGAATCGCTCAGCCGAGCGTGAAGGTCTTCACCGGCCGCAGCAGCACGCCCTCCGAGGCCACTTCCAGCGGCGAGGTCACCTGCGCGTTCGCCGTCGGCGAGGTCAACATCACGATGTTCACGCCCCGGCGCTGCCCCGGCTTCTGCGGCAGCAGCAGCACGTCGCGCCCGTACATCGTCTGCCCTTCCACCGTCGCCGTGTAGAGCACCTGGTAGGCCGGCACCGTGTTCACCCGGGTCTTGCCCTCGCCCCGCAGCACGAAGTCGCGGTCGCGTTCGCGCAGGCCGCCGATGTAGCCCGCCGCGTACAGCGGCAGCTCCCCCGTCAGGCCGCCCTTGTAAGGCGGCAGCGTCAGCGGGTAGACCGCGAAGGAGTCCTCCAGCCGCCCGTCGGCGCGGTGGCGCTGGACCTCGACGTAGGCGCCCCGCGGCGCCTTCACCCGCGACAGCCCCCTGTAGGCGAAGCTGAACGGGACGCTGCCTCCCTGCGAGTAGTGGGCGTTGTCCAGCGTCAGGAACGCGCCGATCCCAAGCGCCAGCAGGCCCACCGCACCCACCCGAACCAGGACGCGCACCCACCGCGGGGCCGCGCGCCAGCGCGGCGCCAGGATGCCGCCGAGCGTCGGCCCGTACTCCGGCTTGATCGGCACCGCCGGCATCGACCCGGGGCGCCCTACTCGCCGATCGAGAACAGCGCTTCGAGGTCGTGACGCGAGAACGCCGCGAACGCCACCATCGTCTGCGTCCGCGTCACGCCCGAGAGGCCGCCGATCTCGCCCGTCACCACGTCAGCCAGCTGCTCGTGGTCCGGCACCCGCACGATCGCCACAAAGTCCCATTCCCCCGTCACCGAGTAGGCCTCCGCGACGCCCTGCACGTCAGCCAGTTCGCCGCCCAGCGTCGACAGCGCGTCGCGCTCCGCCTCGATCAGCACCACGGCGTTCGTCATCGACATCCGGACCAATCATACGAGCCGGGCCTCCGGGTCACGCGCGCTCCCCGCGACGCCTTCAGGTGCGATCCGGATGCGGCAGGCCGAGGCCCACCAGCAGGCCCAGCACGCCGCCCACCACGCCCGCCAGCCAGCTCGCTTCCAGCCGCACGAAGGGGATCGCCAGCAGCAGCGCCGCCAGCGCCCCCGCCCCCAGCAGGTCGCCCTCGTAGTAGCGGCCCGCGCGCGCATCGCGCAGGTCCGGCGCCGCCCACGCCGCCAGCAGCGCCAGCGCGCCTGCGTTGCCGCCAAAGGCGATCGCGAACGGATAGGCCGCCAGCGCCAGCAGCGAGCCCGCCACGCCCGCCGCCAGGAACAGCACCAGCACCAGCACCGGGCCGTAGCGGCGCTCCAGCAGCCAGCCGAAGATCGCCACCGCCAGCAGCGTGAAGAACGCGTACCAGCCGTTCAGGTAGGCGAACTGGCTGCTGAACACCTTCCACCAGTCGCCGTTCAGCGGGCCGAAGATCGCCACCCGGAACCAGTGCACGAAGTCCGCGCGCAACAGCACCCACATCACGCAGCCCGCCGCCACCAGCGCGATCGTCGCGTACGGGCGCAGCGCCATCGCGCTCGCGAGGGAAGTCGTCCGCGAACCGGCGCGAGCGCGCCTGCGCGAGCGCCGGGGCGTCGCCACCGGCCTGTCCGGCGGAGGCGCCTTCTCGCCGCCCCCTCCCAGGCGCCCCAGCACACCGCGGCGCGCCCGCTCCGCCGTGCTCTCCCCGCCCGTGCCGCCGCCCGAGCCCGCGCGCGGCAGCTTCGGCGCCCGCCGGCGCAGCCGGTGCCCGCAGTAGGGGCACTCCGTGATGTACGGGCTCACCTCCGATCCGCAGTGCTTGCAGACGATGAACAGATCCGCGCCCGATGACATCTTCAGGGATTCTAGGTGCCTCCCAGCCCCGGGAGGGTGCCTTCCGGGGCCCGGCCAGCCCCCGGCCGGCTCCCGGCGCTGCGCCGACCCCGCCCGCCCTACGCGCCTTTGCGATACTCAGGGCATGACTCTCGGATACGACCAGAAGCTCTACATCCTCGCCTTCGACCACCGCGGCTCCTTCCAGAAGAAGTTCTTCGGCATCCAGGGCGAGCCCGACGACGAGCAGACAGCCATCATCGCCGACGCCAAGCACCTCATCTTCGAGGGGGTCCTGCAAGCGGTCTCCTCGGGCGCCGACGCCTCCGTCTCCGGCGTACTCGTCGACGAGCAGTTCGGCTCCACCGTTCCCAAGGAGGCGCACGAGAAGGGCCTGAAGCTCGCGATGCCCGCCGAGCGCTCCGGCCAGAACATGTTCGACTTCCAGTACGGCGAGGACTTTGGCGAGCACATCCTCGCCTTCGACCCCGACTTCACCAAGGTCCTCGTCCGCTACAACCCCGACGGGGACGCCGCCGAAAACGCCGACCAGCTGCGCAAGCTCAAGCAGCTCAGCGACTGGCTCAAGCAGAACGACCGCAAGTTCCTGTTCGAGTTGCTCGTGCCCGCCGAGGACGCCCAGCTACAGGCCGTCGACGGCGACGCCGACCGCTACGACTCCGAGCTGCGCCCCGCGCTCATGCGCCAGGCCATCGAGGAAATCCAGGACTTCGGCATCGAGGTCGACATCTGGAAGATCGAGGGCGTCGACGAGCGCTCCGACTGCGAGATGCTCTCCCGGCAGGCGCGCAGCGGCGGCCGCGACGGCGTCGTCTGCGTCGTGCTCGGCCGCGGCGCCGACGACGACAAGGTCGACGAATGGCTGCAGGCCGCGGCGCCCGTCGAGGGCTTCGTCGGCTTCGCCATCGGGCGCTCCATCTGGTGGGACCCGCTCAAGGCCTACGTCGACGGCAAGATCGAGCGCTCCGCCGGGGCCGCCAAGATCGCCGAGAACTACCTGCGCTTCGTCCAGGTCTACGAGCGCGCCGAGGGCAAGACGCCCGTAGCCTCCTGAAGCGGCGAATGCGCCGCTGAGGGCGGAGGAACATGGCCATGAAGATGAAACAGAGCCTCGCCGAGTTCGAGCAGGCGATGGCTCGCGAGCTGTCGCTCGATCGCCGCCGCCGCGACTCGCTGCGCCGCACCGCCGAGCAGCGCACCCGCAAACGCGAGGTCGACCGCCGTCACAAGCGCGGGTCCGTGCGCTTCGTGCTGCTCGTGCTGACCCTGATCCTGACCGCCGCCATCGTCACGGCCGTCATGTTCAGGACGCTGTACCTGCTGCTGGGCTAGCTCTCTCCCAAGTCGCCCAGGGCCTCGTTGACCTCGGCGGCAGCGGCCTCCGCGGGCGCGCCGTCCTCCGCGACACCTTCGTCGCGGTGGATCTCGAGGTAAATCTCCTTGCGGAAGACGGGGATCTCCTGCGGGGCCTGGATGCCGATGCGCACCTTTTCGCCCATCACCGAGAGCACCGATACCTCAACGTCGTCGCCGATCATGATGCTCTGGTTGGACTTGCGCGTCAGAACCAGCATTCGGTGCACCTTCCTGTGTAGGCGTCTCACCCGGCGCATCCCCCCGCTCACCGGTGCGCCAAGCATAGTCTGACTACCGGGGGAAAGCCAACGAGGAATCTTCGCTCCGTGCGCGAGGCCGGCGGGGCTCGGAGCACGGGGGTGGCGGTGCCCGGCTCGTGGCCGGGCGATATGGCCGGGGTGCCCGTTTTGGGAGCGGTGATTGCAATTGCTATCACCGCCTCGAAAGCGGAACCCAACGCGAGCGCCCGACGCAGGCCCACCGGCGCACGGCCGCCGCCCCGCGGTCCAACCGGACGATCCGCACGCGCTTTGCGCTAGTCTCCCGGACCGCCGATGCCTCGCAAATCGCTGCGTCCCAACCTCAACCAGATCCGCGCCTGGGTGCGCCAGGGCCGCACCGACGCCTGGGTCGCCCACCAGCTCGAGGTCAGCGTCCGCGACATCGAACAGTTCAAGCGCCAGAACGACCTGGCCGAGGAGGACGCGCCCGAGACCGCGACTCCCTCCGACTACCCGGACGAGATCGACCTGCGCGCCGAGGACGACGCGCTGATCGCCGCGGAGCTCGAGGCGGCCGAAGTCGAGGCCGAGCGCGCGAAGGCGGAGGCCGAAGCCAAGGCCGAGGCCGAGGCGAAGGAAAAGGCCGAAGCCAAAGCCGCCGGCAAGGACGACGACGAGGATGAGGACGACGACGAGGGGGCGCCGCGCACGCGCACCAGGCGCCGCCGCGGCGGTCGCGGGCGCAGAGTGCTGGGCTCACGCGCCGGCGGCAGCAGCTCCGGCCCGCTGGAGGGGACCTTCGATCACGGCGAGGAGGGCTACGGGCTGTGGCTCGACCCCGCGATCCAGGACAACCCCGTCTACGCCGAGCACTGGGCGGGGCACCGGCCCGTCGAGGTCGCCGTCGAAGAGGACTGCATCATCATCCGCCGCACCACCAGCGACGACGACTAGCCCTGCTGCGCGATCTCCCTGCGCCCGCCGGCATAGTCGGAGGCCTCGCGTAGATAGCGCGCGAAGGCGGCGTCGACGACGAGGCCGGCGTCCCACGCCCAGGGGTCGTCGGGGGCGAGCTTCATCGCGACGGGCAGGCACCAGGCGGTGCCGGCTTCGTAGAGGTCGACCAGCTCCTCAGCGGAGAAGCGACCGCCGAGCCTGCGCCGCAGCTCGGCGACGAGCGCGTCGGTGACGGCGTCCAGGCGCGGGCGCCGCTCGACGGACTCGGCTCGCAGGCGCCGCTCGCCCTGCTGCCACTGGTAGTTCGCGTTCTCGAACGGCACGCGCCGAGGCTAGCAGCGGCGTGCGGGCCGCCTGCGCGTCCCGAGCGGCCGGCAGCAGGCCCGCAGGCCGCGGCGTGAGCCGGGTCGCGGCGTGCGGGGCTCAGTTCGCGGGGAGGCCCGTGATGACGTAGGGGCGCTCGTCGGGCTTGGCCATCCCAAGCTTGCGCGCCTGGGTTTCAGCGCTCCCCTGCCGCCCGAGCGCTTCGCGCTGGCGCACGAGGGCGGTGTGTTCGCGTTCCATGGCCGCGACGGTGGCGCGGTCGTGGTGGGACTGATGCCAGGTGGAGAGCATCCGGATGCCGGCGCTGAGGTACAGGTACAGCAGCGCCGCGAGCACGAACAGCATCGCGAGCCGCCCCAGCCTGTCCCAGCGGATGCGGGGAATGGCGCCGGCGTCGAAGCGCAGGCCCTTGGCGCTCGCGCCGGTGCGGCGGCCGCGCGACGGGCGCGGTCGCGAGAGGGCGCGCTGCGCGCCGATGGGTGCTCCTGCCATGAAGACCGCATTCGCGGCCGGGGCGCGAGCTCCTTCCGCGCTCAGCGAAAGACGGAGCGACCGGGATAGGAGGCGTCGCCGCCGAGCTGCTCCTCGATCCGCAGCAGCTGGTTGTACTTCGCGACGCGATCCGAGCGCGAGGGCGCGCCGGTCTTGATCTGCCCGCAGCCGGTGGCGACGGCGAGGTCGGCGATCGTGACGTCCTCCGTCTCGCCGGAGCGGTGGCTCATCACGGCGGAATAGCCGGCCTCGCGCGCCATGGCGACGGCTTGCAGCGTCTCGGTCAGCGTCCCGATCTGATTCACCTTCAGCAGGATCGAGTTGGCGACGCCGGCCTCGATGCCGCGGCGCAGGCGCTGGGTGTTCGTGACGAACAGGTCGTCGCCGACGAGCTGCACGCGGTCGCCGACGCGGTCGGTGAGCGCCTTCCAGCCGTCCCAGTCCTCCTCGTCCATCCCGTCCTCGATCGAGACGATCGGGTAGCGATCGACCAGTTCCGCCCAGTAGGAGGCGAGCTCCTCCGGAGCGAGCGTACGGCCCTCGTGCTCCAGCACGTAGGCGCCGTCCCGGTACAGCTCGCTGGTGGCGGGGTCGAGCGCGATGGCGACGTCCTCGCCGGGGCGGTAGCCGGCGGCCTCGATGCCCTCGACGAGCATCTTCAGGGCCTCCTCGTTGGAGCCGAGATCGGGGGCAAAGCCGCCCTCGTCGCCGACGGCGGTGCTGAGGCCGCGGTCGTGCAGCGTGCGTTTCAGCGCGTGGAAGACCTCCGAGCCCATGCGCAGGCACTCCGCGAAGCTAGGGGCGCCGCAGGGAACGATCATGAACTCCTGGAAGTCGACTTTGTTGTCGGCGTGGGCGCCGCCGTTCAGCACGTTCATCATCGGCACGGGCAGCAGGTGCGCGGCCTCGCCGCCGAGGTAGCGCCACAGCGGGAGGCCCTCCTCCGCGGCCTGCGCGTGCGCCGCGGCAAGCGACACGCCGAGGATGGCGTTGGCGCCGAGACGCGACTTGTTCGGCGTCCCGTCGAGCTCGATCAGCGCGTCGTCGAGGCCCTGCTGGTCGGCGGCGTCGAGACCGGCGACCCCGGAGGCGATCTCGTTGTCTACGTTCGCGACGGCGCGGGTGACGCCCTTGCCGCCCCAGGCCTCGCCGCCGTCGCGCAGCTCGGTCGCCTCGAACGCGCCGGTCGAGGCGCCGGAGGGCACGGCGGCGTGCCCGTGCGCGCCGGAGCGCAGCCCGACCTCGACCTCGACGGTGGGGTTGCCACGGCTGTCCAGGATCTGGCGCGCGTGAACGCGCTCGATCTCGCTCACGCGGCTACTTGCTCGTGGTCGCCGGCGTCGTCGTCGTCGGCGTCGGCGTCACGGGCGCTGAGGTGGAGCTGGTCTTCGGTGCCTTGTAGGACTTGCAGTCGGCGACGACATAGCCGGCGCGGCAGTCCGTTTTGGCGGTCCACTTCTTTTTGAATTCCTTCACGAACTTGCTGAGCGCCGACTGCTGCTGCGTCGCGGTGAGCTGCGATTTGATCGAGCTTTCCGCCTGCTTCAGCGTCTGCTGGCTGCCCGGGGTGATCGACTGGACCTCGAAGATGTAGTAACCGAAGGGGGTCTTCACCGGCCCGGTGAGCACGCCCTTCTTCGCGGCGAAGACCGCGGCGTCGAGCGATTTCTCCTCCTGGCCCTTGACAACGCCCGGCAGCTTGCCGCCGTTGGACTTGCTCGTCGGGTCGATCGAGACGCGCTTTGCGACGCTTTCGAAGCTCTTGCCGGATTCGACTTCCTGCTTGGCTTTCTTGGCCTGATCTTCGGTCTTGGTGAGGATGATCAGCAGGTTTCGCTTTTCCGGCACGCCGAACCGTTTGGGGTTGTTCTTGTAGTACTTTTCGATGTCGGCGTGGGTGACTTTCGACTTCTCTTTGACGATCTTCTGCTGGATTTTCGAAGAGAGCAGGTTGAGCTTCACGCGCAGCAGCAGGTCCGAGACCGTCTGGCCTGAGGTTTTCAGGAATTTTTCGAATTCCGCGGCCTTCGGGAACTGCTGGCTCTTGATTTTTTCGAACTGCTTCTTGACTTCCTTGTCGGACACCTTGACGCCGAGCGAGTCGGCTTCGCCGAGCACCCAGGTCGAGGAGACGAGGAAGCCGAGCACCTCGGACTGCAGCGACTTGTACTGCTGTTCGCACTGTTTCTTCAGTTCCGCTTCCGTCGGCGTCTTCTGACCCTTCGCGGGTTTCGACTGCGCTTTGGTGCGCGCGATGCAGGCGGTGTACTTGGGCGGGTCGGGCACCTGCGCCTTCTGGCCGGCGCTGACGGCGCTGGAGGCGGCGGCGACGCTCATCCAGTGGTCGAAGGTGTCCTTCTTGATCGATTTGCCGTCGACCGAGACCACGGCGTCGCCGGGGATGCCGCCACAGGCGGCCAGTCCCAAGAGGGCAAACAAAACGGCGCCAAGCGCCGCGAATGTGCGAAGTCCTCTGTGCACGACGCGGGCACTCTAGCGGAAACGCGTCAAGGCGTGCGTAAACACCCGCTAAACCAAATCTAAAGCAGTCACGCGGCCTCGCGCATCACGGAGAGCAGCACGTCGGCGGCGCGCACGACGGAGGGGAAGCGCTCGCGTGCGTCCTTCGCGACGCGCATCGACATCTGCGAGCGGCCCGATTCGTACAGCGCCTCGGGCAGCTCCTCGCGCAGGCGTTTCGCCCGGCGCGAGTCGAGCTGGATCGGCACGACGGCGAGCCGGTCGCCGCGGAAGCTGACGGTCTGCGCGCCGGCCTGGCCGAACTTGATCCGGGCGCGCTGGAGCGCGAGCAGGTTCGCGAGCGGCTCGGGCACGGGCCCGAAGCGGTCCTCGAGCTCCTCGCGCAGCGCTTCCACCTCGGCGACCTCGACGGCGCCGGCGATGCGCCGGTGCACGTCGATCTTCGCCTGCTCGTAGGCGATGTAGTCGGCGGGGACGTAGGCGTCGACATTGACATCGAGCCGCACGGGGTCGGGCCGCTCCTGCTCGCCGGGCTCGCCCTCGGCCCCGTCGGCACCGGCGCGCTCGGCTTCGCGCACGGCTTCGTCGAGCATCTGCATGTACAGCTCGAAGCCGAGCGCGGCGACGTGCCCGGACTGCTCGTCGCCGAGCAGGTTGCCGGCGCCGCGGATCTCCAGGTCGCGCATCGCGATCTTGAAGCCGGCGCCGAGCTCGGTGTAGTCCGACAGCGCCGACAGCCGCTGCGCGGCGTCCTCGGTTAGCGCCTGGGCGGAGTCGTAGAGCAGGTAGGCATAGGCGCGCTCGCGGCTGCGGCCGACGCGCCCGCGGATCTGGTAGAGCTGGGCGAGGCCGAACTTGTCGGCGTGCTCGACGATCAGCGTGTTCGCGTGCGGGATGTCGATGCCGGACTCGATGATCGCGGTGCACACGAGCACGTCGGCGCCGCCGCGCAGGTAGTCGAGCATCACGGCCTCCAACTCGCCCTCGGCCATCTGCCCGTGGGCGACGGCGAAGCGGACGCCGGGGCACAGGGCGCGCAGGCGCTCGGCGGTCTCCTCGATGGACTCGACGCGGTTGTGCATGAAGAAGGCCTGCCCGTCGCGCTCCTTCTCGCGCAGGATCGCGCGCTTGACGAGCTCCTCCTCGTACTCACCGACGAACGTCTTGATGGGACGCCGCCCTTCGGGCGGCGTCTCTATGACTGATATGTCCCGCAGCCCTGCCAGCGACATCTGCAGCGTCCGCGGGATCGGCGTCGCCGACATGGCGATCACGTCGACGCGCAGCTTCAGCTGGCGCAGCAGCTCCTTCTGCTTGACGCCGAAGCGCTGCTCCTCGTCGACGATCAGGAGGCCAAGGTCCTTGGCGCGCACGTCGCGCGAGAGCACGCGGTGGGTGCCGATCAGGATGTCGACGCGCCCCTCGGCGAAGCCCTTGATCGCCTCTTTCTGCTCCGCGGCGGTGCGGAAGCGCGAGACGTGGTCGATCGTGATCGGGAAGTCGGCGAGCCGCTCGGAGAAGGTGCCGTAGTGCTGTAGGGCGAGGATCGTGGTGGGCACCAGCATCAGCACCTGCTTGCCGTCCTGCGCGGCCTTGAAGGCGGCGCGCAGCGCGACCTCGGTCTTGCCGTAGCCGACGTCACCGCAGATCAGCCGGTCCATCGGGCGCGGGGCCTCCATGTCGACCTTCACGAGCTCGATCGCCTCGCGCTGGTCGGGCGTCTCGGTGAAGGCGAAGGCCTGCTCGAACTCGCGCTGCCAGTCGGAGTCCTCGGCGAAGGCGTGGCCGGTGCGCCGCCGGCGCTCGGCGTAGAGGCTGAGCAGCTCGCCGGAGAGCTCCTGTGCGGCGCGGCGCGCACGCGCCTTCATCGTCTCCCAGCGGGTGCCCCCCAGCTTCGAGAGCGGCGGGTTCTCACCGCCGGCGCCGACGTAGCGCGAGATCTTCGCGAGCTGGTCGACCGGTACGAAGACGCGGTCGTCGCCCTGGTATTCGAGGTACAGGTAGTCGCGTGTGACGCCGGCGACGGTGCGGGTCTCGAAGCCGGCGAAGCGCGCGACGCCGTGGTCCTCGTGCACGACGACGTCGCCGGCGCGCAGCTCGGTGAAGGAGCGCAGCGCGCCGCGGCGCGGCCCGCGCGCGCCGCCCAGCGCCGCGCCGCGCTCGGCCCCTCCCCGCTCGGCGCGGCGGCGGCGCAGCAGCCGGTGCTCGGGGAACACCGCGAGCTTCAGCGACGGCGCGACGAAGCCCTCGCGCAGCGAGGCGGGGACGAAGCGCAGCGAGGGCTCGGTGGGCGACAGGCCCGCGTCGACGCCCTCGCCGAGCCAGCTGGCTTTCAGACGCCCAAGGTTGTAGGCGGCGCGCTCGCCCTCGCCGCGGCGCGGGAAGGCAACGACGGTGCGGTAGCCGGAGCGCACGAGCTTCTCCAGTTCGGGCTCGGCCTCGCCGAGCGTGCGCGCCATCGTGTCGGCGGACTGGGCGCGCAGCTCGATCGGCTGGTCGGCGGAGATCGAGGACAGCCAGGTGCGCACGCGCCCGCCGAGCGCGGAGGAGACGGCCTCGGGGCTGACGTACAGGTGCTGCGCGTCCTCCTCGCCGAAGGCGGCGCAGACGTCGCTCCAGTGGTCGGCGAGCGCGGGGGCGAGCTCCTCCTCGGCGGCGACGAGCAGGCGCGCGTCCTCCCCGACGAGGTCGAGCAGCGGGCCGAAGCGCTCGACCGGCAGCAGCTCCGCGATGTCGGGCCGGGCCGCGGCGGCCTCCTCGCCCTTCCCCGCCTTGCCGCCGGCGGCGAGCTCCTCGCCGGCGATCGCCGCCAGCGCGCGGTGCTCTTCGGCCAGCTCGGCGGCAGGCGCGATCTCGACCTCCTGCGCGTCGCCGAGCGAGCGCTGGGTGAAAGTCGAGAACCAGCGCAGCGACTCGATCTCGACATCGAACATGTCGACGCGCACGGCGCGCTCCTCGGTGGCGGCGAACACGTCGAGCAGCCCCCCGCGCATCGCGAACTGCCCGCGCTCCTCGACCTGGTCGACCCGCTCGTAGCCCGCGGCGACCAGCTCGGCGGCGCACTCGTCGAGATCGAGCAGCTCGCCGACGCGCAGCTTGAAGGAGTGCGGGCGCAGCGCGGGGTCGGGCACCTTCTCCGAGAGCGCGACGGCGCTGACGACGACCACGGGGCCGTCGTCGTCGCCCTGCCCCTCACCGGCGCCGAGCAGCGCGTCGAGCGCCGCCATTCGCAGCCCGACGAGGTGCGGCGGCGGCAGCAGGTGCGACTCGTAGGTGACGCCGCGCGTGGGGTAGTAGCGCACGCGCCGGGGCGCGAGCCAGGCGCGCAGGTCGGCGGCGAGGTCGCGCGCGGCGCGGTCGTCGCCGACGACGACGAGATGCCCACGTCCCCGCGCCTGCTCGTCGGCGTCGGTCAGCGCCGCGATCGCGTAGGGCCGTAGCGAGGCGGAGACGAACGCGCGACCGCCCTCGCGCGCGAGCGTCGTCGCGGCGGGGTCCTCTTCGAGATGGGCGAGCAGCGGGCGGAGCGGCATTGCGCTCGCCCACGATAGAGCGCAGGCACGGAGCCCCTGGCGGCGGGGCTCCGCGCGTGGCGTGCTCGCTTCGCGCTAGCGGAAGTGAGCCTGGGTGACGGCCGAGGAGGCGGCTCCGCTCGCCGGCTTGAACGCCACCTTCACCGGGACGTTCAGCTTGTGGTGGCGCTTCGCGGAGGCGATCCCCGCCTTCGTCAGCGGCACCTTCAGCGTCATGGTCCCGGCCTTCGCGACCTTCTTGCTGACGCGCTTGGCGTGCGGGGCGGTGACGGTGATCTGGCCGGCGGAGGGCGCGCTCACGGTAAGGCTGAGCGTGTGGCCCTTGACCTTGTGGCGAAGGATCTTCACCTTGCGGGCGGCCGCGGCCTTCTTCCCGGCGGAGCCGGCCGGGTAGTTGTTCGTGGTGTAGTTGTTCGTGGTGGTAGTCCGCGGCACCGCTGCGACGGTGGTCCCTTCTTTGCCGGCGAGCGCCGCGAGCGTGCCGCCGGTGCTACCGATCGGCGTTTCGACGCCGCTGAGCGTGTTTACGACGCTTTCGGGCAGCCCGAGGTCGTGCGCGAGCGCGGCGGGCGTCGCGCCGAGCGCGCCCTCCAGCTGCTGCGCCGTCGTCGCCAGCGGCGCGCCCAGCTGCGCAAGCAGGCTTTCGAGCGCGGGCAGCAGTTCGCCTTTCGCGAGCTTCTGCTCGAGCGTCGAAGCCAGTTCGGCGGCGTCGCCGCTGATCCCCAGCTGTTTCGCAAGCTGCTGGAGCTGTTCGGTGGAAAGGCCGCCGAGCAGGCTCTGAAGCACCTGCGCGAGCTGAGCGCCCTGAGGGGTGCCTTCAAGGGTCGCGGCCAGGTCGGAGAGCAGGTGCGTAAGCACCGAGGGATCGGTCGCGGCGTCGGGGACGATTACCTGGGTGACTTCGCCGACGGAGACTTTGACCCCGGTGGCAGCTTCGATCGCTCCCAGCAGACCGCTGAGCGGCGTGTTCGAGGGCAGCGCCCCAAGCACGGTCTGAAGCGTGCCGTTCGGGAGCGCGCCGAGTGCGGGGATGCGCGCCAGCACCGAGGCCAGCTGACCCGAGTCCAGCCCGAGCGCGTTGATGTCGAGGTTCGCCAGATCGCCGCTGGAGACCGTGACCGCGGCGGGCGTGATGCTCGGGGCGCCGGGGAGGCTCGGAGCCCCCGGCAGGCTCGGGGCGCTCACTGCCGATGCGCTCGGCACGGCGGCCAGCAGCCCGGCGACGGAGATCGAGAGCAGCCAGAGGCCCGCGCGTCGGGGGATGAGGCGGGCCACCCGGCTCGTGTTGCGGGGGTGGGTCGTCGGCACTGATTCTCCTTCCGTGAAGAAACGGGGAACTTGGACGGCGTGGGATTACCCATGCGCCGGCGTGCCCCCCCGGGAAGGCAACGAATGTCCTAGTCGACGAGCGCAGGCGCGGAGCCCCTGGCGGCAGGGCTCCGCGCCTGGCGTGCTGCTTCCGACTAGCGGAAGTGAGCCTGGGTGACCGCTGAGGAAGCGGCTCCGCTCGTCGGCTTGAACGACACCTTCACCTTGACGTTCAGCTTGTGGTGGCGCTTCGCGGAGGCGATCCCCGCTTTCGTCAGCGGCACCTTCAGCGTCGTGGTCCCGGCCTTCGCGACCTTCCTGCTGACGCGCTTGGCGTGCGGGGCGGTGACGGTGAGCTGCCCGGGCGAGGGCGTTTTCACGACGAGCGTCAGCGTGTGCCCCTTGACCCTGTGGCTGAGGATCTTCACCTTGCCGGAGGTCGCCGATATCCCGGCCGCCGACGTGGCGCCGGGAGCGGGGGCAGCCGAAGTGGTCGTGCTGGTCGTAGAGCTGTTCGTCGTCGCGCTGGTCGAGGTGTTCGATCCGCTGCCACTGCCACTGCCGCCCGAGGTCGTTTCGTTGCGAGGCAGGGTCCCGATCGTCGTTCCTTCTTTGCCCACGAGCGCCGTCAGCAGGCCGCTGGTCCCGAGCGGCAGTTCGATCCCGGTGAGCGTGTTCAGCGCGCTTTCGGGCACTCCCAGCTCTTCCGCCAGCTGGGCGGGCGTGATGCCGAGCGTGCTCTCGAGCTGTTCGGCGGTTGTCGCCAGCGGCGCGCCGAGCTGCGCGAGCAGACCTTCCAGCGCCGGCAGCAGTTCGCCTTTCGCGAGCTTCTGCTCGAGCGCCGATGCCAGTTCGGCGAGGTCACCGCTGACCCCCAGCTGGTTCGCGAGCTGCTGGAGCTGTTCGGCGCCGAGACCACCGAGCAGGTTCTCGAGCAGTCCCGTGAGCTGCGCCCCCTGCGGGGTGCCTCCGAGCAGCGAGGTCACATTGGCCAGCAGGTTCGTCAGCACCGCGGGGTTGGCCGCGGCGTCGGAGACGACCACGCCCGTGACTTCCCCGAGACTGACTTTGACCCCGGTCAGCGTTTCGATCGTGCTCAGCAGGCCGCTGAGCGGGGTGTTCGCGGGCAGCAGGCCGGTCACGGTTTCGAGCGTGCCGGTGGGCAGTGCGCCGAGCGCGGGGATGTGCGCCAGCGCCGAGGCGAGCTGGTTCGATTCCAGTCCGAGCGCGCCGATGTCGAGGTTCGCGAGGTCGCCGGTCGAGACCGTGACCGCCACTGGCGTGAGGCTCGGGGCGCTGGGAAGCGTGAGGCTCGGGGCGTTCGCGGCGGAGGCGGTCGGCACTGCGGCGATCAGCCCCGCGACTGAGATCGACAGCAGCCAGAGACCGGCGCGACGGGGGGTGATGAGGGTCCGGCGGATATGGGGACGGTTCGACACGAATTCTCCTTCCTTGAAGAGGTGGGGAATGAACGGCTCGGGGATACCCACAACGCCAACTCGTGCGTTCCATCCAGACGAATGTCCTACTTAGCCGAATTTGACGGCTATTCGATATTTTGGACCGTCAGCCGATATCTGCGCCGAGCACGAGACGCTCGACCTCGTCGGCGGCGCGCCCGACCAGCCCGGCGACGGCGTCCTCGCCCTCGCGAAAACGGCCCAGCACCCAGGCGGAGACGATCTCGGGATCGGTGCTGTCGGGGCGGCCGACGCCGACGCGCACGCGCGCAAAGTCGCCGCTGCCCAGCTCACGCTTCAGCGACTTCAGGCCGTTGTGGCCCGCGAGCCCCCCTCCGACGCGCGAGCGAATCTCACCGAAGGGCAGGTCGATCTCGTCGTAGACGACCAGCACGCGTTCGAGCGGCAGCTTGTAGGTGCCGCGCGCCGGCCCGACCGAGCGCCCGGAGTCGTTCATGTAGGTCTGCGGGCACATCAGCACGACGCGCTTCGGCGCCGAACCCGGCTCGCCGCCCATCGCGGGGCCGCCGACCCGCCCCTCGGCGATCCGCGCGCGGAAGCGGTCCTTGCCGCGGCCGAGCTCCCAGCGCCGCGCGAGCTCGTCCGCGACCATGAAGCCGACGTTGTGCCGGGTCTTCGCGTGCTCGGGCCCGGGGTTGCCGAGCCCGACGATCAGCCAGTCGATCGCGCCGCCGTCGCCGTCACGGCCACCAGCGCCGCGGCGGAAGGGGCGCAGGGACTACTCCCCGTCGCCGCCGGAGTCCTCGCCGCCGGAGTCGCCGTCCTCGGCGGCGGCCTCGGCGCCCTCCTCGCCCTCGCCGACGACCTCCGTCTCGGCTTCCAGCTCGTCGGCTTCGGCCTGGAGTTTCGGCGGGGACAGCGTCGCGACGACGGTCTCCTCGACTTCGTCGAGCAGCGTCACGCCCTCGGGCATCGCGATCGCGTCGAGCCCCAGCGTGTCGCCGATCTCCATCTCGCCCACCTCGTGGACGATCGACTCCGGGATCGCGGTCGGCAGCGCTTCGACGTTCAGCTCGCGGATGATCTGCTCGAGGATGCCGCCCTGCTTGACGCCGGGGGCGTCATCGACGCCGTTCAGTTCCAGCGGCACGACGGCGTGGATCGCCTGGTCCAGGCGCACGCGCAGTAGGTCGACGTGGACGGTGTCGCCACGCACGGGGTCGCGCTGGGCCTCCTTGAGCACGACCGGCGTCGGTTTCGCGCCGTCGAGGCTCAGGTCGAGCACGGCTCCGGAGCCCGCGAGCGCGATCCGCAGCTCGCGCGCGTCGACGTCGAAGCCCACCGCCTCGCCGTCGCCGCCATAGATCACGCCGGGGACGCGTCCCTCGCGGCGCAGGCGCCTGGCCGCGCGCGAGCCTTCCGCGGCGCGGCTGCGTACGTCGAGCTTGCTGTTCGTGTCGGGCATCTTGAGAGGAACCGTCCGCGCGCAGTCTGCGGCCGGATCGGCCCGTGGACTGTAGCAATCGCCGCTTGAGCGGTGGTGGTCAATGCCCGAGCTTGTGCCCCAGTTCGGCTTCGGTCGCTTCTCTTTCGAGGCGTTCGATTTCTGTTTCCGGGTGACATTTGCCGGTGTTGGCGATCGGCGCGCTGACCGACAGCAGCTCGACGTCGATCCCCGTCAGCGGGTTGCCGCTGCGCTTGACGACGACGCATTGCACGACGGGTTTGCCGCCGAGCGTCGTCCAGGCCAGGCGCGTCTTGCCGGTGGCCCCGAACAGCGAGTGGGCCGTTTCGGATTCGATCTGCAGCAACTTGACGTTGCCATCCCTGCGCAGACGCGCGTTGCCGGCGAGGTCGTGCACGTGGGCGACGCACGCGGCGTCGGCGCGGCAGCCGCTGATCCGGCCCAGCATCGCCCCGACTTCGCCGCGCGTCTCCGCGCGCACGAACGCGAGGTCGGCGGCGCGTTCGGCGTTTTCGGCGCTGAGCCAGCGCGCCAACAGGACGCCGACCACGACGACCACCAGCAGCGTCACGCCGATCAGCGTGCGCCGCAACGAGCGCGGCAGGCCGCGCCACCACACGCGCGGGCCGCGCGCAGTCGCAGGAGGGCTCGCAGCGGCGCCGGACATCGGGTGAAGCGTAAAGCCGGGCAGCCCCTCCCGGCATCGATCGCCGCCGCGGGCGCGCGAGGCCGGGCTCAGCCCGGGACGATCGTGAAGCTCAGCGCCCGCGAGCCGGCGCCCTCCATCTCCCCACGGTCACGGCCAGAACGTTACTCAGAAGAGCTGATTCTCGCCGCCGAACACTTCGCTGACGGAGTCATCCACGAAGATCCGGCGGATCGAGTCGGTGAGCAGCTCGGCGCAAGGCAGCACGCGCACGTTCTCGGGCCGCTCGGGGCCGACGGGGATCGTGTCGGTGACGACGATCTCCTCGAAGTCCGATGCGGCCAGGTTCTCGAACGCGTTGCCGGAGAAGATCGCGTGCGTCGCGGCGGCGTAGACGCGCGAGGCACCCTCCTCCAGCACGGTTTTCGCCGCGGCGGCCAGCGTGCCGGCGGTGTCGATCATGTCGTCGACGATCACGGCGGTCTTGCCTTTCACGTCACCGATCACGTAGCCGATCTCGGCGACCTGCTGGGCGGGGCGCTCCTTGTCGAGGATCGCCAGCTCGGCGCCGATCTTGGAGGCGAACTTCTTGTTCAGCTTCACGCGCCCGGCGTCGGGCGCGACGACGACGAGGTCGGAGAGCCCAAGGTCCGCGAAGTACTGGGTGAGGATGAACAGCGCGGTCATGTGGTCCACGGGCTTCTGGAAGAAGCCCTGGATCTGCCCCGCGTGCAGGTCCATCGTCAGCACGCGGTCGGCGCCCGCGGACTCCAGCATTCTGGCCACGAGGCGCGCGGAGATCGGCTCACGCGGCGAGGACTTCTTGTCCTGCCGGGAGTAGCCGAACCACGGCGTCACGGCGATCACGCGGTGCGCGGAGGCGCCGACGGCGGCGTCGATCATCAGCAGCAGCTCCATCAGCGCGTCGTTCGCGGTGATCCCCGTGTAGGGGTTGCCGCAGGTGGACTGGACGATGAACACGTCCGCGCCGCGGATCGACTCCTCGTACTTGCAGTAGACCTCGCCGTTGGAGAAGGTCTTCAGCGTCACGGGGCCGAGCTCGACGCCGAGCTTGTCGGCGATGTCGATCGCCAGCTGCGGGTTCGCACGCCCGCTGAACAGCATCAGCCGCTTGTTGTAGTCGATCGGCAGGCTCGACTGGGAGGTCGGGCTCGTATCGACGCTGCTCATGGTTCCTCGGAGTTTAGAGACGCGTTCCGTCGCTCGGCATAGCCCTCGACGTTGCTCTGCCGCGCGCGCGCCACCGCCAGCGCCCCGTCGGGCACGTCGTCGGTGACGACGGAGCCCGCCGCCGTCCAGGCGTCGTCGCCGACGCTGACGGGCGCGACGAACGTCGTGTCGACGCCGCCCTTCACGCGCTTGCCGATCGTCGTGCGGTGCTTGCTCTGCCCGTCGTAGTTCGCGGTGATCGTCGCGGCGCCAAGGTTCGAGCGCGCGCCGACATCGGCGTCGCCGATGTAGGACAGGTGCGGGACTTTCGCCGCCGGCCCGATGTCGGAGTTCTTGACCTCCACGAACGTGCCGACCTTCGAGCCCTCGCGCAGCACCGCGCCCGGGCGCAGATAGCCGAACGGCCCGACGCTGACGCCGTCCTCCAGCACGCAGTCGACCAGGTAGGAATGGCGGATCGTGCAGCGCTCGCCGATCCGCGTCGAGCCGTGGATCGAGCTGAAGGGCTCGATCACGGTGTCGCGGCCGATCTGCACGTCGACGTCGATCACGGTCGCCTCGGGATCGACGATGCCGACGCCCGCGAGCAGGTGGCGATGGTTGATCGCGTACTGCGCGAGACGACGCGCGCGGGCGAGCGCGGCGCGGTCGTTGACGCCCAGCATCAGCGTCGGGTCGTCGAGCACGTGCGCCGCGACGGCATGCCCGTCGGCGCGGATCTCGTCCAGCGCCTGCGGCAGGTACAGCTCTCCCTGCGCGTTGTCCGCCGACAGGCGCGGCAGCGCCGCGCGCAGCCGCTCGGCGTCGAACGCGTAGATGCCGGCGTTGACCTCCTTGATCTGCAGCTCCTCCGCGGTGGCGTCGCCGTCCTTCTTCGTCTCCACCACGCGCAGCACCGCGCCGCCCGAGTCGCGCACGACGCGCCCGTAGCCGCTGGGGTCCGCCAGCACGCTCGTGACCATCGTCGCCGCGGCGCCGCTGCCCGTGTGCGCCTCCGCCAGGCCGCGCACGGCCCCTGCGGAGATCAGCGGCACGTCGCCGCTGAGCACGATCACCGGCCCCTCGACCGCGCCGCCGGCGTCGAGCTGCGAGAGGCCCGCCAGGACCGCCCCGCCGGTGCCGTTCGGCTCGGGCTGGACCGCCAGCTCGACGCCGTCCGGCAGCACCGGCTCGGTGGCGCGCGCCGGGGAGTCCACGACCACGACCCGCCCGGCGCCGGCCGCGAGCGCGGCGCGCACCGGCCACAGCACCATCGGCAGCCCGCACAGCTCGTGCAGCACCTTCGGGGTGTCCGAGCGCATGCGCGTGCCTTGGCCCGCGGCGAGGATCAGGACCGTCGGGGCCACCGTCACCTGGCCGATGCTAGCTCGTGGACGGCGGACACCGGAAGCTGGGGGGCAGGGATTCGAACCCCGATTCTCAGGACCAAAACCTGATGTCCTGCCATTGGACGACCCCCCATAGGCGTCGTTGAAGGATAGTTGCTCGCCGGATCACGATCCCCTCGCTCGCCGGCCCGGCGATGGTCGGCGGCCGAAGTCGCGATGGTCGCCGGCCAAAGTGGCGATGGTCGCCGGCCGAAGTGGCGATTGTCGCTCCCCGGATCGTCGCCGCGTCGGCGAGATCGCGCATATTCCTGCGCGGAACGGGTTAGTAACACGCAGTTCCGATGCGTCTGCAACGATTCTTTCACTTGCCACGGGGAGCCGGCAGAGCAGCAAGGCACCTGGGCGCCCCGCGAGCGGTAGCGCTGCTGCTTGCCCTGCTCGCGCTCGCTTTGCCGGCGGCCGCGGCCGGCAACGCCACCCCCTGCGCGGGCGAAGGCTCGACCCCGAACGGGCACAACGACGAGCTGATCGACGACGCGACGCTGTGCCTGATGAACGAGATCCGGTCCGCCCACGGGCTGCCGCTGCTGCGCCACAACCACTCGCTGCGGCGGATCGCCACGGGCCAGGCGCACGACATGGTGCGCGGCCACTACTTCGGCGACCAGAGCCTGTCGGGGGCCTCCCCGCTGTCGCGGATCATGGCCTCCGCCTACGTCTCCCACCGCGCGACCTTGCGCATCCACGCGGCGCAGAACATCGGCTGGGGCACCGGGCACGCCGCGACCCCCGCGGGGATCGTGCGCGCCTGGATGGAATCGCCGCCGCACCGCGCGATCATCCTCACCGCGGCCTACCGCGACGCCGGCGTCGGCGCCTCCCCCTCCGTCCCCTCCGGCTTCAGCGGCCCGTGGCACGGCGCCACGTACGCCGCCGAGTTCGGCATCCGCTCGCGCTAGCGGCGACCAGGGACGCCACTGGGCGCCGTCCATCGCCCGCCTAGGAGGAACGCCCGGAGCGGCGCGGCACGCGGCCGCCTTCGGCGCCCGCCTCCGAAGCGGGGCCGTCCGTGGAGGCGATGCCCAGCACGCGCATCGCCTTCAGGCCAAGGCTCAGCTTCTCGCGCCCGTCGCTGGAGCTGACGTCGTGCCCCGACAGCTCGCGCACCCGCTCCAGGCGGTAGTAGATCGTGTGGCGGTGGGTGAACAGCCGCTGCGCCGTGCCGGCGACGTTGCCGTCCGCCTCCAGGAACGCCTCCAGCGTGCGCACCAGGTCGGTCTCGTACTGCTCGTCGTAGGCCACCAGCGGCTCGACGGTCTCCTCGTAGAAGCGCTGCAGCTCGCTGGGGTTCTCGCTCATGGCGCTCAGCAGTAGCCGGTAGGCGCCGGTCTGCTCGAACGCCAGCGCCGCCCCGTCGGGGGAGCCGTGCGCGACGTTCGCCGCCAGCAGCGCCTCGCTCGCGGCGCGCGGCAGGTCCGCGGGGTCCGCGGCGATGCGGCTGCGGCCCAGCGCGAAGGTGTAGCCCGAGAGCCCGGCCTCCATCTCGCGCAGGATGCCCTCCGCGGCACGCGCCGCCGTCGGCTCCTCGCCCCCGGGCACCAGCACCAGCACCTCCGCCCCCGGCACGCCCTCGCGCTCGGACAGCGCCGCGATCGAACGGCTCACCACGGCGCGGGCGCCGCGCTCGGCGACGGCGCGCACGCGCCCGCGCCAGCCCTCGTCGGTCGGCTTCTGCGGGTGGGCCCGCGCCACGATCATGCTGGCGCCCTCCTGCACTTCGAGCGACAGCTCCTTCGCCCGCGCGAGCAGATCCTCGCGGTCGGTCAGCTCGCGCGCCAGCACCGCCCGCAGGAAGTCCGCCGCCGCGCTCTCGGAGGCGCGCTCCGGCGCCCGCACGCGCTCGACCTCCGAGGCGATCATCGTCGCCAGCAGGCGCTGCATCGAGGCGCTGGGCTCGGCCTTCGCGCGCATGTGCAGCGCCCCCACGACGTTGTCGGCGACGCGCAGCGGGACGCTCGTGACGCCCTCGCCCTGCGACAGCAGCGCCCGCTCCTCCGCCGGCGAGCGCGCCGCCACCGCCAGCGTCGCGCCCCAGGCATCGCTCACCGCGAGGCTCGCTTCGAGCGCTTTCGCCGCGGCGCGCACCACCTCCGGCAACCCCGCCCCGGACTCCACCGCCTCAGTGATCGCGTCGAGCGCCGCGTAGTCCGCCACGACTAGACCCAGTAGTAGATCACCGCGGCGGCGGCGCCGATGCCGATGCCGACGAACACCGCGACCACGTACAGCGAGAGTACCGTCGCCGCGAGCCGCTGCCACAGCCGCGAATAGGAGTTCCATGCCGGCACCAGGATCAGCCCGACGTAGAGCGCCAGGCCGAAGGTGCCGGCGCAGATCCCGACCAGCCAGTTGACCGCCGAGCTGCTCAAGGAAGTTTCACGCCGTCGGGTGCCAAGCGCAGATTGTGACGCACGGCGATGTCGCCCGCCGGGGCGGGGCCGCCGAGCGGCACGCTCCCGTGCCGGCCGGAGCGTCCGCTAGAGCGTGGCGACCTCGCCGAACGCCGCTCCCACCGAGCTCGCGGCCACCGGCCGCGGCTCGCGCCCGGACAGTTCCAGTAGCGCCCGGCGCACCCGCCCCGCGGCGTTCGCGTGCCCGAACAGCCCCAGCACCGTCGGACCCGAGCCGCTCACCAGCGCCAGCTCCGCACCGGCGTCCGCCACCGCCGCCAGCGCCTCGCCCACCTCCGGCAGCAGCGACAGCGCCGCCTGCTGCAAGTCGTTGTGGAGCAGCTCGCGCGCCGGCGGCAGCGGCGCCCCCAGCTCCAGCGCGCGGCCCAGCTGCACGCCGGTGCGTTCGAGTTCTTCGCGCTCGCGCGCGAGCCCCAGCTCGTCGGCCGCCGCGTAGACGGCGCCCGTCGAGAGCTGCGCCTGCGCCGGCAGCACCAGCAGCTCGAGCGTCGGCAGCGGGTCCGGCAGCGCCGTCAGCAGCTCCCCCGCCCCGCGCGCCAGCCAGCGCCCCGGCCTGACCTGGGCCGGCACGTCCGCGCCAAGCGCCCCGCCCAGCTCGCGCAGCAGCGCCTCGTCGCCCAGCCCCGAAGCGCGATGCGCCAGGCGTAGCGCCGCCGCCGCGTCCGCCGAGCCGCCGCCCAGACCAGCCGCGACGGGTATCCGCTTCTCGACGGTCAACCGCAGCGGCGGCGCCCCCCAGCCCGTGGCCTCGCGAAAGGCCGCCAGCGCCCGCCATGCCAGGTTCTCCTCCGCGGGCCCCGGCAGGCCGGGACAGTCGAGCTGGTCCTGCTCGGCGCCGTCCGGCGCCGGCGACAGCGTCAGCTCGTCCGCGAGCGAGATCGACTGCATCACGCTCACCAGCTCGTGGCGGCCGTCCTGTGGCCGCGTCGGCCCCAGGAACAGGCCGAGGTTCACCTTCGCCGGCGCCAGCGCGCGGTAGGACGGGCCGCTCACGGCAGGCCCAGCTCGCTCGCCAGCGCGCGGAACTGCTCCGGCGCCAGGCGCTCGGCGCGCACGTCGGCCGGCAGGCCCAGCGCCAGCAGCGCCGCCCGCACCTGCTCGCGCTCGCGGGGGACGTTCCCCGCCAGCGCCAGCGAGCCCACCAGCGTCTTGCGCCGGTGGGCGAAGGCGTCGCGCACCAGCGCACGCAGCTCGCGCGCCGTCGCCTCCGCCTCGCGGCGCACGAGCAGCAGCAGCACCGAATCGACGTTCGGCACCGGCTGGAAGACGTTGCGCGAGATCGCACGCGCCACCCGCACCTCGCAGGAGAGCTGCGCCAGCACCGACGGGTTCCCGTATGCCGGGGTGCCAGGCGCCGCCGCGAAGCGCTCGCCCACCTCGCGCTGCACCATCGCCACCCAGCGCGTCATCCGCGGGTAGGCCTCGATCGTGCGCAGGATCGCCCCCGCCGCGATGCCGTAGGGCAGGTTCGCCACGAGCTTCGTCGGCGAGGGTCGCAGCGAGCCCAGCTCCACTTGCAGCGCGTCGCCCCAGTGGACCGTTACATTCGCGAACGGCGCCGTCGCGTCGATCAGCGCCTCGCGCAGCCGCTCGTCCAGCTCGATCACGTGCAGGTGCCCCACCCGCGGCGCCAGGTGCTCCGAGAGCACGCCCAGGCCGCCGCCGATCTCCAGCACCACGTCGTCGGGCTCCAGCTCCGCCAGGCCCTCGATCACGCCGAGGATGTTCGAGTCGACCAGGAAGTTCTGCCCCAGCTCGCGGTTCGGGCGCACGCCGAAGCGCCGCATCCGCCGCAGGCTCGGCTGGCCCGCCGCCGGCTCGGAACCCGCCTCCGGCGCCGATCCCGCGACTGGCTCCGGCCTGCCGGGCGCGTCCGCCACCCGCGCGCTCACCAGCCGAAGACGCGGGCCGCGTTGCGCTCGACCGCCGCGTCGAGCTGGGCCACCGGGACGCCGCGCTGCTCGGCCAGGAAGGCCAGCGTGTGCGCCACGAACGCCGGCTGGTTGCGCTCCTTGCGCACGGCCTGCGGCGTCAGGTACGGGGCGTCGGTCTCGACCAGCAGCCGCTCCTCCGGCACGAGCCTCGCCGCCTCCGCGAGGTCCGTGGCGCTCTTGTAGGTGACGTTCCCCGCGAAGGAGATCTCATAGCCGCGCTCCAGGCACTCCCCCAGCCGGTCGGGCATCGAGAAGCAGTGCATCACCACGCGCACCCCCTCCGCTTCGGCGGCGAGCTGATCGAGCGTCGGCTGCTCGGCCGCGCGGGTGTGGATCACCAGCGGCTTGCCGGTCTCGCGCGCGAGACCGATCTGCGCCGCGAACGCGCGCCCCTGATCCTCGCGCGGCGGCGCGCTGTCGCGGTAGAAGTCCAGCCCCGTCTCGCCGATCGCCAGGCAGCGCTCGTGCGCCGCGAGCGCCTGCAGCTCCGCGAGGTCCGCCCCGTTGAAGCCCTTCGCCGCGTTCGGGTGGCGGCCGATCGCCGCATAGACCTGGGGAAACGCCTCCGCGGCCGCCAGCGCCGCGCGGCAGGAGGCGCCGTCGATCCCCACCGTCAGGATCCGCGTCACGCCCGCCGCGTCCGCCGCCGCCACCAGCTCCGCGTCCGGCGGCTCGCACAGCTCCAGGTGCGTGTGCGAGTCGATCAAGCCGCCTGGTCCTTCGGGAACAGCGGCTGCAAGGGGTTCACGTGCTCGATCCCGCCCGTGCCGAGCGCCGCCCCCGCCAGGGACAGGCCCGGCGTGCCCAGCGCCGCGAGCAGCCGCTCGGTGCTGTCGGGCAGGTAGGGCCACAGCAGCACGGCCACGCTGCGAATCCCTTCGGCGAGCGTGCGCAGCACGAGGTCGAGCTGCGCCGCCTGCGCCTCGTCCTTCGCGAGCTTCCACGGCGCCTGCTCCTCGACGTAGCGGTTCAGCCGCCGCACCCGCTGCCAGATCTCCTCCAGCGCCAGCGTCAGCTCGGCGCGGTCGAGGCACTCCGAGACCCGCTCGGAGAGCCCCAGAAATTCCTCGCGCACCGCGGGGTCCACCTCGCCGGGCGCCAGCGTGCCCTCGCGGTAGCGCGAGATCATCGCGATCGTGCGGCTCGCCAGGTTGCCCAGGTCGTTCGCCAGCTCGCTCTCGTAGCGCGTCTCGAACGACGCCGTCGAGACCGACCCGTCCTGCCCGAAGGGCACCTCGCGCAGCAGGTAGAAGCGCAGCGCGTCCGCGCCGAAGCGCTCGATCACCTCGAACGGGTCGAGCACGTTGCCGAGCGACTTGCTCATCTTCTCGCCGTCCATCAGCAGGTAGCCGTGGACGAACACGTGCTCCGGGAGCTCCAGCTCCGCGGCCATCAACAGCGCCGGCCAGTAGACGGTGTGAAAGCGCAGGATGTCCTTCGCGATCAGGTGGTAGCTCGCGGGCCACAGCTCCTGGGTCAGGTCCTCCTCGCGCGCGTAGGAGAGCGCGCTGTAGTAGTTCAGGAGCGCGTCGAACCAGACGTAGAAGACGTGCTCTTCGTCCCACGGCACCGGCACGCCCCAATGCAGCTTGTGCCGCGTCAGCGGGACGTCGCGCAGCCCCGAGCGGATGAACGAGATCGCCTCGTTGTAACGGGTGCGCGGCGCGACGAAGTCCTCGCGCTCTGCGTACAGCGCCTCCAGGCGCTCCTGGAACGCCGACAGCTTGAAGAAGTAGCTGTCCTCCTGCTCGCGCGTCAGCTCGATGTGGTGGATCGGGCAGCGGTTGCCCTCGTCGATTTCGTTCTCCGGCTTGAAGTCCGCGCAGCGCGGGCAGTACCAGCCTTCGTAGGTGCCCTCGTAGACGAAGCCGTTCTCGCGCACCTGCGTCAGCACCTCCTGCACCTTCGCCATGTGCTGCGGGTCCGTCGTGCGGATGAAGAAGTCGTTGCTGGCCTCGATCTGCGGCGCCAGCGCCTTGAAGCGCTCGGCGTTGCGATCCGCCAGCTCCTGCGGGGAGACGCCCAGCGCGTGGGCGGCGTCCGCCACGGGCTCGCCGTGCTCGTCGGTGCCCGTCAGGAAGAACACCTCTTCGCCGCGCTGGCGGTGATGGCGCGCCATCACGTCCGCGGCGATCGTCGTGTAGGCGTGGCCCAGGTGCGGCGCCGCGTTCACGTAGTAGATGGGGGTCGTGACGTAGAAGGACATCCGCGCTCAGGCTACTGGCCGCTTGGGTTGCCGCCCCGGCCCGGCCCCGGCTGCGTCAGGCCGCGATACAGCTCGTTCGCGCCGAGGCCCGTCAGCTTCGCCAGCGCGCTCGCCGCCGGCCGGGCGCGGGCGCCGGCGTCGACCAGCTCGCGCAGCGCCACCAGCGCGTCCTGGAGCGCGATCCCCCCGGACCCGGCCGGGGCGCCGACCACCAGCACGATCTCGCCGCGCGCCGGCGCCGCCGCGAAGTGCTCCGCCAGCTCGGCGGCGCCGCCGCGCCGCACTTCCTCGTGCAGCTTCGTCAGCTCGCGGCAGACCGCAACCGGGCGCCCGGGGTCGAGCGCCGCCAGCGTCGCCAGCGTCGCGGCGAGCCGTCGCGGCGACTCGAACGCCACGAGCGTCTGCTCCGCCTGCCCCAGCAGGCGCTCCAGCTCGCCGCGCTTGCGCGGCAGAAAGCCCGCGAAGCACCAGCGCTCCGCCGGCAGCCCCGAGGCCACGAGCGCCGTGATCACCGCGCTGGCCCCCGGCAGCACCTCGACGGGCAGGCCCGCCGCCAGGCACTCCTGCACCAGCGCGAAGCCGGGATCGGACACGAGCGGGGTGCCGGCGTCGGAGACCAGCGCCACCGTGGCGCCCGCGCCGATCCGCTCCGCCAGCTCCCGCGCGCGCGAGCGTTCGTTGTGCTCGTGCAGGCTCGCGAGCCGCGCACGGATCTCGTGGCGCTCCAGCAGCACGCGCGTGTGGCGCGTGTCCTCGCAGGCGATCAGGTCCGCCTCGCGCAGCGCCTGCAGCACCCGCAACGTGACGTCGCCCAGGTTGCCGATCGGCGTCGGGCAGAGGAGCAGCCGTCCGCCGGCAACCTCCGCGGGGGTCATGTGGCAAATATAGGGTCCAGGCGATGTCCCCCGAGCAAGACCCCCGGCGGCGCACGCCGAGGCGTCCGGCCTCGCCGCGCGCGCCCGACCCCGCCCCGGGCGCAAGCCCGCCCGCGGGCGCCCCGCCGCCGAGCTACACGCGCTACCGCTCGCGGCCACGGCCGCTCAAACGGGGCGGCCGCGAAGACGGCTCGCCCCCCGGCTCGCTCCCGCCTGGCACCGGGGCGCGCCGGCCATGGCGCGAGCGGGTCACGACCAAACGCGTGATCCTCGCCTTGATCGGGCTGGCGATCGGCTGGCTGTTGCTGTCGGCGGTGCTGTTCCTGCTCAGCTCGGCGTTCGAGCGCACCGCGCCCCCGAAGGACGTCGCCGGCGTGCTGGACCCCGCGGGCTTCCCGCTCACCTCCGCGAACAACATCCTGGTGCTCGGCTCCGACCGCCGCCCGAAGGGCAGCAGGGAACCCGGCGCGAACACCTCCGGTCCCAGCCGCTCGGACTCGATCATGCTGATGCGGATCGGCGGCGGCGCCAACGCGCGCCTCTCGATCCCGCGCGACACCGTGCTCGAAATCCCGGGGCACGGCTTGCAGAAGATCAACGCCGCCTACGCCTTCGGCGGGCCGGCGCTGTCGATCTCGGTGATCAAGAACTACCTTGGCATCCCGATCAACCACATCGTCGAAGTCAACTTCGAAGACTTCCCGCAGCTGATCGACGCGATGGGCGGCGTCGACTACACCGGCGGCTGCGTCGTCTCGCGGATCGACGGCGGCTTTCGCAACGGCGGCTACACCCTGCGCCTGGCGAAGGGCACGCACCACCTCGACGGCAAGCAGGCGCTGGCGCTGGCGCGCACGCGCGAGAACCTCTGCCACCCCAACGAGACCGATTTGCAGCGCGAGGAACACCAGCAGGCGCTGTTCACCGCGATGAAGGACCGGCTGCTGTCCCCGTCGAGCTTCTTCCGCCTGCCGCTGATCGCCTGGAACGCGCCGCCCGCGATCATCTCCGACATGAGCGGCCCCACGCTGCTGGGGCTGTTCGGCGCGATGGCCACCTCCGGGACGCCGCCCACCCGCGTGCTGAAGCCCGAAGGCGTCGAGACCCTCGCCGACGGCGAGATCGGGCTGCGCGTCTCAGACGCCGAGCGCCGGGCCGCGGTGGCCCGCTTCATGAAAGGCTGAGCTCAGGCCTTCTTCGCCGCGGGCTTGGCGTCTTTGGACTTGCCCGAGTCCTTCGTGCTCTTCTCGGCTTTCGCCCCCTCGCCCGAGGAGGAGTCCTTCCCGGAGGATGAGTCTTTCCCGGAAGAGGAGTCTTTGCCGGAGTCGTCCTTCTTGCCCTCCGCCGCCGCCGCGGTCTCGCGCTGGCGCTTGCGGGTGCCGTAGTCGGTGTTGTAGAAGCCCTTGCCCTTGAAGTGGACCGCCGGCGGGTGCAGGACGCGTTCGACGGGGACGCCCGTGTCGGGGTCGACCTTCAGCGGATCGTCGCTGAACGCCTGCTGAAGCTCGAAGGTGGTGCCGTCGGGGCGGCGGTACTCGTAGATCGGCATGCCGTCAAGCTAGTCGGTCAGCAGCGCGCGCACCGCGACGATGCCGGCCTGCACCGTCTCGCCGAAGTCGCGCTTGGGCTCCGCCAGCATCCGCAGCGCGAGACCGTCCGCGAGCGAGAACAGCACGTCGGCCACGGCGTCGGGCTCGGCGTGCAGTTGCAGGATGCCCTCGCCCTGCGCCTGCGCGAGCATCGCCGCCACCTGGCCGCGCATGCGGCGCATCAGCCCCGCGTACTCCGTGGCGATGTCCTCGTTGCGGCGCGAGAGCGTGAACAGCTCGAAGATCAGCGTCACCAGCTCGGGTTCCTCGTGGACGGTCTCCTGCAGGTTCTGGGCCATCAGCGCGATGAAGTCCTCCGCCGTCTGCGCCGTCGCCAGCCGCCGCTCCAGCAGCTCCATGCGCAGCTCGCAGTCGCGCCGCACCGCCTCGACCAGCAACTGCTCCTTCGTGCCGAAGTAGTAGTGCAGCAGGCCGCGCGAGACGCCCGCCTCGCGTGAGACGTGGTCGAACGTCGAGCCCGCGGTGCCGCGCAGCGCGACGCTGCGCCGCATCGCCTCCACGATCCGCTGCGCCTTCTCCCCCGTCAGCGAGCGCCCGCCGGAGCCCGCGCCCGCAGCCCCGGCAGGTTCAGCGGTCGCGGAGCCCCGCTCCGCGACCCCATCCTCGACAGTTACATCTACCGCTGCACTCATCCCTGTAGCGCAGAGGGCTTTCTACGCCGCGGGCGCGCCGGCCGGCGCGGGCTCCGCGGGAGCGGTGGTCGAGCTGTAGTCGAACTCCTCCTCGGCCCCGAACAGCAGGTCGAGCACCTTCGAGCGCAGCCCCTCGCTCAGCGCGACCGCCAGCGCCGCGCCGACCACGACCAGCAGCAGCGTGCGGCCGAAGCCACCGCTGCGCTTGCGCTTCGGCTCCTCGCGCAGGGAACCGGAAGCGTCGCGCAGCGCCTCCGCGGCCTCCTTCAGCTCGCGCTGGAGCTTCTTGTCCTCGAACAGCGCCTGCGTCGCGGGCTTGCCGTTCGTCATGCGCCCGTACGCGCTGCGGGCGGCGCCGTAAGCGGTCACGAGGGAGCCACGCAGCTCCTCGTCTTCGAGCAGACGCTGCAGGTAGCGGTTGCGCTGCGCGGCTCGCGCAGCCTCACCGGCCTTGTTGATCCTGTCCTTCGCTGCCATCGCGGAACCTCGCCTTTGCAGAAGCTTGCAGGGTCGTTGTGCCAAATATACCCCGACACGGGGGCTCGATAGCGGCGGGTGGACATGCGAGGCTTGCGCACATGCCGTCCTTCGAAGCCACCGTCACCGTGCTCGGGCTGCTGCTGATGCTCGGGGCGCTGGCCTCCGGGCTCGCGCGCCGCTCGGTGCTCTCGCTCGCGGCGCTGTTCGTGCTCGCGGGCTTCCTGCTCGGCAACGGCGGCTTCGGCTGGATCGACTTCCGCGCACGTTCCAGCTTCGTCGAGGACCTCGCCTTCGCGGCGCTGATCGTGATCCTGTTCCGCGACGGGCTGGAGGTCGACGGCGAGACCCTGCAGCAGACCTGGCGCCTGCCGCTGCGCAAGCTCGTGCTCGCGATGCCGCTCACCAGCGCGATCGTCGCCGCCGCGACGCACCTCTTGATCGGCCTCCCCTGGACGGAGTCGTTCCTGCTGGGGGCGCTGCTCGCCCCCACGGACCCCGTGCTCACCTCGAGCATCGTCACCAACCCGCGCGTGCCCCGCATCGTCCGCAACTCGCTGAACCTCGAGTCCGGCCTCAACGACGGCCTCGCGCTGCCCGCGGTGCTCGCCTTCACCGCCGCGCTCGAAGTCGGCAACGACGACTTCGTCTGGTGGCGCTTCGTGCTCCAGGACGTCGGCCTGGGGCTCCTCTACGGCGTCGCCTGCGGCTGGATCGCCTCGCTGCTGATGCCGCGCCGGGGCAGCATGCCCGCGTCGCTGTCGATCCCCGTGCACCAGAAGTCGCTGTTCGCGCTCGGCGCCGCCTTCGCCACCTACGGCGTCACCGTCCTCTCGCCGAAAGGCAACGGCTTCATCGCCGTGTTCGTCGCCGCGATCGTGCTCGGCATCCGCCGCCCCGACGCGCGCGCCCACTTCGAGCGCAACGCCGAGGAGATCGTCGAGATCGTCAAGCTCGGGATCTTCTTCGTGTTCGGCTCGCTGCTGACGTGGCACGCCTTCACCCGCGAGGGCTGGGCCGCCGTCGGGCTCGTCGCGATCGTCTTCTTTATCGCGCGGCCGCTCGCCGTCTGGCTGTCGCTCGCCGGAACCCGCACCGACGCCGCCACGAGGTTGTTCATGGGCTGGTTCGGCCCCAAGGGCGTCGCCTCGATGACCTTCGCCCTGATCGTGCTCGACCGCTCCGTCACCGACGGCCAGCGGATCTTCGACCTCACCGCGCTCGTCGTCTTCTGCTCGATCATCCTGCACGGCCTCACCGACACGCCCGGCGCCAACTGGATCGCGCGGCGCAACGAACGGCGGGCCGGCGGCTGACTCAGGCACGGCAACCGGCCGCCGCAGCGCCCCGGTCGACCGCTACGCGTGCAGCGCCGCCTGCTCCTGCGCCGTGGGGAACGACCACGCGGCGCGCGTGCGCCGGTCCTGGCGGAAGACGAAGCGCAGCTGCTGCGGCGGGCGCAGTTGCGCCTCGTTGGGACGGAAGGTCGCGCAGGGCTCGGGCAGGTCAAGCGCACAGAGCAGGTTGCAGCGGAAGAAGCATTCGTCGCAGCTGACCTTTTTCGTCGCGCGCTTGCTCGTCCCACGCTTGACCTGCGTTGCACTTGCCACCAACTGCCTCCCACCATCGCTCGGTTTTCGAAACGGACGGCGAGGATCAAAGCATCGCGAGCGGCCCGCGTCACGCGGCCACTTCGCAAATCGCAGACAAAATCAGTGACTGCCCGTAAAGAGCCAGAAACGAGTCACTTGGATGTGACAATCCCGGCAACCGCCCTGCACTTTGCGGACGAATCCCGGGGTCACGGCGCCGCGCCCGCCATCATGTGGGCGGATGCGCGTTCTCCTCACCGGCGCCAGCGGCTACATCGGCGGGCTGCTGCTCCCGCGCCTGCAAGCCCAGCGCCACGAGCTGCGGGCGCTCGCGCGCGACCCCACGCGGGTGCACGCGGAGGTGCCGGTGATCCGCGGCGACCTCGTCACTGGTGAAGGCCTCGACCGGGCATTGGACGGGGTCGAGGTCGCCTACTACCTGGTCCATTCGATGGAGCGCGCCGGAAACGGGGAGGCCCCCTTCCAGGAGCGCGAGCGGATCGCCGCGGAGCGCTTCGCCGAGGCGGCCGCGGCGAACGGGGTGAAGCGGATCGTCTATCTCGGCGGCCTGCTCGGGCGCGACGAGGACCCGGAGACTTCACCATCCCGCTCGCGCTCATCCTCGCGTTCCCGCTCGCGCTCATCCTCGCGTTCGCGTTCCCGTTCGCGGCATCTGGCCAGCCGCGAGCAGGTGGAGCACCTGCTGCTGGAGGCGGTCCCCGATTCGGTGGCGCTGCGCGCCTCGATCGTGATCGGCGCGCGCTCGCGTTCGTTTCGCCTGCTGGTGCACCTGGTCGAGCGCATGCGCGTGCTGGCGCTGCCGAGCTGGCGGCGGTTTCGCACGCAGCCGATCGACGAGCGGGACGTCGTGGAGATGCTGCTCGCGGCGGCGGACGCCGACATCGGCGGCCGCTCGCTCGACGTCGGCGGACCCGACGTGCTGTCCTACGGAGAGATGATCGAGCGGATCGCCGATCTGATGATGGTGCACCGTCCGGCGCTGGGGCTCGGCGTCAGCGTCACCGCTTTCACCGCGAGGTTCGCGGCCGCGATCGCCGGCGAGGACCCCGACCTCGTCGTGCCGCTGATGGAGAGCCTCTCCGGCGACCTGCTGCCCGCGGAGGACCACGCCGCGGAGCTGCTCGACGTCCACCTGCACTCCTTCGACGCCGCGGTGGAACACGCGCTTGGTGAGTGGGAAGCCACCGAGCGGCTGGCGGCGCGCTGACTTTCATGACTTTCTCACCATCATCTCCGAGCCCCGGACGTCGATGAGCGTCGTCACCGCATCCACCGTGATCGCCGCACCGCGCGAGCGGGTGTGGGAGGTGGTGATGGACCCCAACCGCCTGCGCGATTGGGTGACGATTCACCGCAAGCTCGTGCACGCCGACGACGGCGCTCCCCGCGTCGGCTTCCAGATGGACCAGCAGATACACCTGCGTGGCGTCAGCCTCGAGGTGCACTGGCGCCTGGCGGAGTGCGAGCCCGGCGCCCGCGCCGTGTGGGAGGGGCGTGGGCCCGCGCGCTCGCGCGCCCGTACCGAATATGCCTTGAGCGACCGGGACGGCGACACCCGATTCGATTACCGCAACGAGTTTCAGCCACCGCTCGGCCCGATCGGCGCTTTGGTCAGTCGTGCACTCGTCGGCGGCATGCCGGAGCGTGAGGCAAAGAGCACCTTGGAGCGACTACGCACATATGTGGAGTCGTGAGGCAACTTGCGAATTGCCTGTAAAAACCCAGTAAGGTGAGCCGTAACCTGACGCTTCCAAAGCGGTAGTGATGCTTTGGAACGTTGACTGTTGGCGAGCAAAGAGGAATTACAACTG
>Ga0335072_10000415_pt1 | contig 85931 bp, 67 predicted proteins | sample Lox_Sample_21_FD_206725 | JGI IMG/M metagenome (GOLD analysis project Ga0335072, IMG submission 206725) | Soil microbial communities from Loxahatchee National Wildlife Refuge, Florida, United States - Lox_Sample_2.1 | ecosystem: Environmental > Terrestrial > Soil > Wetlands | place: USA... | reverse complement strand
GAGATGCAATAAAGCTCTATTACATGTAAAGTCACAAACAATGGAACTGCCGCAAATCATCCTCCAACAGCCCCACTACCCCGTTATAAACCGCATCCTGGAACCTCTCGTCCTCTAGACTCGTCTCTTGCTGGTCAAAATCGCACCGGATACAGTGTCGGACCGCGTCGCCGTAGCGAGTGCCTCCTTCGAGATACACCACTTCCACTAACCGGTCCGCGGCGATCCAGGTGGAGTTGAGGTTGAATTCGCTATTCGATTCATGAGGACCCTGAAGTTCGGATATCGGTTTCCCAAGGCATAATTCGATGAGAAGGACGCCGAGGGCGAAGAGGGTTGGGTTTCGGATCCAGCGGTGTAGGAGTAACAGGCTGTCGATATTGAAGTTGGGACTGGTAGGTGGGGATGCCCCTGCGGCAAAGCGCCTTGAGATAAATGGATGTTCGTAGAGAGGTCCTTCGTTCCGCTGAATGAACACTATGTCATCTTTCCCCCAGGTTTCACCCAGCCAGGGCGTGTGATATAGCTGGAGGACGCTCGATGCGAGGATGACTGCGAGACGTAGTTTGTCCCCTCGCGTGAATCGACGTCGGAGGTTTGTAGTTTGGGCCATTACGCTGTTGAGGGAGACGACGGACCACGACGCCCGGTCTGTGAGAGGCATTTTCACAGGGAATATCCCGTGTCGTTGCCGTGTGGCTTCGTCCCGCAGAAAGCCAAGGCACATTGCTCGTTGTGGCTGCTGGAGCTTCTGTATCGCTCTGCAGAGATCTTGGATCACCACCAGGTCTGGCTGTTGGTCTAGCGCCTTGGTGACGGCAGTTTGAGCTTGCTCTTTGAACCTGACGCCCTTTCTGACGTTAGCCTTAGGAGCTGGGGGTGCAAGTTCAGCAACTTCACTAGGTGGGAGCGGGTCATCTTTGAGAAGACGAATGTCGGCTTCCTCCCAGGACCAAGGCGAGGCGACAGATTTGGGACTGCCATGGCCATAAAAGAATAAGACTCGGAATCGAAGTTGCTCTCGAGCGAGCTCATCTTCCTCATCCTCATACCGGTCCTCCTCAGTCCGCGTCTCCAAGCGCAGGTTCACGGTATGCGATTCTTGACACCCACAGCGCCAGCCGGAGCAGAGAATTGCATGAACACTCTTGGCGCAGTCTCGGACACCCTTGAAATTGGGTGCTCGCCGACGTCTCCGAGCTCGAGAGATCTCTAGCCCCAAACTTTGCTTGGTTAGCTGGCTGAGCGTGTGGTTATCTTGTTTGATTCGGTTTATCAGATCCGCATAGGTAGATCTGCTAAGACTGAATTGCAGTTTCTTGTACTCCTGCTTGAAAGTACTGGTGTTGCTGAATTGGACCTAAGTCAAATGCAATGTGATATTAGCATAGAGTCCTCCTGGATGCCCTGAAATCTTCCCATGGGTCCCACGGTGAATGAGGTGTGGAAACAGGATGTGCACCTTCCCATCAGACCCAAGCTTTAGCCTCCTCTTGAACTCATTAACGGCGTCTTCCATATCATCCACTGTTTCTAAATACCCAGAATAGGAGCTCTGCAACCGATTCTTGAGCTTCTGTTCAATCACTTGGTCCTTCCAGAGGTCGCTGCCAGGATTCTCGAGCAAGAGGGCCATCTTTCGTGCCGGGACGATGCCCTCTAGAAGCTCTTCACACGTGTTCCGAAATATATCGTATTCGGTATTGAGGTTCCGAAGAAGGCTCCGCAGCTCGTTCTTGTACTTCAAATATCGTCGGATTGTTGTAACGCCTTCAGCATAGTGCTCCAGTCCAGATATCAAGATGGGGATCGCCGCAAGAACGAAGCCAGCAACTTCGGCGCCTGACATGGTGACCCAGCGGCATGCATTCGCGGCACGATGTTGGCTTGGGGGCCTTTCCGCAGGTCTCGTCGTGAAGAGAGCAATCAGCTGGACTGGCTGCGAGCTCTCTTGAAAAACGATGAGGGAGCTGAAGGCGTCCAAATCAGCGGCAAGGATCTGCATCAGCTACCCCGCTATCGGCTCCGTTTCGGGGCCTGGGGCTCTGCATCTGGTCCAATCGTCAAGATATTGAACAAGACTTCAGCCTGAGTTGTGAATGTTGGGACGACGCGCATATGGCATCGAGGGGCATACCCAGAGACTATTAGACAGACAGATCCGGAAACCATGTCTTCACGAGGAGATGTCGAGTTTGAACCGACCATCGCTGGTTATGTTGTGACATGCCTAAAGGCCTTCAACATACTCTGCCAGATTCTGTCCAAACCCTATCATGAGTTTCAGGACCAGATCCAGCTAGAAGACGTTAAAGATGAGCTGGGTCGATTCAGAATCTGGTCTGGCAATATAGGTGCGCACCGTAAGGGGTGCAGTTCACTAGATTATCGTCTTCGAGATGCATCGCACATAAGCAGAAGAGTGATAGGTTTACTTCAGGACTTGAACCAGACTCTTCAGGATGGTGAGTTACACTTATCACAAACTTGTTCTCCGCCCTGATGCCTAGCAGTATCTGCGATCTGCCTCGGAGAGAAAATCCCATGGGACTGCTTACCCCCTGACTCCGATGATGAACCAGCCGATGATGGTAATGATGAAGAAGTACCTGGCTCTCCTATGACCGGTGATCAAGGCCTAAACGCAAGGACTGAGTTACAGCAGCTGATGTCCGACATCGCTGAGACTGTGACTTGCTTGTTGAGGCTTTCTATGGTCATTCGAAATCCAGCGCCTCACGATCAGTTCCTGAAATCCATAGACATTGACACTTCGTACTACGAAGAGTTCGATATCAACCATGTCCGGGAAAAGTTTCCCAATGCCCAGGAACACCTAATTGCGCGGCTAGGCAGAGCCATCTCCAAACGCCGTCAGTACCTGAAGTATCGCGAAATGCACCATAAGAAACTTGTGCTTGGCATCGATGTTGATCCCAGCGCCACTCAGGACACCCACACCGAAATTCTCCCTCAAAGCACTATCGCATCGTCTCTTCCTACTGCATTAAAGAGCGTCGACCACATCGACCTGGATGGGGATAGCCAGTCTGAGTCTGGTATTTCTGATGCCTCGTCAGCAACCATTACCGACGATACGACAGAGCTCCATCTACCACCACTTCCGAAGGAGGCCCAGGATAGCAGCCCCTTCGAATGTCCACTGTGTTTTATGATCATCTCAATCCACAAGACACGTTCTTGGAGGTAGGTCATCGGGACAAGAATTGGAACGCAATAGAAAGCCTAACTGCAATCAGAAATCACGTCTACAGGGACCTACGCCCTTACGTCTGTACTTTTGTGGACTGTACCGCCCCAGATAGACTGTTCGAAGACCGAAATCAATGGTCCGAACATGAAGCGCAAGCTCATATGCGATGGTGGGAATGCGTTGATGGATGCAAGAAGCCATTCAGCTCAAAATCTACCTTCGAGGACCACATTCGACACACACACCAGAACCTCTTTATAGGAAATCAGTTCCCCGCCTTGGTAAATATGCAGGAGCGGCAAATGAACCCTGAGACTCAAATAGAATGCCCCTTATGCAAGGAAATGGTTCCACTTTCGTCGCACCTACGGCGACACCTTGGAAAACACCAGGAACAGCTGGCTCTTTTTGCGCTGCCGTCAAATTTAGAGCAAACCGAGGAAGGAAATAAATCAGAAACTGCCGAACTCGGTTTTTTCACCATCATAGGCAAGGTTGAAATTCTTCTCGCTACTATTGACCAGAGCATGTCAGTCAACGTCATCACCAACAAGTGCCTCGCAAGACTAGGCTTCAAGCCCCTACAACATGCGATGCCCTCCAAATTGAGCGAACTCGCAAGCCAGGCATTTCCTAGACACTATGGATGGCGGAAGCTGGGCTTGTTTCCCTCAGGCCGCCGGGGCATCTCTTACTACGTCGACTTCCTCGTCGTCGGCGATGACTATTATTGTGACTTGCTGCTTGGATGCGAGTTCAAGCGGCTCACACTCGAGCCGAGAGCGGAGATCTATCCCCAATACTTGATTCAGCCAGGTAAAGGCCCACATATAACCCCCCCCCCCTCTTTTTGGGGGGTCGCTTTGGCGAGAACAGTAAAGCATCGCATGCTAACTATAGTCTTTTCTTGCAGAAGATAGGGAGAAATAGGAGAGAGAGAGGCAGGAAAGGCTGGCACGAGAAGTAGGGAAAGCAGCCGTGTGGAAACTGGAGTACGAAAAGCAGCTTGAGCAGCTGAAGATCCTCTAGATATCTCACCTTAAAGAGACAGGTATACACTTGGAAGTGATAGGCTTGGCGAGACAAGAGCTCTCCCGCTCTGCTCCGGACCTCAAGCATGACAAACTCGAATGGTAAGTTCCTAACCAACTCTATAGAATCATTTGAATGCAGCGCCGGTAGAGGGTAAAAAGACAGACTCAAGGTGATTGTATCAAATGAAAACGGAGTCTCTAATATGTAAATCGCGATACTAAAGCCACTAATCTACGTAGCTGAACTTGTTACAGTATATCTGTCAGCCAGAATAGGTATGGTACAGCCCTTCACCCTTTTAGAGTTTACTGTACGTCCAGGCATGTACGGGAAAGTCTGTCTCAGACCACGTTCAGGTCCAGGCAACAGTCTATACACGTCAGCTAGGTACATAAGAAGGTGGTGGTGATGACAATGGAATCCTCTGGAACACACAGGGGCAAGGTAGCAAGGAAAAGACCACATGCATTGTCGGCGGATACATGACTTTTGTGATTAGCAATATCGTGATCTTAGATAAGCAAAGGTTCCACAGCTCCTACCATTGCGAAGAGCGCACTAATGTCAAGCTAAGCACCCTCGCGTGCATTGAGAGACGTCCGGCGCGAAGGCGCCCTCATGTTTCCGATGCCACCATCAGCGCCGAGCCAAGATTGTTGCGAGGAGACCGCGTTTCGGTTGTCAGCCTAGCAGGGCGAGCAGGGCGTCGTCAACGGGGCGTACACCAAGTGTGTATATATCTCCTTCTCTCTTAGACGGTCCCTACAGAATAAGACAGCTGCTTCCATCCATTCTATGCATACCTGTTTGCTGCGCGCAACACAGATAGCTGCCCAGCTTCAAGGGATAAGTACTCCATGACACGGTCAACGTTAGGGACTGGCCATCAAAACAGACTGTGATGAGAGCAGACGTCCGGCGCAATCAGTATGGAAGCAGTCGCTCATGGGGTCAAACAAGGGAGGGTGATTGGCGCAATAAGGACTAGAGTGGGGCAACTGCGGGCGAGCGCCGAGGTTTTGAGGGCGAAGGTCGATCGGTGAGGCCACGAGTGGCACTCGCATGGGCGACGAGATAAAGGGAAGGGAAGGAGGAGGCTTTATAGTTTGCAAAGCGGCGAGGAGGAACGATGCCCGATCGGGTGAGGTATCGCAAGGTTAGACACGACAAAGAGGTCGCCGCTTTGTGAGAATCACTTGTTTCACGGTTGGGTCAGTTTTGACACCACGGAGAACCAAGCGCTCAGGGCAGCGTCACCCTAGGACCGGAGCAGGGTGAGCTTGCGGGCGGTTTTCACAAATTTTGGAGGGAGGATTTACGCGTTCGCGGCTGACAGCTTCAAAAGTTGCATTTGTTGCGCGCAGCAGACAGGTATGCATATATCTTGGTTGTGGAAGCACTGCTTATTGTCTACCTATCTGCGTAGCGAATTGATACTTATAGATGCAAGGAGATACTATCGTCCGAGTACCTGTCTCGTGCAATATAGCTGGTTCGTGCCCAGCTGAGGTGTACGAGCCAGTGAATCACAACCGAGACGCGGCCTACTCGCAACAGCATCAACACGGGGCCGAGAAAATAGAAGAGGTGAAATCTTACTTCATTCGCTCTGTCCAAGGTCAATATCTTCTTCAACCACATCAAACCAAGGGAGCCAATGGGATTCTATCATACCCCACCCTCCCAAACAGCACCCGGCTCAGCCATCTTGGCCAAAGCGTTGTCCCATCATCACTCTGCAGCAGCACGCGGAGCGCTCTTGGACTCCATATGAAAACCACAAGAGGAATCAAGACCAATTGAATTGCGATACTGGTGAAAGCAATTACTGGATACACATGCCGCATCCGAGAGTTCAAAATTGCCTCAACTTCTGGCATTCCCGGAAGTGCCAGGCCTCTTCGACCCCAAAGTGTGTACGAAGAGCAGTTGTTGAAAGGGCCGACCTGGATATACATCAGTGCTGCCAGAGTACCGGCCGTTACTATGACGTCTTTTGCAAAAGTGATCCAGAATCTCAGGGAGTTCTCGGCTCTTAGTCGCTTCAAGCAATTTGTGACCAGGAAGCTCAAACCCCATGTTAAAAAGAACGAGGCATGAGCGCAATGACGTGGCTGCCAGCCATCGGCTGGAACAAAGCCAGAGACTAGCATGGCTGTAATTGTCCCGGAAAAGACGGTAAAAATTGCGAGAAGGTTGGCCGCCACAGAGTCCCACTGCCAGAGTCCCTCGGAATTTGATTCAGGCTGCCAAGAATATATACCGCCTTCGGCGATGCGCTGGTTCCTTTCATTTATGATAGGGATACCGGGGAGATGGATGGGGATGCGTTTGAGGTCGGTCTCATGCTTGAGTGCTGTTCGTAGAGCTTCCAGAATGCGGCTTATGTTTTTCTCTGTCTGGGAGACGCCGATCATGGCACTGAGAAAAACTGCCGGAATAATCCAGACGTATAGAGCCGAGAAAGCGATGCTGTGAGCTTCAACGTTGACAAATAGGGACGAGGTCGAGGTAATTGTTGTTGTTTTGGAGACAGCGACAGCGAGGGCCCCTACGAAGAATCCCTGTGCGGCCATGATGGGGAGGAAGGCTGTTGCTCGGTCTGCTGCGAGGGCGTCCGAGGCGTCACCGCAGAGTTTGAGAAATGTCTCTGTCTCGCGAGCAGTAAGCTCATTACCACGTAGGTAATATCAGTATCATTCTCAGGGATGGCGGAATGCGTCAAGCTTACAGTGCCCTTGCCAGATTATTTCGTGCTGTATCTCCTCCGCCCCATTCATCGTAAGAGATGGCTATCATTGCCAAGGACTTCCATACACGTTCTGCATACAATGGACCATAATTCAGCAATCTCGGGTGTTTGGCAAAGTCATCAGCGCGTTTTTTGCAACGGAATATCTTCATTTGCAATCTGCAATGGTACTTATTGGGTCGCCCATGAGGTGTGCAAGCACAAAGCCGTCAACCCAGAGACCCAGCGGTGGTCTTGGTGAAGACAGAGCTAACTGGAAGAGAGGAAATTTCCACGTTTGTAGTCGTGCCCAGATGTCTGAAGCAGGGTACGGAGTCCATGGGGCGGGAGCAAACGTCTTGCAGGCTGAGTGTGTAAGAGCAGCATTTTCAGGGGTAGCCGGAAGGTTATCGATGAGGAAGAGACGAGGATCGGTTGGACAGTATTGTTGGATGAGCTGTGTGATATTCCAGAGGCTTGTGAAGTCGAAGCCCAGTGTGTTGGTACAGTTAAGTCCCCAACGTGTTGTACAATTGTATTCTGTGGAATCTGCAATTGAAAGACAGTCCGGCATTGCGTGAGCTGCGTAAACCCCAAGGCTGTGCTTGAGTGGTGCTTGAAGATTATTGCAAAAAGGGTAAATCGTAAACACGGTCAGAGGCTCTATTTACAATGAGGGTAGCCGTCAGCCTCATTGCAACGTGATGTAAGTGGCGTCTTGAAAGGAGACCTGCTAGAGACGCGAGGCCGGTTTGACCAGGAGAAAGCCTATTCTGTAGCGTCAGTAGATAGTTAACTGTCAGACTGGCGCCTAGGTGTGCCTAGAGGTGCCTGTAGCGACAGTGTGGTGACGACAGTGTACCACGTACGCCGTGGCTGCTTGCCATGCCGTAGCAAACCTTCATGTACTCAAAGAGCTTCATCCTCCATAGATTCAATCGACACACGAGTACTTCCATCCACCACAAAGTCTGACGTTAACCGATTCACACGTTTCCCTTTCTACACAGAGAGAGCTCACCCCTACCTGTAGACCACTGCACACTTGTCACATCATTCATACCGTCTGACCTGACAAGACCAATCATGAATTTATCAGTAGTCGCACAAACCTCAGCTTAACCACAGTTTCCATATGTGTAGCGCCGGGACATAATTTTGTCTTAGTGAAGGAGTCGATGACGTTTCACACTCAGAAAGCGGTAGTTTCGTAATGCTTAGCTGCAATTGTGACGTGATAGTGGCTGAGCTTACCTGTTTACAGTTTGTACGGGTGTCAGAAGTTGAGTTGATTGTTGGAAGAAGGAGGCTACTCTGAGGCTCAAAATACCCCTGAGGACGCTCGGACCAGCCGGAAGGAGAGGGGTTAAAGGTAGTCTCTCTGAGACACCAGGATAAAACCACCCTAGGCCTAGCGGTAATTTGTCATTTCCATTCAATGGAACGGCATTGAGAGCGTGTCTCATCAGCGGGCCAGACAATTTTGATGGAGATATTGGTGATGAAATATACTGACGCTAAAATGAGGACGGAAGTGATCTACTGATCAACTCCCCCCCCTTATTTTGCACCAATTGTTAGGGCATCCGGGACGTTGGCTAAGCCCCCGGAGCCACAGCCCCTCTTCGTATGCCCAGAATGGCCGAGCTCCGCGACCAGAGGCCCCCACGTCAGGGCTTCCCGCCTTACCCCGCCCCGCGATCGGAAGGGTAGAGAGATATGCTCCGCGTGGGCACCTCCTTGAACGCTTCAGCGTTCAGACGTGACTAGACGATAGCTGTACTGTTGATAGCCGTCACTATAGATTGCACTTTACCTGCGATGAGCTGTCGTGGTCGAGAAAAGCACCAATTTACTTGGCGCGATCTCACCCATATCCTTGCCACGCTGTGGGACCTCGATTCATACCACTAGGCGGGACTTAGGCAAGAAAGTCGATGGTAAGATTCCCACGCCTTAAGGCTGCACATCCTGGTCACTTCGGTGGTCGTGTGGTCTAGCCGGACATCCATGTCGCCGTCAGCTAACTGTAGAGATTCAGAGAGGTACACGGCAGTCCCAGCGCTCACAGCACCCTGTGAGCTTTCATGGACATCCCCATAGGAGCTTGTCGACATATCTCGATGATACAGACGAGCCTCTATTCTACATTTTCAACGCTATCAACTCGCCAAATCTAAACCCAGAATGTGTGATGGATCTTGGTTCTCGAAGAGCAATATTAATACGACCCTCAAAGTGAGCTCGACTCAAAAAGGCGAACTCTTAGCAGCAGCTCCGAATTTATTCTGGTGTACTTCCCCTCCAAATCTACTTCCACAACCGTTCCTAATCCCTTCATGACATTCACATTTAGTACGAGACGAGGATAATATCCCCTTTGCTTGAGGTGTATGCTCTGCTTGCTGCACTTCCCGAGAATTCTGCAAGGGATAAAGTAATCTAAATCTATGGCCTATTAACTTGATGTCAAGGTCATCATTATCCCAATCATGATACACTCGTCTTGAGAGTGAAGGAAGTCAAGAGTTGGCGCGCCAGCTAAAGCCATTACCACTTTGACGATCATAAGTAGCGAGTCTCCATCGCTCATCCCACCCCGGTTCCGCTCTGCCCTCCCTCCTGTTGTTCGTGCGGAAAGTGTTTGTGTGAAAATTCTTCTTACCTGGCCAGTCGATCTGTTTCCTCAGTAGAACTGGATCAGTGCTCTCGTAACCAGCGCGTGGCCTCTCATAGCAGGACAAGTTCAGAATGTTATCCGGGTTTGATGTGGTCGCACCATGCTCAAAGAATTTGCTGCGAGCTCCTGTGACGTCGTCTGTAGACTTGAAGTCCAACTGAATAACCTCGTTCTCAATGCCAGCAAATATGGTGGGAGAAAATGCGGAGGGAGCTGAGAGCGAGTAAATTGAACCTCTGTAGCGTGGGAGACGAGAATCTACGCGCCTGGGAAGAGGCTGCCATAATCGGCGAACTGGCGGAATATGAAGGGAAAGAAAGATGTTGATCTCTCTCTCGCGTGGGAATGTGGATAAATCGTTCCCTGACGGCCGAGCGTCGCTGTCACGGGGATGGAAAATGTGCTGGGATGTAGATATTTGGCCAGGCGGCGTCGCGGCATCCAAGTAAGAATAGGCTCGGGCACCTGGCATTCTCAAGTCGAAGGTCTTAAGGCATGCATTATGATGGCCACCAGCCAGGAACCTCTCGTGACCAATAGGAAGGAGCGATAAGATTTGTCCATCATCAACCGTATCAACATATTCACCGACAGATGTCAAAGGCGTCCTCAAATCATGCAGTCTGGCTATTCCATCCGACCATCCAGACAGGAAGACTTCTCCGGCACGTCCAGTCAGGCTTGCACTAGCATCAAGAGGTGCAATAGCATTTGCACACTGTCTGCCAGAGCGGTGGTCGTCCGCACCGTGTACTGAATGTACAGCTGTTGACATGTCTTGGACCAGGCCGTGGGGAGTAACGTGGTATACGTCTATTGGGGACTGCATGCGGCCTTCAAAGAATTGCACACTTAGAGCCAGCTTTTCGGTGGACAGGAACTTTGCGCACCTTTTCCGGTGTCTACAATCAAATTTATGTTCCAGCTGATATGTGTCCGAGGGCTGTGTAATCGCCTCGTTTGAGTGGACGGGAAACAGTTGAATGGTCTTGGTATTGCAGACGGCGAGGATTGGTTCGATTGCATTACTGACATCCATGCAATCGACAAAGTCTGGGTTCGTGGAGTATTTGGCTTTTCGCAAAAATTGGTCCGATGGATATCTACTCTCGGGTAAAATATCTCCTCCTTCAATACCGGATTCGACTTTGACGATTTCCTTGGTAGCCCTTCGGATGATCATCTGTTCGTTGGACTCCGTCCGGCGCTGATGTGGCTTCAAGAGACGCATTTCCAGTATATCATTCTGGGGAAGATGGTCATCCGGCATGCGCCACGTGCGCCACGAAGTAGTACCATTCTCCGTGATTCTTAATCTCAGCCTTCCCGCAGCTCCCCAAGCAAGTACCTCACGTCTGGCAGCCCCAGTATCCCAAATCTCATAGGAATCGATGATGGGGACGAAACCGAACCTCTGCCTGGGCTCGAATCTAGTGGGCCAAAATTGATCATCACGCGGCGGTTGACATGCTGAGGCGATAAATGCTTTCCGATCCCATGCTCTTGACCGAGAGGTAAGAATGCGGGCAGCCTCCTTCCACAATGGGGGAGATGAAATAGAAGGGAATCTGTTTTGCACAAACTGTCTGAATATTGCAGAGTCATCTACTGCCAGCCTTTCATGAAGCGTTTTACTGGTCAATGACAAGTTGACAATGGCCGAGGCTGTTGGAAGGTGACCGGTGACCTGCTGTAAGATCTCAATGGGAAGATTTTCCAGCATCTCGATCAGTGAGGATTCAGCACGTGAGGATGTGGTCTCGCACAGAAAATATTGACAAAGTGCCTGCAGCCTCAGGCTCGGACATGACGTACCTCCTAGGTTAGTTCGTGCTAGTTAAACTAGAAGACGCGCTCAAACTTCGCGTACCTTGTAGGGTCTATGTAGGCGACCGTTCCAGCGACAAGAAAGCTACGACATTCACCGCAAATCGATGCAAAATCTCCTCGAACTGTACCTGCCCCAAAACTGAGATATTATCGAGCAGACACTCGATAACCTCTACATCCTAATCTAGGCCGCCATCGCCTTCTCGAAGTCAACATGGGGCTGCAATGGCCACCATCAAGGCCATAGAGGCCCGTTCAGTACATCAGATTCAATCAGGCCAAGTCATTGTCGACTTGTGTTCTGTAATCAAAGAGCTGGTGGAGAACAGTCTAGACGCCGGCGCATCCACGGTCGAAGTACGCCTCAAGAACAACGGTTTGGATTCTATCGAAGTCCAAGACAACGGCAATGGCATATCACCAGCAAATTACGAGAGCGTTGCGCTCAAACACTACACGTCGAAGCTCTCAAGCTATGAAGACCTGTCAACGTTGCGGACGTTCGGATTTCGTGGAGAAGCACTTTCTTCGCTTTGTGCTCTGTCGAACTTCCACCTTGTTACTGCTCAAGCAGACGAAGTGCCGAAAGGAAAGCGATTGGATTTCGAGTCGTCTGGAAAACTGAAGTCTACAACTGTGGTTGCCTCCCAAAAGGGCACGACAGCATCTGTCGAAGGCCTCTTCGAGCAGCTACCTGTTCGACGAAAGGAACTCACAAAGAATATAAAGCGGGAATACGGCAAAGCTGTTGGCTTGCTGCATGCTTATGCTTGCATCAGCACTGGGGTCAAACTCACCGTGAAGAACGCTATGCCCAAGGGCAAAAATGCCACGGTCTTTGCTACGAATGGGAATGCGACCACGAAAGAGAATATTGCCAATGTTTACGGGGCCAAAACACTCTTAGCCTTGGCCCCTCTGGATCTAGATTTCGAATTTCAACCCCCAGGCACGCAGAGAAAGGTTGATGATACGGTGCTCAGCAAGGTCTCCATCCGAGGCCATATATCTCGACCTGTATACGGAGAAGGCAGACAGACCCCGGATCGTCAAATGTTCTTCGTCAATGCCAGGCCATGCGGCCTTCCACAAATCGCCAAAGCCATCAATGAAGTCTACAAGTCTTTCAATGTCTCACAATCTCCGTTTATCTTCGCTGATTTCCGCATGAATACCAATGCCTATGACGTCAATGTCTCTCCAGACAAACGTACTATTCTTTTGCACGATTCAGCGGCCTTGGTAGAGAAACTCAAGACGTGCCTGATCGAGCTCTTCGAGCAGCAGGAACAGACGATGCCGCAGTCACTATTACAAAACTCCAAGCTTCCAGCTTTCAAACAGCTTCCTATACGTCGTGAAAGCCCCCACTCTGATGCATCTGAAGCGAAACCTGGTCGACCTCCGACGCGGAATAGTCATTCAGATGTTGGTCAGGATGAGGTCGAGGACGAATTAGAACCCAGTCGTCTCCTGCACGACTTTTTCCGACACCAGGCCAGCACAAGAGAAGAAACAACGAGCAAGGGCCTAAAGTCAAACGCTGAGAAGACGCGGAGGGCAAAAGAGAAAATGGCCAAAGCCATTGCAGATAAGCTGAAAGCAGCAGAAGGTGTTGACGAGCATGACGGCGATGGCGAGGTTGAGAGCCTGGCTTCCTCAAGCCACGAAGACTTGGAGGAGACCACAGAACCCATTCATGTGCGAGATTTTAACGAGCGTATGGCAGAGCAACAGCGGAAGCCGGAACAGGTGAAGCCATCTCCGGAGACGTCGGAAGAAGCGGCAATCCCTAGCATTTCACCCGGCAAACAATCGGATCAATGGAACTTGGTCCGAAATGCATTTGACAGGATGCGGCCTAAGCGCCCTGCAGCCGAGACAGCCACGATTACCGTCGGCGACAAGACCGTGACGACCGTTGTAGGTAGTCAAAGACCGAACAAGATCCAGATCCAGGAAAGTGACTCTGTATCCAAGAGGACCAAAAGACTCAAGACCACTCCCAAGGTGTTGCCTCTAGCGCAGCAGTTCTCACAGAGTCTGCGTCACTTTGCAGCTCCCGGTACTCAGGGGGACAATGGCAATCTTCCTCGAGAGCAAAGTATGAGTGAGTCCGAGAATGAAGAAGTCGGAATAAAGTTGCGTCGCAACAGCGATGACTCCGAGTCAGAGACGGAAGGCGACGCTCGGCCAAACGAGCACAAACTCAACTTGGCTGGCAAGATCGTGCAGCGAAACACTAGCCGTGAGGTAACTAACAGTGACGGCTCTGACGGAGACTATATTGATGAGGCGGAGAAAAAGGCAGAAGAAGAAGCCAGAGTTGCGGATCTGATCCGCGCTGCAGAAGAGAGTTCTGCGCATCCTAGCAAAGACAATATCAAAAGGGCAAACAGAGTTCTGAAAAGTGGCTTGTCCAAAGACGCTACCACGACTCTGCTCACAAGACTGGACGTCTCGATCACCAAAGTCGAAGGCCACATAAAGTGGATGCAACGAATATTTCGAGCCATGCAATCTAGTGCTAAAGCATTAGAGGACGAGAGCATTCCCGCCGAGTCGGAAGAAGAGCGTCTTGCACTCACAGTCTCGAAGCACGACTTCGCAACCATGCACATTGTAGGTCAATTCAATCTCGGATTCATACTCGCCGTTAGACCACCAGCATCGAGCCAAAGTGGTGACGCAAATGCCACTAAGTCCGACGAGCTTTTCATTATTGATCAGCACGCTTCGGATGAGAAATTCAACTTCGAACGGCTACAGGCTGATACGGTCGTCAACAACCAGCGTCTTGTACGTCCGCTAGTGCTAGACTTGACTGCCGTGGAAGAAGAGATTGTGATTGAAAATGTTCTTGCATTGGAGAAGAACGGCTTCATCGTCGAGGTTGATACTAGTGGTGACCAGCCTATCGGTCAGCGGTGTAAACTGCTGAGCTTACCGTTGAGCAAAGAGGTCGTTTTTAACACTCGAGATCTTGAGGAGCTGATTCATCTACTGGCAGAGTCCCCGACTGTTGGGCCAGACTCAATGGTACCTAGGCCAAGCAAAGTCCGGAAAATGTTTGCCATGCGTGCCTGTCGCTCGTCTATCATGATTGGCAAAACTCTTACCGGGAAGCAAATGTCCACAGTCATAAGGAATATGGGAATGATCGACAAGCCATGGAATTGTCCCCATGGAAGGCCTACGATGAGGCACCTCATGAGCTTGAACGCCTTCGATGTCTGGGACGAAGAGGAAAAGAGTGGAGTTCTCGATTCGCGCGATAGAACGGAGGTAGAGGTATGGAGACAATATGGACAATAGCAACCTGTGTATCTTCAGTAGAGGAATTTGACGACGTGTAGCTAAAACTGAGTATCTCCTTGAGAAATGATATTACCGTTAAGTCTTTTATTGTCTGTTCTCGGCGGTTGATTGCAGGGGGGGGGGAAGTTTCGCCAATCTTTTGGGCCTCGGCTTATTTAAACTTTACGGGTCGGGCGAGCGCTAGAAAATGGGTGATCCCGCTTTGCTCTCCGAACGTCACAACATCAGACTGCGAGCCCAGCCAGTTCGACTTTGCCCCTCCCTACGCATTTCTTCCGATAAGGGTCCCGTTACAAGCCGAAGTGCGGGCCGAGGAGCTGTTTCTACTCGACTCTTAAGCGATTGGGGGCTATCATTTACTAGCCCTACGATATTCTCTCGTCTTTTTCTTTCTCCTAAACCTGCGTCGGGTATGTTCGCTACAATTGGCAGGACGAGCCAAACAGCTATCTCCAGACTCGCTCGCATGCCCAGGTTGACGCAAAAGCCAAAAATCGTCGTCATGGCTCCCACAACGAAGAGAAATGCTTCCTCAAAACAGCAATATTGGGTGCCGGAGGGCTACCGAGAAGACATATCAAAAGGTGCCATGTTGCGATTCGAAGACTCATTGCCGCGCCTACCCGTCCCTACGCTCGAGGAGACCTCGGCCCGCTACCTCAAATCTATACATCCCCTCCTCAACAAAGACGAATATGCTGCGTCAGAAAAAGCCGTTGCGGCATTCCAGAAAGAAGGCAGCCTGGGCCAGACTTTGCAAAAGCGATTGCTAGCACGCCGAGATGACCCAACGCATAAGAATTGGATATACGAGTGGTGGAACGAGGCCGCATACCTCAGCTGCCGCGACCCGGTAGTCCCCTACGTTTCCTATTTCTACTCCTTCCGCGATGACAGACGGCGGCGCAATCCAGCAAAGCGCGCTGCCGCCGTTACAACGGCCGCCCTCGAGTTCAAGCGCCAGGTGGACGATGCTTCACTCGAGCCGGAGTACATGCGCAAACTGCCAATCTCCATGAGCAGCTACCAGTTCATGTTCAACACCTCGAGAGTTGCCGCAGAGCCAGTGGACTACCCAATCCAATACGGCCACAAGGGAAATCAGCACATCGTAGTGATAAGGAAGAACCAATTCTTCAAAGTGGATACGCACGTCGACGGCAAGCAATTGACCACCGCCGAATTGGAGCTCCAATTCAGCAAGGTCTACAAGAACGCCCAACAGGCGGCGCCGATCGGCTCCATCACCTCCCTACCTCGCGACCAAGGCGCCACTGCTCGCGCCAATCTACTTGCTGCCTCGCCTAGCAACGCCAAGACGCTGGAAGCAATCGAGTCGTCGAGCTTTGTCGTGTGCCTTGACAATGCCACTCCAGTGACGCTTGAAGAAAGAGCACGTCAATACTGGCACGGGGACGGATGCAATCGGTGGTACGACAAGCCTTGTCAGTTCATTATCAACGACAATGGCACCGCGGGCTTCATGGGCGAGCACTCCATGATGGACGGCACGCCCACCCACCGCCTCTGCGACACCGTCAACGCACTCATCGTGAACAACCGCCTTGACTTCGACAACCCGTCCGTCCGCTCCAGCCTCCCCGAGCCAACAGTCCTCCGCTTTGAAACCAACCCTAAGGTCCTGGAAGACCTCGCATCTGCGCAACGGCAGTTCGCTACGACCATCGCAGCGCATGAACTCCGCGTTCAGGCCTACCAAGGCTACGGCAAAGGCCTCATCAAGAAGTTTAAATGCAGCCCCGATGCATATGTGCAGATGACCATCCAACTCGCGTACCACAAGATGTATGGCAAGAACAGGCCAACCTATGAATCAGCCGCGACGCGCAAGTACCAACAAGGCCGCACAGAAACGACACGGTCCGTCTCCGACGAGTCAGTCGCATTCTGTGAGGCCATGGCGAACCCGGAGATCGGGCGGGCAGAATGCGAGAAGCTGTTCCGCACTGCGGTACAGGCTCACGTCCAGTACACCCTCGATGCGAGTGACGGCTTCGGTGTCGATCGACATCTGTTTGGTTTAAAGAAGCTAGTTCGAAAGGGCGAAGAGATGCCGGAGCTCTTCAAAGATCCAGCCTATTCGTACAGCAGTACATGGTACATTACCAGCAGCCAGTTGAGCAGCGAGTATTTCAACGGGTATGGGTGGAGCCAGGTGGTTGATCAAGGCTGGGGCATTGCCTACATGATTAACGAGAATACGTGAGTATCCCCACCACCAAAAACCGGGCAAAAGTGAGGCGAGTTCGGTTTCCTTTTTTTACTGACAATTCTTTGTTTGAAGCATCCAATTCAACATCGTGTCCAAGCATCTCGGCGCGGAGAGAATGAGCTTCTACCTCAACGAAGCAGCGGGCGATATAAGGGACATACTGATGCCCAGTCTCGAGCCGCCAAAGGCCAAGCTGTAAAGCGAGAAAGTCTTTGGCTTAGACACACTAGTGATGGACATAATGCGAGGGATCTGATGCGAAACCTGCTGGCTTGCCTCGTCTATGGCTATTTGAGTGCGAGCGAGCGCAATAATCTTTCTGCAAAAGGGAACCAATTTTTCCGAGTCCGTTTGCGTGGTGTGTACAGTTTTTGCAGTTTCGATTGGGGTGCTCATCGTTAGAAAGTTTTCTTGAGCACATCTTGTATTCATAGGCATCGAGAAACGCTTCAACACGTTCTGCCATTGGGAGGAATTGAGTACGAAATTCCATTGATAAAGGGGTCTTCTGGAAGGGGCAACTGCTACACATAGCTAACGAGTGAGCGAAAATGCTGAAGGAAGAGTGTTTTTTTTTTGGATTTTGACAAAGACTGAGACCAACTTCCCTCGTCTGCTCAGCAATACACTGTGAACTACTCTATCAATGCTGACGAAAAGGTAGAAACCCGAAAAGGTGCATAGTACATCCAGGTCGTCTGATGCCTATGCCTAGTCCTGAAACCCCAAGCAGAGTCTGAGCCTGAAACCTTGAATCATAACCCCCAGCGTTACTGACATTCCTTATCAGTGGCTTTCCGTTCCAACGCCTATGTTGATATCTGGAAATGCCGCTACCCATGATCGCGAACTTCAATCTTTGTCCGTTTCTCCACGTGCTAATGGCCGTGACGCAAGACTCGTGCTCTCCGTTGTTGCTAGACTCGTGGCTAGATTACTCGGCACTGGAGGCGTGCTTGCTTGATTGTTTGGATTCATTTCACCTAGCTGTCTTTCCAATTCTCTTATCCTTTGCCTCAACATCTGGTTCTCCCTCGTCAGATTGGCGGTCTCGGCTTGGTAGAAAGCGCTCTCGTCTCGGGTGCTGTTGCGTCGTGCAATATCTATGGGCGATGGTGGACCAAAGTCGGCGCTAGAGCTATGGCCTAATTCGCGGCCCGGAAGTGGGAGAGGACGAAGGGCTGGAGAGGCACCTGCGCTGGGTGGGCCACGAGAGGGGCGACGTAATGGCCGAGGCTGGGGAGGTAGAGGCGGGAAAGCTGTTGTGGCCTGGAAGGAGAAGGAGCGTTCAGATGTTGGTGTCGAGTCGTCGATCACGGCTGTGCTGCTGCTGCTGGTGGCGGCTGCCGTAGCTGAATTTGGCTGTGACGGAAGCCGGGAGTTGTGTTCCTGTTGGTATCGTTGCATTTGTTCTAGCTGAAGCTGCTGCGTGCGGATCATCTGGAGAAGACGGTTGACTTGTGCTTCTTGTTCTTGCTCCAGCTCTTGATGTATTTCACCCAAACTAGGGTTTCGCGAGTGGTGGTGTGGATCCCCGGTCGCTATTGAGGTGTGACCTCCGATGACTGAAGGGCTTACCGCCGCGAAGTGGCCAAGGCTAGATCTGTGATCACTGCTGGAGAGCTCACCAGGACTTGGGAGACTTGGGTCGTTGAGATTGAGGTTCATTGCAACTGTAGAGGTTCGGCGCGAGCTTGCCCTGCCAAGACGAGGAGAACCACGGCTGTTGCCAGCGGCAGAATTGCGGCGGTTGATGTCGGCAGCATTCATCGTTGCGGCAGCTGCAAGGGAGACGGAAGACGAACGAGGTGAGGGCGTCTCGCGACGGTTGAGATACGGCTCTGTAGGTGGTGCTGTCGAGTGGACGGTTCGACCTTGAAGAGCAGAGGTTGATGTCGAGCGAGAAGGTGGGAGAGAATTGAGGTCAGGAGCCATCGTTGAAGAGAATGGAGACTTGTGGCAGACAAAGGTGTAGACTATGAGGGAGTAAACGTTTGGTAAGGTCGCATGTCGATAGTAGTAATCAGTGTGTGGAGGCGAGTAGGGCTCTGTTGAAGGCACATGTGAAGTCGAATAGTCAGCTCTTGTGGTGGCAGCCTGATCTAAGATCGGCTAAAGGCTTTGGAGAAGTTCGGAAGGGGGCCATTCACTACACTAAAGGCAGTCTGGCTGAGTGACGTATTTATTGACGCAGCGTTAGCAGTTCTGATTGTTTGCTGGCCGAGCAGGAAACTGTTGTTTCTGTAGAATTACACCGAACATTTCAAAGCCCGCGTCACAGGGTCCACTGCAGGGGTCGGCTTCCTAGGCTGGAGGCTAAAGAGGCTGAAAGCCCCGGGCGGTCTCTTTGGCGTTGGAATGGATGAGAAGCGCTGGACTTTCGCGTGTAAAATCGTTGCCAGTGCGCTGCCGCTTCCGGTTCAGCCCGCCTAATCGGGCATCGTGCCTCTCTCGCCGCTTTGCGACTATACTGTCCCCCCTCCCCCTTCGCCCACGACCCTCACTGCATTCTGTCCTCTACTTTACCTCGTCACCTCTCTCTGCCCTCCCCCCTAACCAGCCGGGTCGCCCAACTTCCTGAATTCGGCCCGCGTGACGTCGTCGGTCTCACATGGTCCCCGCTCTTATTCCCACCTCCCCAGCAGGCTCGCTGCTCTGATTCGTCCCTTCCTCGAGCTGAATTTCCCTCAATCTACGTATACGATCTGACCCTAGAGTCTAATTGATGTCTACTGTCCATTCAACCCCAAGCCAGCCCCGGGCCATGTTGGAGATACCATCACCGCACAGCTTGTGCTCGTCTCGCCAAGACCCGAGCACGTACCGGGGAGATAGATATTCCCAGAAGCTGTTTCAGCGTTCCTGAGAAACGTCTTTACGCATGATTCGCAGGCTTATCGCACGTGTGCAGCTAGGTCGCCTACTACCGGCCTCCTTAGGTCAGTAGCCTTTGACATCAACCAATCATTCCATCATGGCCGCCGCCAAAGGCATACCGGTTCCCTGCTATTGGGATGGTTGCCAGCAACAGTTTGAGTTGTTCAAGCTGGCTTCGCACCTTAAGCATCCATGGTGTGACGGGATTTGGCTGCCTCTACTGCGACTTCACTGGTAGCGAGCACGACGTTGCCCTCTCCCATAGCCTGACCCACGGAAAGCGAGCAAGTCCACCTACCGCCGCCTCCATCTTGGCTCGAAGCTACCGTAAGCGATACCAAGAGACTGAACCCTCCGCCCGCGATATCCCACTTAGCGCGTTCTGGCAGCGTGGGGGAAAAAACAAAATTTCCGAGGGCCACTGCTTGCTGTGCGAGGTCGACATCGCACCTTACACCAAGGATAACCTTATACAGCACCTGTGTCAGAACCATCCACCAATTATCGTCGACGCGGACTCTGCAGCACTAAGTGATCGTCACGCCAGACCTCCGTTGAGTAAGCTTCCGATAGACATCTCTCAGCCTCCGGAAGATACAGAAGAGCCTCAGCCACTGGACATCGACAGACAAGAAGGGTCTAGCTGCAAGGATGACGACGAGGATGACGACGAAGACGTTGACAGGGATGAAAAGGAGGAGGAGGGAGACGATATCGCAGGAGCCAGTAGCAATGAGCAGAAAACTGCGTTGGCTCCAGACACGGCTATGGAAGAGATGGGCGAATCCGGATCACCTCCCATGCTTGCATGTGAACACGATTCAGCCTTGCTTCACAAATTCATGAGTTGCGTCAAGAAAACGTCAATACGGAATGTTGAGAACGCTTTTCAAATGCACGAAGAGAGGGTTTCCTCAGGAAAAACATACCGCGTTAACAGAAATCTACCACTTGACGCAAAGCTGGATTCCAAGGAGGTTGTTTGCGCCGTACTCACCGACCGTGGCTGGCAGTGTGAGGTTCCCCAATGTGGAGCAATCCTGAATACAACCTTTATTACGGATTTGCATCTTGAGGCGCATGGCGCAACAACCTTGACGAACTGGTATTGCGGCGAACCTACTTGCTATACCGGGTCCGAGAAAGTCTTCAACGACAAGGACTTCGAAGACCACCTTACCACTGAGCATATGGGGTCTAGCTACAGCCGCGCAGCTGCGCGGCGTGTACCTAGGCTGGAAGTCTTGGTGAATAGCCTTCAGAAGCGGTTGGGCTTCATACGCATACCCGTTAAACCACAGCCATTACCTGATATTAGAGATGAGCGCATTGAAGCACCTACGACTTCTGCCAACAAGAGGAGACAGGAACAAGCTCACTCGGACTGGATGGTGACTCTCCCCGATGAGGAGATGTGGAGCAAAGCCGAAACTGGGTCAACTGAGTCAACGCAGAATGACCTAATAGAACGAGAGGAACATGCATGGGCTAGAGTCGCGCGCGATCTTCTCGAAGTTGAGGAAGAGTCTGCAACAGATCGAGGTTGTGATTCAAGAATGAGATCTGAAGACAAGCGACAAGATGCTGAATTTCGTGAGCACTGCTTCGGACGATATATGTTCCTTTCAAGCCCAAAAGGAATGCCTCCATCCGTTACTGCACCGAACTACCTAGTTGAGTTGCTCACAGGCCTCATACACATGCATGAGGATGATGCCAAGAGATATATCAAGACTTACCTCCCGGAACTAAGTGCCTCGCAAAGCTGCACAGTTTTCAGATTGCAACGACTGTCGCAACTACTGCAGCTTGTAGCCGAATTGCTGTTGTCTTCTTACTGTCGTAGACACGAAACCTTCGTCGCTGGTCTATAAGTCTAACCCCAATCGTATGTGTTTCAGCAGAGTGCTAAGGCGTCTGTATCGATCGTGGAGAAGCGAGTAAGCTACTAGGACACGCCTGTCACCTAGGTGTCCGCCTCCCACCTAGGTATACGCCTGGCATCCAGTGTACCTCTAGGTGTCCGCCTCCCACCGAGGTATACGCCTGCCACGCCTATCAAGTCAGGCAGAAGCAACTCCCTGGACCCCAACCCTACTCGGCAACAACTCGGGCGCATTTTTGCTAGCCTCAGCGGCGGCGCCGAGCCTTGGACAGACCGAGGGACGCCAGTAGGGGAAGCGCGAGAACACGGTTACGTAGACAAGGTCGAGAGGATGGGTACACCACTTCTATAGGCATTAGCCAGCCCCGGGAATAGCTATACCTAAGAAACCTTTGGACATGCTATCACAGATTCTACTAAATGTATACGTTCAGTAGCCAGAACCAACCAACCACCTCAAGCATGGCAGCCTTCAAAATGCCATGGTAACTAAGCACAACAGTCTGCGACTAAGAATCCAGTCGCAGGCGGGACTCCTATTGAAGATCCCGGGGGGATGGGTCGTAGAGGCAACGGAGACACCTGCTCCCTGCTCAATTCTTATGGTAGAGAATTGTATCCCACGGGATAGAATTGCTCGTTGGGCACCTCCTAGGACCTGAATTGGGCACCCTCTAGGACCTGAATCGGGCACCCCCTAGGACCTGATTTGGGCACCCCCCTAGGGACCTGAATTGGGCACCCCCCCTAGGGACTTGAATTGGGCACCCTCCTAGGGACCTGAATTGGGCACCCCCCTAGAGACTTGAATTGGGCACCCCCCTAGGGACCTGAATGGGCACCCCCTAGGAGACTCTTCCGAGAAGCGTGCCCGCGTCCTCTAGTCGGGGTGAGACAACAGATACACCTGCTCTCTGCTCAATTCTTGAGTCCAACGGCTTTTTCGTTTCCGGCCAGATTTCTCGCAGGTCGTGATTGTACGAGGCGCCGTCAAACATGAACGAGGGAGAATCACAAGAGAAGCGCTCGCAAACTGTTCCTCAGATACCAACTAAACGCAGGTTAGGGATGCGTTTCCAGAATTCATCGCAATCGGAAGGTTTCATATCCGTTTCGTTCTTCCCTGTCCCTTATGGCTTCCCCGTCCATTATACCCCACACGAAACACTCTCCAATGAAAAGCTGATAGTCATGGTGCTTCCGAATAAGGACTGGTACTTGACATCCTAGCAATACACATATCATATCACCATTATCGGCCGATTCGGGACCAATACCCATGTACCCCTTTTCAGAGACAAAGAATCTCCTTGATGCACACGCTATTGACATCGTTTCGATGTATTCTATAAAAGTCTCTCTTAGACACCGTACCCAGTCACCTGTACCAGAGTTTTCCTCGGTGAAGACCTGCTCAATCTCACTAATATAACTTGACTCAGTCATTCGCTCCCTCGCCTCAAATTTGCGGAAGAGAGATTGTGTGAGGCGGCGTTTCTTGTTATCGACATCAGCAGTAGCCGTTCTTATCCAAGCATGTACTGGATCGCATCCAGTTGGATACTCTTTGAAGTGCTTTCTCCAAAGTAAAAGCGGATCACCAGAGTACATCCAAATGTACGACGTCTCGGGATTGGTGGGAGGCAGCATTTCTAAGACAATATCTATCTGGAACCCCAGCACTTCCATCGTTGACGAAATGGTACAGAAGTTCACCAACGGCTTTGAATTAAGTGCTGCATGGTATGCTTCATATGCCAGCCTGTGCTGCTCATGAATACTTCGCCAGTCGACAACCCAGGATGGTAACGGAGGACCTGTTTTTGCGGTGAAGTTGTTGAATTCTGCAAGTGCCAACACTTGAAGATCTTGATACTCCTGGATTGCCCACCATGCTAATTCCGTGTACACCTCGGATAGCGTTTTAGAGTAGTCTGGCAATATGCTTTGATGTCTCCCTTCCTCCAAGAGGCACACTGCTGAGAAGACGTAGTCACGGGGATCGGAGCAATCGTAAGCCGAGACATTGTATAACAGTTGTAAAAGATTTATGCCTTTCAACACTCCTCTTTCCTCATCAAAGTTGGCTTTGATAATAAATCGACCACATACTCGTCCATATCCACAGCAAGTTATCAAAGGACCGAGGGAGGGGTCCAAGCCCCAATCCAAATATCGAGTTCGCCACGTGTCGCAGCGTCGAGAATGTACCTCGATTGTAGCTGCAGCTATGCCTAGGTCCAACCATGGAATAGAAAGATACTGACCGAGGGCAATAGCTTCTGATGAAACCACAATTTCTTGATGTACCCAAAGCCGGTCAAACCACGGGTGGCTGAATATCTTAGCTAATGCTTCCCATCGTGACTTAGCATTGTCTCCTGACTGCGCTACTTCGAGGAAGGTTTCAAATTTTTCAAACACACCCGGATCTGTTAAATCTCTGATCAGACCAAACGCGAGTTCCTCTTCATCCTCATCGCTTGGTTTCCGGTCCGTCACGGAGCGGCCAAGCCAGGTGATAACCTCCTCTGCAAGGCGGTAAATTTGGCACATTAGTCTCACTTGTGCCGATTTTTCATCGTCATCTTGTTGGTTAATACAAATAGCATCAATCCAAAAGTATGTTGGCTCCCGAACGATGAGCTGCTTTCCGCCATAATTTATCTCCTCATCCATATCGTCGCTGCCTTTCTCGTTACTATGGCCTTTCTCGTCACTGTCCTCCTCATCGTCATCGTCACTCTGCTCCAAGTGTCTGTCTTTAGCTATTTCTCGCAGCCGTACAAGAGCAGCGTGACAATTTGCTGTAACATGGTACTGCTTTTCGTCGATAAATATCGGAAATGTAACATTAGGATCTCCCCAGACATAGGAAAGGGCTTTATAGGTTGGCTTGTCATCGAGATCAACATGGCGAAGTGTACAGCGAATGTCTGAACTGGAATCAGAAATCGGGGAAATTGGCTCGAGAACGAGGAGTCTAATCGGACGACCGTCTTTAGCCAGTGGTGAGTGCACAAACTCCATCGCTCATTGTGTGGGGTAGAAGTTGCGCAGCCGGAGATTGCAGTTTTGCGTTTGTGTGGGAAAAGGCGTGCATCAATTTGATTAAATCCCGTTTTCACAGGATTTCGCGGTCTGCCAGTTGTCAGATTGATCAGGTCAGAGTGATAATATGCTACATTAAGAGCTCTCTATCTCGAGGGATGATGATGCTTCTAATATAGACAGCAGGCCTCAGAGATAAGCAGTCTTCCCAGCCTCGCCAAGGCCGCCAGCATTACGTAATGATTCTGACACCAGTCACCACATAAGAAGATTCGAGATGCCAAGAGGCGTTGACACCTCTACTCAAATCAAAGTCGCGCTCGGCAGCGGATACGAACTGATTCGCGTTCCAGGGTGGAAAACAGCCTTGGCTGGTCTGCGAAGAAGGCAGTGCACATATACATTGCAGTTGTTGATTGGGGGATTACAGTACACCATGGCTCGACCATGAGGTGGTACAATACATTGTACGCTGCAGCCAAAGTGCTGTGCATGAGCATGGGTTCAGACATCTCACTGAAGTTAGTTCGCTCCACAGCAGTCTACTACATATGCTGGCCTGCGGGAACCGCGCCACAACACTGCGGGCGCTTTATCTATTTCTACAGGCTTGGCACTCGGTCAGCCTAGTGCCACGATGCTAATGGATAACACATAATTCAGAGAACTTAGTGCGGCTACCCTCAGAGTATCGGCCGTCATGTTCGGCCGTGTCGGGAAAGACGATCGGCGTCGGCGTTGGATCTGGAAAGGTATGGATATGCAACTTCAAGGTCGACAACGCTTAGGATTCTTAGGAGCGTTTATGTGGAGGTAACTAACTAATTATATCTCTACGAGGAGCAAGACCATTTGGCGAAGCCAAATGGCCTTGGCTCCTCGATCTAATTGCTAGACAGGGACAGTTTCAGCCTTTCAATAGTACTTTTATGTCGTATCAGGTCATGAATTGCTAAATGCCCGCCACCTCTAGTTAATCGCAGGCCGGGCGTGCGATTGCTACATAAGGACAGCTTCACCCTTTTAACCATTCGCGGGGGACACCCCGCGGACCCCCATCTCGCTGCCGCGGGCCATAAGACCTGCGGTCAGCCTGCTATCCCCTGTGTCACTGAACATCCTAGTAGTTTAGTATCCTTCCTATTTCGGACACCTCATAGGGGGCCATCTCGTAGGCGTCTCTCTCATAGGCGTGTCTCTTATAGGTCATCTCATAGACGTGTCTCTCGTAGACATGCATCTCCCATAGGCCAGACGGGCATCCCATAGGTGTGCATCTCCCATAGGCCATCTCATAGGCGTGCATCTCCCATAGGCGGGCACCTCATAGGCGTGCATCCCCATAGACGTGCCTCTCACAGGGTATGCATCCCATAGACGGGCATCCCCCATAGGCCATCTCATAGGCGTGCCTCTCATAGGCGTGCATCTCACAGGGCATGCATCCCATAGACGGGCATCCCCCATAGGCCATCTCAGGCGTGTCTCTCATCAAGGAATGACGGGACATTGCGTGACGGCCTCGGGCGCTTCAGTGGGGGCGCTAGGTCTGACCCCTGCCGGGTGTGCCGCGTCGGCAAGCGCGTCGGCAGCGCAGGCGAGGGCTCCGCGGTTTGACGGTGGTCGGCGTTAGGTCTCTGCTTCAGAGGGCGTCCCCGGGGTCGTGGAGCGGGCGGTGGCGCTGGTGGTGGTGGTGCTGCCGGCTCATTGCCGTCGCCATCCTTATCTCGTACGTTGCTCTTTCGTGGCCGACCTCGATTCGACTTCTTCTGAGCCTGCTTCGGCGGCCTACCCCTTGGTTTAGGGTGTTGAGCGCGTCGCTCGGCGCGTTGTGTGTCCTCTTCTGCTACAGGCTTCGCATACTCTATGTGACGCGCTAAGAAGGTCTTCCTGAGAGTTGACGATGACCCAGCCCGTCGCACAATCACGACATCTTATCTGCGTACCGTGTTCCATGATTCTGTGTATGTGGTTAGTTATTGTTATTTATGCAGCTATTAGAATTTTTGGGGCATACAGGGATCACGTGACCCAATCCGAATTAATTTTGAGGTTTCGACGACGAACGACCTCTACTATTCAGGTTTTGACGCCGATTACAGGGCCGTGGTCAGGGAATTTTTTAGGAAATTTTGATGGTAAAAGGAAGAAATTCGGTGTGATGGATGCAAAGTTGATCATATTGTAACATCTTATCTAAATTTTCAGAACCTAAAAAACAAACTCAGCTGGTTGATCGGTATCCCATAGCGTTTCACTACGCCGATTAGATGACCGGAGAGCTGCCTCGAAGGGCGAGAAAGGGAGGTTTTCATTCGTTTGCTCTTGTAACATGAGGAACAGGTCCAACTGCGGACCGGGGTATTCTTGGCAACAAGAGTGACGTGAGATTCATAGGGGGGCAAAAATAACCCGCCAGGCAGCAGCGTTGCGTCTGCGCTCTTAAACGAAGCGGGGGGTGTCTCAGGCGAGGGATCACCCCGGTCGGGAATCGGCAGCTCACCCCTGACTCACCCCGGCTCACCTTGGTCACCCAGGCGCTCACCCGGCTCGCGCGAGCTCAGGGCGGCGAGGCTCACCCGCCAGAACAGGACAGGCAATGAGGCCCAAGTTTCCCTATCCCCCACCGTAGGCGGGGCTGGGCCTAGAACTCGCCAAACTCAAAAGTTATCGGCATAGGCCCAACTACACGTCAACAATCGTAGCTCGGTTCGTGAGCCTCACTCGAAGGGCCACCCCGAGGAACTATTCCGTGAACGCATCTTCTGCACCATGATTTGACCTAGGACATCATTTGTCCTAGTGACGCTGCTAGCATGACTTCCCTCACCAGCCACGGACCTGTCGCAATCCAAGCGGGGGGTGCAGACCATGGCAACGTCAACTACGAGTGTCGAGTGAGTAATCTACCGCTGTGTCATGTCGATCTTCCTGTCCTGACCGACGACGATACAGTTCCGAGCTCATCACCACACGAGCAGATTTTAGAGGTCACTTCTCGAGCTCGTCGCTCCGACCCGTTGCCAACTATGTGACTTGGCTGAGATTGTTAGGAGGCCAGTCTAGAGCGAGTCAATGGAAGCGTCATTAAACTAGGACAACCAATCTAAAGAAGAGAGGAAGAGGAAGAGGGAAGCCATATGCCAAGACATGCGTCAAGCCCAAGATGCTGGCAAACTCTGGCCGGGTTTGCGGACTCGCCCATTGGCCTCGCGACCTTCCTGCTCGATCACGACGCGCGCAGTCTGGAACTCATCGCGCGTTCGACGGGCAGGCCGAAGGCCTCACGCCGGACGAAGTCCTTGACAATGTCACGCTGTTCTGGCTGACAAACACAGCAGTTTCGGCGGCACGCCTCTATTGGGAGAACAAGCTCGCCTTTTTCAGTCCCAAGGGCGTCACCGTCCCAGTTACCGTGAGCGTGTTCCCTGACGAACTCTACCAGACCCCCCGAAGTTGGGCGGAGCGTGCCTATCCCAACCTCGTCCACTACAACAAGGCTGAGAAGGGCGGCCACTTCGCCGCGTGGGAACAGCCGGAGCTCTTTACCAAAGAGCTTCGCGCCAGCTTCAGGTCCCTCCGCAAGTAGTCAGCCCAAGAAATGTCGGGGCGCCCTCAAGGTTTACTTCACAGTGGTCCCCACACTATACCGATTCAAATGTTGGAAGATACAACTCAGTAGAGTCAGGTATGGCGGCATGTCAGTTAGTTAGTCGTTACCGCTGCGCTGCCTCTTCCAGTTTAGCCGGCCCGATCGGGTATTCAAAGCCCCCTCCGGTGCTTTGCGCGACTACAAAGATACCGTTTCCCTCTCGCCCTCATCCTCACTGCATTCTACCCTCTTATTTATTCTGCCCGCCGCTCTCTACCCTTCCCGCTTTTCTCATTCCCCCAGGACCTGCTGGGCCGCCGAGGCCTTGATTTAACCCCTCCCCCCCCCCGCGGTGGCGTCGCCTGTCTCATCTTATCCCTCGCTCATGATCCTACTTCCTAGCATGCTCCCTGCTCTGATTCTTCGCTTCCTCGAGCCGAATTTCCCGTCGATGGCTGGCCTCTGGCTGGAGCCCCCTGCACACCGTTCCTAAGGTCGGATAGTTCCTAGGAGCCCTTTCCCGCAAACTATTCATAAGGCGGACGGTTCCTAGAAGGCTATGTTCAGGGCCAAGTAAAATTATTGTAGCTGCCGATACAAGCAATAACTTTCCAGTGGATAAGTCAGGGCCCCTCAAAGAAGTTGTATCTGGGGCTAGTAGTTCGAGGGAAATATTTCCACACAAAAGTAGGAGTAACTGGCCTCTCTCGGGTTCCTCTACAAAAGTGCGCAGAAAGAGGGTTCATGAACAAAAAGGAAATGCTGTTTGACTCTGAAAGAACCACAACGATATGAAACCCCTCATAGAACATGGCCTTGTCAGCCACAGCTTATAAAGCATCAATTAATGTGGCTTGAGGTCTTCACATCATGTACCGCTATTGCGCACCATCCAAGTCTTGTTCATAAGTAGCCACTGGACAGCCGCTGAGTGGCCATTGGATAATTAGGGAACCGCTTAGCAACCAGCTAAAACCCCCTTCCGCCATAGCCTGCAGTGGCTCATCGACTATATGCTGCAGGACTCTGGAGGCTTGGAAAGAGGCAGTGCAGGCCTATACACAAACTTGCTCCTAGTATAAATGCATGATTCATCTCCCTCTCTTTACATTGTCACCCAACTTCACCGGTTGCTAATTAGCCGACGCCGCCGGTCGCTGCCTCGTTCATTGTCCACAACCCTTTTGCAACCCTAGTGCAATGCCGCCTCGTGAAGGTGAGGTCACAGTCGGCTGGTTTTAACAATTGTTCACCGTGGTTATTGGACTCTCCTCTGTCGGTGCGGGCTTCACATTCAGCGTTATTTTCGGGGATCTCGAGCCAAAGCACCCGCCACCTAATTTCGATGAAGACGAAGTTCACCAACGCCTCTCCGTATGTCAGCTCCTCTTTGTGCTTGCGCTAGCAGTTGCCAGTTTCGCAGAGACCTTTTCGGCCCTAGATACAAGATGGATCTGTAGATTCCCGTGAGTCCCTGCGATACGTCGTGAATGTGCTCTCCTGACTAAGATTTTTGTTCTTTCAGGAACTAATACGTCGGTCCATTCCTGATTCTTACACGCAGCAAGAGAGACCCCACAAACCCCACGAGCGGCCAACCTTTTGAAGCTGAACGCATCGGTACTATTTGGAGACGGGAGTGCTAGATGCGTCGCCTCTGATGCTCCTCACGGCGTTGAGTGTGATAGGAGTGCGTACAATGTGCTACGTGGAAATGGCCGGGATACCTTGGGGCAATCAACCTTCCACGATCAAAATGCAATGACAATCAACTTCGGCCGCGGCAGCCAGGCGCGGTCTGACACTGATAACGACCGCTCCGCTTTTTGTCAGTGCTTCTAGCCGCTGTTCCGCGTTAGCGCTGCGGGTCTCTCTCCGCCATCTCCTGCAGCGTATTGCTTCTGCCCAGCCATAGTTTGGGAAAAATAAATCCGTATGAACAGCAAGGGGCGTTAATTGTTGAATACGCCAAGCCTTGTCACGTGACCGCGCACTTTGTGCCCTAATGATTCACCACGTTATGAGTCCTCACATGCTTTACCTGTTGCTACGTACGCCATGCGTACCCGTCTAAGCTATTAGCTTCCTCCACAGGTTTCCGGTGCGCACGAAGGCCCACCTAAAATCTCACCTTTTTTAACCCACTACGCAGTTGGCAAACCCCGCACCCACAACGTGCTTCAGCTGTTGCTACACACTATTCGCATCTCCCAAGTAGGATCAGTGCGTGAGGGCACTACCTAAATCTTGCCAGCTGCGATCAGCGTACGAGGGCACTACCTACATGCTAGCTATTTCAAAGAGGTTTTCGGATGCGTACGAAGGACTCGCCCAACACAAAACTTTTCCGCCGGTTTCAGGTGACGCACGAGGGCTCACCTACCATAAATCTTGCAACCGATTCGCTCGGCTAACCCTGCGTACCAGGATCCCCACATACCTCCAAGCCCACCTATCACACCATACACACCCGGCTAAGCTCGACACTAGAAGCTGGTAAAGGAATGAGTCAACATGACTCAGGGAAGAATGGGGGAGGATTTCAAGACTAGAAATGCCGAACCCACAGTACCAACAACCATACATGGAAAGAATGCCCAGAGAACCCGCATAACAAGAGCTATAAGGGTGAAAAGCAGGTCAAGGTGGAACCCGGCGTCAGCATGACTCCACTGAATGTAGGTGGCCTGCCTACCAATCTACTTGCCCAGCTTCAGCAGTCAACACGGCGGTGCATACATTCGGGGAGGCCTAGATTCGGAGGAGCCCGATGAACGATCAAAGCGCTTAGACCAGAGAGGCCTGAAATGTATCTTGCAGCAAGAAAAGCTGAAATCGACACTGATTTCCTCCAGTGTCGCTAGGATACTAGAGATGTGACTGCGCACTTGCCCTACGCCTACACAAGCCTACACACAATCAATCATTCACCCTATTCATCGTTGAGTGTGTCAAAAGGTTGAGGAGCTGAAGAGAGATGTATGACGACATTAAAGTGCAAAAACGCGAGAGAATGCCTAGGCTACGAGACACGAAGGAACCACGTGATCACGTGAGACTTCTCGGTATCCCTTTACATTCCAGGCAGCATCCCTCTTTGGGATTCTGGTACGGAAATGAGAATCAAGGTTTTTACACTGTCCACCTTCGTCCGATTGCTAGCTGAACTTTCCTAGACGCCACGTACTAGCTGATTCAAATACTGATTGGGCTCCACAACTCATTCCGTATATAACAAGTCTTCTGTTTCCTTATCATACTATCTTCCATCGAATTCCTCTCCTCGTACCTCTTTCTGTCTCGTTGAATTCCAAATCCATGTCCCAAGATGTCAGCCAAATCATCAAGAACCCGTCGTACGCCCTATTCAGATGCAGAGTTCAAGCATCGAATGAGACTAGTCTTTATCAGAGTACAGCTGCCCTTCCTTGTTGATGGTCAAACCCCGCGATTTTAATGCATGTGCATGGAACGCAATTAGAAAAATACCCCCAAGGGGCCTCCACGCGCAGTTTGGGAAGTCTGACAGGCGAAATTGAGTTGGGAGCACCCAGGAACTTGTCTCCTTCATTTCTAACATCTTTTTGAAAAACACGACATATGCTGACTCTATTTCTCAGGATGCCATCACTGATGCAGCAATTGAACAATTGGCGATTGATCTCTATAAGAGCAATCTCACTGGCAACTTCATTACCTCGTTCACGCCGAACAAGCTAGACTGCTGCCAGCCAAAGCGGCAAGACTGTCGTCGCATGCTAGCGAACAACCCGAATGGAGATCTTTCGCCATTACTGGAAGACTTCCACAACAATCTATACTCTGTCGATATGGACACTGGCATTTCTAACCAACTCGTGGAAGACCATGCGATCTCCGCCACGGACACAGCTACAGCATATGCCCCACGCATCTCAGAGACATGCTTCGAAATACACCGGAACATGAGGAATAACAAAAATAACAAATGGGCTCGGACCACAGATGATGACGAGTTCATCAACGCTATGGGGTCCTGGGAAAGACTAGCTGCCATCGAGCAGTGGGGCCGGGGTGGCTCCACCTCATCTCTTCAAGCACAAGATGAGGGCGTTGTCCTGGAGAACCTGCGATTGAGCGTTACAGGCGCCAAAGCAGATGCTTCGTTCTGCTGCGGGGGCTCCGTTGCCATCAAACCCTTTGCAGCCAACACTGTCACTGTGGATTCGAAAGCGGTGTCCCCACCTGTCATTCTACACTGGGACCAGCCGGATGGAAGACCTGGTAGAATGGTATTTGGTGACGAAAAGACGTCCTCCGCCGAGTTTCAGGCGCACATTCGGAACATGTGCAGTTCTTGTCAAGCTGCAAGTTTTGGACGCCAGGGACAAGACGTCTACGATGCAACTTACCGCGAAGCACTCAAACTCGAACCCTCACAATTCACCACTAATTTTCATCCGCACGATTATGGCATTCTTGACGACCTCGCTCAAATCCTACTTCCCTCGTACCTGGGCGGCGATCGGAAAGACGAAGACTTGCTTGGTGTCCACGCTGAACTTTACAAGCTCAACGTGTACAGCGCGCCATCAGGAATCTTCAAGCCCCATGTCGATACTCCTCGGTCTGACAACCAGTTCGGTTCTTTGGTTGTCCGCCTACCGGCATCCCATGAGGGTGGGAACTTGGTCATTCGACACAACAATCGGGAGGTGAATTACGATTGGTCGTCGTCGAAAGAAATCGAGTGGGCAGCTTTCTACAGTGATTGTGAGCATGAGGTTCTCCAAGTCACTCAAGGACATCGAATCACGCTTACGTACAATCTCACTTTCGTATATTCCCGCGGTCTTCCTCCGAAAATATCCACGCATGTCTACAAAACTCCTCTTTACAACGACCTTCAAGCTGCGTTAGAGACACCCGGGTTCATGGCTAAAGGCGGTATCCTTGGCTTTGCCTGTAATCACTCCTACGCTCACAGCCGAAAAAGCCAGGACCGAATCAATCTTCCAGCCGGTCTTAAAGGTGTCGACATGGTCATTTACGCGACGTTCGCAGCATTGGGCCTCCGTGCAGCTGCGCGCCCCGTACTGGATGATTCAAATATAAGGTGGTGGCTTGAAGATGAGTGCGGGGAGGAGCGACAAAGTGACACCATGACCATCAAGGCACGCAAAAAGCTACAGCAGTTTCAGCGTCTAGGTCGGAATCCATGTCCTACCTTCAAACCTAACAAAACAGCGATGAAGCAAGTCGAGCTTACCGGGAGCAGTATGGGCCTCACGCGCAACGCCTGTCAAAGGGCACTCCGTGCCACTGGGAATGACGACCCGGAGGTCGCAATTCAGTGGCTAATTACTCATCGGGATGATGCCAACATTGATGACCCCCTTGACCTTGACGACAAAGAGCGGGAGGAGGCGGAGGGCCTTAATGATCTTAGTAGCTGCGGCCTCAGCCTGGATTATGCAGAAATACCATTCGATAGCAAATGCCGAGTTGAAAAGGTCAAAGATTTCGGCGCCAGACTCGCGCACATCAAAGCAAACCGACAGATAATCGGTCTAGGCGAACCACCTTCCGACACTGTGGACCACGTTGGTCACAGATTCCACGAGACTGAACTTTCAAGAGCATGCGTTGAAGAGGCCAATGACCTGAAAGAGGTACGTCCGGCGTCTGCAACTCGATCTGTGCATCTAGAGCCCGCAATGATATTTTTTTTTCGCCGTGAACGTGACCGCGATGTTGAAGCTAAGTTGGATACTGTACTGATATTGTGAAGGTCTTGAAAGATGAATGGGCGCTGGTAAAAGGTATAACTTGGGTCACCAAGCATAAGCATTCAGAACTCGCACTTGCTCATGCCGCGCACGGAAACGAGCCATCGTTGAACTGGCACTATGGTGAGTTACCCGCAATGTCGTCAAAGATTGGAGATCTGATTAGCTGGTCCAGCTTCTGCCGCCATCCTTGTGGTGATTCCGCCCTGGACGGCGAGCCGTAGGAATCTTGCACGATCGATGGTGGAAACGGTTTAAGCGGAGGTAGGCCGTCAAGTAAGAGGGGCATCAAGAGAGAGAATTGACCTAGCGGGGGCAAATTTTTCGGGTTTCGGCTTCGATAATATGGGGCTCTCATTCGCACTTTCTTTAATCTCGTCACCTGTACACCACGTTAGAATTCCATTTCAAATGTCCCCAGATAATTGAGGGTCTCACTCATGCGAAGGACTCCGTCAAACCCCGACACTGAAAAGGTTACGGTCGACAATCCGTTCTCCCAACCACCGAGGCTAGTAGTCAAGGTCTTGAAGACTAAGTCCGTGGTGCTATGTTCTGCCAGGGCAGCCAAAGTGATGATCGAAGTGAAGAAGACGAAGTGAAGAACTCCGCCTACAGCCTCAAATACGTTGAGCAGCTTCCTAAACCGCAGATTGAACACAAACGGAACGATGATCAATACCCACATGAGCAGTGTCCCATACCAATCCTTCGGTTCATAATTCTCGTAGTTGAAGATAGCAAGGGAGGTTATCATATTGGCGATGATTGCAGGAGGTCCTGCGCAAACAACCATCCAGGCAAAGACCGTTATCCATCCTACGACTGTGTTAGTGCTCCAACATGAGTGGTTCGCATAGCATACCCCTACCTCGAAGCAAGTCCCAAAACTTAGGTGTCCAGGGCGTGAAATGCGCAGACCATCGCTACTGCGCCCCAACGGTAGGATCTCCGCTCCAGATTTGCTATTTCTCCGCTGACGCGTTCAAAAATGCATACATGAACGCCAACTCTGTCAAAGAGACCGCAGCCGCAGTCGCCCCAAAGACGAAGACCTACCATTTCCCGAGCCTTTCTCCTATGTAGGTGTGTCCTTGATACAGATGAAGGCTAAATCGTCTACTACACGACTTGACCCAGCTACATCCTATGCTAAGGCTCCCATTGAACGGCTCTTGCTCTCGTTGGTGTTGTTAGTTTCCTCCTGTCAATCATCTACCTCATCTCCATGACCGCATTCAACGCCATCATCTCCTTGCAAGCAATGGCCCTAAGCGTTTCATACATTCCTCCAATCTTCTTCCTGGCATTGCGCCGGATTCGCAGGCCATTCGGATTGTGGCTGCTTCGGGCTTGTTATCAATATCTCCGCCCTGGTCTATTTGGTCTTCACTATCATCTGGCTGCCATTCCCACAAGTGCTACCCGTCGCGAAGGACAATATGAACTATGCGGGCCCGCTTCTGGGCGCAATGATTGTTGGTGCGCTGATTGATTGGATAATTGGCGGACACAAGAGATTCCGGGTACCTACCGCGCGCACCATGTGACGCTTTGTGGTTCATAGATTATTTTGCCAGGAGTATACTTGTGAGGAAATGGATGACGAGATGGTTCCCATGGGTCTGCTCTTGTATATGCGAGCAGAGCATTGGCGATTCATAGACATAATTATGATTCGATAATCACATAGATTGTGATCGGATCTACCTGCATAGGTCCCCGTTAACTCTAAGTTCTGCCGTTCGCCCATGAAACAATCACCTATGGTGCGCTAACATCAAACGCCAAATCCATTGCGGTTTAGTTATTACCTGGGCTTGAAGAAGTCCGCTGTTCAAAATTGATGGATCTGGTGCGTCCCCCAGTAGATGGAACACGGCTCCATGAGCACAATGGACGCGCGAACCCACAACATCGCAGAATACTCTAGCAAAACAAGGAGAACCGTTACGTGCAGGATTAACTCTCCGCGGCTCTTCTAGCATTGAAGACCAGTACAGCTACTCCTTACAAGGATCTAGCTACGAAGTCGAGGCCACCACTCGCGGCGAGAAGATTTCCGAATTACTCGGAGCGTCGTTATCCCTCCCCACCAGGGACAGAGGGGCCTTCACACGCAAATCGGGTCTGAAACTACCTCCACCCTCACCACCATGGCCCGTCCTATTGGACTCGCAATAGCAATCCTCCTATGTTACCTCCTTTACCACCTCGTCCTCCACCCCGCGCTCTTCTCACCGCTCTCCAAACTACCAGCCGCACACCCTACCTCCGGCTTCCTCCCCACTTGGATGTGGTGGCAACGTCGCCATGGCCGGGAGAGCCGTGCTATCTACGCAGCGCACCAGAGACGAGGCCCAATCGTGCGTCTTGCTCCAAACGAAGTCTCCGTCGCGTCGCTGGACGGGCTGCGCAAGATCTACGGCAGCGGCCGCGACTTCTCGCGCACCGACTGGTTCCTATCGTTCCGGAACTACGGCGGCCGGCCAAACCTCGTCACCATATTCGGCGCCCACGAGCACGCGACCCGGAAGCGTATGCTCTCGCACCTCTACTCCAAGTCACACCTGCTCGCGTCGCCGGACTTCCAGGGCGCGGCGCAGGTGCTGGTGTTTAAGCGTCTGATGCCGGTCCTGGACGGTGCAACGCGGACGGGGGAGGGTGTGGATGTGTTTGCGTTGGGGTGTGCGGCAGCAGCGGAGGTCATGAGTATGTACGAGTTGGGGACTGGAAATGGGTTGGACCTCGTACGTCAGGGGAGGGAGGAGGAGAGGAAGAGGTATCTGGAGAACGTGAAGAGGAAATTGAAGAACTTGAAGGGGGCAAACAGGGCGGCTAAGGAGCTGGAAGATCAGTTTTTCGAATTGTGCGAGAAGTCAGAGCATCTTCTTAGACGCGTTACACCTGGGCATGAGGAAGGGAAAGATAATGGACACAAAGAGAAGGAGCTTTCAAAGAGTCATGCCCACGAAGACTCGAAATCGCTTACGACTTACCCCGTCATTTTTGCTCAACTATACGATTCAATACCCACGAAAGAAGGCGTCACGGATCGACTGGAAATCCTCTATCTTGCCGCATCAGAACTGCTCGACAGCATCGAGGCAGCCAGAGAAGGAATCGGAATCTCGCTGACATACGCCATGCATCAGCTCTCGCAACGGCCAGCTTTGCAATCGACCCTTCGTGACGAATTGATGAAATTGACGCCACCGCTGAAGTATCCCCCAAGCCAAGAAGCACTCTCGACGTCCACGCTCCGACAACTGGACAGTCTCGCCTTGCTAGATAGCATCGTCATGGAAACCCTACGCGTGCATGCGCCCGAACCTGGTCCTCAACGCCGCCTCGTGCCTGAAGGTGGAGTGGTAGTCGAGGGACATTTTATTCCCGCCGGCGTCACTATTCACTCGTCACCTTATAGTTTGCATCGGTACGAGGGAGTGTATCCGGATGCAAACGTATGGAGACCAGAGAGGTGGATGGAGATACGAGGGAGCAAGGACAGCGGTGAGGGGGGTAAAGGCAAGGCGGAGGACGATCCGCGACGGTGGTTCTGGACGTTTGGAAGTGGAGGGAAAATGTGCATCGGAAATAATTTTTCGTTACTGGGTAAGTTTTGCCTGGTATTCCTTTGGCTCCTATTCCAGATTCGCGCTGATTATGACTAACCCCGGAATGGCTGCAGTTTTGAAAATCTTCCTAGCCACCATCTATACGAATCTGGCAACTTCGATTATGGACGATGAGGGGATCGAGCAAGTTGACGGCATGCTTGCCAGCCCTGTTGGGGACAAGCTGATCCTAAGATTCGATCATCCTTGATCACATAGTGCTGCCAGACTACGAAGTAGCTATTATAGGCGCCGTCCGTGCACAAAATGGCAATATGATAAAAGCCGCTTTTAGATCCCTAAAATTCATGACTCGAGGTAGTCGTGGAAGGCGGCAGGGTAGTCGTGGGATGCACGAAAGTGAAGCCATCTTCCGAGTACATCGGTGCAAGCCACTCGCCAGCACGGCAGCATTCACACACCAATCAGAAACATCATCTATAAGCACCCGCAAGTTTCCGGTGCTGCTCATCCTAGGCCAAAAAGGGCCGTCTTATGGTCTCCATTACAAAAAGTGCTTAAGGACGGAGTTCATTTCGACAGATTAAGAAAACGGCCCTTTCCTTTTGTTCGTTCATCACCCGACTACCTTTTCCTCTTACGAGCTTTTGAGAGCCGAGTATGTACTAGGAAGTTCCACCGACTGCTTTTTACATAGGCCTTTGCTTCTATTCTCGTATACTCCAATGCCAATTGACATAACCTAGACCGATATATCTAAGGGAGCACCCTTGTCACTCAGCATGCCTCCAAATATACTGATCATAGGCGCCACAGGAGTTATTGGGGCTCCTATTACCAAAGCGGTCCTCAATGCCAAATCCGGCTTTGGGCGCATCGCGATCCTTACTTCCTCTGCAACAGTAACCAATAAAGCATCCCAGATCGACTCCCTGAAAAGCCAAGGCGCCGAGATCCTCACCGGCGACCTATCTAACGAACAGGACGTCAAGAGAGCATATGATGGTGCTCCACACCCACCCTCTCTTCGTACTCCCTTGGCGCATCATCGTGAACTAACGCCGCCACCCTCCAGATATCGACGTAGTAATCTCGTGCGTCGGCCGCGGCGCCCTCTTGACCCAAATCCCGCTCATCCAATGGGCCTCCGAGACCAACGTGACCCGCTTCTTTCCTTCCGAGTACGGCACCGATATTGAATACAGCCCTGCTTCCGCACACGAAAAGCCCCACCTGCTGAAGCTGAAGGTGCGGGCATATGCCAAGACGGTGAAGAATCTCGAGTTCACGTACTTCGTCACCGGACCGTACTCGGATCTGTACTTTGACAAGTCAGGGAAGGAGCAGATCGGCACCTTTGATGTCAAGGCGAAGAAGGCGGTACTGCTAGGTGACGGCAATGGCAGGGTCAGTTTTACGGCGATGGCAGAGTAAGCCCCCTTGCACTATGTCATAAATACTCGACACAGATGAGAGTAACCCCTATGGCAGTGTCGGCAAGCTCGTCGTAGCTGCCCTCCAACACCCGGATGCATCGCGCAATGCTATCTTGATTGTCAATTCCTTCACCGTAACACCAGCCGAGATCCTCGCCGAATTCGAGAAACAGACCAACAGCAAATGGAACGTGTCATATACACCTCTAGAAGAGTTGAAAGAGATTGAGAAGCAGGCTTGGGACGACGGATTGCCTTATGCTACCCTGGTTACACTACGAAGGATCTGGACCGAAGGAGGGGCATTGCACGAGAAGAAGGATAACGGGGTGATCGGGGATCCTGAGATGGAGACTATGGCTGACCAGGTTGGGCAGGCCATTGTGAGACAAATGCAAGGGTAGAAATTTGAAACAAGCCTCCAATCATTATGTTTCTTGCGGGCCTTTAAGCTCTGTTTTCTTGCCCCTAGATCCCCTAGGGCATGGAGGCCTTTAGACGTTATTGACATACGTATCGATGCATCGCACGCAAGACACCCTCTTCTGACACTTGAGCCTGGGTTTATACCAGCTAGATTGCAACCGCAGACACTCAGCTCCGGAACACATTTATGTTCCCGGTATGGCCTTGGCAGCCATTGCTTCGTACAGAATGAGATTGGAAGACTGGCTTAGCTATCAAAGTGATCGAGCCATTTTTGGATCTCTAAGTTCGGAGTGCTGAGCTTGAGTCGACTTTATCCATGCGAGCGTGCCAATCTCACTATTCCGAGCACAATCGCAGACCTCCAAAGTCGGGACTATCGCGAGCGTTGGTGTCATAATCACGACGTGGGCAGTTGCTATAGTGTCTGGCCAGTTGGGCTCCCCGCAAATGGTCCGCCGTCGGAAGGGGAGGTGCAGACTGTAAATCCCTTACTGCCTATGCCAACCCACTTCTCGTCATAATTGGAATGATTTTTTGTGACAGGCTCTTATAGATGTCAAGCATTCCCATCATACCAGGAAATTTCTCTGCACCTTTGGTAAGAAGGATCAGACATGACCCAGATGTGTCATGGATATTGTCGAACCTAACTGGGCTTGGTCCTTCCTCCAAACTCCCCGGCGTCCACTTGGTGGTTGGAATGCGGCCGTCTATCGCTAGAAGGCAAAATGCCATGATCGTCATCGCGGCCGTCTGTATGTGCAAGGCGGAAAGGATTGATAATGGATACAACCCAAGTGTAGAATCTTCAGACGCTCGAAGGATCTGCTTATAGATTTCCACGAGTTGGCATGCCGATTGGTAGCTTTCACTTGGTAGGGTGTCCGAGTACTCGTTGATCCAGTTGGCATCTTTCGTATTGACGAGCGCTCGCAATAGGAGTGGTTGGAAGAGGAAACAAATTGTAGACTCCCATGCGATATCACAGGTAGTAGTCCCAATCCCAGCAAGACTCCCATCCCGAGGGAGTTCTTGCCGCCATGATAGTAAAGTAGAGTATTTCTGCTGATACCAATAGCGAGGGAAATTTGGCGCCACCGCTGGCAAGTAAAGCTCTCTTGCTATTTCAGACCTTAGATAGACCAGACGATGGTAGTGCGACATCGCAATACGCTGAAATGAAGCGGGATCAGCCATGTGGGCAGGAATTATGGCTGCGGGATATTCGGTCGTTATAATTTCTTCTGGCAAGTCTGACGGTCTCCCAAAATGCTGCCCTATGCTTCGCTCAATGCAGTACAGACCCCAGAAGATGCGGCGTCTCCTCACACGGCTCTTCTCGTCCGCGAAAGCGGCATCCTGTTCCGTGTGATAGCCCAGCTCGACGCTGAGACGGCAAGCGAAGTCTAGTAATTTCCAAAGGTCTCCTTTCCGCGGGTAGAACATCGAGAACGAGATCAGCAGCAGGAGTGCAATCAATGACTCGACCGACAATTCTGAGGTCACTTCTTCCACGCATCTCAGTGCTTCAGAATAGTATTGCATGCTTTCGGCGGAATATGAAGGCTGATGACGGGCTTTGTTGGCGCATGCAATGGCACAGATCATGCTAATGCGGAAGAATTGATGCGCTCGGTACGATACAAGTTGTCGGGTGTCAGTGCTGTGGCAAGTTAGATAGCCTTCGATGTCGTGGACGATGGTATCTTCATCAATAAATCCTCGGAGAGTGTTGGAGGATGCCATGTAGATGGAGACCAATTTCTCGATTACCGCTCGATCTGGCGTTTCTCTCACACCCGGCGGATGCTCTCCAACCGGCCTGTTCAGCCGAAACTCGGCGTAATTCTCGTGGTGGGTCACCGGTCCAAACTTCGCCCGCGCGTGTACCAGGACTTCAACAGCCAGGGCAAAGACTGAGCTGCTTCCGAAATACTGCCAGCATGTTGGATTAGCATTTTGGACCATGAAATGCTTGTCGAAAGACGGCTCCGCGAGGTGAGAGCCGATGTCCGGAGTTTGCAGCTCTACCGGAAAGATAGTTTGGTAAGCGGGCGTGGTCGGATTGTTCTGATCATTTTGGGGCCCGGCCACAGCACTTCGAACAGATTTCAGGCGATCGAGGCGGGTCAGCAGTGAGTGAACATAGCTGGACTGAATAAGTAGATTTCCAAGAAACTGTGAAAGAGGTTTTTTTTTTCTCACCTTCGTGGAAGCTGCTGCTGCAGCGCGTGATCGAAAAAGGTGCAATCAGCCTTGCCTTTCTATGACGGTAGTCAGCCACTGGTATTCAAAAAACAATGAGGAAAGTACGTGCTTGGCACAGCCTGCATGCAGGCAATTGTGTGTCACTAAAACCTGATCAGCGGAGTTATGAGACGCCTGAGACAATGCACTACCATTTCCTCCGCAGGCGCCGACATCTTTGACAGGTTGGAAGAAGCCGGGCGAGGTCATTCTCGGACATGGACGTGCTGGCTTGGGCCATCGCTTATGGCCGCACAACACGTCCCCTAACCAATGGATCCGTTTTCCAAGACCGTCGAACTCCACCAGAATACCACTTTTGGCCAGTATTGATCTCCGTTTGGAAATGTAAGACGTCAGGCCAGGCTCGATGTGAGCGTTGGCAGATATTGGTTGCTTGGTGGGGTTGAGAAAGGTGGGCGGAGAAGGCCGTACGTACTGTTCATATTTACACTTTACGCTTAGGTCAGCAATGCGTATTGTTCAAGCTCCAACGCTGCAATTCATGGACCAGACTTCTGTGAGAAAGTGCACATGGGCTGTTATCGTGCCTCACGCTTGAGATCGTGAAAATCAAGTTGCATCGAAACGGTAGTTTGGGACTCTAACATGGTATTGCTCCTCTCAAACTAGTATGGCGGAGTGCAAGAGAAGTGTCCTCAGCTGTGCGCGTTGCAGAAGACGCAAGATCAAGGTATGTTCCCGTCCGCTACGGTTTGGAATTATTTGAAATCTGATGCACAGATAGTGCGATCGAAGTCTGCCTTCCTGCGGGCAGTGTGTAGCCGCAAAGACACAATGTACTGGCTTCAGCTCTCAAGAGAATGACTCGAAGATACCGCGGAGCATTGTTCAGCACTTGGAGCAGGAGATAGCCTCAGTTGAGGGTGAGCTCGCTCTAAACGGTCATCTGGACGAACTCAATGCCTCCGACATATTGGCCGGTATGCCAACACAGAATGGTATGCCATTGGAAGGCCAAGGTGCTCCGATCATCGATTTTAACCACATGCCTTCACCTAAACAATCAGCTTCTAGCCTTGCATCGCCTGTGGTCCCCTTCCGTGATCTAGAGCGCGACGAAATAATGAGCTGTGGCGAAATACAGGCCATGATCTTTGCTCTACTGCCTTCAGGACCTGGCATTACAGATCTGATAGCGCGAGTGCGGATGAGTCTAACGCCATCGACAGCCGTCGCCTCAGGGAGTCCAAAGGAGAGTCGCAGAAAGTCGCTATCACGTGCCACCTCAGAAGTGGATTGCATGATGCTACGCACCATACCCAGTCATATCGTTCGGAGCTTGATTAAGAAATACATGTCAAGAGTCTACCCCATCTACCCTGTGCTCCACGCTCCGAGCCTCTGGAAGCAGCTTGATAACGTTCTCAATATTCTGCAGGCATTGCCAGAACGTTGTCGATCAGTTCCGCCGTCATTCGACTTCCTCATAATCTATCTTATGCTTTCTGTTTCAGCAACTTTGGGAAGCGCAAAATCTGGCCATGAAGCACGCCATTTACTCTTCTCCGGCTCGCTGTTTGAAGAAGGGATCCAACACTTGTCCGAAAAAGCCCACATTCCAGACGACCTTGCAGGACTGCAGGTAACCCTCCTCATCTTGCAATACGCATCAATCAATCCTCGCCTTGCCAACGTGTGGATGCTTTGTGGTGCTGCGATGCGCACATGCCTCGAGCTTGGATTGCATAGGGAGGCCCCGGAAGCCATGCAACTCGACAACTTGACCCTTGATCTTCGGCGACGAGTCTTTTGGACGGCATACTGCTATGATCGATCAATTTGCTCGGCACTTCAAAGGCCGCTTTCAATACCTGACAAAACGATTAATGCTCGCTTCCCGTCCATACTAGACGACAGGTTCATCCATCCTAATGGCATTGACGAGAGTGGCGTGAAGACGAAAATACACATGCTTCGATGGATCCAGTTCAGGCAATTGCAAAGCGCAATGATTGAAGTACATTTCCAAAACAAGCCATTGGCGCCAGATCAGAAGTGGGAAGACTGGCTGTCAGTAATGGAACAGCGGCTTCAGAAATGGTACGAGGACTATGGCGATAGTCACGAGCAGACAGAGTTCACACTGACTCATGGCCTAACCAATCTCCACCGCCCATCACCGCGCATGCCAATGCCCTCCCCTCGCAGCTTGAGCGTCGCATTTGAAGCCGCATGCGAGTCTGCCAAAAGTCTGCGTGAGCACATCAGCTCGGGCTTCTACCGCAGATCGTGGTTGATTGCCCACCACGTCCTGGAGAACGCCATGGTCGTACTCTTCTGCTTGAGACACGGTTCAGAGATAATCTCACAAAAATTTACCGGGCAACAGATCTTCGAAATGACAAAGGTGTTCACTTCGAACTTCTTGACGCTTGCCGCTCAGGGCTGGAACGAGGTCTCGAACTATGCAGGAATGTACGAGCGTCTCCTCGGACCACTCCTCGACTCCGTTTTCTCCGGAAAGCCGCCATCGCCGCAATCGTTTGGGCCTGCGCAGGACATGGAATTGACGCGTCTGCTATATCCCGGCCCGGCGCAATTAGACAAACTTCGATTTGGAAGCAGGAGCTTCGAAACAGATGAACTACCCCCTTTCGACATGACCTTGGTAAATTGGGAAGATTTCAGTGTCAGCGATGGAAGTACCAACAATGCGGACTATCTGGGCGGGTGGGACTTGCTTGACACTGTGGCGTTAGGGAATTCGCAGGAACAAGGCTTAATTGTCGGCATGATGTAAAACGAATCAAGCATGAACCAAGCGTAGCAATAATTTGAGCCACGTCTGCAAAACCGAGCTCCAATTCAACAGGTGGCTTTGAGATAGCAGAAAAGTCGCTGAATATGCACAAGCGCTCGAGTAAATCGTACAAGCTCATACCACCGCATCTTCGGCATTGGTGTTCGAATAGATGTGAAACTGGACAAATATCGTGGCATCCTCGACCATTGTTCCTAGACTCCCAACCAGCCAGGGAAGATTCGTCATGACGTACTCCTTCTCAGTTGAGTGGGACAGGATGCCAGCTCCGTAGGTTGCATTGCCCATCAACGACAGGATGAAGAACAGCAGGGAGAGCCCTAGAAGCGTCAGCAACATCTACCAATGGACCACCATTCCTACCTTCACAAGATCGGTCCCTCCAGTTCTTGATGATCTGCGGTATCCTTGCACCCAGATACGCAACGGCACTTGCATATCCCAGCACCTGCGCACCGGCAGCCATATGTTGGTCGGCACTATCCTGATGCTCTGGTGTTGGCTTCCATGCGCCGCTTTGCCACGCGAGAAACCACCCCGCGGTGCCAGCCGCAATGATCGCAAGCACGCTGAATGTGTTTCTCAGCCACTGCCTCCCCGAAGTCTCGTCCTCTTCCATAATCTTCGCAAGTATATCCCTTGATTGCTGGCCCGTACTCCTTCTTCTCATTGACGCAGTGCTCGACCGCCGCCTGCTGCCAGGTATTGTCAGACTCCCACTCCGCGTCCTCGCTAGCAAGGGCTCCTCCTCTGATATCCCTGACTGCGCTCTTAATGCCCTCGCATCCTTGCGCTTATTGATGATGTCATAGTATAGGCACTGGCCGATCAGCACGCCGTCTGCGAAGCAGAAGTAGACGGCGATTGCGATTACGACCGGCACGAGACCAGCCCAAGCAGCGCCGATAAGGTTACAGATGTCGCCCAGGAACCAAATGAAGATGAAGCCGAGTGATATGGCTTCGGCGGAGCCGTTGCGGTAGTTTTCGACCAGTTGTGGAACCTGCGCATGTAAGTCAGTGAGCGCGCAAAGTTGAGTGGACATTGCGCACGAGGAGGAAGATCCAGCAGGCAAGCGAGACTGAGCCGAAAATGCCGGAGAATGCTTCTCGCGCGGTCAGTGGAATGTATTCCATATCCGCCATTTGCATTATCTATGCTTTATGGACGTGGGATTATGTTGTGGTCTGCGAGGGAAGAACCTGAATTTAGGAGCATTTAGAAAAGTTAGAAGCTAGACAAGCTCCGCTCTCAATTGGAAGTGCGGGGAGAAAACAGCTAGGCGACCATTGAACCTTGAAGGCGGGCCGTTTTCCTTGCTATTTGTTACCATAAACATGACAATCGCAATGGGCCCCGTAATTGTCTATTTATCTCCTTATTCACACAGTATACCCAAATGCACTCCCTCTGCACGCTACCCAAAACTCCCTCACTGCCTCATTCGCCTTCCTTCCGCCCGTAAGCACCTCCACTTGCCCCACAAACCTCATCCGCTCAGCCAGATCCACCGCGCCTAATGCTCGCTCCGTCAAGACACCAGAATCATCCTTTACGGCCTCTCGCACCATGAACGAATTTGTTGTTACTATAAGGAAGAATAGCGCATTGAGACTGGCTGTCCAGCACGGTTCCAGTCAGAAGGAATCCGGTTTCGAAGAAGAAGCAGACTCCTATCAGATAGAGGACGCTATTTCCTAAAAGTCAGCTGGCCGCCGAGTTGGAAGGACTCATGGTCCTCTTATCAGAACTAGAACACAATTAGGCTCACAAAGGTATGTGTCGCCTTGGATGCTATAATCTTGTGCGAATTTGCATGACTCTCGGTATCCTTCGAGATGTTCCCTAAGGAAGTTGAGGGAAAATAGCTTACACGAATTTAGTTCCTGATTTAGCGCGCTTCCTGACTCGAGCTGCAAAGACGCCTTGCAAGTTATTCCCAAGTCTCCACAGAAGTGGTAGGACACATCCTAGACGCATACCTTCCTCCGCTTCAAACAGTCATACCATTGCCATGCTGGGTTTAGGCGACAAAAATGGCTGGATGTAATGAGGATTTGACGAGTCTTTGTCGACCACATTCGTCACTGTCGCTCATCGGCTGCAGCGGTCTTCTCGCCCTCCATCTTGACTTCGTCAGCCAAATATAGACGACCTTGCCCATTTTTGTACATCCCTACGAAAGTCTTAGGGGCCTCCCTGCGTCTTGAGGAAAAAAATATTCATGATACTTTTTGAATGCATCTCTGTCAAAATATTTCAACGCCAACACATCGGCTTAAATGGACACTCGTTAAGTCACAATTGCCGCCAGGTTTCCCAGAACGTTCTCTGTGAAAGCCTTCTGCAACCTCGCGGCGATAATGACATCCGCTTCGTTGTCCTCCTCGCTTATACCGAGGGCCTCCCTTCCACGAACACAAATTTGCGCTGCCTTGCAATATCTTCCCCCCATGGTTGCACGCAGTCCACCTAGATACTTGTCACCAGGGTTCAAGAGCCTATCGCGGATTGCAGCTAATTCCTCTGAAGTTGCCGTCTCTGGGTCCTCTATTTCAAGGATGGACTGGATCGGCTCCCAAAATGCAATCTCGAAGAGGACGATCCCAAGACTATAAACATCGAATGTTTTGCGATAGTTGCCAAGGGCCTTGGCACCCTGGTAGGACGGATGGCGATACATCTCATGAGACTGAGAAGTCCTACCGCTGGTGGTAGTGGCCCCATCTCTATCTGGGCGCGCATACTCGAAGCCGCACAAATACGGTTTCATGTAATTGGTGGGACGATCCGGTTCGTGCGAGTCATCCCTAGGGAAGAAGACAATGCTGTCGGCACAAATGCCTTTGTGCAGCCATTTCACTGCATGAAGATACAGGATTGAGGTGGCAATCTTGTTTGCCACAGTCACCCGCTCGGTCAAGGACGGGCACTCGCTCGCAAAAGCCTGAAGCAGCGAGATAGGCGAGACAGACTCAGCATTTTGGAAAGGCTTCTCAAAGATAAGGCCGAATCGTTCTTCATGTTCACTTTCCAGTGCGTCATCGCGGTCGTCGAAATAGCCTCGACACTTCGGCACATGAAACTGTTCAGGCTTGTCCATCTCCAGGAGAGCCGCAAGTTCTCTTATGCGCTTAGTATGCGCCGAGATCGGAACCAACTGGTGAGTGCCTCGCTTGTACGCGGACCGGTACGGCTTCCATTCGATCCAAACCTGAATCTGCTGACCCTGTCCCGGAGAGAACTTGCCATCTGCCCTCATCGAGCTTTTTGCAACATACGTGGAAGTCTGGGTTTGTTCTTCGTCGTACCAGATGGAAGTGTAGGCTTTCATGGTGGATCTCGTTATCTCCTCGTAATCTGGCGGTCTGTCGTTGCCTCCCCTATCGGTGGCAACACTCAACGTTTTAAACCCTGCGAGAGACCGCAGGAGCTCATCGTTTTTCTGATGTGCAGCTTGGACCTGATCTACATCTTCCGAGAGAATCTGCGGCTGTCTCTCGCCCAGAATCAGCGCCGCAGACATCAAGTGCTTCAACTCTTTGACTGTTGATCGAACGAGTACCATTTCAAGATATGTGTTCCTCACCATTTCTTCCAGCTTCCGAGCATGGTGTCCGTGCATCAAGGCCGACAAGTAGTCATTGTACTCAGCTAACTTCTGGAGAAGTTCTTTGAATACACCAACGTCAAAGGCTGCCCACCAAAGTCTCTTCGGCTCCGTAGCGATGTTCTTAACGTTTTTTACCATGGCCAGCATGTGATTAGTACCCCGTAGATGTCGTCTTTTTTCTGCATTCTTTTCGTATTTCAATTCTATCGAAGCAAATTCCAACTGCACATTTGTTGTCCTTGCCTCGAGCTTTTGTGCCGCCGTTTCAGTCGGCTGTAACTCCTTGTACCTGCCGTTCAGAGCCGCGAAGTCCTCGAAAAGGGCCTTGATCTGTGTCAACACTGCTACTAAGACCAATTTATCGGCCTTTAGAATGTCAGGGAGGTCTTGCCCGTACTCATACTCGATGAGACCGGCAACTTCGGACCAATCAAGCAAACGATAGTACTCAATCTGAAGCTTTGTGCGGAGCTCGAGGCATTCTTTGGGCATCTCGGCAGCGGCAATAAAATACTGGTAGCCTGCAGTTAATTTTGTCTGAGCCTTCCGAGCCAGTGATTACCAAAGTAGGCAAACGAGAATTGCTGTAACCAACCTTTAACCGCTCCATCCAGTAGCTGAATTGCCAATGAAGCTGCACCTAGAGTGGTACCAATAGGGTCAACCATGCCGGCAAGGTGCCAATCGTTGGGATTCACGATAAGCAATAAAGCAACACTAAAAGAGAAGAGTGAGCCTGGGGAGGAAGGCGCATTTTTAATGACGAAGAGGAGAGGTACCAAGGAAAGCCCACTGAACCAGCTAGCCAATCTAGGCAAATCTAGGTCAAAAAGAGGCTCTCAACAGTCAAAGTGCCTTGCAAGGCTCGAGGCGCTATGCTATGGCTCGTAATTCATGGCTTTCTAGATGCTGTCCCCTTCCAAGAACGACATGGTCCACATTGTCAACATTTGGTGGGCCGATTTCTCAATCCGATATCACGCTGTCCATGATTGTGATCATTTATCGAGCTGACAGCTTACACGTTTTCAGCAGGGCATGTGTGCTAAGGAGAGTGGTCAGAAGCAAAAGGCCAAACAACTTCAGGTGACAGATTGGCTGATGGCTTGGCCCTCGCCCCGGATATGATTGCTGCCGGACAACGCCTCTGTGCATTAGCTTGCAGGGGGGGTCACGCTGCGCCTCGCAGAGGGTACGAGGCTGATCATAGGGGCCAGAGCCTCGTCACACTTCCAGTCACTGATCGCTGACTTCAAGTACTTTTCTCTTTCCATCAAACTAATTTTGTTCCCTTCATGCCCAATTTGCTTGGCGATTTCTGCATCCTGTCTCCACCATCGACTTTCTATCAATTCTCCTGGTTCACGACTCCATGGGAGTTCAACGTGTTGCGGCAGGGGAGCCGCTGTCGCTGGACCATTTAGGTGACACCGAAACCACTTCGGCTTCAGGTGCAACACTCCTGCAGAAAACCTTTTCATCTGAATCCCATCAGTCACAGGTATTTGGTGAGGCGATGTTAGACCGCTCTGAAATCTATGAAGAAGCTCTTTTTGAGAATGAGGTTCTCCAATCGGACACCGCTTCCCTTGCCACTGCAGACGAGGACAGTCCATGGGCACAAAAATCAATATTGTGCCTCGACGGTGGTGGGATTCGAGGTTATTCTTCGCTCCTCATATTGCAAGCGCTAATGCAAGAGATCGAGAGATTGGAGCGTAACGCATCAGCAGCGGCGCACACGAGCGTTGATTCTCCATTGATTGGACCGGAGCACTCTCAGACGGAACTTTCGAAGCTTGAATCGAAGAGAAAATCAAATTCTGAGTTCTTGCCATGCCATTACTTTGACTACATCGCGGGCACAAGCACAGGCGGGTTGATTGCTATCATGCTGGGGAGACTCAGGATGAGCGCAGAGACGTGCCTAGACGAGTATACTAGCCTTTCGACCGAGCTTTTTGGGAACCCACGACATGTCGGACTCAAACAACTCAGAGGGATTTTCAGGACTACGTCTCGAAGTAAATCATTGGCCTCGAAACTCGATCAGCTGCAACCTGGTTTACCTAGTCCGGACGAAGGCGTCAAAAAGTTCGAGTCTGATTCGTCACGATGCAGAACGATCGTGTGCTCCATGGAGAGAAGCGTGAACAAGGATGTCATTACCCCATTCCTCTTCAGATCTTATGGCCATCCACGTAAAGCCGAATCTCCGTTCGAAAGAAACCCGGGGTTTGCAGCTTCCTATGACATATCTGAAGTTGCGCAAGCTACGATTGCCACTTCCCCACAAGCAAAGTCAATCGCCCTAGGATCCCACAGATATTTTGACGCCGGCTTAGGCTTGAACAATCCCAGTCTAGAGATATACAATGAAATCGACTTGATGCACCCTCAGCTATACAACCCAATTAACGTCTTCCTCAGCTTGGGCTGCGGGTATGCCAGAACTGAGCATGACACCCTGCATGCAGGGAGTCGAGCTTGGAAAACCAGGCAGTCTCACAATAAGCTAGAAAAAACACTTGCCTCAATCTCCGACGCTGTACATGAAAAAATGGTGAAAGAGAGCTCAAATTTCCACTATTACCGACTCGACGTGAAAGATGGGTTGAACCTTGCTAAACTCGGCGAAAAGAAACCCAACGAAAGCGGGCGTTCAGCGCTCGAACGCATAAGGCATGTGACGACGCTGTATTTGAAAGAACGCGAAACACAAGATACGATCAAACGCTGTGCACATGAACTTGTTGAGCGTCGCCGACAACGCTCCAACACTATGCGGTGGGAGAGTTTTGCGTTGGGCATCAGATATCGATGCAAGCATAGCGACAAATGCAACGCCCAGAATGGAAAAGGGGAGTCTTTCCATAATCGCAACGAGCTCCTTGATCACCTGCGAATCGTCCACAAAATGGCTCCCCCGGATGCGAACAATTACGAGAGCATTAAGAGTCTCATTGATAAAGGCCGAACCAAAAGTGGATTGGAGGATTGATCATCGATCTCATGAGATACTCGAAGCCACATGAAGTGGATCAATCGTGCTGTAGCGAGGTACGGGATGACTCACGCTGTTGAAACGCCAGTATTTTGCGATATACTCAAGACACAATTATGCGGCCATCCGCAGAGGAGGAAGCTGCATTTTCTGCTTCTGGCGAGATATTACATTCTTGGTCTTGGCAAGGAACAAATATACCAAGATCCAGCAGGAAACAAACCCACCAAGAGAATTGCTCAGGGCGATCAGAGGCCGAGGGAGCCTGAGCAGCCTGAGTAGCCTGAGCACCCTAAGCACCCTGAGTACGCCAAAAGTTCATAGGTATATAGGCAGACTCGTGGAGCAGCCTCCAGGCCTCTCCATGGTCAACTCTCAATACAGATTGTATGCCCTACATCTAGTTACACTTGCTACACCACGTGTCACGTGCCCCCTACTCCTTCAAGATAGGACTGAATAGTGTGAACCCCCCCCCCCCCCTTCTTAGTCATACAACCTGACTAGGCGAGCTTTGCAAGGCCCGTAATACGAGAGCCAACAGTGATCAAGAGAAGCCTCATTCCTTTGAGTGCTCTCAGATCTTGGGTCCCACTATATGTACAGCAACGAACCTCAGCACCAAGATTAGGCTTGAACGAAGTCAAATGGTCTGAGTCGTCACGCTCTCGTAATGCTAACTGGGCGCCTTGGCGCCCGGGCAAAGTTGATCAGATAGATCTGGGGGAATGATCCAAAAACACGTCGGCGAAACTGGATCCACCACCCAAGCTTTGACAAGTCTGCTCGAGCTTCGAGCAGTCCTTTGTCGTTCTCAGAAGTATCGAAGAAATTGGCGCTGGAAGGGAGATCATACGATCGCCAATCGTGCCCTATGCACAATCAGATGCGTATACGTTAAGAATGAGGGGTGAGAATCACATACCTTCGAGGTGGCCAAATGTTGTAGGATATACTTTTTTCTTTGAGACATCAAATAGCAGAATTTGTTCGTGATCTTCCAATTGGGCTGTCTGTGGTTGTGCTGGCGCTTTTCTCCTTTGCGTAGGACGACCGTCATTGCCGTGGCTACTTTCATTAGGTTTTGTGTTTTTGGGGGCAGGGGGTTGGAGAGAGTTTCGGTTTTGCAGGTGTTGGGGTGCCGTCTCCGGTGGTCTTGCAGGAGCTGCAGAGAATCCTTTGAGCTGTCTGATTATAGAATTGCCCTTCGCAGAACCTTTGCTTGAATTTGAGTGGTCACTTCCAGTAGTTGCACGAGTTTTCACAATTTGAGGCGGTGTCGCTGGTCGATGTGGTCGGCTTGGCGGAATGTCCCCTTTCCTAGGGCGTGCATGCTCGGTCGACGCTCTAAGATTTACATCTGAGGTCTGAGAAATATTCACCGACTTCGCTACATGGTCCGGTTCGACAACAAGTGCCTCGTCGCGAGTGGATGTCCTTGATAGTTTTGGGCTTACGGCATTAGAGCTCGTCTGCGGGTTTGGCTCTAGGAGAGTGCTCTCAATTTGGTGATCAAGCGCAGAGGCAGAGATCTTATCGGAATGGGGGGAGCCAACTGTGTCTGCTGCTACTGTAAGGCTCGTGATAGGAGTCTGTTGTATTGAAAGGGTTGCCGCCAAGGAAGGCCCTGGCTGCGATACGACCAACGAGGATAGAGGCGAGGTTGATGATCCCGCAACGGCATCAACTAGTGGCATTCTTGTCTCGAGACTGGTTTCCGGTGCAGAAGAAGTTTGCTGCATTTGTGGCGACGGGGAGATGAATTGGAAATGTGTTGCGGTTGAAGAGGGTCCTGGTGGCACGGGCGGAGATAACATCGGAGCATGGTCATTTGCTTCTGAGGGAGAGATGTGGAAGAGACTTGACCTTGGCGAGGTTGAAGGGCTGACTCTTGGATCTCTGGGACGTCTTGAGCTCGATGATGTTCGCTCGGGTCGATATGAGTCCGGTTTGGGGGATGACGATCGATGGCCCTTTGGACTTGCAAGGCGCGAAGGGTACCCCGCAGAGTGTGGCCGCTGATGAGAGACTAGTGAGTTAAAGGGCGGAGGAGTAAGTTGAGTTGATTTTGATCCTTGTTGCAAAATTTTTGGCTCAAGTGAATCCTCAGCATTAGCTGAAACATCCGCAAGTCCTTCCAGAATTTCGTCACTGACTTCACCACTAGATCGGTCTTCGCGAATGACGTGCATTGATCGCCGACGTGCGGCTTTCCCCGCTTCCGCCTCGGACTTCTGGGATGTTGTTGGCTCCCATACGTTGGGATGGTCTGGATGGCAGTCGCGACACTGCGGATGACTTTTGAAATCAAACTTCTTCCAGAGATCCTTAGCTTTAGGGCGTAGTGCCGCCCTATCATTAAGCATCGACTTAATGGCAGGAAGACATTCTCGGACCTCTGACTCGTATGCTGGAAGAAGTCCAAATTTTGCTGAAGGGCAAGGTAGAGACTCATCAGTCGAAAGCTTTTCAATCCAAGTGTATACCTTTGGGAGGTTGCACCAGTATTCGTAGCTTCTTCCGGTATCGTTAACGATACCCTGTCGGTGTTTTTTGCAATCGTTCAAATCTCGACCCAACAGAAGGGAAGCCATCTCGAGGAAGACACAGCCAAGTGAGAACACGTCAGATGGGTCAGATCTCCACCGCTTGCCGCTTGTAGCGATTTCGGGTGATGCATACATCCTAGTGAATTCGGCCCGCTCGTTGGTGGCATGCGGGTCAGCCTGCGATGTTTTTTTGGGGAATTTCCTGGAAATGCCGAAATCGGTAAGTACAACATTTCCACTCATGTCAATCAAGATGTTTTCTGGCTTGATGTCCTTGTGACGAACGTCCGAGCTATGTAGATAAGCCAATGCCTGACAGAGGCAGATAAAGTATCCTGCTAGCATCTTGAGCTTCTCATGCAGCGGGACTTGGAGTGGCCAGGAATATTTTCTGTGCAACTCCAGTTGGGGCGAATCATCTGATAGAATCCCCGAGCTTATCATATGGTCTTTTTGGCTGCTCGTGGTACTGTCTTTATTGCTTTCGGTTTCGGCTCGCTCTAGATCAGGCATTATCGGGTGTAGCTCGGTACGTCGCTGGATCCACTCATTGGAAATGCTGTTCAGGAAATCCCCCAGGTCGCAACACGCCGCCGGAAAGATCAGGATGTGGAGGCGATCCTTGTGCATATAGGTTCCAAGTAGCGCCGCAACGTGAGGGTGGCGTAGATCTCTCATATTCTCCACTTCTTCCATAGCTCGTGTACGACTGCTGATCTTCAAGGCGTTGCGGATTTCTTTAATTGCAAAAGAATGTCTAAACGCAATCTTTTCATTGCCTCTCCATTGGCTAATAAGAGCATGCTTGCTTTTCTTCGAATCAATGTCCCGTTCCCAGATTAAAGGTGGTGGCTGATCGGGTGGGATTGTGCACTCGTTTCGTCCGTCCTCCCATGCAAATTTTGTTTCATCCTCGAGAAATTGACGCATGACAGAGGCTCCGTCATCCCAGTGCCTAGATGCGAGAGACGGGCCTTGTTTCGGCACACTGTCATACACGGTCACCGATTCCATGTTGTCGAATGTCTTGATCCGGCGGCGATGCGACAGTAGAGGGCGTTTTCGAAGGTTCGGTCAGGTGGAATCGTCCTGGTATGACATGCTGGGACTTTTGGTGATGACATGGGTCACTCTTCTGCGAGTGGCACACGATCTGTCCACCAAGAGGATCTTTGCAAAGGATGATGAGCGCCTGCAACACAAGCCTTCAGCAACAACCTCTGCTGTCTCGCTAGGAACGAATGGTCTGATTTCATAGATGAGGAAGAGGATACAGGCGCCAATTGGGCTAGCCAGCTGTCATAAAGGCCAGAGCAGACTGAGAGAGATATTTTGGGGTTGAAAGCATCTGCATATTGAATTTGTCGCAACATCTTTGTCCAGCCTCGTGCGCATCTTCGAGGCGATCGCCAAGCGGGGCTACTCCGCAATGTCAATGGCTGAGCCCATTTGGACTCACTTTTCCTTTTTGCGGAGGGGTTAGCGTAGCATTTTCCTCACGGATCTGTTCAAGTAAACAAAAAGAAGGCCTGGAATTTACCCTTCGACTTCGGGAAAACATATCACCATGGCCGTTCTGAACGGCCCCAGTTTCTCCTCGATAAAAAGATGGCGAGAGATCTTTTGACAAGTCTCCCTGGCAATTTTCGCCCAACTGCGGAGCCTCTAAGCGCTTGCAGGTATTCGCGTTAGGTCGCCGAGTCCTCATCACAAGTCACGACTGGCTTTGCTCACTCTCGTGGACGGCTCGTTCCGCCGCGGATCAGCGTATGGAGTTTGCAAAGCAGAGCAAAATTTCAAGGCCTTGAATGCTTAAAAGACGAAGAACGAAATACGTGAGGTCGGCGTTAATACTCATTTTTTCCAGCAGATTTGGAACCTCCCAAAAATCGGTCTTCACGCTTCACGAAACTAGGCTGTCATTGACATAAAGATTCATGTCTCAGAAGTTGATGTGACGAGGATTGTGGGAGTCCAAGCGGCTTGTCGCAGCTCGTGCCACAATAATGGGAAAGTTGCCTTGCGAGGAAGGCGTGCTCGACTTCACGCTTAATATTGCGCAATCATTGAATGCTACCGATGCAAGAGCAACAGCCCTGCTAAGTAGGAATCATCACGTTCAATGCCAGTGGAAATTTGGTCCTGAAGGTCCATGCTTCTCAGAAAGAGAAAACAGGTAGTGTAAATGCCGAGCATCCTCAAGCTCTGTCGACCATGATCGAATAATGATTGTCATTATATCTAGACGGACGGCTTCCGAGAGTACAGTAACTTGGCATTGAAAGCAACGCCCAATGCGCCTCGAATGGTAGCGAGAATTTTGTGCTGACTATCCTCACCGTATCTGGCGATGCCCAAATGCTTATGAGCATCCAGATGAGTATATCGGCTGTCAACATCGACCATAGACCGAGCAGTAACAGATATCTTGATCTGAACAGCTGTGCGAAGCGACGAAGCAGAAGTGAAGTCAATTGAGATATGAGCAGTGAATGAGCGAAGGCTATCGATCCGTTAAGAGGGGGGATGAGGAAATAGCAGCAGAAAGCTCTCGCTAAGGAGCAACACGCGAGCATTCAACGAAAGCATTAAGAAAAGGTCGCCTTCTCTTCAGCCCTTCCGCAAGAGATGTGCCTAGAGAAGTGGGAATACAGGTCATGCTCCGAAGTCGTCATCTGCACATCTCCTTCAACACTTTGTGTTGTCAAAACTCCACGCAATATGGTCGTGTCAGCCTGCGCCATCCAATACCGCAATAAACTCCCTACAGAAGCCAGACCAAGACGCCCTCCGGTCACCCTCGTCCTCACCTTCTCCCTCCCAAGACTCTTTGTCGAAGCTCTTCCAGCGATTCGAATAATTCAGTGGAACCACCGGACTCCAGACTACAGTCCGCTATCCAGTCGAGCTTCTGCATCAGAACCAAATCACAGACGTGGATGACAATATTATTCTCAACACCGATGGCCGCACGTCGCGTATTCCCCTTCCCAAGACCCTGTCCCGCCTCTTCCGCCTCCTCCGGTCGTGTTGGCTTATAACAACGCCAATATTTTCTCTCGCATCCTCGTTCCGCATCCTCAAGGCCCTGTCACTGCTCTTGCAAATCCTCTACCGTGTCCTCTTAACTCTAGTTCGGCATCACCTCTTCTTCACTCACTTCCTTCTCCGCGATCGACTCGACTACCGCAACTACCTTGAAAGCGCCGTTCTGAGCGCGGTTATCCTCGTCCTGCTCTTCGGGAGCATGAGCCTGTACCAGTTCGTCCTTATACATGGCATCTTTGGCGTGTGAGTCAGGAGAAGTGGGAGGTTAGGGACTATTTTGTCAGCTGGCCATCTTGTGGGTTAGTCTGTGTGGACTTGTTTGCCTGGTGACTTCCAGGGGCAAGTATAGATGCGACTTGGGAAGCGTTCGTTCTGGGGATCCATTTCTTTTGGACCTTGGCGGCGTGGGCGTATAGAACTGCGAGGGCCACTGGGTATGCTTGGTGAGGTAATTGATTGAGATGTGGAATTCTGTGTGTGGTAGTTGTTCCAAGTGCACGCATTTTGCAATCGAAAGGTGCAGAACCCTGAGTAGTCAATGCTCTTCTCGTTGATAACGACAGATGATCAGTGAGCACATGGTATTTGTTGCAAAGATCTTGAAGCGTGAGGCATGAAATCGCATTTCTTGGCATCAAGGACTGTCACACAAGACGCGATGCTTCATTGATTACCCACGTAAGGGGTGACCAGAAGCTTTTGGAGATGATGAGATTGCGTGATTTTCACAAGAGTGAATGAGCAAAACAGGCATTCTATATCACTGCCACCAGTGAAGAAATAGACTTTGTGGGGCAAATGTCACTGAACGGGAACTGCACTTGCTATGGCCATCCGTATGGCTGTTTCAGGTGGTAATGTGACCGCTCTCTGTAGCAGTGCCCTTTGGTTGAAGATCGAGATCGTATTGAACTTGACCTGGTCCCCCCCACAACATCGTACTCTAGAGCGAGCGCCAGGGACTCTGCATATGCAACCCCAAGAATAGACTAATCATTGCTATGATGAAATGGATCCAAGAAACCGTTGACTGGAACGTTGTGCCGCAGTGCTACGGTGCCGGTAGACTGAGCCACTCAGCTTACAACAGCCCACACGAAGGGGACCACTCCAGGTTTAGCGCCAGCCACCACCTGAAACCTTTTTGCCCGCAACCCGGGTTTTTGCTGCTGATTCTTTCTCTCGATCACCCGCCGGTTATTCATTACCGTGCACTCGTTCCTGCGGTTTCTTTTTTCTACTTGTCAAGCCCATTCGTTTAACTCCTTCCTTCGCCCTTTTGCGGACAACCTGAGCGTTCAATCTCAAACACCCAAATTCCACCATTTTAATCGCAGCTTGGCGACCTGAGTCCACCGTCAACATGCGTTCACTCACCATCACACTTCTTCTTGCGCTTTTCGCGGCCTCATCAGTTTCTGCAGGCGATCTCGACGTGGCCATGGCGATAGCAAAACGCCAAAGCGTCTCGTTAAGCACCGGCGGCACAGCCTCCACTTCCGACACATCCTCCTCAGACACATCGAGTACTTCTGTTACTACTGTCACACCTACATCTCAGTCAGTCTCTACGGTAATAGAGACGTCAACGAGCACCCAGACGACATCGTCACCCGATGCATCCTCTACCAGTTCCAAGACCACTGTTGCGGTGTCCACGTCGTCTTCCACACCCACGACCTCTGCCACACCTATCACCTCTGTCATCACAACCGAGGAAACATCCAGTAGGACTGTAGCAGTCGTCACGACCTTTACAACCGTCAGTAACAGTCATACCATTAAATCGGTCATCACCAGCAGTTCGGTCCAACAATTCACAGCTACTTCCATGGTTACCTCCACTTCGACTCCCGGCATCAATGGCGAGAATAGCGGATCAAGCAGCTCTGGACTCAGCTCGTCCTCAAAGGATACAATTATAGGAGTGGTCGTAGGAGTTGGTGGTGCGATACTGATTGGTGCGTTGGGTTTCGTGGCATGGAGGATTTGGGGAAAGAAGAAGCAGGAGGACGATGACGATATCTATGATCCGAATGATAACAAGGAGAGACCAAGCCAATCGACGGCAGATACTCCATTCAGGTCGACTTTGGATCAGTATCACAACCCCGGCCCTGTCAATACCTCTTCGAACTTCTAGCCGGTTGAACCACTTTTAGACACCGTATTTTTCAGCACAGCTTTTGACGAATTCCGGGTGGATCGGAGTCAAGGAGGGGAACTGTGGGCACTGGATTTCGGCTGGACTGAGCGTATCTCACACTGGAAGGGGTCAGTATGAAAAGAAGTCTTGAATTCCCTGATATCGACCATGTAGTGTCGGTCCCGTCAGGTACAACTCCATAGGAAGCATCATAATGTATTATGGGAAAGCTGTAACACGAGATTCTGTTCTATGCTACGTACTTGGTCTGTGCCAGCTCCCCATCCTTTTTGAACTCGGGCTATTCTTTAATTGCGACCTGAAGCGATCTACCTTGATCGAGCTTAGCGTAAAAACGCCCTTCGCGTGAAATCAGCGGGCGCGTCATGCTTTTCTATCTGTCCTGCCAGAGACAACGACCACCTTGGCCGGTCAGGACGACCATATCGCTGTGTTGGTTTTGATTACGATGTCTCTGTCTGCGCTTTCATCGCCCCCGCTTCACATCTATACTCCACAGCGACATCACGGCTACGCACCCAAAACACCGTCTCCTCTCCGCACATCTCGAAATGCGAACTTCATGCCTCCCCCAACCACCGCAGCCAGCACGTTGAAGGCCACGCCAGATTCGAAATCGCCGCCATTCTCTTTCACAACTCCAACATCTACCATCAGCACAGGTTCAACATCAAACTCAGCCTCAACACCCCGATCAACCTCGACCTCTGCTTCAGCCTTGCCTTTCCAGTTCCAAAACCGCTCTCGCTCTCAGTCTCCACAAGCCACTCTCGCAAAGGCAAATGCAGCCGCCAAGACCCGCCGCTCAAGTGCCTTTCTCGACAAGGTGCGTCAGAAGCGTGAAGACTCGCGATTCGAGACGCGTGGTGAGCAGGCCCAGCGGATGGAGTTCGTGCGGGAACGCAGAGCATGGGAGGAACGGCTAAAGAAGAGGGCACCGTCATTTGGGGTTGAAGTGGACGACACTGTGGTGGATGATGTAGACCAGGAGATGGAAGATAGAGGTGGGGTGGAGAAACTGCGAATGGCTGTGGGTTAGAGCTGACTGTGTCCCAGATGCTCCCATTGACGATAAAAATGCTGCGCCCTCGCCGACAGAAGATCGAGAAATCGAAGAACTGCTATCATACCTAGAGACGGACGAGACATATTCAATTGGTAGTCACGCAAGGAATGCGTTCTCCGTCCAAGACTCAACTAAGCGCCGTTCAAAGCTGGACACCATATCAGATGATGAGGATTATGATCAGCTGTTCATGGAGGTACTTGGGAGCGACGGCGGAATGCCTGAGAGACAAGCTTTGTATCAGCCACAGCAGGATCATGAGTCGAGCATGGATTTGTCATAAACTATCTTGTCGATCTACGTTTGTGCGGAAGGATATTATCATCACACTATTACGGACTATAAGCTCTGGAGTCAGAGTTAGGACTCTCTCGTTTTTGCTATCAAGGAAGCTATGACTAACTATAGCAAGGGTGTAGAAGGGGTTTGGTAGTGCAGACACTGTTATGTACTAGGTCGGAATGTTCGACTTGGAAAGTGTCTTCAATCGGACATTTTCCAAAACGTCCTCCGCCTATTTCAGTGGGAGTAATGGTACCTAGCCATGACCATCCCTTACCTCTTGGCCACTACTGACTATGGCCTCGGCTTTCTCTATTCAGTTCACCCAAACTCCGGCAGCCTCACTGCTGGCCGGCTAGTTGAAGACACGAAGGAACTGTATAGAGTGGAATGGTAAATGTAATGGAAACAGGCGAGGAAAGTGCCTACCAAGGAGGAACATTACCATCCATGTTGGCTTATACCAGTAGACACCCCATTTCACGCATCGGTTAGTGTCTTCAGTATGTGCAATTAAGAGAAAAGGCGTCTTGAGCCTGGAACTAGACGTCGCGGTGATGGATCTTCAATTGAGATAGAGCAGAAGTTAAAGAGACTTGCGTAGCTAGCAGTGGGTCCACTTAAACCAATGCTCAGTAGTCACCCCCTTGAATCTGCGGCTGGGAGGGGGTAAGTCGAGAGATTGCGTTTCATGTTACTGATAGTCGACATTGAGAAATAAAGAGGAATGGAGCGGAAAGGCAGGGGAGATGTCACATTGCGGGCAACTTTGCTACTCAAGACGGCAAGGTATCCGGCCCTCGCTCTTTGAAGGCGGGGTTTATATCTTGCCCAGCCTTGTGACAACGACAAACAACTCAATTCGAAGGCACCTTGAAGCACGCGGGGGTCTGGGGCAAGCATATTCCAATTGGGCAAAGTTCATTGCCGCTGCAACCATCTAGTCTCAAAGCGTCTTCGAGCGGTACCCGCGTCTAGACGGCACAGCCTTGTTCTGAAAGCGACGCCGGCTCAAGCAAGATCGCAATAGCAAGTGCCGAGGAGAGATTCAATGCAGGCACCAATTGCTAGCGGTCTTGAGCATTATCTTTACCAGAAGTGTGTTCTTGAACACCGGCCTCGCTATGGAAAGCGCTGCAGCGATTTCTTGAAAGAAACTTCGGCATCGCTTTCGATCTTCTAAACATTCGCTGTGATAAATACCACACTCGGGCTTCTTCCACCGCCCTGGTGTGCCTAACTATCCTGTGCAACACTAAATGGCTACGCCTGTGAAGCCGACTGCGTCCCCTCAGCCCGTTGCAGACGATGAGCTGAAGCATAAGACCCCCAACAAAGCGTTGGTCGAGAAGCAGCATGAGTGGCTATACCATGTCCCCCATTTGATGATTGTTACTTACGAACTGCACAGTTTGCTGATGACTGGCGACCGCTCCGATTGTACTATCAAGTGCAACGGAAAAGAATGGAGAGCCCACACCTGTATATTGTGCCCGCGCAGTGCGTACTTTCACAGAGCCTTGAGTGGCAATTTTCAGGGAAGTTAACCTTGTTGAACTAGTACCTGTATCTGACTTGGGATTCATCAACAGGAAGGCACAACTGGCATTCTCACGTTTGAGGAGGAAGAGGCATATGCCATTGAGGGTGTGCTGCTGTACCTGTACACCTACAACTACCCAGAGTGGCCGAATTGGACGGAAGCCGCGCAGGTGCGTGGGGTAACTCCGAGTAATGATCATACGGATAATGGCACAGACAGCGCGGTCAATAATGACAATGAGAACACATCAGAGCAGGATGGAACACAAGTGCTTCACCGGAGCAAACCGCTTTCCAGCGACGGCAACACTGTTCCGGCTACTAAATGGCAAACTCACCTTGGTATCTTCCAACTCGCAGACAAGCTCGGTCTGGAAGACCTTCAGCTGGAGGCGCAGACCAAGGTGCGGCAGGCACTGGAGACCGAGTGGAAACTGGAAAATTTTCACGAGCTTCTGGAGATACTGTGGGATATGGAGGTGCGCGGAAGTCAGGACCTGAGAGATGCAGCTCTACAAGTAGTGTCGGCCAATCTCTCAAATCTTTTGGATGACAAGGCCTTCCAAAGTCACATGGCTCGCTATCCGGCTTTCACCGCCAGCTTGATTGGAGAATTTGTACAAGAAAAGGAGAAGCTGGTCAAAGAAGCTGCTGCCGCTCAGGCGAAGGTGGAGTCTTGTAGAAAAGAAGTCGAGGATGTCCTCACGCGTTGGTCTGACGGACGACATGGCAACGACAGCAACAAAAGTATGGTCAGAAGACTGCTCTCGAGCTGGCCTCGCTGACGTTGATATCGTGCATAAAATTTGGGTGGCTTATGTTCGGGTTTTCGCGAGCATAGAGTTAAAAAGCTTCGATGGGACATTGGATCGATTCTTGCAGGAGAAGCACGAACACGACAAGAAGATGTATGGTATTTAATGAACAGACGAAATCCAGGTATAGCTCTCTAAGTTCCATGTTTGTTTCGTTGTAGGCATCCGAAAAAAAGGTTGAGACGAATACATCGCTCTGAGACTTGGCGAGCAAGGTTCGCCAAGGAAAACGTGCACCGATTATAGAGTGTTTCAGGTCCCACCTGTGGGGAGGGGAAAAAGACGGGGTTGCGGAGAGGCGCTTTTCCCTCTTGCCCAGATGCAGGCACACCGCAGCCCTCCCCAAGCCCTTCAAGTAGCCATCTTACCGCCCCCTTTCCCCGTCTCCTTCACTCCCCTTCCATCACACAGCCACACAAACACATCAAACTCCATCTCAATCCAACTAGCTCTTTTAGGAGCCCTGTTCAAGCACTTCTACCATCTCTGAAACCGCCCCACACTCTCCACTCTCAACCATGAATCCTCGCGTCTACTGGGGCCTGGGCATCACTGGTGGCATCGCAGCAATCGTCATCACCAGGATGGGCATGCACGCTCAGGAGCGCCAATACCAGAAGACGCTCAAGTACATGCAGAAACCCGAAGGCTTCACTTGGGGCAAGTAGTTCTTTCTACACACAAAACCCATCTAGCGATGAAAGGTCAGAAGGTAACGGGTAAATCGCGTCAAACAGGTTCCTCCCCTGAAAAGTGAAAGACTACTTACGCGTTCGCCGTTTTGGGGACCTCTCCCTCCCTAGCCCAACGGGGGCTCCCAACTTGGTCGTTCCGCGAACGATAATACGAGATGCGACAAACGGAAACCCTCTTTATTGCCATACATACACACGATGTGCATTCTTTTACACTGAGTTGCGAACTCGCTGCCAAACATCTGTCAGCTTTTTAACCTGCTATGGGGCATTTTTGCGTGGTGGGAAGACCTGGTAGGGCTGGAGCTGGAGCTGGAGCAGCGGGTGACTCCTTAATGAGCATTTGATACGAAAGGAGTCACGACTAGACCATTATACACCTGGCGTTTACGAAATTCATGATATTCAATCCTACAACGTTGGTATTAAGCGTGGCGCATACTTGAAGTCGCGGGCCAGATCTTTGGACGGTAGCACTTCCAATATTTCCTAGTGATACTCCCAATACCTGTCCTATGCAAAGCCTTATTCCAAACATCATTCCCGCACCAGACAGTTGCCCTGTCCTTTCCCCCGTCCAGCGAGGTGTACAAGGACCCATTTCCCTTTCTTCATAGCTCTACTTTCTCATCTACACACATAACAAGCCGAGGAAAACTGCGGTAGGTTATGGGATCCAAAAAATTCTGCTCATCATTGGGTTGGACACCCTACGTCCTCCCCGCCCTCTCCGACACCCAACCCAGGGACCCCACCCATCCCTGGAAATGGATTCGCAATCAGATCCTCTGGCGGACTGCCTTCATTCTGCATCCGCTGCATTCGCTCCCATATAAACTCCCTACATCGCGGGTCCCCATCACTATACCCTCTCTCCTCGAACTTGCCTACAATCTCCCTCACAATCGCCCTCTGGTTGCGATACCGCGTCATATCCTCGGCCGGTAACTTCCCCTCTTGCTCCTTCTTCGCTAGCCACTCGGGGAACTTCTCATCTAGCTCCTTCATCGGCTCGTACAGCATGTCCTTGTTGGTGAGTTGCTCCATCATGCCGAGGAACATCTTGGACAGCTCGCCGTCGTCGCTGTCCGCGCCGCCGCCGCCTTCGGTCTCCATTGCCTTGAGAAGCTGCGCGAGCATGTCTTCTTCTGAGTTCGCTGACCGAGTCGCAGCATTTGTCGCGGTTGCGTCGGAGGTAGACATGCGCTCCATTGTGCGGCGGATCGTGTCTTCGAATGTAGTATTCGTTGCCACCGCCGCCGTTGTTGTCGCTTTCACATCTCTACCCGCACTACTTTCTGCAGCCGCAGCTGTTTTTTTAGACTTCGAAGATCCCTCGCCGACGCCTTCAGTCTCGCTTTGCTTTCTTACATCAGCTGCTTTGTCCAACACTTTCTCTGCGTCTCCTTCGCCCAAGATCGCTTTCAGGAGGTCCTCCGGTTTGACACCTTCCTTCTCCATCCGTTCCGTGAACTGCTCTAGCTCCTTGTCCATTTGGGCGAATTGGTCTGGGGTTTTCATTGAGGCTGCGGGGTCGTGAGACATGTTTGCGATCAGGGCCGACATTTCGGCGCTGAGGTGGGCCATGAATTCTTCTTCGGATGGGTCGGTGTTGGGTGCGGTACTCGAGTGTGGCTGGGTTGTGGAGAAAGATGTAGGAGCAGCGTGCGACTTGGAAGTGTCGCCATCGGGTCTACCGGGTCCAGAGGCTGAGGGTGTAGGCTGGGAATGGATCTTTGCACCCGCGACTGCGGACGCTGCAGGAGCTGTTGAGGAAGTAGAGAACTGGTCAAGAACATCTATTGAAGGGCAGATCGTGTTAGCGAATGATGGTATGGTGAGAGAATTTAGGGTTAGACATGCCATCTAAATCGTCCAAGTCTGGGTCGGAATCCTCGTCTATGCCAGCGTGGTGAACCGGCGGGGCTGATGCCGCCGGGGCCGTTGCCTCGTCTTGGGAGGTTCGAGGGTGTTGCTCCGTCATCTTTGCATTGCTAGATGACTGGTGGTTCGAGAACCTTTCACATGAAAAGGACAATCTCTCTTGAGGAATATCAGTGGGTGTTTTGCAGCGAGTAAATTGGCTCCGTCGCTTTCCATGGTGCTATTCCGCAAAACCGAGGTAGACGCACCCGCTGCCAAGGCTGCCCCGTGCAAAGCCACATCAATAGGAGAGTTCATTGTACTTCTTTACTATACATGATTGATTGACCAATAGCTGCTAAAGATGCGATTGTCGATACCGCCACTGTTAACATCGTCGTTCTTCATACCTCCAAGGCTGTCATCGTCATTTTATAACTCGTATTGGTACTCGTGTAATGTCCCATGTCTTTCGGCCATGCAGCATTGTCACAAGTGCTGCACTGAAGTCAAACTTGACTTTATCTACCACACTTTGACAAGGAAAGGTCCCAATATCTGGTTGGGGACTCAATGGGCCGATCCGTGTAGCGAATCGCTGGAGGCACAGGGCATTGAGAAATGGCGAGCTGAGTGTGTCGGAGAAAATCTGTCAGAGCACCGGGCGGAGTTTCAGGAGGCATAGACTCTCTGGAGGTCTCTCTTGTTAGGCCAGAATAGGGCTTTTGCGAAAAGATACTAAAGACCAAATTTTGGAAGGTCGGCAATAATTATGATGAGCCTGGTCCTAGCAACCTCCAATTTCAGCCAGACAGCCACCTGAACATTAGACGCTTTTCACAAAAGCAGGAGTGACAAATACTCTGGACAAGGATGAAAACGTATGATAGGAACTCTCCCTGCAGTAGTGTGATGGGGCCAATTGCTCATTAGCCCCTTATGGGCGCCGAGACTATCTCTTAGCATCTATCAGAGATAAGCAGGCACACACACGCACAGACAACAAGCAAGGTCACTGACAACGTGTCTCCGAAGCTCCGCCCTTTTCTCGCTGCCACTTCCTCCCCTGTCACATAACCTGCCTTTTGGGCATACCTATTACTCCATAGTAGGCAGTAGATTCTGTGCTTGGTGGACGATTCCTAGATCGTCGGGAGCTCAACACCGATGAGTTCTTGTCAAACTGGAGCGTGTCGATGTTATTGCTGTACTGCATGATAATCATCTTGGGAGCTTGTTAAGGCAGGACCTGGTATTCTGGTACATGCTGTGGTCGAACGTGTAGCATTTGGGCACATAACTTCTGCCTTACTAGGTTATGGACAGACATCCTTGAAAGGCGACGTGGATCAGGCGACATTAATTTAGACAGTGGCCGGAGGAACTTGATGGTGGGCAATGAAAATGGAAAAGATAGTCCGGAATTTCGCGGGAAGGACAACATTCACTCAAGTCCTGATAGGGGAGGCCAAAACAGTCACTGACTCACCACCCTTATATATTCACACCCTTTCAGATCCTCGTCAATGATGATATCTTCAATGCGACCCGTGAATTTGATTTCTTTGTTGGAAGTGGCAAAACTTGCTCTTCACAATGGGCCTGGGACAATTGATTGCCCCATATTTTCCCCCACATATCGGAAGTTTAGTGTGCAAAGTAAAGGTGGGACTTGCCGTCCCCATCAATGTGAAGTGGGTGGCGTGAATGTCGGCTGTATTTAACGAACTTTTGCTCCCGCGGTGTGCGGTAACTCTCGTCGAGTCCAATGTCCCTTTCCGAATGGTTACGGCGCAGCGAAAGTGTATTACATCAACGATCTCGTATGCGTCTCTCTTGGCTGGTCGCTGTTCCATATACAGTATGAATATGATTGGACAAAATAGACTTTGTGACTCGCAGGGGGTTGGATAACCCGTCCGATCCAATCATAAGACCCCACATCATTTCACGATGGTGTAGCATACTGGTAGACGAAAAGCTGTAAATCTCCCATGGTGCATGATGGGTTCAAAGGGGAGAGTCAAGACAAACTTGTGGTGTTGGCCATCTTGTGGCGTCGATCAGGTTGAATGCTGTTGAACGCTGGTTCTGACGGCCTTGGACGAGGTACATTGGCGATCATTGGCCCGGAGAGCCGGCAAAGGAGCAACAATGTAAATTGTCATCGCTCTGTGTGGCGACAAAGTCAAAATCAGTGGAGACTGAGGGGGCAAAGGGATTAGTCCGGGTAAAGCCCTTGGCGCTGCTGCATCGACTCTATCACCATGATACAATATGCTAGCCATTTGAAAAAGGGTTTTATGAGGTCGCGACTCCTGCATATGCCTGTCCAAAAACGAAAGGGAACGGGACTTACCAATGCAGACAGGAGCGGGGAAGGGCTGTTATGGGAGCCCATGGCACAAAGGGGAAGCAAGAATGGCCCCCGGTTCTCGTGTCCCGACGCCGTTCTCAGTAGCTGATTTATGGATGCCGACAGGGCAGGGGCAGCAAGAAAAACTGGAGAGCACGATCTGAAAATCTGCCGCTCAAGCATTCTTACCTTTCCGAGGCTGGAGTTTGAATGGCAAACAGATATTCGCCACCCATTTGCAAAGCCCTGATTTGCAGCCGTAGCTGCACAAATGGATGTCAGGCTGCATTATTGCAAGTTGTGGTTCTGAGTGATTGACGAACATTATTTGCGGTTGACGGCAGAATTTTTCTGATAGATCACATTTGCTGATCCTTGCTCGCCAACTCCAATTGACGACAGGGGAGGCTGGAGGTCCATTGGCAGCCTGACCCTGAAGCGCAAAAACATCGTTGTTACGGATTCTGCACCACTATCAATGAAAAAGGGACTGCAGGCATGCCTAAAATGCATCACTACGGTGGACGAAGTCAATCAGGGCTAGGGTCGTGTGCTCTAGCTTGAGAAGCTTGGATGTCGTGGACATATGGAGTCCCTGTAAAATTGCCTGACCCTCTATGTGAAAACTGCTAGATCTCCAAACGCGAGGGGGATTTGCAGGCGCAAATGCCATTAGTCTCGGTGAGCCTGTTTGGTCAAAAAATTTTCCTGTCGATCGTCAGTCAACAAATTTTTGACATGTGAAAACACAGTAGCCCTGGCATCATTTTTTGGAAAGAAAACATTCTATCTCTGACATCAACTCGCTTGACGGCACGGGATGGTAAAGTATCATTAGGGGTGTGGAGGCACGAGTCAGTCAGCGTCATTCGATTTTTTTTGGAAGGAATCTGGCTTTTGCTACTGAAAGCGTATCTCCTCAGCTGAGAAAAATAAGCCCACGAGCCCGTCCGCTTCTAATGGTGGCGTGACTTACTGTAATATTGCCTTTGGACTTTCGTTTGCAGATGGGCATATCCAGCTGAATTTCTCCACGTCTGCCAGATGCACTGCAAGATGCACTGCACGTCGCACACTCGGCCGACGGTTGCAGCTATGCACATCCAGGGCACTACTGTCATTCGAAGGCCGCCGTCGAAATGTGGCAAAGGTGAAAAGCGTGGCCCGCTCAACGTCAGAGAGTCTAGCTCTTTCGTTGGGCCAGGCGATTTCGTGCAGTAGCCTCGATCAGCAACAAGCCATGGAAGAGTGGTTGGGTGGAGCCGTGGGTAGCTTTTTTAAGCCTGGTGCAGACAATGGTGGGTGGGCTTCCAACTAGCTCTGCTCTAATAGAGAAACAATCCGCCCCGATCAGCGCCCGCCGAAAGTCCAGCCAGGCGAGACTATACGCCATGTGGCACTAGCTTCCCATTCAATCATGGGCTTACGGTAGCCATTTCCTCCGTGCACACACACCCTTCCCGCACCGACTTTCCCACCAAGTCCAGGCGACACCATCAACCGGCGGAAAATCTGGGGTTCACGCTTGAACCCATGACGGGCGGGCGGGCACCGCCTTGCGAGAAAACGATTCATCCCTCCATCTCCCCTAACCACCCTCCCTCATCGCCCTCCACACCGTGCTTTATTGTTCCATTTGTACACTGTTAGTCACACTCCTTTGCGCTGCGACTGCTCTCGGTCTGTCAACCCTTATCAGCCCCCAGACCTCCTTTCCGATGCAACCTGATAGCCCTCGTTGGTCTAGCACGTCCGCTGCTGACACTTATTCTCCCAGCACCTGACTCGTGCCAATTCGTGTGCTAGGACGATCTCCACCGTCGAAATCCAACGTCATACCTCCGCGACTTATCAATTCCCACTCCATCAACTCCTCGGCCTCCCTGAAAGGCCACATCTTACCACCACATCCACCCGCATGCATACACGCCCTGGGTCCTACCCGAAGTGATACTGCGCAACGTTAGTTACGACTGCGTCCAACTGCTTAGCTATCCACGACGTTTCAGTTTTTTTGGCAGGATGATACTGAGGCGGGTGGGTTCGCGAGTTGAGTTCCGATAGTGGGTTGGAGATTGTACGATACTACAATTGCTCAAACAGCCACTGGTCTCCTGGTTGTTAGGCCAGTGCCATTAAGATTAGTGTCATTTTCGTTATGGTGTCGGAACATAATGGAGAATGCTTTGAGAAATACGTCTCGGCGGAGGATTCAATTGGAATACCAAACACGAATGAAGCGCCCGTGTCGGCTACTACGAAAGAGGTGGTGACAGACGGTGGCACTCTGTATAATGTTGTTGTCGGGCCGGAGATGTCATCGACCACCAGTGCGTCGGCCGAGACGATGATCCACCCTTTGGACACTCAATTCGCTCCCGGACATGGCGAACTCAGTTCTGCAGAGTCCTCTCCTGTCCGGCAAAGTGCAAAAGCAAGGATATCATTGGGCCTAGATGTGCACCATGACGACGGGCTCTCTATGCTCCGGTCACACTTACAGGCTGGCCTGATACCGACATCCCAGCCAACTCTATCCGCACCCTCGTCGACCCACACGTCTTCCACGTCTCTACATGCATTGTCCGAGGAGGGTGAGATGGATCAATCACAACTGGCAACGCTGCCACGCGCTGCATCGGCATGGTCTACTCAAAGCGGGTTTCGAAATCGAAGAATATCTAATCCCAAATCATCTTCCTCTTCTCGTTCACACGGGGCATACATCTCCAACAGCGACTTCCCAATCTATCCAGACCAATCATTTACAGTTTTGCAACCTCAACCTCGATCTACGAGACCTGCGACATTACTACGAACACATAGCTCAAATCCCTCGCAGAATTCGCTTCATACAGGCATGTCATCCGCAGCCAAATCATCTCGAGATCGGCGAAGCCCTTCGCTAGGCAGCAAAACAGTTGACAACACACCTGTTTCGAGTCCTGGACTATTCTCTCCCTCCGCATCTCGCCCTCCTACGGCGGCTGACTACAGCGCTGGGCTCGCTCAATCTGATAGTCCTCACCTGCATCCCACGCACCTGCAGACACCTAAGGAGACTCACACTGCTGAGATTGAACATGACACGTACACTGGCAATAAGCTGATCAATAGCTACGAGGTTCTGGAACAACTCGGTCAGGGTCAATACGGCAAGGTTAAGAAAGGGCGTGATATCGAGAATGATATTTTCGTCGCGATCAAAATCGTGCCCAGATACTCTCGACAGCGTCGGCTTGGCAAACTGGGTGCTGCCGAAGACCGGGTGAAGAAAGAGGTTGCCATCTTGAAGAAGGCTCGACATCAAAACGTGGTCAGTCTCCTCGAGGTTATTGATGACCCGAGTCGGCAGAAGGTGTACATCGTGCTTGAGTTTGTCGAGCACGGTGAGATCAAATGGCGTACGCCAGGCTTGAAAGAGATCATCATAACATACAAGAAGCACCTTGCGCGAGAAAAAGCAGGCATACCCGAAACGGAGGAGATGCGTAGGCAGGACGAGTATATCATGGAACAAATCCGAAAAGGTCGAGTGGCGCGGGAGCATGCTCACGAAAAAGCCGCAGCTGCAAAAGCAGAACCTTTTAGTCTCGAACTAGGCGACTCAAACGACGACGACAACTCGCTCGACGTTTCTCGCACAATTTCTCGACAGGCTGATCGGATGAGTCCTATTCAACACCATCCGTATTTCTACGAGGGCGAACACGGACACGGCCTCGAAGGAACAATGTACGGGCCATATGTGCAAGATTCCTACAGAGGCCGTGCCTTCAGCATCGCAGGAAGCTCGATGTCCCATATCTCGTCAGAATTTGACTTGGAAGACGATGACGAGCACAGCTTTGTCCCTACCCTAACACTTGAAAAGGCCAGAAATGCGTTTCGAGACACGCTCCTAGGCCTCGAGTTCTTGCACTTCCAAGGTATCATTCACCGCGACATCAAGCCTGCAAATCTGCTCGAAGCAAGTAACGGTCAGATTAAGATTTCCGACTTCGGCGTCTCCTATCTTGGCCGTCCCGTCAGCGAGGAGGAAGAGAGTAAAGTCGGTGAGACTGAGGCGAAGACTTTGGACGACCCTCGCGAGCTAGCCAGGACAGTGGGCACACCTGCTTTCTACGCACCAGAGCTTTGCTCCGAAGACCCCACCCAGTTCGTAGGTTGTGAAGACGGCAGTCCTCCGAAAATCACTGCGGCGATCGACTTGTGGGCTCTCGGTATCACGCTTTACGCCATGATATATGGACGATTGCCGTTCTATACCAATGATCAGAAGGGCTTGTACCAAGTGATCTGTAATGATCCGGTCTTTCTGCCCAAAGCCAGGCTGAAGCCTGTCCAGTACGTGGAGCCACCCAAGCGACCATTCGGCGCAAAGCCCTCAGCACAGCTACAAGATGCCTCACTGATCGACAGTGGCAAGCGTCCGCCTGATGCATACGAACTTGAAGAAGTTCCAGAATCGGTTCGAAATTTAATCGCGGCTCTCCTAACGAAGGACCCATCGATGAGAATGACCATTGAAAATGCAAAGAGGCATCCGTGGGTTGTTGAAGACATCGAAAATCCTGGTCAGTGGATAGCGGGTACCAACCCGAGAGCCCAAGGCAAATCGAAAATTGTAGTCGATGAGAAAGATGTGTCGCATGGCGTCGTGAAACGCAGTCTAGTTGAGCGGGCCATTTCAGGTGTGTCAAGAATCGCGGGAAACTTAATGGGCAGGCGCGAGAACCGCAAAAGAGCAACAAGTTCGGCAACCTCAGCCAGTGCGTCGACAGAGTCAATCACCCCGACATCTGGATCCAGTGGTAGCACGCTTGGAAAAGAGCAGAAGACAAGAGACGCCCGTCGGACGAGTCTCCGTGGAGACGAGGTCGTAGCTACTGCGTCGAAAGCTTCAAGAGATGGGGCCGAACATCCGCTTGCGCAAAGCCAAACTGCAAGCCCTGTGGATACAGAAGCGCCATCTCCCTTTGGGCCGGCCTTACTCAATGCAAAAGCAGTGCCGAGTAGCAGCTCGCCTGTCGGCCATGACGAGCGTCGACCACGTGGTCCTGACCGAGTAATGTCAACGGTCTCGACAGCAGAATCGACCAAGACAATTAGAGCATCTCGATCAGGAACAAGGCCTTCAGCTTTTGATATTGGCAACCATGACTTTGGCTCCCTAAACATCGTCGAATCAGCAACCACAAGCATCGGTAGCGTATTCTCTGGAGCAGGAAAGCGTCTGTCTGGAATGAGGAGCCGGGAACGCAGGCCTTTAGACAGTGGCCGCTCACCGTCATCACGTCGTGCTTCTTCCGATGTTGATGCTCGTGCTTCGACGAGCCTTACTATCAATACAGCATCAGCTTCTGAAGATTCAGAACCACCCGAGGCACTGCGGGCCGAGTCGCCGAAGCCCGACAAGACGCAGTCACACGTCAACCACATCAGTCCTTTGCAAGGGCGAAGACAACCCTACTACCAGCCGTCAGAGTCTTCGCCTACTGCGTTTGAGCAAGCGCAAGAGATCAACCAACGCCGACACCTGCATGAAGCGCAGGTAGCAGCTGAAAGGGAAGCCCAGAAAGAAGCTTCGCCCTCTGAACAATCGGCATTCGAGGATGACTGTCCCCCATCACCGGATGACGACTACCATTTCCAGAAGAGCTTGGCCGCTATGGGTGGTACAGCACCTGGCTCTGCGATGCAAACTCTGCCATCTACAAGCACGATTGCTTCGTCGTCGGCGGAGGAGTTTGCCGGAGGGATATCGCAAAGTACATCCAATCCAAGTATACCCTCTGTCGTGTCCGAGGCCTCATCTTTGGCCCCAGAAAGTTTCTTACCGCCGGACAAGCCTCCTATCCCAAAGTACGTAGTAGATTTGGAGCCTTCATTCATGCGCACTGCAGAGACGATCAAAGCTCGTGGGCGTTACAATCTGCACGCTATTGCGCCAAGTCGGCCACTGGAGGCGCAGGAATATCTTGAGGATGATCAGGATGATGGCGACGATGAAGGCGACTCATCAGGCGACGATTTTCTCACTTTCGGCCGTCCGGCAAAGAAATAAGCCGTGCAGAAGACTTTTAAAAATGTTCTGTTGTTACGAACGTCACGAGAGGACACGAAAGCGTAACGAACACCCAGGCTTGGACAATTTATTTCGAAAGCTTCAGAATTTCTACATCACAACGGAAGGACAGGTCATAGTTCCGTCAATTTACAACACTCAGCGTTTCGTAATCCATACAGAACGCTTTCCGTGGGAGGGCCAAGAGCACTCCATCATACTTGGGCGGCCGTCTTCGATGCACTATGAAACAAGTGCAAAAGCATATTGATTCCTCTAAAAGAAAATCTTGGTTGAATTGGTTGGGGGCTAGAGCAGGGTATGGTCTTACCATATGGACACTCGTTATGGAACGTTAATTTGTTTTGTTTACATTTATTCGCAACTCAGGTGTATATATGCGACTTTGTGGAATAGCTGGCTTGGTTCTTCCACTATCGGTCCCCAGTACGTTGTTGGGAAAGGGCATTTACTTTTTACCTATGTATTCTAGTCATCTCTCAGGACGTAATGGCATCTACGGCATACATGCAATGGAAAACATCACCACAGATCCTACCAAGTCAGTGCACGCCCTTCGGGTGTTCTCGGTAGGCTGAGCTTCAACGGACAATTCACATCTGCAGTCCTCTGAGCGATATCTGCTCCCAGAGCGAAGTGTATTGGTCGATCCGCCGGTCCCTCGGCAAAAATGAAAAGAAGCGCAGCCGGTGTCTCGGTGGACTTTGACCCCTAAAAAGCACCGCTGCGTGGCTGTGAAAGTGTGCCTTGTCTGCAAAGTCCTTCTGGTAGCGCGCTAAAGCCAGGTACCAATGTTCTAAACCAGCGCTCCCAGCTTTCAGGGGAACCACTTGTAAGTCGTCATCCTCCCTTTGGCTGGGAGGGCGTTTAGGATGAAGCTGAGGCAGCGTGGCGCAGCCCGCTGGGGCTTAGCCATCCTCTAACCAGGCGTGGAAAGGGCCCACAACCACGGGCGGACTTGCTAATGGGGGCCACAAAAGAGTGTGGTAGTTTAACATCACACAAATTGACTAGAAAAGTAACATTTAGATGTTGTGGTCGATGCTTTTGTGTGTTAAATAGAACGCAAGCATGCCGTGGCGCGGTAAATACTTGTAGAGAAAGATCTTACTGCAGTTCCACAAAAAGCTTGAACGAGTCGAGACTTGGCAGCTATTTAGTGCGAGTCCGGGCCTGATAGATAGTGTGTGACAGCTAGACAGCCTCACCTTTTACCAGCGCATCCCCTCAACTCATCCGTTGCCTTGCGCCCACGCGAACCGGGTGGTCTGTCACTAATACCTCACCTATTACTTTCGACCTATTTACCTCGAAAATCTACCGGCCTCGCAGCTGTACCCCCTTTCATTGTCCTACCTGCGTAATCACCTCCCACAGCGTCTCCATCCGCGCGAAACTCCTGACGCAGTGCGTACGAATCTCTGATGCACAAAGCGTTGTCTCTCAATAACAGCGAATTCGTGTCAAGTGCTTTGAGCAAGGGTGAAGCCAGCTGGTGACTCGGGAGATCTTTGCGCATAACGTCCAAAAGACAAAAGTTTTGCCGCAGCGGAGCAGGTTGGTAGGCAATTTTAAAACAGCTCTTGCGACATCAAACTGACGGTTACGCTAGAAGATATAGGCAGGGCCTCTAGACCAACTTCTACCACCTCGCTTTATTTGTACAGGATGTCGAATTAAAAGCCACACCGCCAGACCCAAGATCTGTACTCCGACCGGTACCAAGAGTCGACAGTGCCTTACCTGTCGCTCCGCCCCAAAAAAAACCACTCCACCTCGTACCGAATTAAGCGCCACCCCCCCAGTCATATTCACGGGACCAGGCAACACTCACGATGGACCCAAATCAAAGCCGGGGGAGGACTTCCTTCCAGGGACATAATAACCATAGAAGCCCCACTCCATCACCACATCAATACCACGACGCATCTCAGAACCTTGGTTTAGATCCCGCTGCTGGTCCCCAGACTTTTACCACCGGCAAATTCGCCACATCCCAGCACTTCTCCACACCCTTTCTCGACTCCACCCATCCACAGACGTCTCACCCAAACCCGGCCGACCCTCAGTTATATTCGCACAACCAGTTCAATCACAACGCATTCCAGGACAACCAGTGGCAGGCGCAGGCGCTTGGTCCCTCATATGCGAATACTGAATACATTTTCCAGGACAACAACATGAACACTATGCAAAGTACCTTCCAGGACGATTATCAGATTGACAATCAACTGGTCACGAACCAGCAGTCCAACGTCAATCCTGCAGATCTTTCCTCACCCCACGGTCCATCTTCCCCCAACCTACTCTCCCCCGACAGTCATGCATCTCCTCCGCAACCGCCATCCCCAGCTTCAACACAGGGTCACTACTATACGCCACAACATTCCCGACACCAGTCACTAGATCCAGCCAGTGCGGCTTTTGGCCCCAGCGAGTGGCAGGGTATGGGCCAGGCCTTTCAAGGCCATAGGAGAGTCCCCTCAGAACAATCTGATATGTCCTCGAACTCGGCATCACCGTTCCTTCCTCAACAAGACGTTTTCGAGTCGATTGAAAATGGACGGTCACCTCTGGTACGTCCTCAGCAAGACGGCAGCCAGACCTTCGGGCTCGACGCCTTCAGCCTTACCGACAAACCTCACGCCAGTCCGGGTCATAGCCCGTATATATCGCCGCGGCTTTTGCCGCAACAGAATCAAGGCCTGGGCTTTAACCAAGAGGCTCTGATGGCCCAACACAATCTGGGACAGAACAACGGTGGTCCGGGCCCGGAAATTTACGCTACGCAGCCTGAGGAGTCTTACGTGGAGATTTCGCAAATGCAAAATCGTAACGACTCTACGGTCTCTGACATGGGTCAAGCGGATCAGTACGTAACGCCGAGCATCAACATAGAGCCTGCTCCAGTGTCGAGGCAAGCCAGCTTCGAGGCCGAAACCAAGCCCTTTGCAGATGCCCTGCAACCACCTGCAAGTAAGTCATGTTAGCCCATTTCACATCTCTTCCTGTTTGCTAACAAATTTCAGGAAATCGTGGGCGGAGTAAATCCGATCCCCATTTCCGCCAGCCTCACTCGCGCTCCGTATCTCCTGCTGGTCGCTCACCGCCCTCATTTGATACCCAGTCTGTCCGATCGCATTCGCCCGGCCTATCGGTTTCGCGAGAATGTTCCCCTGGTCCAGGGCCAGGTAGATCTGACAAGAATCGCCGCTCATCAACTTCATCCATACCTACACGCGAATATATCCTCGATCTGGCTGACCCGAGCCGTCCTACTGCCACAACCTCCACATCCGGTAATCGCGTTCAAAAGCATCCTGCAACCTTCCAGTGCCACCTTTGCCCCAAGCGCTTCACACGTGCATACAACTTGCGTTCTCATCTACGAACTCACACCGACGAGCGACCTTTTGTCTGCACGGTATGTCAAAAAGCATTCGCCCGCCAACATGACCGCAAGCGACACGAGGGGCTACATAGTGGTGAGAAAAAATTCACATGCAAAGGCGAGCTTGGCTCTGGGGGCCACTGGGGCTGTTCGCGACGGTTCGCGCGAGCAGACGCCTTGGGAAGGCACTTCCGATCTGAAGCCGGAAGAATTTGCATCAAGCCACTTCTGGACGAGGAGGCAGCCGAAAGAGAGAGGGCCCGCATGCTTGAGCAGCAACCAAACCAATACGCAGTGGGATCGTTGCAGCCAGTACAACCGCAGATGACTTATGGAATGGATGCGGCGGGAGTTGGTGGCTTCACCTTACCGGCGGTGTTGCTTGCACAATATCCCGCGCTCAACAACATCGACTGGACAGTGTTACCTCCAGAAGATCCTGGGGAGATAAGTGATGTTGGGGTGGATAGAAACAGCTTTGACGCCTCAAGTGGAGGCGAATTATATGACGATGATATCGACAATGGGTATGTGAGTGGTAACGGTATGACATTCACTCATTCCGGTCAAGGGCAATGGTAAAAGTTTCCGCGACTTTTTTACCTTCGATGTTGATATTGCCTGTCTCACACTTTTGAATACAACTTGAATGTCTGGAATTACGACGGAAATGACTTGGGTTTGTTTCTCAGGGTTTCGGGCCTCGCTAGAGTATGAAGTTTTTTGGTTTTTTTTTAGGTATTTGAAGGGTTTTGCTGGGGCCGGGCGGGCCTCCCATATGAGATTCATGAAACGCATTTGGGCGTACTCACGTAGCTAGATACCAGTTCGCAAAGCTATGCTCATCCTGGTTCTAATTTCAGCGACATTTTCCTAAAATTTTGAATTCCTTCTTTGACTTGGGGAAGCGGCCCTCCCTTGCGATCTGAGATGCCACAACCTTGCCGTTGAGTTCATCAACGGCTTTTCCTCTTCTGCAGGGGCTTGTGCTTTATCTTGGAGGCGCTTCGGTTTGGGCTCTAGGCTGCTTGACGTGGCGATAGCAAATATGCGGCTTGCGCAGCCCGGCAAGTCGTTCATAGTCGTCTTGCCCGTGGTGGATTTCGGGCTATGTGCAGCGTGCCTGGATCTTTTTTGGAAGCGAGAGTCACATCAACACCAACTCTATTACTCAGAGTGTCGATGTAATGTTGTTCGGTTTTGTCATCTGAATCCTGCTCTCAGATTGATGCCGAAGGATTGGTGCTTCAAGAGATAAGTCTGGCTTCGATCTCGCAGAAGTTTCGCGACCCAAGAGATACGGGCGGCCAATTCTAACACTCGGGCCAACACACGACTTTTGATATTTCCACTTCCCACCTGTGGCCACCTGGTTAGTCGATATTAGGATACAAAGACTCATATATCCCTATTGGGTAATATCTACTGCTATGGGAGCTATCCGGGGTATACTCCGGGATCAACCTCGCTGTTACTACCGACTTCTTGATGATGTCCTCGAGCTCTTTCAAGAGCTCGTCGTTAATTACCAACTGCATTTCTGGCTCCTCTGAGATCACATCATGGGCATGACCTCAAGGGCGTACATCTGACCGGTGTGTACCTGACAGGCGTGCATCTCATAGGTGTGTATCCTTGGGAATCAAAACCATGGGAAAATCCCCAGGTCTGAGCAGGTTAATCAGTCTGGAGACCAGGTTGCCATATCATCCGAATCATGAAGAAGGGCACTTTAAGGATGAGCAGTGCGGAAAAAGGCTGAAAGATTTCTTCTCAACTCCTGCACTGTTGGCTGCGGACACAATTCACCGGCACCAACATTGGCAGTAGCCCGGGGAGCATACTGGGTTATTTTATCTGCCACCTTGCCTGGTTCCACTAGCCGTCTCCCCAAGCTCTTCAACAATTCGTTCGCCTTTCTTCTCAATCTCAACGACACCATCAGCGCGCTTCCTCTCAAGGACATCCGCTTCTTGTCTTTCACTTTCAATTCTCTGTGGCGTCGGTCCAAGTTCTGACGCTGTGAGGTTGGCGGTGAACACGGGTGGGAATATTTCGGAAAGCCATTCAATAAGTCTTCCAGAACTGGGGCTGATCATAGCATCCATTCCGTCAAAGATAGTTTTCCAATCAGAAATCTCATGCAGCTTCCTCCCTTGTAGTTGTGAACGGAGCCACTCTTTCTCTTGTGACGTAGCTCCTCCGTTTGAAGGACTAACTTCTACTTCTTGCATGATCCCGTTCTTGACCCTGAGAAACACATCCGCTCCTTCAGGAAGGCCCGTCGCACTTGTTGGCGGTGAGAAGCTCTTCTCGCTCTCGAGAGGCCTAGTAGACACCACGAAACCAGGAGTCTGCTCGAAAATCCACTCCGGACTCATGATTTCCCGCACACCCTTCATAACATCTGCTCCAGCTTCGCTTCCTTCGTCCACCTCAGAGCTGATATCCTCAGGTTGCTCTCTTCCCTGGACTTTAGAGCCGGCCCACAAAGGGTTTGTCCTTGCATTTGCTTCCTCTCCATACATCTTCCTAAATTCACCAGCAATGCCCATCTCTAGCCACCATCTTACATGCTTCCTGAGTTGCTCATCATTTGGAATGTCAAACAAATTCCCAACCGGACTCCTTACACTCTCTACCCCTTTCGCACTGATGAAGTCCCTCGCTGGACTCCTCAAGAACTCTCCTATGCTCTTCAGATTTGGACTCGAAAATAACAGGGTCCCATGATGCAGTGCCCGCCGCTTCGTCAACTTGAACGCGGAACCGCTGATCTTCAGGACGCCTCTCTCCGGATCATTCATCACGATATCGTTCCGTTCGTTGACCCGGACGTCAATCTCATCCACTGAGCTAGTTCCAAGCAGAGTCTGGCTTTCTACGGCAGCCTTGAGGTCATCAGGAGGGATGGAAAGTCCGTTCAGGTCCATCTGCAGATTTCTCACCGCCCTGACCACCATCTCCGCATGCGTCGTCCTCTTGAACTCCGCTTTTGGACGATTGGGTACAATGACGCTGTAGTTCAGGTTTCCATCGTCGTGGAAGACGGCTCCACCGCCACTCCGCCGCCGTACGAGCAAGACTTCTCCATCGACATGTCTACTCCCATTTTCTTCGTGGCCGCTAGGACTACCAACTTCGCCTTTCCAGCGTACTGGTTGCCGATTTAGCTTACGCAAAGCGCACTCGACCCAGGGATTCTGATTCCGGCCAATGACCACACACGGTCGGTTTACATACAGGAACAAGATCCTGCTCTCCGGATGCGCATGCTGCAGCAAGTAGTGCTCGAGTGAGAGATTAACGTACGGATCTGTTGAAGTCGACCGAAAGATAAATGCCCTATCTTTGGCTTCCGGCCGGCTTATCTGGCTTAGACCAAAAAGCGACTGAGTGGAGAGCTTCCTAAATTGAGTTGGGAAACCAGGGCTCGAGATGTGCTTAAAGGGGCGCTTGTGGTGAAGGCAAGGTCTTCCGCCACTACGGCTTTGGACAAAAATTGAGATGTTTGATGCTGCGAGACGAAACACTGTAGCTTCGTTTTTCATCTGAGCGCATTAAAACCTGGAATTGTTTGGTGAAAAGCTGAGTTTACGGGGTGCGCTCGAAATGAGATTGAATGCCAAGGCCCTCATTCCTCTGTTTCATCTCGCCAACGCGAGGATCAGAGGGACGACTTGATATCTCTAGACAGTGAACGTGGGACACCACACATGACAGTCGCATGCTTGGAGTCCTTACGGTTATGGTTTTCAAACCTCCCGTATTGAGATATTCACAGAATGTATTGGAGAATTGGCATGGAATTTTGTCTTTATCGAACGTATATCAGCCTATTTTGACATGATTTCTCCCTCTACACATCTCGATGTACAACAAAGAAGAGACTCCGCGTCAATGCACCCTGCTTCCGTGTGCGCCGCGCTCGCCAGAAACATCTCCTGTGCGCGAGGAATTTTCCGTCCCAAGATATAAAGGAAAACAGTGACCGTAGGTCATGAGTCGTTGCAGGAAATTGACGGTTGCCGTCCCAGCGACTTTCGCATTCCAGTAACCTCGCGATGAGGACCTCAGAAGCATGATGGTGGGCATCTCCATGGGGTGATTAGTGTATGTCGCAACCAGCAGAATCTAAGCTGATGTTGGCATACGATGCTGGGCTCATGGCGCCGGGTCAAGTCCCAAATTGTTGACCAGGGCCGTGGCAAATCGATGTAGCGAGTGTCTCTGGCTTTCTCCAAAACATTTGGCTCAGACGAGCTGAAACTTGAGAAGTATTCCAAAAGTGCAGAACCAAAGTCTAGCGGTATTAATGTAGGTCATGAAGATGCTAAATGGGCGGTACTTTAGTAACTTTGTTGAAGCGGGAATGGGATCAAAGATTCTAAATCTTTGCTTATCCTATATTACCACATGTCAGCCAAACAGATCAGTCCAAGTCACTCGCTCCAGCGCAGCTTACCACTACCACAGCATAACGCGTTCATTACCTTCTGGATGAACGTTGGTTGTGACTCCTGCTGTTGTTGCGGCCTTCCTTGATGACTTTGCAACGCCCCGGCTGCACCTTGCCTGGTCTGATTGGCGGTCAGATTTGCGTTGCTGTTCTGGAATTGAGCTTGTGTGCTAGAAGCAGGCATCACGACGTCTAACTGCTCCGCAAGACCACTACTCCTTTTTGGTAGAGCTCCCCCGCCGCCGGCGCTTGTGCGATCGCGCGCACTCTTCCCCATGACTGCTACTCCTGGCTTCGCGGGTGATCCTGGGGGCGGGGGTTGCGCTGCGTTTAAACGGTCCGCAGAAATAGCGCCTCTTGCGTCTGGTCGTATTGGACGACTCTCTGAGCCACGAGCAATTGGTGCGTCGCGGAGTGCTCGTGCAGACGCTTCTGGCGGAGCATTTACTTGATGACCAAGATGGTGCGCAGATGGATGTGACTTGGCCGCCTCCCACCCGCGACCGCCGTTCAACTTATTCCAGTCGTACTCGCCATCTTCAACTTCGCCTGTATTCTTAAGCGCCTGTGTGAACAAGTCACGAAGGAAATCATAGTCGGGCGTATCTTCGAAGCCAAGGTTGCGAACGTAGCTAAGGTACTTGTTGAATTCCTCTGCCAGGACATTAGCCATGTAGCCATTATTTGAAAAACATTCATCACCTACCAGGGAACCCGTCACATAAATCCTTGATCGCAGTCGTCTGTTTCTTCTCACCGATTTTCTCGTACTTCTGTTTGTTCGTGGCAGCCTTCAACCCTTGCCAGGGCAGTCCACCTCTTAGAAAGTACATAAACACATGACCCAGCGCTTCCAGATCATCTCTTCTCGACTGCTCCCGCCCTAGATGTGTGTTGATACTCATGTATCTAGCAGTGCCCGAAAGTGATTTGCGTTCTCGATATGGTATATGTTGCTTGGTCTTGGGATCTCTGTATTGTTTGGCCATGCCAAAGTCTACAACGTGGATGACGTTCGCCGCTTTCGTGTTTGATCTACCGATGAGGAAGTTGTCTGGCTTGATGTCTCGATATATCAGGTTCTTTTCGTGAATTGTTTGTACACGGGAAAGCTAAGGAACTGTAAGTTCAATGACCAAATAAATGCAGAATTAAGTCACACCATTTGCTTCGCAACCATGACAACTGTCTTGATCGAGAATCTCCGGTTGCAGAGGTCAAAGAGATCCTCCAAACTTGGTCCAAGGAGGTCAATGACCAAAATGTTGTGGAGTCCTTCCTGGCCAAAGTAATAGACATTCGGTATTCCGGCTATGCAAATCAGTGGGAGCCCTAAGAGGCAGGAATGCAAAAACTCACGGCAGCCGACCAAGATCTTGTAGGTCCGGTACTCATCTCGTAATTGTGGTGCATCGCTTTTCCTTGGTTCCTAACAAATGATGAGTTTTGAGACCAACCATAATAAGTCCGAGTGTATGGCGTACAAACTTGATGGCGACCTGTTGGTTGTTCAACAGGTTTGTACCTTCGAAGATCACACCGAAAGACCCCTCTCCAATCTTCTTGCCAACACGATAATGTACACCGACAACATTGGACGAAGAGGAGGCCATCGTAGGCGAGGATTCGAAGAGGAGAGCCGTTGTGAAGAAATGCGATCAGCACGATCAAGACCGACGTGTCGATCGGGGCTGACTAAAGGTGCAGGAGCCGTTTCTGACTACACGAGCGTACTGAGGAGCTGTCAGAAAAAGTAGGAATGCACAGCACCCATAAAAAGCAAATTCATTGCATGGTGCAGATTCGGCGTTGGAAAGAAAAAGGCACTGTACATAGGTTTGCTGCGCGTTTGGAGCAGAGCTCCCGATTAAGCTCCTGAAAAGGAGCCAGCCAACTTCGGGCTCCAGAATCTTCTCAAAATCGTGAAGTAGACGAAGAAGAGTGAGAGCTCCGAGTCTCAGGCAGTGTCGAGGCTGTGCAGCGCTGTCGGACCGGGTGTGAGCGGTGTGAGGCTGAAAGGGAGAGATTGTCAAATGACTGCTGCCCAGGTCTCTGCTGGTCGGTAGGGACCTCACAACACCATAAAGCAAACCTGTCAAGCAAGATGTCGAAAGGACTGCTTTGCCTTCACAGTTGCATGTCAACTGGGCTTAAATCAGGAACATTATTGCTACGGCAGGGTTGGGCTGTGATGCAGCGCAAGTGGCAGATGCGGTGTGGCTCTAGAGTTGCTTGGCCAAAACTCGCGCCCAGGGAGGGCTGGCCAAAACAGACATCGCTTCAACGGTGGGCCGCCTAACGAAACACTACCGGGCTTGTGTGAGGGTCGGGAATCACCGCAAGTGGACAGGTACCAATCACTCCAAGCAAGGCCTGCAAGATTAGAATTAATTGCCCCACGGGCGATGAATCTCCGATATGCACGGTAGAATGCTTGTATTTTTCAATGAACTAGCTGTTCGTCTCGGGAGTTGACAATGGGCTATAACGCTCTTGGCCTCTCTGTAAACATTCTGCATGATGAGACATCACCAGAAACGCTCTGGAAGATACAGTTATGTTCTCTCCCTAGCCATATCTCGCCAGGCCGCACTGCAGCATCAGTAGTGTCCAGCTAATCAGTAGAACGAAGATTTTCGTTGGACGGGTAGCCATAAGTTGTTCGACTCGGTGGTGCAGAGCGATAACCTGGCGACGAAGGCAGCCGTGCCCAACCGATTACCCTCCTACTATTGCCAACACGATATGGACTAAGCTCTAGTGTCTCCATTCCCCCGTCGGCTTCTTGCGCTGGCCACCGTTCATCCACATTGCTTGCCTGAGGCTTCTGTTGCATCTCTGGACTCCCTGCGCCTGCTGCCTTTCCACCAGCTGCAGTTGTGTCCTTTGTCTCGCTTTTGCTTGCTTCGTCCACAGGCGTGACATTCCTCTTTATTTCCTTCAGACGAGCCGGCGAGGGTGTTGATCTGGCATACTGACTCAAATTACCAGATGAAGGTGAGTAGATAGGAGCATCCTCCAACTCCTCCGCCCCTTCCTTTGTGATCTCGATTCGTGGAGTTGACGTATCCATTGGAAGTGTCGAGACTTCAGAGGTATCCACTAATTGCTCAGCCATTCCCATGACGTTGGGATGGCATCCTAGAGGATTGGCCCTGCGTCGGCCTTTGTTAGTGGGTGTTGGAACCAGAACAGCTTGGCTGACTGAAAAAGCGCATGGCTCTGGACTAGAGGTGTGAATGCCTGCCTTGCTGATGGCAGTAGGAAGTCTGGCGTTTCCGTTATTTGTGTCTTTTTGGTACAAACCCGCCAACAAAGACTGTCGGTGGTTTGGGCTTGCCATGCTGTCCGGCGTCTGCTGTAAGGTTTGTCGGAAGTCAAGCTCATCAACAGCGTTCATGAAAGACCTCTCCAGGTCATCAAATGTGTAATCGTGAGAAAGGTTGAGGTGTTCCTTCTTTTCATCAAGCCGACCATGGGAGCTCATTGAACTTGACATCAATAAAGGCCGTTCGTCGTGGTGTCGCTCGCCGATGTTCTTGGCTGACAATTGATGATGAACTTTCTCGACGGGCTTCCTCTTCACGTTTCCATGGCCGGTAAGATTCCTAGTCCTTTGCCTGCAGAGGTTAATCCCCTCGGCCTTTCTTTGTACAGTTGACGACATGCACTCTTCCTCCAACTTTGAGAATTGGATCTTGTCCGCAATCAGTTGGCGTCTACTCACGGTTATGGAGTCTAGATGACCTCTGAAAGCTCCTTTCAGTCTTAATAAGGTAGCATTCCTCGGCTTCCTGACCTGGCTCTTAATTCGATCCATCCCATTTATCATACTTCCCTTAGTCTCATTAGCGACCTCAGCAGCTCTACCTACCTTCTCTACATGTTCTGCATCGCATGAGGAATCTGATATCCAGCCAGCTTGCGAGCTCCGTGTAGATTGAACGAGGCCTGCTTGTGTGAGCTCTCCACACCAAACACATTCGACTCGAGCGACATTCGCGTTTGTGATGCTTGTGGGAACCGGAGCCGAGATGGACCTGCCCACTTTGTTCTTCCTGGATCGTGAAGTAGGGATCCATGACATCGGCTGGGGCATCCGCCTCTTGGTAGCGTTGGTGGGGACATTACTGTTTGATGGGGCAAGCTGGCCTGTAAGAGAAATAGGTTGTGGTCCTCCAGAATGGCAGGTCTGAGGTGCATGACAGCCGAGTGACATCTCGAGATGAGACCGATCTTCATCTTCTACACGAATGGCTGCACCTTTGTGTAAGCTGTGTGATCCTACTTTGGAATGAATTTGA
>Ga0335072_10000414_pt1 | contig 85999 bp, 69 predicted proteins | sample Lox_Sample_21_FD_206725 | JGI IMG/M metagenome (GOLD analysis project Ga0335072, IMG submission 206725) | Soil microbial communities from Loxahatchee National Wildlife Refuge, Florida, United States - Lox_Sample_2.1 | ecosystem: Environmental > Terrestrial > Soil > Wetlands | place: USA... | reverse complement strand
CTGCTCCATTCTTGATCAACAGTCTGGTTATCTTGTCGTGCCCCTTTTCGACTGCCAGGTGTAGTGCTGTCACCCCATCCTTGTCTTTCGCTATCACGTCAGCTCCTTCGGCAACCAATAGCTCCACTATTGCTTCCTTCTCCCGCCAACTATCAGCCGCCTCGTGCAAAACTGTCCTCCCATTCTTGTCTTTAACCGTCACATCCGGCCTTTTCTCAAGCAACAACACTAGAGTCTCTTCGTTCCAACTTTCGACCGCATCATACAACGCCGTTCTGCCCTTTTCGTCTTTGACTGCCGTACACGCCCCAGCTTCCAGCAGCAGCAGCATTGTTGCACGATCGCCTCTCGCGGCGGCTAGATGCAGCGCCGTCCTTCCCTCCTTGTCTACTGACGCTATATTCGCTCCGTGGGCGTCCAAAAGCTGCTTCATCAATGCCTCGTCAACCCCACTAGCGGTTGCGGTATGTAGGGCTGTCCAACCACGTCGATCTTTCGCCGTCACGTCCGACCCTTCCTCGAGCAGTAATTGCAGAGTCTGCTTGTGCCCCCCACTGATGGCTCTGTGTAACGCTGTCATTCCATATCCATCTCTTGCTGCTTTGTCTCCTCCGCTCTGTAAGAGTAATTGCACTATTGCTGTGTGTCCTTGCGACGCTGCAGCAATAAGAGCAAATCGAAACCTTCCCCCTCTGACATTCACATCGACGCCCTGGCTCAACAACGGGGATATGCAACTCAGTAGACCATGCTCAGACGCGATGTGTAAGAGCACTGTTCCTGGACCATAGACTTCATGATAATCGGCCATGCACAAACAGTCGTAGAAAAATCTCCATTCATCAAACTCTTTGTGACGACTCTGATGAAATTTTTGAGCAAGATGCCCTTGGTCTATTCCTCCGGATTCGGCTCTAGAAGCATGCTCGAATAGTGACCTAACTGCGTAATTCCATAACGTATACTGCTCGTACTGACTTGAAATCCTGGCAGCATACTTCTTGGAAATGTCCGAAAAACTCTTCGCTGGTAGTTTTCCTGTTATCGGACTCGTATGGAGTTCTTCCATAGCGAGATAGCCGATGCAGGCCTTTGACATTAAGTCATGGCTCTTACCGAGGCTGAGCTGACCAAGTCTCGGGTCAAGAATAAGTAGACCGTTGCGATGTATCAGAAAATCTCTGACTGACTCATGGATAAATTGTACGACACGGCGTCCCGGGATGTGATGACGATAATAGTAGGTGGTGTGGTACCTGTCAGTATCGACTTCTTTAACCTCAACGAGGCCTCTAGAGAGAGTCCGGAGGTAGCTTTCGATCTGTGGCTCGTTATCTGTGTAGTCATCTGATTCTCGCCAAGCTTTTTGTGATTTGGGCGGACATTCAACGCTGAAGGAAAGAGCGCAATTGATCTCTCTCGCTGTCAATGGCCTTTGGGCAAATAGAATCCATTGCATTAAGTGAATGGTGTTCAGGCGGTCTCTGGCGCTGACCGAATTGAAGTAGTCGGTGAATAATTCGTCTAATTCGTCCGGAACCGATTCCAGGTGTCGTCGCATCTGTCTTACTGTCCGACCTTCATCCCTTTCTTTCACTAACGAAGCCACAACAAGAACAACCCACAGGAACACCCCTGAAGCCTTCTCGGTCACCTCTCTCTGAAGGTTGCTTCCCAATATATCTTCCAAGTGGAGCTCCGATTCGACATATTTCAATATGTCCGGAGAGTTCCACATTTCCAGATGTATCTCCTCACATCCGGCGACGCCGATGTGTGGAAAATGGCGACTGGACAAGCAAACATTGAGCGTGCACTTAGAGGAGATTGCGCTTGACGCTAGATTTGAGAAGAATGAGACAAGCCGACGCATATCGGACTCGCATTCGCATTCGTCCAAGGCATCAACGAAGACGGTCACTGATGATATTTGCGCGGTTCGTATAATGTCTGAGAAGTAGTCGCTAAGCTCCTCTTCTAACCATTCCCAGCCAGGTTTCAGCGTGTCTCGTTTCGTTCGGAATTTTGGAAGGAAGGATGAGAGTAATTGGCGATGCTGCCGGAGCAGTTGATGTAGGAAAGATCGAAGGAGGCCCAGCGGTCTCTTCTCCAATGGAGTACCACGTCCATTGAAGAAGAAGCCGATTGTTGACGACGACGTTTGAGTGGTTTGTGTCTGTGTGAGTATTTGTTTCATTAGGACGGATTTCCCAGAGCCAGGTTTTCCCTTGATCCAAAGCAGCCCTTTATGTTTACCAATATTTCGCCTTTCACGCCAATCCTGATATTCCGGCTTTTCGAAAACCCAGGTAAACGTGTCAGAGAGCGGTTTTGCAACTGTACTTTGACGCGTTTCAAGTTCCCGGAAAGACAGGCTCTGCAAGCACTCTGCTGAGGTCAGATAAGTGCATCAAGTATTGATATAGATGGGACTGATACCTTTTTCTTCCCTAGTGAAATTGGAGGGATCTGGAGCAACCAAGAATACGGTCAGCTATTTCCTTTCCATTGCGAAATGGACCGAGTCTACGCAAGAAGCTTTTGATTCTCGTTGAATTGAGAAACGCCGCGGGATGCTCGGCTTGCTTACCTGTCCGAGACGGCATTGAATCTTGTGGCGGCTCGAATGGCTCATCCAACAGGCATTGGAGATAGTGGGCAAGGTCGCTATAGTCAGGTCCGTACTTGAGGCGCACCAACATCTTATGATTCAGATTATCCGCGTCTCGAACCAGCAAACAGTGCTTGTTCGAGATATTTCCATGTCGCTCGCTCGCCCACTTTAATAGCGCACCGAAATTAGGGTCTTCCAGGCCCGACCCACAGCCGACAAAGATAATAGTCTTGTACTCTAGAAAGGTCTGAAGCACATTCTGAACCTCATCTGCATGCGTGACTTGGTAATATTGGGTGTTATCCAAGACCACCTCATGTGGATCATGGTAGCTTCCATGCACGTGAAACACTCCATCTAGGTCCCCGCGCTTAAATTTTAGAATATCATCCTGGTTCGACCGACCGACACGTCGTAAGTCGCAAGCCCTCTCTAGGAGATCATCGTAGTTGGTCGTCAGAAGGGTGGCGCCCTCTCGATGTAGGGCTCGAAGTACCTCAAGCAGCGAGCGATTTCGCACTTCTTCGTGGAGGCTACCGAAAACCGATTCTAGCCAGGTAGGAAATTGGCCGTTCTTCCTCATTTGGTCGGCCATGATACCCGCAGCGTCAAGTAAGATAGCGGGATCAGAATCGTCAAGCGCCTCATAAGCATACCTTATCCTGCGGTTTGATGCCTGCGCGTAGCCAGCACTGACCAGATAATCCAACCCATTGCGTATCAATCCAGTCCATGTTAGGCGCGGAAGGGTCTTTCCTGATGCGTCCGTGGTGGCATTGAGTGTCACTCCCACACCGACGATAATGACAAGACGCTTGTCCTTCAGGTCTTTTTTGAGTCTGTCCAAGGTCTCTTTTTCCAGTCGAGCAGTGTTACCTAGGATTTCATCCTACATTTCCTGTTAGTCTCCAACCACGCGAGCGGGGAATTTTCAACCCCACCGGACGTGAAGAGGTCATGTTTGGAAATATGATATGGTCATGAGATCGTGTGAAGAATAAGTACCAATCAAATTTCTGGCGTAGATGAGCCAATACATCGCCGAATAGGCCAGAGGCAGAGTTGCCTGGACCGGAGTTGCCTGGCTGGACAAACCGAAGATGAATTTGCGGCTGAAGATGCCAAGCCTGGTCACAAGGCCAAAAGCCCCGTCGCGAATGGGGGCATGGGGACCCCGGGGAGCGGGTGACAACCTTGGCGCTTGATTTCGCCTCCGAAAACTGCGCCAAGAACATCCTTTGAGATGCATGCCCATGAAGGATATGTCCCTGAGATGTATGCCTAATGAGGTACACGCTCATGAGATACGCGCTCGCAAGGTGCATGTCCATGAGATGCATAACCATGAATTATATGCCCCTGAGACGCATGCCTAGTTAGATACACGCCCATGGAACACATGCCTATGAGATGCACGCCCCGTGAGGTGCATGCCCATGACATGTACGCCCGTGAAGTGCACGCCTATGAGATATACGCCCGTAAGATACACACCTACGAGACACACGCTCATCAGTTGCACGCCCGTCAGATGCGTGCCCGCAAGGTACACGCTTACGAGACACATCCATAAGTGTGCGATTATTATCAGGGACGGTGCTATGATTAGTAGAATAGGTAGGTATGGTGCGATGACTAGTAAAGGGGGTTGCGATACATAAGGGTGCCCAAGGGTTCCGAAGTCGACTAAGATCCGTGATATGATGCCTGTTAAAATCCTAGTCAGACTCCATTGCGGCGAACGGGCTTCTCGAAGGAGGAGGTTCGTGTTAATTCTGAAGGGCGAAACGGGTAATGCAGTCCATTACCACGTCGGGTTTGTTGAACATGAGTTTACGTCTCGCTGTGATAGCACTACATGCAGCGAATTGTATGAATAAGAGATATATAGCTAGAATTCTGGCTACAAATTTGTGAACCTAGCTTTCGATGTGTGAAAGACGTACGCCTCAACCATGCCTCCATTGGACCTAGCATAGGTGGCGATACAAAGCCGTTAATGGAGACAGCGGCGTAGTTGTGGACTTGGTTGCAGCTGCAAATATATGCAAGTAGCGTACGGGACGGCTGCGAAAGGATTGTGGTTGCACTTGTGCCGCTGGGAACATATTGCAGTTGTGGCAAGAAAGAGCGTCTTGCGTGTGGTGCTGGGGATCAATTAGAGCTGGCCTTTTGATGTACAGTCATCGTCGCCGACAACAGTTGAAGCACCACTGTCACTGCGTGCAAGCAGTCTTGCGGGCAGTCGGTGCCGAATGATTTCCTTGACTTTTTCCTGGCCATGAGCTATTCTAGTGACAGCGTGGCTTTCAAGTCGAGCTTCGACCTTAGATCCATCTCCGCCTTCAAGGCAGACAACTCTTCCATTGGACAGTGATTCAGCCATTGCAGCTTCCATCTGAGCACATCCATTGAAACCGATTAGACGCGTTGCATGCATGACAATGATCGCATAGACTTGGTAGAGTAGCCAAACGGTCTGCACGGGCTCAGAGATCCAGAGCATGCTGAGTAAACCTGCCGGGAAGAACAGGACGAAGGCGACCACCAATCCCATGCTTGCGAGCTCGCGTAGTCTATCTGAACTCTTTTCTCGCAAAGGATGTCCCCAGTGCTTGAAGAACTGGCGCACAACAGATTCGGGACCTTCGATGACAGGGAAGCCATGATCATAGTCCGAAACTTCGACGACGACGATCTCGTCTTTGTCCTGGGAGATAGAGGGACATGAACTCTCAGGACCTCTTCGAACGCTGCAAGGCACCGCCAATAACTTGAGCAACAACGGAAGGCAAAGGTATGCAGAAAACCAATGACAATGCTGCCAAGAAAAGATGACAATGGCGCACGCGATTGCACTAGCTTCGCTTAGGAAGATTGCAATGTAGGTCTTCCAGCTAGATTGATTCTCGAAGTAATGGTCGACTCGCTCATTGGTGGCAAGAAGAGGATCCTGGACAGACAATTTGAGGTGGTGGACCCACTGTGAAGTCCGTCTGTAGACCTGTGGCCCTTCCCCTTTGGATTCGGCGTCGATCTTTGTTCGGCCGGTTTCTAGAATGCCGGTCTGGTCATGCTCGACATACTGGAGGACTCTGACCCAGAGACCGTTGCGGACCTCCGCATCCTTGTCAATGCCATGATACCCATGTATGGTATATCTTAATGCCGTATTCTCGTAAAATGCAGTTCCAAGCATATGGCCCTGCTGTTTGCCTTTGTACAAGCCGCGCCGGCGAAAGCTATCGAGTGTCTGCAGTGCTGCTTTATAGAGCGGTCCCCCCATCGGCATTGTGAAGGCGAGGCCCACGGCACTCTTGGGTGTGAGGTTGTAGTAGAAACGCTGAGGCCATAGTAGTCGTTCGAAAATCGCCACTTCTGCTACTTCGCTGCCAAGGTAGCCGATGATGGATCCGAGGGCGCCGGCAAAGGCATTACTCTCCGTTATGTTCGGCATCTTGAGGAGGAGTAAAACGGCAAGCGACAGAAGGCAACAAAAAGCGATCATGGTGAGACGCAACTCAGCTTTAAGAGGTGCTTCTTTGGGGCGCAGTGATGCTGAACCGCCCCTGCACCCTCTCCACCGTTATTGCCTGTGATTGCAGGCCAGCTTACTTGGTTAGTGATGGATGCGGCGTAGTGTAAGCCTCGTGTATGCGCTTTGCGTCTTGAGTGAGTTGCTAACACTGGCCGCAGTATGGCTTGCAGTAACCGTGCGAATCCCATAGCCACGCTAGAAACCACCAAGGATGGATTACTACCAGGCAAGCATCACTAGGCACACTGACATGTGCGGGGCAGCTTTGTGGGACTACGATGAAGATACAGTTCTAAGCAGACGCTTTCTTTGCTTTGTATCTGACCAAGAAAACGGCAGATTCACCAACAACGCCACTGAAGCGACTACAATTGAACTGGTGACCGATTTAACTGCTTCTTGCTCACTGAGGTCCTCGATGGCTTTCCTCCACGTTGGACACAGAGCCTGAATTTGCAGGTTGGCCCCCCCCGCTTCGGGCGCTACGAATGGAATTGGCAAAGGAACAATTCCTTTGGGGCTGAGGAGGCGCAATGCGGGGTTCTTGGCAGCTGCGCTTACTGCCGGGTTGAATTGCTTGCAGGCCTATTTCGCAGCGCAGAACCGACAACTGAAGAGCAACAATTCCGATATTATGCAGAGGAGCTGGGCTTACCCTCGCAGCTTTCGCGAGGCCGTACGATTCCACTATTCAAAGAATCTCCTGGAGGAGGCAAAGCCGTAGTGTGTTGGGCCAAGTTGGTCATTAGCCCCTTACAGGCAGAGGAACTGTCCTTTGACATCTACGTATTAGAGATTAGCGAAGACACACACATAAACAACAAAAGCTTTCTACACAACACGTCTCTAGGTTTCCCTTCTCCTCGTTGCCATGCTTTCCCAACCGAACGAATAGCCATCTGGCATGCCTTTATTCCTTCCACACCATGGATTTTATGTACTCCAAAGTCTGGAACTACTTGGATGATGGGCACCTGACTATCCCTGATGATAGGAAAGGAAAGCCATATGATGAAGCAATATGGTTATGGAAAGAGTTGCAAATTCGAACATCAGATCCACAGTTGTGCGGGCAGTTCGAGGCGACCCTGTCCGAACACCAGTTGAAGGTTTGGAACATTTTGGACGATTGGTGGAATGGCCGGTATCAAAAGATGAAACCAGATGGCAATCCTGCTACTCTGAATCTCCTAAAGGCGGAGGAACAAAAGCAAGAGGGAAGCCCCCAAGACCCTGGCAATTCAACGTATCACAGTTCCCTTCCGTACTTATTCGTTGTCGAAATGGTGTGGCATGCTAGTGTCAGGCAACTAAATCAGGTACCAGCCGAGAGCATGCCGCCAAGGATGAAAGCAATCGTCCAGGAAATAAAAGACAAAATCAATCTTGCACGAAGTCGAGCACTGAAAAGCTCCACATGGCAGATGATTGCGCACTCGTCTTTCCAGGAAATATCGGGTGCGAGCCTGTCTGGTTCTGAGAAAGTGACTACGAGCCCTACGCTGGAACCATGTCCATGGTTATGCAGCAAAGGCGAAAGCTCCATGAGGAAGCCATTCTACTTATGGGACAGAGTTTCTCGGAAAACAGTCGAAAGCAGCTCCCTGAAGGAGGGGCAACAAAAGTATTACTGCATCAGTCACACCTGGGGTCGATGGCGCAGAAAATCAATTCAAGTTCCGGGAGTGCCCTGGCCAGTGCCCACCAATACGCGGTTTGACGTTCTGAGCTTGCCTGCGACATTTAGCCATCTCAACTGGCCGGTCCAATATATCTGGTTTGATCTCTTCTGTATCCCACAAGAGGAATGCCCCCAGCAGGCGGAGGAAATCGGAAAGCAAGCTGAGATTTTCCGCCAAGCACAGGGCAGCGTGATATGGATGCATGATGTGGTAGAATGGAAATTGCTGGAGAGTGCAATCTTGTGGCTGGGATTGAACTATCTTCGACGCACAGCTCCTGAAGATGAAGAGGTGCAGCTCCACTACGATTGTTTCACGAAGGGATTGAATTACGAGTCTTCCTCTTTGGCGCCTCCCACAACGTTACTAAATCCATGGGTCCCAGTGCCGGCAGACCAACCAGACGGTTCAAGCCACGAAGAGACTCAGCAAAAAGATCCTGGTTCAGGATGGTTTTCCTCTCTGTGGACACTTCAAGAAGCGTATCTCTGCCCTTCTGCTCTTTTGGCAGATCGAAATTGGAAATTTCTCAGCGTTGGGAATAGACTTCTCTTAACCCTCGACAGCTTAGCAAGCTTAGCCTACTCGCCGGCGTCAGAGATAGAGGACCCAGCGAACAGACCCGGCGTAGTCGAGGTCCTAATGTTCACTATCAAGCGTTGGGAACTGACCGACCTAGCATCGCCCAGTCGAATGTCCCTCCTCATCGCCGCCGAGTCCCGCGAATCGACCGGTCCAAGAGCAGAAGCCATAATGTCTGCCGTAGGTGTCACAGACTGGTTCGAGAGCTTCCGTCTGCGCCATGGCCGGGCCCCACCACAGCAGAAGCTAGTCTTCGGGTTATACCCTCTTGAGTTCCTAATCGAAGCCCAACACAAGATCGGCGGACCCTTCTTCCTCCATCACCGTGCTCCGGAGAACACGATTAAAGACGGAGAGTTGGGAGAACCTCTAGGGACAATGTTGCCATTGGCGTATAACAAGAAGCATTGGCAGGTCACTCAGGCAATGAATTTCTCGACGACCAACTGGTCAACATCTTTGTCGGACAGCTGGGAGATTCAAGTTGACGGGTCAGTGGTGATAAAGGACGCCCTAATCCTTGCAGGAACTGAATTCCAACGGCCAGGTAGTGCGGATGGGCCGATCTCTGTTTCATCTCCGAACGGATACAAACATTTCGAAAGTTTCAGCGCTTGGATGAAGGAACTGCCTGATGTGCCATGTCGTTTTGCGGTAGCGGTTGTTCGCTATAGTCGCCGTCAGTTCGGTATAATTCTTGAAGGAGTACCCTCAAGATCAGACCAATCCAGGCTTACCCTGGTTAAGACCGGGATCTTTATGACTGATGGGCAGTGGTGTCGAGAGGATATAACGACTATTTCCCCTGTCAATTGGGTTATACTCTAATCTATGGTTGGGACACATTGGAGAAATCGAAGGGAAAGCAGGATCCGATTGTCTACGTGGAACTGGCAGTACTTCTTGCCATGATGACTTTGTTCAAGCAGAACCACTCCCACAATCCTGTCCGAGTGCGCTTCGCTGCCGCCTTCTATCACCCAATCACCAAAGACTTCCCGGCCAATCAAGAAGACCATCACTCTTGTTCCGTTTAGGTGCGACGAGAGCCTTCGTACAATCTCGTGAAGGACTTCCTCTATTCCATTGTTCTCGGTATCTGAATGTGGCATTGACAAATCTTGAAGAACAGTCACACGGTCCAAGGTGATGTTCAAAGATGATCGCTTAGACCAATCGAAGTCTTTGTTTGACGAGGAGTAGAACTGTCGTTCCTAACTTGCTTTAGTACGTTGAATCTGCAGGCTTTCCTGTGAGAAATCCCTAAACGACACCGTCTACTATGGTTGTTGACAACTTGCAGACTGGCAGTTGTCTCCAATTCCGATGTTCTCATCATCTTGTCTTCTGTAGTTGTCAGAATAAGAAGCAAAATGAGGGATGGCAGACAGGATATATACGCGCTAGCTCTTGCCAAACGCCGGTGGCTTTAGGTGAATATGCATTTGATCCAAAACGAGATTAGATTGTAGTGTATTTCCATAATCGAGACGGTCGCTTTACCTTGCAAAGTCCATAAGTCGAGATCTTCCCTCTCCGGTGGGTATTTCGTAGTGAGCCGCGAGTGTGCGACCATGCCTTCTGGGAGTGGACTGAGTTCCCGTCGCCACAGCTGCGCATTGAACATCTGCTAACGACGACAAAGCTCTTGCGCTCACTTGTCGCCATTTTGTTGGTACTGTAGGCGGATCCTGGATCGAACCTCGTACTGGCATCTAGTCAACTGACGCAGTCTCTGCTGACTCTTGCGTGCCCCTACATTATCTCGAAAGTTGGTAGTAGGGCTGAGAGTGAACGTTGAGAGGTAATGTGGAAGTCGGCAGCGATTGTAGATCCAAAATCTCTCTTCATATTCAGAAAATATCCCAATTCACCTCCCAAACTTGAGGTTCCACAACGTTCTCGGTCGTGTAGAAATCCCCAAGTTTGGCGAAGGTCTTTGGCGGTTCTTCGTTCTCGTAGACCTGCATCAGTATTACACCCTGACTCCAGCCTTTTGCATCCTGTCGAAGACATATCGCATGCTTGGGAAGGTCCGGAAATATACTTCTCATCCATTCGTGCAGATTCACCTTCTTGGGTAAGTCTACTTTCACGGGTTCATCTTCAGAGATTGGGCCAATGACGGTGGCGACAAGCATTTGGTCGGTTTCTTTATCAAGGTCATCTTCAGTCGACGCTACCACCCCAACTTCCGGCATCAAAACCCTCCCGTCGTCCGCTAATTTCCATTTTTCCGTAGTAGGATGATCAAACCTCTCCGGGGAATCAGCAGCGAGCACGAACTTTGACCGCGCACGTAGAGGATCAAACGGTAGAAGGGTGCCAGCAACGACCGCGCCTAAATCCCCATCTTCTTGGAGTTGAAAAATATCCCAAAAGCAGCAAAGTTCGTAGTTGGAAGCAAAGAAGTCTGCCCCAAGGATTTGCTGGACTTCTCTGAGGAATTGGATTGGGTATTTGCCTAACACAAGGTTCTCTTCGCGATTTTGCTCATCGGTACTGAGATACCAATCGGTAGCTCCGATGACGGACATGATTGCCTCCGCACGTTGTCCGGTGCATTGACGATGATTGCCAACAACAAGGGCGGTAAGCGGAGTATATTCGAGCAATTCGTCGAGATGGGTACGTTCGACAAGCGAACAGATCTCAATCACTGCAGGAGGCATCTTATCATCCAAGTCCCATTGGGCGTACTTTCTGTTGTAGTTTGCTAGGGCCAGTATAGAGTCCAAGGTCACCACCATTGCGTCACGCTTGTCATGAAGTCTAAGTACCTCCCAGTCTCGACTGCAGAGCGTCATGTCCGGTCTGAGGCAGGACTCCTGAAGCGTCCACAAAGAAGTGAACCATCCAGATGGACGTTCACCGACACCCGTATCAGCGGTGATGTGGTTGACCTTCTCGAAAAGGTGAGTTGCAGTCCTGGCGTGTTTTTCGATGGTGGAAATCAAGGGTTGGACAGTGTAGTATGTCATCGCGCTGTGTTTGAGATACTCAGCAGCAAGCCATTGTATTGCTGCTTGTACTCCGCTCCAGTCGTCAATATCATTCAACCACACTACTGCTCTGCTAGCAGCTCCAAAGATCGCTGCTTGCCTGGAGATTTCGACAACCGCTCGTTCAGACCTATCCTGTGGAATGCAGAGTAGATCGAACCATATAAACTGAGTGGGCTGGAAGACCGAAGACAGCTTTCGGAGCGTATCAGGTAGATCTTCTACTTTGAATCTTGTGTTTTGCGGAACTTTCCAAGGAACCCCCGAGATGGATATCTCGGCTCCCTGAATGCGCCAGCGGCCCCAGGTATGACTCACCACTATGTATTGCGGATTTTCTGGAAGATCTTCAACGACAACAGTTTTCTGATTCTCGGTGTCCCAGAGATAGTAGGGCAAGCCTTTCCTCTTCTCACTTGATAGCCAAGGGCAAGGTTCGATGATCGCGCCCACGGGCAGATCGTTATAGTCGGCAAATGCATGCTCTGCCAGCTTTCCATCAAGCCTAGCCGTAACTGAAGGGACAGCGAGAGTTGGCGTAGACTCGTTCTGGGCATCCGGTATGGCGTAGAAGGAATAAACGGAATAAGCAAAACGCTGGCATGCGGCAACCAGTGAAGCTTTTTGACGGCGAATTTGGATGGGGGCGGCTGTGGACTTTCCGTAGAAGAAAAATTCGTAAAGGAAAAGATCAAACAGCTTTTCATGATACTTGGAAATCTTCAAGTTAAGACCTGTAGGGATTCTTTCATGCGCTGATGTGCTAGCGGCATGATTTAGGATGACTTCTTTTGCATTGCGCATAATTTCTTGATCTTCGTAGTCGGCATTCCACCACTCCAACAAAAGCCGCAGGGAATTTCTTTGTGAAACTGAAAGCCCGGCGACGAAGTCGAGCCCGGTAGGTTTGCTGTAGGCAGCCCAAATGGCGTTCCAGTTGGCCAATGCCCGTGTCCAACCATCTTCCTTTGGACTGTGACCGATGTGCTTCTCGAATTCCTCCCCAAGAGGACCCTTTTGCCATGAAACATCCGGCATGTTATGTTGGGAATGCAAGCTTTCAATGAGTCTGTTGCAGGGGCTCTTCGCTTCACCCGTCCACCGGACCCTTCAGCACAAGAGAGGAAACGGAATATGCAGGCGGTGTTCAAAATAGCGCGGGGAGGAAAAAGTTGATTTTGGGGACGATCGAAGAAGGATGAGCGGACGTGCGAGACGTCAGATCCTCACCTCGCGCTCATTCGTCGCTCACCCTTGCTTACCAGGCCCATAAGCTTAAAGCGATGGTGGAAGGAGAGCGCCAAGATGAGCTTCGGCGCGGATTTTCACGGTTGCGATTTCAAGATAGTTGCCGTGTCAACGTGAGACGCTAGTAAACATGTCCCGGTTTCCAATCCTCAAACCCTAAAGGGCTGGTAACCCTTGGGCTCAGGCGTCTTCTGGCATTCCATTCGCAGATCACTCGGTGCTCTTCCCCTCGAGCACACATTCTTTCATTTCTATTGAGCGTGCTCCTGCGGTGATCATGGGCGTCGAGCCCCCTTTCCTCTACGATCATCCCTCAAAATACACATTCAATGGACCGACAGACAACGGCTTCAACCCTAAAGCCGCAACTATTGCAAGTTGGATACCCGCGCAGCCAAAGCCAAAGCCAAAGCGCGATGGCCCACTCGTTGAATTCAACAGACATCCTGATTCTGTAAGTCATGTCTTTGAAAGGTGCGAACAAGATCTGACAATAACTAGTATCTGATCGTTCCATACGGCAACGTCAATGCCGTGCCCATGAGTCCTAATACGAAGAAAAAAGTCAAACGCCTCAGACAGCTTCAGCTCTTTCTCAGGTTGCACCAACTCCTGGCAGCATTGGGCTCGTTGTTCTGCGTCATTGCAATCAACAAGACTTCCAACTCAGTAGGATGGATCATCAGAGTAACTCCAGCAATAGGCCTGCTTCACACAGTCTATGCAGTCTATCATCTCTGCCGATCAGCAGCCACTCGTCCACCAGCATCAACTGCGAGCTATATGATCTTCGCAACCATGACCGATACCGGACTACTACCCTTCCTCTTCTTCTGTGCGCTCATGGCACACAGCGATTACACAAGTAATACATATGGTTGGGGTACCCTCTTCAAAACGTCCAGTGCGGCTTACACAATCATCTACGCATTCTACCTGACTTCTGTGGTCGGAGGGTCCCTAACTGTCATATCACTCGTTCTTGGAATCTACTTAGCCATCATCTTTCGAAAGATCTCTAAACTGCCGCCTGACATGAATCCTCTCGAACCCAATCTGACTGTACGACCGCACAAGCGCAACAAGTCCGAGCTCACAGACAAGCACATGAGCAGCTCCACAACATCTTTGGCAAGTAAGCGTATGTCCAAGGCTTCGGATTCACCAGTTGCTGCATCTCGCAGAGTGCCGTTTATGCACACCCGCACAGACTCTGCCGATAACCTGGAAAATTACGCAAATAGTAGCGCTCGACACTCCGTTGTTGATTTGCTCTCGCCTTCACGTGCGAACTCACCGACACGGCCACAGCCAACGGTAAGCCCGGCAGCGAATGTCCGTCAAGCAGGAACAGGCTTGTACCAGAATGAGGGACGTTCTGCTGCTTCACTTGTCCCCTCCGAAAGCCGACACAGCTGGTTGTCATTCTCCAACTACGAGGGCGTGCCCACACCACTGAGCGATGAAGCAGAGAGGGAGCTCGACAGCCACGTCCGGCCACCGTCACCCGTGTCGCCCATTTCCTCTCGCAGTCATTCCCGTAACGACAATGTCAACAGATCCAGTGGTCGACCGGTGTATATGGACACTCCTGAATATGACCCGTTCTCTTCACAGCAGTCTCCAGAACGCCCATCCTCCCAACGCCTGGACATACATGGTTCGCAGCAATATCTTCAACAACATAGTCGAGAGAACAGTCCAAAGAAACGCAGTCGCGATCCTCTGGGCATGAACCCACCGTCTCCCTACCTCGATCAGACCCAATACCACGGCGAGAACAAAGAACAGCAGCCGCGTACTCCTGCTGCTGAAACAGGAAGAAATGTACTACAAAGCACTGATGGCAATGCGGCAACTCGACCACAGGATCCATCACGCCCGTCGTCCTTCATCGGGTCCGGTGGCAAGACAAGGTTCTATGGTAATCTTAGAAGCTCGGTTGGCTCGATCAACAGAAAAGAAGACGAGCAGATGTATGGGAACGACGGGGACTCGTCAGATTATGAGCGAACGAGAACTCTAGAGTCAGATTACAGCAATATTGAAATCCACGCCGTCGATGACGATGCACTGGACGAAAATGGCCAAGTTCATATCGAGGAAGTGGATTCTAATGACAATGTTTGGAGAGGCAGCGGCAGAAACGTCTCTGCTTCAACTGGGTTCGATCTCCGCGGCGGCTATGCAGGACTGAGCGCCGAGTTTGGGAAGGGGATGGGTAGGAGGAGAGAGGTTAGTGGGAAAGTTGCAGAAGAAGGCAGGTTCTTTGGCAATGATATCGAAGTAGAAGAGGCGAAATACAAAGCTGCAAAGGAGCACAAGGCTGGCGCTGCAGGCTGGGCAAGGTTCAAAGGATTGTGAGCAGGCGGGTACAGTGCATATGATTTTTGGAATCATTTATGTCGATATTGGATCAACAAACGAAAAGCTTCAGTTTGGGCGAACGACTAATTGAGTAGATAGCAATTCTAGATAGAAATCTTTGGCCGCAAGGAGTCTCGCGAAACAACATCTCGACATTACGTCATTTCCTGCAACAAATATGTACATAGTAACTGCTGAGGTCAGAGCAACGAGTACAGGCGTCAAATAATACTCCCTGAGAATTACAATGTCTTCCAAACGTCTCCTGACATCGGCCGCTTTTCAATTGGAGCGAGCATCCTGCAAACACAGCCTGCGAAATGCTTCATCAATCACATATTCGCCTACCCCTCAACCCCCTGCTCGGCTCTTACTCTCGTCACAACGATGGCTTCGACGACTGAGCACCACACCAGCCCTTCGGCTCCAAGAAGCCCGACCATCAGCTACCACTACGAGCGCTTCCTCCCAAGACTCAAACAAAGCCGCCTCAGCTGAATCCACCGCCGCAACCTCAACCGCAGCTGACCCTCCGCAGTCGAAAATCTACAGCTACGAAGACATCCTCGCCCACACCTCCTCGCCCTCGGACCACCCCAACCGCATCCTCATCGACGTCCGCGAACCTGCTGAACTCCAGGCCACTGGCTACATCCCCACCGCGATCAACATCCCCATCACCTCCTCGCCCGACGCCTTCTTCCTCCCCGAGTCCGAGTTTGAAGACCGCTTTGGGATTCCTCGACCGGGCCCGGACACGGAAGTGGTGTTTTACTGTAAGGCCGGAGTTAGGTCGACGGCCGCGGCGAGGATGGCGGCACAGGCGGAGCCAAGGTTTGGGGGCAAGGTAGGGAATTTTCCGGGGAGTTGGTTGGAATGGGAAGGGAGAGGGGGTAGGGTGGAGAGGAGGTGATGGGATGAAGAAGGGAGCTTTGGCGGATTGTGTGTTTGCTCCCCAGGCTTTTAGATATGGACTCGACGCTTACATCCACTTGGGGGCCGGGACTGGCGGGGAAGAATCCTTGTTTCAGGATTATGGGACAGAAAGACAGCAAACTTGGGGGTAGTGTCCATACCCATGAGCTGGTCTAGAGAGAGACGGGACTCTGTTTGGCATGATAGATACAAAGTCAGAATCGGCGACTATGTCGTACAGCGTGTGCTTCTACAGTTCTCCGTCGCATTCACGGTTGAGATGAAGAACGGTACATTGTTCTCTCTGAGAAACTGCTTATTGCAACACTCGTTTGAGTTTTGAATTCTAGATTCCCATACAAAATTCTCCATTTTGCTTTATGTTTGTGTTGGCTGGTGTGCTATTCAGGCTATTGAGCTCTCCGCTCTCGGGATAATATCTGTGATAGTACAAGTAGAGACTTCACAGCCAATTGCTATCCGATCATCTCTGTATCTTCGTCTCCATCCTTGTTTCCGGGCTCACCCTCCCCAAACCTTTCCGCCCTTTTCTTTTCACTTTTCCAAGCGTCCATCTTCGCCTCTATCTGCCACACAGCCTTCACCAGTCTTTCCACAGACATGCATGCCACCTCTGCGGCCGCTTCGTAGAACGCCTTTGCAATCTTCGACTCTGGTAATGAGAGCTCCTCTATGCTGCGATACTGAAGATAGTGTGACCCTGGCCTCTTGACCTCGACTGGTGTCTCACTGTCAAGCTGAAGCTGTCGGGCATCTTCATCACTCACAGGCCGGACCGGCCTCATCGCTGCTTGGACCTCTTTCAATCTATTCAGCTGTGTTTCCTCCCTCTCTCGCTCAGGATCCCGTTGTGGATCTGCCGCCGGAAGTGGTTTCAAGGGGAACATATCCAGCAGGTCCTTGTTGACATTGTCTTCAGCTTCAGCTGACCTGGTATAAGTTCGCTGGTACCAGTCCATATACTGATCCAATTGTTCGTTGGACATCTTGAAGATATCTACATCTGTTATACTGATCTCTTGGCCTTTCTGTAGAGGCAGTTTCGATTTCCTTTCATCGTCATCGACTTCTGGGCTGGTAGAGTCGACTAGGGAATTCCCTTGCTTGCGAAGCTCCACCCACTTCTTCCAGTCATAACGCAGCGTTGCAGGCTCGCCCAGTGATCGAGAGTATCTTTTCACAACGTCGGAATCGAAGGGGTAACCCAACTTAGTTGCAAAAACAACGAGGGCCATAAGTTGGGCTTCGGGATAGCAGGTTGCGTTTCGACGGATTCTGGAATCAGAGGCCAAGGTAAAAGTGAAGTTGAATTGGAGGATGTTGTTCATTTTCTTGACTGCTGGATAGATTTCCAGAGGTAGGGCGAGCTGCTTGATGTACTGAAACAGCAGATGTGGGGAATTGATGGCTGGCATAGCCATGCCAAATTCCGTGGTGTAAAGAGCGCAGATTCGGTATACCGCGGTCTGCAGTTGATCAGGGCTTAGGAGTGTCTCTGTATCGAGAGCCCTCTGGTACTCTCCCGGCAGGCGCACTTTCATCTCTGACGGAACATGTCGGATCGCCCTGATGTAAGGAATATCTTCTGTCCGGATCCATCTGCTCTCGGTTAGTCTATGGTATGTCTTTGGGTCCAGGGCCGTTGATCGTACCTGTAGATGTCTCCGAGGCCTGTAGGCAGCCTCATAAGCAGGATTCCTAGGTAGCAGAGTGCAACAGTCTCGGCCAGCACTGGAGAGTTACTGCCTTTCTTTCCGGAGGTATTTGGTACATTCTGGGTTTCTTTCTCAGATTCTTCGCCAGTTCCTGCATCCCTGGGTAGGTTTTGATTTCGTGGTTCGAGAGACGAGAGCTTTTCAGCCTGCTTCGCAAGCCGCAGGCTCCATAGATCTTTCACAACAGTCTGTCAAAGTAAGAAGACAAGTACAAGGGAAACGTACGATTGAACAGAGCGTACCCATAGTTCGGCCGGGAGGCCCTTCTTATGTACCATGGCGTAACACTGTTTCCATAGGATGTGCTGGTAAGATTCGAGAAATAGCTGATAGGCCGCCTGGCCCCGGTAGACTTGATACCGATCAGCTTTGCAATAGTAGGGAACGGAGGCAAATACCCTTGGAAATCTTTACTCCACTTCTATCCTCCTTCCTGATAGTGCGCTTGCCTTGAGTACCATACTCTTCCGCATCGTCAGCGATCTGCTGCCCTCCCTATCCGTAACTGTCAGTGGTTGGTGAAGCCAAGCCTGTCACTTTCGAGCTTCTCACAGCTTGTTCATGGCCATTTTCACAATATCTGATTCCATCGATTACAGAGAAAGATGTTGAGCCACACAAGTCGCAGGCTTCAGCGCCCAGCCTTGAATTTGCCATGGTGAAAGTTTGCGCGGCGTAGAATACCAGAAGCTAACGATGAGGATGTCTCAGGGGGGGTGCAGATCTTCTCTTGAGGGCCTTTCCATGATGTTGGGCACTCTGGTCGTTACTCCCAGTGTAAGATACACCTATGGACTACGAAATCGGTTTCTTTCTCTTCCCTAAGTTCATCAGTGTTTGTAGGTGTCAAAAGTACTCCGCCCTCGGCCGCTCCAGCAAAATACGCTCGGGTATGTCAGAGACCACAACAGCTTGGAATCTTTTGGTGAAACAGCCGGTCCACCATTCAGGCATTTTCTTCACCAGCTTATGTCTTCAGAATTTTCGATGAACATCTGACGTGTTACATCGTCATTACCCGTAGATACAATTTCAGCAACATGGGAGCTGAGTGGGATGGAGCCTTGGCAAGTCCTTTACTCGTTCGGCGCTCGATATCACAATTGGGGAACTATGATCCATAATTCCAAATCAAGGGTCGAGGTTTTTGTTCAGATTGCTATTTGCTAATCTACCAATACATCGGTCTTGCCTGAACAGGTATCTGCTGCCAGACTCCTTCAGGCATTTCAAGATATCTATCGCCCCTCCCGGGATTTGTAGCCTACTTTCCCCACCCGCTAGACAGTGCAACGAAAGACAGCAAGCATGTTTTCCAGAGCACACCCAACCTCAGAATGTGCTTAAATGCGCACAAATGCAAAATTGAGTATGCTGCTGTCGAAAGTGGAGTGGACGGGTCTACTCAACCACGAGGAGCTTCCTTGGCATCCATGGCAACTTCCTCGCCCATAGCAGTCAAAACAATGACATCTGTGGTCGTCAGTTATGCTTTTTCTGATCATTGGCTTGTACTCACTGGTGTCCTTCTCCTCCTCACGGAAGAGCTTGTTGATCTTTTCGCCAACCTCACCCTCTGGAACCTTAACATCATCCTTGGTGGTACCGTCCTCGGACATGAGGGAGAGAAAGCCATCGTCGGTGATGTCGAGCTGGCAAAACGGTTAGCTTGATGGATGGGGTCGTTCTAGTAACAGTGCGCCTTACCAACTGATATTCGCGGCGGGTGACGTTGGGAACCTCCATGTTGTGGGTGGACGGAGACAAATCTTCGAGTTTCTTGCCGGTGAAGATGTCAATGGCAGTAAGATGGACCTTGGCGTGACCGTGTTTGCCAGTCTTGGAGGTGGTCATTTCGACGATCTTGCAGGGACGGCTTTTGATGACAACGAAACCGTTCTTCCTCAAGGCGGAACATTGCATGGGATAGGTGGCAGAGGCGCCAGCATCGGCACTGTCAAAGGTGTGCTCATGCTATGCATTCAAATTAGTCAGATGCTTGCGGTGCACATGCGTTTACCACAAGAGAGAAGATAGTGGGGTAATATCGAGAAGGAAGGCTGAATACGAACCTGCGCGTCATTCGGGTTGTCCGCCATGGTGATGGAAGTCTCAAGAATGAGCGACGATTAAGATAGGTATGAGCAAAAATTGTAGTTGTCGAGTGCGATGATGGGCGACAACTCGAAGTGTTGTGGAGTCAAAAATCGCAAACGGGTTTGGAGGCGAAGAAAATGGAACGAACTTGGGCGGGGAGGCGATCTGCGCCTAAATGTCCCTAAAAGTGCTGGCCTCGAGGCTAGTGTGGTAAGGCAATACGTATCAAAATACTCGCGTTTCCAGGTCAGTAAAGGTGTTAATTTATTGACCTCTCCCTGCGGAGTTGCACTTTTCACCGCCGACTTGAAAAAAGCATGTGGGAGCGCTTTTCCGTCCAGTCTACTCCATCGGGCTCTCCACCTCCACATAGTAGGAACTACTCTCCAGCACCTCCCAGGAGATCGTCCCACCTCGCGCCCTCACAACGTAACAGCCTTGGCTTAAACTCTGGAGGCTCCTCGGTCTCGCTAGGCCTCAATTCCAATGCCTCTAGCACCTCTCTTCCGACGACATCGCGACTGCCCAATGGCTCATCTCTGCGGCAAGAGCACTATCCAGCCACAAATGTTCCCGATCCTTTAGACGTCTTAAGATCCATCTTGGGAATAGTTGAGCCGGCAAAGACACAAGGTCCAGAGGGCTCAAATAATGAAGGTCGTCTAGTCTGGCCAATTGGTGCGGAAGATGTCGACTTTGGCAGTCTAAGCTTGCAAGAGTATGCCACAAGCAACAAAGACAATACTACTCTCAATGGCGGTCAGAAAGGGATAGCTTTCAGCACTACAAGAGAAGACCGAGAGAAATACGAAGACTTTCATGACGCCATTGAAGACTGTGATGATGTATTGAAGTCTGTAGAGACCTATCTCACCAAATTTCAGGCAGAATTGGGTGCTGTTTCAACAGAGATTGAGAACCTTCAGATGAGATCTGTTCAGTTGAACGCCAAACTTGAAAATCGCAGAAAAGTCGAGAAGCTTCTCGGTCCGACTGTTGAGGACATCAGCCTTTCGCCAATGGTCGTGAGAACAATCTCGGAAGGAACGGTCGATGAGGACTTTGTGAAGGCTCTGAAAGAGCTGGAGCATCGAAGCGCTGCAATTGCTGCCAAGGAATCTGAATCGGAGCCTATCAAGGCATTGGAAGATATTAAGCCGCTTCTAGATGATCTGAAAGCTAAGGCGGTGGAGAGAATACGAGATTTTGTGGTGGCGCAGATCAAGGCGCTGCGATCACCAAACGTCAACGCTCAAATCATCCAGCAGCAAACTTTCATTCCATATAAAGAGCTCTACGCGTTTCTAGCCCGCAGCAATCCGGTACTTGCGGAAGAGATTGGCCAAGCATACGTCAACACCATGAAGTGGTATTACAACAGCAATTTCACACGCTATCAAATGGCGCTGGAGAAGATACAGGTATACACCATCGATCAGCACGACGTCTTGGGAGCCGAGCAAGCCACTGCAAGACGTAACGTGCTATCGGGAGCAAAAGCACCACCACCGCAACATGACGCACTCAGTTTGGGTCGACGAGCAGATGTTCTCAAGGCAGACAACAGGGCTGCAATATCCGCTTACCATGCTGAGGAGAATAAATCATACCATTACCTTGAGGCCGTTTTCAACAACTTCAATCAAGCTCTTGTGGACAATGTCTGTGCAGAGTATTCTGTCGTCACCGAACTGTTTTCTACAAAGACATTTCAACAGGTCTCACGCAAAGTCATCGAGATCTTCGAATCCGTTTTCGCCCTTGGCCACAGCATTACCAGACAGCTGGTCGAGACTAGTACGGACTGCTTGGGCGTTTTACTCTGCGTTAGACTCAACCAACGCTTCGCGTTCGAGATGCAAAGACGGAAAGTGCCCATTGCAGATTCATACATTAACGGCACCAACATGCTCCTTTGGCCCCGCTTCCAGATGATCATGGATTTGCATTGCGAATCAATGAAGCGTGTTGCGAATTCCGCCGGTAAAGGGGCTGTCGCGGCTTTTTCTCTCGTTGGTGGTACCGACGCTTCGAAGCAGTCGGTCGCACCGCATGCGATAACACAGCGCTTCGGACAATTCGTACACGGCATACTGGCATTGAGTAGCGAAGCTGGAGATGATGAGCCTGTATCCAACAGCCTTGGCAGACTTCGGACAGAGTTTGAAGCGTTAATGGTGAAGCTGTCAAAAGGCGCTGGGGATGCCACGAAGCGATCAAGGTTCTTGTATAACAACTACAGTTTGGTTTTGACCATTATTAGTGATACCCAGGGGAAGCTCGCTGAAGAGCAAAAGGCACACTTTGAGGGTCTATTGAAAGAGGCGAGAGGTAGATAGAGTTAATGCATCCGGGAACGGGATGCAACAAACAACAAGCAACTCGGTCCGCGTAGTGTTACTTTGGTTGTCTTCGTTGCTTTCCTTGCGTGTGGATGCTAAATGAAAGGTAGATTCGGTGAAAAATTCAGCCGGCTCGGAGACTTTCTCTGCTGCCTGTATCAAAGGTCTAGAGTGGAACGTCCTTATTCCTCCGCTGGTTCTTTTACCAGCTCATGGAGATTGGCCATTCGTATGGGCTTGGACTCTGATCAGGCAAACAGCCGTTGACTAGTCCACCGCATTGAGGATCTCGCAAGCGAAAGAGGCAGTTTAGCACCTCCACTCCACCCCGGCGTAAAGCCCCTTTGTAATCCATTCTCCCATTCCTGGCCATCAAAGTTTCCCACCAAGGCAATTTGAAATTGTTGTCATGTCTCTGATTGCCTAAGCCTCGTCATTTTTCCTGAGAAAAACCGAGCTCAACATAATCAACTTGGTCAAAGTTGCCGATTAATTTCCGTCAACGAGGGATTCGGATGAAATATAGGAGCGGTCTGGCTGTGATATCGTTGAGCACTCTCTGGATATAAGATATCTTGAGTACGCTCTCTCTTTGGGTCTCTTCAGTGTCTCATATCAACTGATCCTTACTCCTGTCTCCTCCTGTGTTCCTTCAAAGCCCCAGCCTCATAAATCGTTGTAACACATCAACTCCCCTCCCCCCCAATCATAAACAAGGGACCATGTCCATCCCAATCCGCACAGTGGCCGTCGCCGGCGCTTCTGGGAACCTCGGCCCTGCAATCCTCAACCAGCTCCTCGCCGCCGGATTCACAGTCACTGCTCTCACTCGCGCCGACAGTAGATCAACCTTCCCAACTGTTGTCAAGGTGGTACCCGTCGACTACGACTCCTTCGACTCCCTGACCGCCGCCCTGAAAGGCCAAGACGCACTTGTATCCACGCTTGCCACTCTCGCTATCGGCGCCCAGATCCGCCTCGTCGACGCCGCCATCGCAGCCGGTGTCAAGCGCCTCATCCCTTCCGAGTTCGGCAGCAACAACCCACTCGCGAGGAGAATGCCCGTGTTTGCCGACAAGGTCAAGGTGCAGGACTATCTTGTGCAGAAGGCGCAGGAACGTGGGAACGAGGGGTTCTCGTACACGTGCATCTACAACAGCGTATTCTTCGACTGGGGGCTCAAAATCGGGTTCTTGCTCGGCAAGGAGAGGTATGACGGTGGCGAGAGGAAATTTAGCACGACGAGATTGGAGACGATTGGCAAGGCGGTCGCAGGGGTGTTGAAGCACGCGGAGGAGACGAAGAATAGGGACGTGTTTGTGCATGAGGCGGTGGTGACGCAGAATCAGCTGGCGGCGTTGAGTGGGAAGAAGTGGGAGGCGGAGGATTTGAGTACGGATGTCTTGGAGAGGGAAGCGTACGCGGAGTTGGGGAAGGAGCAGCCCAATTTCGCGTCCGCGATGTTTGGGTTTATTAAGAAGGCTATTTGGGGTGAAGGGTATGGTGGGGAGTTTACCAAGGTAGACAATGAGTTGTTGGGGATCAGCATGATGAGCGAGAGGGAGATTGAGCAGTTGGTCAAGGAGTATGTCCATTGATGATGCGTAGCTGCAGACAACCACTCAAGTCAACTCTGGTGCCAGCATTTTACCTTTCAGTATGAAAGATATTGCAGAACTTCCCCACTTTATCACAGCTGCCAGCTTGAAACGGGTGATCTTCCCAGTGATGAGCCGCAGAACGGGAGATTCTCAACATGCTAAAATTTGGTCTTCACTGGTTATTTCGTCTAGATGAGCTGATGGCCCGACCCAAACGAAAAAGTTCTGAATCGTCCAAGCAATAAATGGGTATCTTTTCATTTCCTGCCTTCCCAGTTCCACAGAACCCGCCCAATATCCAGAAAATCGCGCTTTCCATCCTCTAGCTTCCTAGCTTATATTCTCGTACCGGCAAGATACTCCCTTCTCACAATTTCAAATTCGCCATCTTCTCCCGTCCTCCCCCTCTCGACCACCCATCTACCCGATCCTTCTGGATCTTTCACGTAGCTTATGCTCTCCCCACCACTGCTTGTCCTGCTGTGGCCACGAGTGTTATTTTTGCCACTGTCTGAAACTGCCGAAGTCGGCGACTGTACTGCGAAATCCTGCGCTATCGGTCCGTTCTGCGGATCTGAAGACCCCTTTCTCGGTGTGGTGTTTATCATGGTCAAAACCTCCGGCTCGTTATCTTCCCCTTCCTCTTCAGACTCTGGTATGGGAACCGACTCCGGGAGGGTGTGCACAGAAGATGAAAGTTTGTGCCCATTCCCCATATGGCTGGAGGAGCCACCAAAGTCTCTCGACCCTGATTGAGCCATTGGAGAGTTGCCGTTGTGGCTACCGCCCGCGCTGTTGACGCTGGTGGAACTGCCACCCCAAGCACCTCGGCGGAACTTAAGTAGGAAATCCAATGTCATGTCCTCGTCATCGAAGTTAGCTGACTCGATGTCGCGAAACATCCCGGGGCTTGGCACAGAGGGTGCAGAATAAGGGCCAATTGGAATCACCACAGAATTACGCGTACTCCATTCGCTGCGCTCCGTGATCGGGGTCAAGCTTGGTTCTTGGAAGTTTGCTTTAGCGCTGTGGCTGCGCTTGATACCGTCCGCACCACGAGGGCCAAAGTATCCGCCATTCACGGGCTTGGCGTCACCTTTTCCATGAGCACGAGCATAGAACCCAAACTCTTGTCCATAGAAACCCTCATCATCATTTTCGAGGACCTCAGCATTTGCTTCGGCGATCATGAGGTCGTCATCGAAATCGTCGTCAAATGGGAAAGTCTCATCTCCTTCAACTTCGAGATGGTCGGCTCGGCTGTCATCGGAGACAAGACCTGGGTGGCTATCATGCATTTGGGAGCTCGAGCCCCGATCTTCTGAAGCTTGACTGCTGCTCGCTTGCCTACTAAATCGTCCATTGGCTGCTGCCTCATTTGCAGCCAAGACAAGGGCGTCATGGTAAGCGGCTAGATTCCCCTCGGTGAGTCCGCCTCCTTGGCTTGCAACTGCTCGACCAGTGTCTAAAGAGCGCAAGTGATGGTTCAGAGTATTCTGTCCATATGACAGGTCAATTGCCGGGTCGGCAAAAGAGACTTGTTTCACGTCTGCTGATAGACCCGATGTATCTTCAGTTGCATGAAAGGCAACATTGCGCGATGATGATCCCGACAAGCCCGAGGATAGGCGTTGTTGCGCAGCTTCCAGATTCTTCGCATTCTGGGCGGGAATGTCCCGAATTTGGGTAGACTCATCATCGAAGATAGCCTCATCAAACCCTTCAGCCTCCTCATCTCCGCAAAAATCATCAAAGTTGCCATCGTCGAAGTACATATCATCGTCGAAATCTTCCGATCGATGTTGAAGGGGCACACCTGAAGCTACACCACCTCTGAGACCTGGACCCTGAATTGAAGTAATGCCCAAGCCATTCAACATGGCGACTGAATGGTCGCTTTCCATGTTAGACCGATCTTTCTGCGGAGGCAAGGCCAAATTCGGCGAATCCGTAGTATTGGCGAACCCAATCACTTGGCCCATTTCGTCGCGGGGAGTTGGTAGAGATGTCGCGTTTGTAGTAGTAGGACTCAAGATGGTGGAAGCAGGGGTAAAATGGAAGATATCCTGTTTCGCATCTTGTTCGGGTGGCATAAATCTAGCACCTGTCATCTCCTCTGCATCCTCGTCGAAATCATCATCTGCGTCGGCGTTGATTCCAGGGATCTTTTCCTCCAGACCATCATCAGCGTCCAGATCATAGTCGCTGTAGTCGTCATCCTGAATGTCTTCATCCACCTCCGGCTCGTCCAGAGGCTTTCTAAGGGCTGCTTGTTGCTTATGTTTCTCTTCGAGAATTCTTTCTTGGGCAGCCGAATCCACTCCTCCAAGTTGGAAACTAAATCTCGAGGATGTACTGGTCATGTGCTTGGGAAGATGCTCTCGCTTGTGGTCCTTTAGCGGCGAGGTTTGTGGGACCGGTGGGGGAGGCGGAGGGTGTGTGGGATGTGCAATATAAGGTAGGACATTATCCTCAGATGCCGCACTCGCTTCGGATAGGGCAACAGGTAGCGTCATCGCTGCAATCTCTTCCGAATCCAGTGAAAACGAGGGTTGGCCATGCGTGTTCATATCGTCTTTGTCTGGTAATGACACGGGGAGCTTTTGGGCGAATGTAGGCAAAATAACGGGCCCTGAGTCGCTATGTAAAGCGGATGATGTCGCAAGGGAATGTAGATAGCCCTTGCTGCCTGGTTGTAAGGCTTGTCTGTCATCGTTAAAGTGCTCCTTAAACAGAGGTGAATGCTGTGGAATTGGGACATTTCGTCTTGCCAGGCCATCGGCAAGCCCGGGCAGATCTGATGCCCTACGGCCGGTTTCTTCAAACAGACGAGGTTCACTGGCCGGTGAGTTTTCGGCACTCTGGCCCTGGTAAGAGTGTATTCTTCGTGGCCGAGGCACCGAAAAGTCATGCACGATCTTGCCTCGAATTCGTGGATCATAGTCATCTCGCATGGGTGGGACAGTTAAGTTTGGCATGCTCACCACCTCATCTGGCTTTGTCTGGTTTTGAGAGGCACGCCGCCGGGCTAGTAAGGTCATGGGATTGCGCAGGTTGAGACGGCCTATACCGAAGCGCGAAGAGCTAGCTTTATGGCCAGCTGCATCTTCACTTGCCACCCTTTCTACCAGCAACGACGACGTACTGATGTTGCGCGAGTCCTCCCTGGCGGTGTAGAACGTGGCCTCTCGCGTTTTGGGAGAATGGGCAGAAGTTGGTAGATTATCGCTAGAAGAGTGTTCTCTCCACGTCCTTGGCGCTCTGAAGTAACCGGTCGAAGGTTCACTGGGCGAGCTCGCCCGCAGTTCGTTGGACCGTTTTATATCCAATGTCTCAGCCTTATGTGCCTGCTCGAAGACAGGAGTAGCCGCAAGATATCTTCCAGACCTTTCCGTCTCCCGGCTGGCTGCAGCACTAGTAGATGGGCGAGGGCGTTCGGGTGGAGATTTGGGTTTGTGCCGCTTGTGCTCATCTGAGAACCGTGAGGGAGTCGTCAGATTGAGATCGAAGGAGAGGTCAATTGAGGTCTCCACAAAGGAAGGAACACGAAAGCGTGAAGAAGGCTGCTCGTGCTCTTGGGATGGTTTCTCGAATTTCGACGGGGGTGAGGACGGAGCATCTGGTGAGGCTGAGGCACTGAAGGTACCTTCTGGCCTATCTTGGGGAGATATTGGCGAGGTAGGAGTAGACCTCCTCTTCCGCAGGTGAGAGTATACGGAGTTCGGAGCCATTGTCGATTCTATGCTAGAACAATTCTTCGAGGCAAGGACACAAGTAAATCATGAGTGATCGAGAAGTTGGACGGATTCGCTCGCACGCCGTCATCGTTCTCGTGGGATCGCTCTAACAACCAACGAGAAGTCTCGTTCCTGACCTTGCGCTGCGGAACAATTGACCGCTAAAAAGGTGCAGGCGACGCATATGGAAAGCCGGGTAGGTCCTCAACGGGAACTAAAACACGAGGTTCTTGACCGTTGCTGCATGCATTGCTGGGGGTGTCGGCCAAATTCCTAGCCTGCGTGTCGCTACTCCGCTCAGCTCTCACATGCAATGATGCGCCGAGTCCGCCTTTTCCATGCTTGGCAAGGACTCTCCTACTAAACTTATGTCCCAATTTCATCGCACCGCGTACGCTGTTAAAATTCTTTTGCGCTAGAGGGGATGCAGGACCGCTCTGTGTGAGCGCAGATCTCCAGCTATATTGACTGCACATAAGGCGACGTTACAAAACTGTCTTTGGCTGAAACGTTGAAAGCCGCCGGTATGGTCAGATAGGTGATATTTACTCCTCTCATTTACGCTGCTTGATTGCAATGGTCGCTAACGACAGATTTCCCAAAATCCTGCCATACTCTTGAGGAAGGCCAATGGCTACAACTGGCGGAAACCCAACATCTGAATAGACGGCCGGTCCAAGCAAGTCCCCCAACGCAATAATGGACTTTCCCTTCGTTTGCCAACATAGCTGCCCGGTCCTACCACCGCCAAAGCCCTAGACAGTGGATCCACCCTGAGCTGTGTAGGCCGTCTCGTTGGCATGATGCACGTGCTTTTCAGAAACATCCTTGATGATCGTTGGAAGGTCGGACTACTCGAGAGAATGCGGGCTCAACAGATGAAGTATCACCAGTTCCAGAAGCCCAGATGCAAATTGGGGCATGATAGTCGCACACAGCTCTTTCGGTGATGGCATCGAGATTCCCTGCGGATCTAATGAGCTGGTCGAAGTAAGCACCAAGATCCGGAATCGTCCGTCGGATGGAAACTCGTTTTGGGTGTGGCGTGGCAAGTCATCAGCGAAGCGGGTCACTATAACATCATAAAGCCGTCGATCTTCCCTCAGCGCTCTTAATGCGAAGTCTGTACTCTTCACTGGGCCTCCTGTTTGAGTGCTCTGTTTCCTCACCTCGTCTGGAGAAGGCAAGGCTTTCGAGTTGGTTTTGTCCCTTCTGCTGAATTGGCCCTGGTACCAGCGCTTGTCCGTGTCGATGGGGTTGAGGGCATTTTTACGACGATCTACTTCGAGGGTGTCCATGAAAGACTGTGGTTAAGCACTCAGTCCATTGAGCACGTAGACCATCTCCCATGCGAGTCCATCATGGTGGGCCCTTTCTTTTCTTTTTCCAAAACTTGGCACCATTTTCTCCGACAGACAGAGCAGTGCACTTTTATTAGATTCCAGCCAGAGACTGCTTTGATATAAAGCCCTGGCAGGCACTTTCAATGGATGCTCCGTCACTTTTACGGTGACCAATGAACGGGACCCGATTCTTTTGACTGGCAAGGCACCTGTTGCTAATGACTTCTGTAAAACGTAATAATTTCTATAGACGCAAATCTTCGTCGTTTGTTACCCCATGATATTCAAGATAGCCCTCCAAAAGGTTCACCAAGTGTCGTAAGACAAAGACATTAATAACCGACACCTCACCACGCTATGCATTAATCATTTAGCCCCAATATTGTTTTACAGTGCCAACACCCGAATCTAGATATGTTCCGACCGTTTCCCAGCCCTCTTCATCATCGCACGACCCCTTGTCGCCAGTTGTCGATCCTCTGTTTCGGATCTAGGGGGGGACCCATCATTGGATCTTGCGTATATACAGGCCCACCATTAACGCCGTAATACGGTTGGACCATAGTAGGGTTATATATCATCGGGGTACCATAACTGAAGGCCATGTTTGCGTATGGTACGGCGTTGTTATAGGGAATTTGCATTGGAACCATGCCTTGCATGGCCAATTTGTTCCTCAGTTGTGACAACGGAATGTTCTCGTCTTGTGCACCCAAATGCGGCATTATGGCCTGCGAACCCAGCATTCTGTCATTCTGGCGCATGTTTGAAGCGATCGGTTCAGGCTTGACAGGATTGGAGAGTTCTTGTGAGTTACCACCGCCAATGTCTTGCTTAGAGCTTAGAGCTTCCTGCTGTAGCCGTTTGCGACGCTGGCCAAGTGTCTCTTCTGCGTCGGGGGTCTTGGAAGGTGCAACAGCAGGCTCCATTTTCAGGCCAAGCTGGCTCGAGACCTCAGCGGCGAAGTCTGTTGCAATATGCAAAGGTGGTTCTTTCTGCGCCTTAAGTCGCTTGAGACGTTGTGCCAAAGTCTCACCCTCATGCTCATCAACCACTTCTTCCTCGAGTCCTGACTTTTCTAGCGTTCGCAAAGAGGATGTATCGTTCTGTACAGTTGATGCCAGTCCGTGAGGTTGGAATGGCTCACCACGTATCCTTGCCCGACGACGGCTAAGTGGCTCGTTGTCCTCGATATCACGTCTCTCCATCAATCCTATGGGTCTATTGACATCGTTCTGAGATTGTGGGACGAGCATTGCAAGTGGGACATCCTCATCATCAAAGTTTTGACGATCAGCTAGCTCATGATCTTCCCACGCCAGCGTCACGTGTTTCTGTTTCCTAGCCTTCTGCTGCAATTGAGCTATAGCGTCAAGTTCGAGTAATGTGGCATGCATGCCATTCGGAAACGCAGTAGCAGCCGTACGATTTCTTTGTTTTTGCTGCGCTTTTCGCATCTGTAGCTCAGCCAGGAGCGTGGTTGGTGGGCCAACATAGTCCATATCACGATCATCTCGATCGTCTTCTTCTTCTTCTCCTTCCTCTTCTTCTCCTTCTTCTTCTTCGTCTTCCTTATCTTGGTCCTCATCATCTAGAACTTCGTCGTCCTCAGGGGATATTGATTGCTCCGCGGCGCGAGCTAGATCATCTGAATCTCGAAAAGGCGTGAATTCGCCAGCGGTATCTGCAGTGTCTTCTTCGCCCTCAAAAGCCTTGAATTCTCGAGATGCAATTCGGCCTTGTGAAGGATTTGACATTTCACCAGATGGCAGCTCCGTCCCCCAAGTCAAGCCCGTACTCGTTCTGAGCATGTTGCTGATGGAACTATTGCGCTTCTTCTTTTTCTTCTCAACCTTCTCAAATGTCTGGCTTTTGCGCGGCGGTTTTGCCTTGCCATAAACTTCTTTTCCGACGTTGCCCACTATAGGGTGATCAGTAAATGCACTAACCGGTGCATGAGCAGAGGCATCCAGGATGCTGTCTAGCGTTGCAACTGCAGATGCTTCTTTGACAACGACATGCTGAGTTGCAGCCGGCTGGTCAAAAAAGGCGCTCGCACGAAGTTGTGGGGGTAGGCCAGCCAAAGCTTGGGTGCTACGGCTAGGACCCAGCTGATCAGCAGACTCTCCTTGCAACCAGGCGGCCGACTTGCGCATCTGGTCAGGGATTTCACTAATGCCCTGAAGACGGCGTCTTTCCCTCCGGCTAGCAGGTTCCTTGGACAGCTTTTGGGGCAGATTGAGCATCATTGGGACTGGGGCGGGATAGTAGACCATATGCTCGCCTGGCTGAGGCTCGCGGAATGGTTTTGAGTCACTAGCGAGAGGAGGCTGGGATAGAGGTACTTGTCGACCCCGAGGCGCTTGGAGACTGAGTGATAGCTGGTTGAGAGGCGTAAAGTGTACACCATCAAAGTCCACGAAAAGATCGGTGGCTTGATGGTAGGTATCATTCGACGCAGAGGTATGAGGCCGGTCCTGATCATTCTCCTCCTGCTGATATAGTTGATCCTGCTGCGACCCCGCTGGGTGGTCTAACTCGTTGTCGTGGTACGCATTCTCAGGTGATCGAGGTTGTACAAGCACCGGCGGCGACGTCAGAGCGCCGAAGTTAAGAGGAGTGTGCTTTCGAATGGGTTCTGTTTGTCCAGATGCCAGACGAGAGCCCTTGGACGTTGGACGACCTTGAGCTGATGGCTGTGACCACGACCCCGAAAAGGCAGACTCTCGCGGAGAAGTGACGTAGCCAGATGGAGAGTAGCCACCAGATCTTGCCGCAGTATGCAGATCAATGATGGAGTTTGTTGCTGAACCTGAAGAGAATTGGCGAGTAGCTATCGGGACTAGACTGACCCGACTTATAGGTGCTGAAGACTGTCGGGTTGGTTCTAGCTTCATCTTTTGCAACTCTTCCTCCAAACTCGACGTTACGCTTAGGCGCTCGGCGCTCTCCTCTAAGCGCTCAACATTCTTGACATAAGCCCCTTGCAGCGATTGTAGGTCTGGTGCGGGATGTCTGAGTGGTGTGTCTCGGCTGATAGACGCGGTGCGATAAGGGACGGTCCGTTGGGACGACGAGGAATGGTACGGCTGTTGAGGGTCGCGAGCTCGAGTGGGCGTTGGCTGGTTTTCATCTTGATGTCTCGAGACGTTGGGAAGAGTGACATCCGGCTCCTCGTAGTCATCGTCTTCCACCATGTCGTAACTTGATCGGGTTGAGGTAATTGACCGAATGAGTGAGCTTAGTGGGCTTGAGGCAGGATTTGCTGCGCCGGTGATATCATCGAGCTCATCACGCTCTATTAACGGTGGGCGGGCGCTGGAGCTGCTCAGCAATGAGGATAGAGCAATGTCCGGAGAAGTGGGATGCTCTCTCTGCGCGACTGGATTGTACGCCATGTTGTAACTGGGAAGGACCACGTCTGGCGTCGATGGCAGGCAATACCCGGTAAGGGATCATAGCGGTGGGCAAGGAGCAGAGGAGAGACCTTGTTCAGGACAGACGCAGTGCGCGCACGAGACAAAAGACTGAGATTGCGGAAACAAACTTTTGGACTGGGTGGGCTTCCCACCAATCAAGCATCCCGTACCTTCAGGTCCAATATGCCCTGTTCCATGCCGCTTCCAGGGGGGGCCTTGGCTCGCGCAAAGACCAACTAAATCTCCGGTTGGGATTTGCTTCGATCCGAGCGCCCATCCCGGGACCTGTGTCAACTATCTTTGACACTCCAACGGGTTGCCCAAACGGCCCTGCCGTCAATGCAAAACACTCATCCGGCGACGCTACAACCTACGCCAATCATTCTATACGTACACCTCGTCAAATCTGCTAACAGGCGGGACATCAATGGCCGACTGCATGCTTCAGTGGTGCTTGAACAGGATCATTCACATGAGATCTTCTTGACAATAATGGCATCACCGTTCATCTTGACCTTTGCAAAATCTTGAAGCCTATCGAGCATGACCACTTCCTAGACTCTACACGGCGCCCAATACGAGCTCCTCTTTATCTTTCAGAGATAAAAAAGCTTCTAGCTGCCTGGATTTGCCCTTTCTCGCTACTGGCCAGGCGCCTCCCAATGAAGGATTCGTGACTAGGTAGTCCCTCGGCAAAAGGCCTGCTCCCGAGGCTTACTCGCCCTTTTTGTTCCACAAATAAGGTGGATGATCCCGTATCGTCAAATTGCGTTGCAACAGGATAACAAAACGCCCCAAGAATCGCCTTCAATGAATCATGAGGGAATAGATTCTGCGGCTTATACATCCGGATAGGCCTTTTTTTGGCAGCACACTCGACGCCCCCTTTTCACGGACAAATAGTTTGCACCTACGGATTCGTCAAGAGCTATCAAATGTGCCTGCTCCTTGTGACTCTTTTGCTCGGTGCCTATATTCAGTGTACCTGGCAGGTTCCCGAGACGCCTGTCCTGGCAACACCACCCCTCTATAGTTAATACAATGTCACAATAATCCAGCTCCCACGCCAAGTAGTGCTCGTAATCTCCATTCGAGCGCCGTGACACGATTCGTGAAAGAAAATGTGTCGCTGGGATGAACTCGACGATCCCCACCAGCATGCTAACACTGAAGCCCGTCTGTGCCAACTTATTACGTCCCGGAAATCACCCTGACGAACGATGAGGGTTATAGTATTCGCTGAAGCCGACCACCGAAGCCGAAATCTCATTCGCGTAGAAGAATCTTTAGCCTCAACAGGAAAGAGCGGGTCTCCACCAAGTCAATCAAGTATCGCAGAGGCGCACCGATCTTGGCAAATTCTCTTTTTGAAATGGATACAGGCGGCTGTCACCGTCATGCTAACTCGTATCGCTTCATGTCCCCACTTTCCCTGCTCTCTTCGTCACTGTCTGATTGTTTTGGCTTTCTTGAGGGTGACAAAGCGTCTTGTGCTGCGAGCTCGAACTGAGGCGTCTCCCTGGCCTTAGCTGGAGCCACAGGTATGTCTGCAGGGAGTTCGCTTATGATTGGCTTCTTGTATGCGGCCGGAGGTAGGCTTGCAGGTAGTTCATTTGCAAGAGGTAGACTTGCAGGTAGTGCGCTTGCAGAAAGCGGGCTTGGTGACAGTGGATTTACGGGTGGTCCCTGGCCAAAAGGGACTGGACCGCCAGCTGGGATAAAGATCCATTGCCCGCGCGGTTGCTCCAAAGGCGGGTTTAGTGCAACCTGGTAGGTCGGTGGTTGATCGGATATGTCCTTCGAAGGCGACTTTGACTGCCTCTCAACATATTGTTGGTAAGCCTGATATTCCGAGGATGTGCTATTCAAGGTCGAGCTGTGCACGGAGCCCGGCCACCCTCCGGAGACAGCAGAATTGGGTTCAAGGGCGGAACTGGGTTCAGAAACGGTTCCGCTAAAGTGACTGATGGTACTTTCGGCATAATTGACGGTGCCGTGCTCGGCTGGCCGGCTTGAAAGAGAAGACGTTGGCGACTGGACGAATTCCGCTGACTGGTCGGCGACAGGTGGGAATTCGCCACCAGCCTCACGGGCTCTTTTTTCTTCTTTTTTCTTCTGGGCCTTCTTGTATTTCTTATAGCCGTAGATTGAAAGCGAAATCATGCTGGCGATTTGATTCGAAGCAAAGAGTGATCAAGTCAAGCTGGGGCGAGGGATCTTTCCAAATGACAGATAAAAGGGTTTGGAATCTGAAACACCAAGGGAAATTACAGGTCATATAGGACTGTTCAATGAATGGCGAAACGTGTTACGTACGCAATGAAGATCTTCCTTCACGAGAATTGGGAACTCAAGAGCGTGTCAACCAAGAATCTGAAGCTCGTTCATAGCCACAGTTGCGGCGAATCATTGGCCCTACTAGACTGTTGAAAGCGGCCTGTTATTGCGACCAAGCTCCAAAGAGCTCGCATTGGAGACCACTTTGGGCTTAGTGAGCGGCGAAGGATGCGCAAGACGGCACTCATGGATCTGCAGATTCGGATACAAACAAAAGTCCCCAGCGACTTCGAGTGCCGAAGAGGTATCAGCCACTTTGGCTCTTGACCATGTCATCGTCAAGGCAGAATCAAAATTGATAATGTCCCATTACCACGAGGCATCGGTGGAGACGAAGGACACGGAACGGGAACATGTGCGTTTCCCCCTGTCGACGCTAAGGACGAAGGGTGGGGGTTACAATCCCATGCCAAGGCGTCGCCGCAGCAATGATTTCACCCTGTTTACTGGTGCCAATTCGGGCCATAATCCAGGTATAGTATTGACTTTGCACTTTGCATTGGGTCCCTTACGTTTCCACATCCTGCTGGCGAAATAGATGTACTTGCATCTCCAGCCAATCCATTAGCTGCCATGCCTACCGCTGCTACATTGCCACCAACACGTATCTTCGAAGACGATGATGCCAGCCCCTCCAAGTCGGTCAAAGAGAAGCCGGCCAAGAGTCACAGACGGATACCATCCGTAGGAGATGTACTTCGTGGGAGAAGACTGAAAGAGAATGATCCAGCGAAGAGACAAGTCCAGCCTGTTCAGAACCCCCTTGGAGAACGACACATCAACAGCCCACCGCAACCCAAACGGGTGCCCCTCAAAAGTGAAGACAGTCGGCCCAAGATACATAAGAAGGCAGATAGCTCTGTATCCTTGAGGTCACTGATAGGCTACAAGGATGAGGCGCGAGAAATTGGCGGCGTTTCCTCAGATGAGAAGAAGGAGAACCACAAACTAAAAAAGTCAAAGTCGTCGACGAATCTCTCGTCTTTGCTACGGAAGAAATCGAAGAAATCGCTGAAGGAACAGACCTCAGACAATGGCAGGAACCAGGAGGACACTACAACCCCAACCTCTACTGGCAGTGCTCCGACCCCCATCTGGGCGCAATTTGCAACACAACCATTGGAAGATCAAGACGGCAGCTTACATTATCCACAAACGCGAAGCGGTAACATCGAAGCAGAGATTGCGCTATATACCCCTAAAGACTATTCAGAATTCCGTCCGTCGCAGCAGCGAAACTTTCCCAATTTCCAAGTACCTGCAATCCCACAACCATCACCACAACGTCCTTTTCTGGAGCATAAGTCGTCTCGGAGCTCCATATTCAAGGAGGATCTGGATGAGGATCAACCGCCAGCATTGGTACGCCCAAAAAGCCGCGATCAGAACGCTAGTCGACCGACCTCGTCCAGACAAGCTGCATCCCGTTCTACCCTCGAATCCCAGCCCTCCAATTCATCTCAAGCCTCCGAAGTGAACCAAAAGCGAGGACCGAGGGTGCCCGCTACCGTCGAGACGTTTGATCAGAGCTCTCGCACTCATAATTTGTCGCCACTAAAGAAGCAAGAATCACGTGAACAGCCACTCAGCCCCATAGAATTAGACTCGGCTTTTGAAAGAGTACTTGACTCGCTGAATGTTCCGCTGAATATGCGAGACACCATGAGGAGCTTGAAGCCTGAAGTCAAGGCTGGCCTGATAAAGGGCGAGAGGATTGGCAGTGGATCATCAGTCTCATCAATCGCGTCCGATCTGAACAACCTCAGACCGAGTGCCCGAAGCCCCACCAAGGAAGGTTCATCTCAATCGCCAAACGACAGCGAGGACAGAAAAGAAAACAAACGATCTCGCTCACGTCCTCGAAGTCGCATCTTCACCCTCACAAAGCGTGAGGACAGCTCACCTACTAAGAAGCAAAAGTCAGAAGAGTCCACGCGATCCAGAAGCAAGACTCGGCCGAAGTCAGTCGACATGTCCACATCCCGCCCTGGATCTTCTAGATCTATGCAATCAAGTAGCTCTCTCGCTTCCCTTGCGTCTCCCGATAGTGCTGCCTCTCCAAGTGACTTCATCCACTACCTGCGGGAGGTCCAGAGGCCCGAACTTGTCGAAGTGGGTAAAATGCACAAGCTGCGCATTCTGCTGCGAAATGAATCCGTTGTGTGGACAAATGCCTTCGTCAAGAAGGGTGGTATGGATGAGGTAGTGCAATTGCTGTATCGGATCATAAGGGTCGAATGGAGAGAAGAACACGAAGACAACTTGCTACACGAGACGCTCCTTTGCCTGAAGGCACTGTGTACGACCTCTCTTGCGTTGCAGCGACTCACAGACATTCGAGACCAGTTCTTCCCAACGTTGCTCGGCATGCTTTTTGACGAGGAGAGAAAAGGACCCTCTGAATTCAGCACAAGAAATATCGTTGTTTCGCTCCTTTTCGCTCACCTATCCGAGGCTTCACACGGCGCAGTCGAAACTTTAGCGGACAGGGCTCAGATAATATTACAATACCTTCGAGACCCGTCGCCAGAGGAGGAGAAGAAACCACTGGGCTTCATTCAAGAAATGCACGTCTCTCGGCCATATCGGGTATGGTGTAAAGAAGTCGTCAATGTGACAAAGGAAGTCTTCTGGATCTTCCTGCACCACCTTAATGTCATCCCAATAATCGATGTGCCATCTCCTGATAGCGACTCGAGTGCTGAGATAGCCTTCTCACAAAGTCACTTCCCTCGACCTAGGGCACCACATCCTGCAGCGCCCTACGTTGGTGGCGTGGAATGGGAGGCGACGCAATATCTTGCCACGCACCTTGATTTATTGAATGGACTCATAGCCTCACTACCGACACAAACGCAACGCAACAAATTACGAGAGGAGCTGAAGCAGTCTGGATGGGAAAAAGTAATGGGCGGAGCGATGCGGACCTGCAAGGAAAAATTCTACGGTGGTGTGCATGAAGGACTGAAGGGATGGGTCGCTGCAGCGAAAGCTGACGGTTGGGGAGCGGAAGATGTAAGGAGCGGCCCGCCGAGAGAAGCAAGTCCACGTAAGAGTCCGGTGAGGAAGGGTGGGAAGATCGAGGAGGCGCCGAAGCTGATGCTGGATGTTGGAGTTGGAGTCGCAGCTGAAGGAGAGATCGAACTCGACAGCGCATGGCTGTGATGCAAAAGTCTCGAAGAGGTTGCAAAGGAAGTTATTCTTTCCTTCACCTCGTTTTTGGGCAGGGCATGTGTCATGGAGTTACGACATGGTTACTTCTCGTACGCGTATATAATGACTGATGATTGTATAATGCAAACGGCCTTTGAGAGTCACATGCATCCTTTATTGAGTTCAGCTGTGATCGAGACGAGGCTGGCATATACTTCCCCGTTGGAAGGAAGCAGAAGTAAAGCGTGCATCGTATCTGTAGCGGGGGTTGTGAGCCTTGCCAGTACCTGTTCACAGGCCTATCTCACCAACGGTCCAGATCGAATCAAGTATTACACGTAACATTGCGCTGGACTCGATGCTGATGGGACCAAACGACTGCCTTGCCATTGTAGCAAGAAGGTAGATGTTATTTGAAGAGGTTCGTCTCATCTTTTGTCTCCGCTTGTTTCCACAAAACCCGTCCTTATGACTTCTGTCCTTCACATGTCCTGCGGCAAGGATACGAGCCCGCCCCACAATTGACTTTTATTGCCCAGGTCTTTCCTGCTTGATTCTTGGTGTTTGAATCTTCCCCGTTCCATATCAGTTCTTTACATCGGCTTCTTTCTATCAGGACCGATCAACAATCTTGGAGAAGTATTCTCATCGGACTAACATAGGTGTGCCAGGAAAGAGGGGTCCTGTGCCAGATGGCCATTGCACTTGATCGCAACGTATCTTCTCGGTGCCTTGTATACACTCATTGCATTAATCTCTCAATGCGATTCCTTCATCCCTCTTGCTGTCCTACTGGCGCGGTTGCTCTGGAAGGCTCGAGCTTACTTCGCTCATCCTCTGTTCTATCTGGCATCTTGCCGAGATTTTTGTATGTCTTAAAGGCCCATGCTCGGATCTATGCCACCAGTCAGCCATTCTGCTCATTCAGTATGGGTTTCCATATAATGCATTCGACTCACATTGTCAAACGGCGTTCCATCGTCCCCCATTTCAAGCAAGAAAACCCAGTAGAATAATACCCCGTATATCAGAGTCCATTGCACAATCTTCGTTGCCTTAGTCCACGTCGGCCGCGCATACTTCAGCTTCATCCGCCTCCGATATGTCTTCTCGTAATGGAACTGGTGCTTTGGATGCAGGTTCTTGAAGTTGGGCGGCCATTTCTTGCGAGCTCTGTAGGGATTGTTGGCTGCGGTGAAAGGTGCAGGGACGTAGTCGGAGGCCACTTTTGGCTTGATACCGAAAACTGTCTTGATAGCTGTCCAAATCGAGGGCCCGTGATTCTCGACGCGAATCTCGGTGGGTGAGCGACCTTCGGAAAAGACACCTTTCTGCTTTGGTCGGGTGACTGGAGTGAGTTTCGGGACTCGGGCTGCACTGGGCGAAGCATTTGATGCTATTGGGTTTGCTTGGGGCGCATTTCGGACAGCAAGAGTAGGGAATTGGGCTCGATTTGTTTGTCGACAACGTTGCATGAATAGCAGCGCCTTACTTGGGGTCGCCATGGTATTGCCGTTCATGACGTGTCATGTGTATAGGGACCGAGTACCATGGAGCATAATCTCTGTCTTCACATGCAGTCTGCTCCAAGCAAATTTAGCAGCGAAGCTAGTCCTGCCAGGATAACAGAAATTCGCCGCGACCTCACCCTGCTCCGGCCCTAGTGATGCCGCCCTGAGCCGTGTAAGCCCGGGGTAAGCTTTGACTGAGGCTGCCAGCCTCGGTTATGTGAGGCGATAGGGGACCCAAAGTTACCGCTTAGCGCCAAAATGAGAAATGCAGGGGCTAGTAAATATAAAAACGGCAGCATTTTGTCATGCACGCCCATGAAATACACGCCCGTGAGATGTACGCCTATGAGATACGCGCCATAAGATGCATGCCTACAATGTACACGCCTATGAGATGTATGCTAATGGGGTGTATGCCTATAACGTACACGCCCGTGAGGTGCATGCCTATGAGACACTCGCCTCTATTAGATCCACGCCCATGAGATATCCGCCTATTAGATGTACGCCTGTGAAGTACACGCCTATAAGATACCTACATATGAGATGCGCGCCCCCATCAGGCCAAAAGCCGCAATACGTACGTACGACTAAGTAAAACGACTGCATTCAGTCCGTGGTGAGGGTTAGGGGTGCTCATTGTGTTTGATGAAGCGGGTCGACGCCGTCGTCGCTGGCGAGCGTAAACACCGCGGTTCGGGGCACCCTGTGCAATACCCGCACCCCCTGAAAGGCCACTATCGTGGGCGTATATCTCACCGGTGTACATCTCACCAGTGTGCATCTCATGTCTCATCTTATGGGCGTGTATCTTATCTCTCTTGCCGGCACGGGTTACCTGTTAGCGGGGTAGGGATTACACTGTCCAACTCGCCCGTCAACTTTCTAGACGTCACCTACTACCTGATTCAGGTTGATCAGATGCATCAATGAAGGAAACTCGTTGAGCGATTCGCTGTATTAAGGTTTTGCAGGTTCCAACCTAATGCACGCTTGCAATCGGATTATAAGCATAATTTCATGGCTGTAAATTTGCGGTACATTCAATCACGACGTCAAAATCATGCGCAGCCCGAGGCACGCCAATAGGTAACCACCCGTACCGGCAGGGGAGATACGCGTGCACCTTGTGGACGGATACCTCGTGCGTGTGTCTCATAGACGTCTACTTCACAAGCGTGCATCTTAAAGGTATGCTTCTCACGGGTGTGCATCTAGTGTCGCATTTTTCAATTTGGTGCTAAGTGGCAACTTGGCACTTTTGGGTCCCTATTGCCCCCAGTATATGACCAGGTCATGCGGCCACGGTCATGCCAGTGCTGCTTCTAGCTCCTTAGCAGTAGCCTTCAACCCCCCCGCAGAGATCTTCATCCGGGTTACTTGAGTATATGCTGCCATTTGAACGTCTAATGGCATGCTTCTTATTCCAAACACGAAAAAGGGAATGTCTCCTCATTTGCTAAGGACCTCATATTCATCCAAAAGTGACCGTCCAGTGGCAGTCGCCAACCCTCGGAGGGGCCATGACTTTATGGGATGATCCACCTCGGCAGGTGCTTCCGTTGTTCATGGTGATGAAGGCCAATTATCTACAGTCGTGATATCCGTACTGACCCATGCATTTTGCAATGGGCGCGGGGAGTTATGTTGAGTAGGTTCATCCAATGTTGTTGCCACCTCCAGGCCCCAATTGCATGAAAACCATAAGGATGGCACCATATGCAGCCGCCGCGACAAGTGTTTCAAACGGTGAAGCCGCCCACAAAGCCAGAAATGGTCCATAAGCGGGTGCTCTCGCTGGTTCGGTTTATGAGAATCCACAAAGGGCCAATGAGAGCCGCGAGGCCCACAACGATAATTAATGCGTTGATGTTCGCGTCGGTCTTCGCGTCCATGAGCCGTCGCATTGTCTTTGACGAGACTATCTTTCGGTAGTGGCCTTCCTCCGACTTAAGTCCTTGTTAGTCTAGATTAATTGGTGCTAGCTAGTCAATGAACTTACTGCGTCTTCTTGGAGAGGCCCCCAAATAAGAAATAATCGGTCCCAGGTGGCATGATGATCTAGAAACTTTCGGAGCGGCGGTTTCGCGATTGTGACAAGAGGCATAAGGTCACCTGCGGTATCAGCAAACCTCGTTTCGTCATATGCAATTGCCCCGTTGTGCGGACAGTTCTCAGAATACCGCCATAAAGGAACCAAGTACGCAAATTCCTGATGTAACACGTCGATGCTTGCGGTTCGGCTCTTAACTGCTGTCAAAGGCGTGGCCCATAGCCTCGGCCAAAAGACCAAAAGACTAGAATGATGCGATTCATCGCATCATGGGCCACAACCGTATGATATGCCTTGGCTGGCATGACAACTGCCGATGGGACAAAATAAGGTCATCTTGGGGACATCCCCTGACGGCACGAATATGACGTGCTCGTTTAGCGATATACATCGGGCCACCGACTCGTTGATGATGAGGCTGCTCAAGCTTTTGAGGAGAGGAGCAAGGAAGACGTTTGATTCTGGTTGGTCGCTCTTCTTCTCGATCAGGTGTATGTATGCGTCCGGTGATCCCCGGACTCGAGATATCTCGTACATCAGCCTGCTCAAGCAGGCTGAGGCCGCAGGCAGGCCAACCCGACTCGCTAGAATCCGCATAGCGCTTGTTCTTTTGCAAGTAGCAGACTTGAACAATAACTCTGAACTCGAGGACATCAAGGGAAGAGGTGTCTCTAAGATGAGCATTGCAGAAGGCGACTGCGGCTGGAGCCTCTGAAACTGGGTGACACTGCGTCCATGTGTACATTGCCGGGCCGCCAGGATCGTACAACCAGAACAGAGGAGGGTATTTAATGGAAAATACACGAGAGGCCGGTAGGCGTTTCCCCCGAACTTCTAGCGAGGACTGTAGACCTCGCTCTTTGTAATGTCGACCAAGAACCACCGGGCTTCATGGGGTTTGCCGGGGTGAAGATTCCAGAGAGCCCGAAGGAGAAGTAAGGAGGCAGTTTCATCCAAAAAGACTAATGGGCATTGGATTTCACGACGCGACAGCTTAAGCTGAAGCTCGTTCAGACCGCCCCAGAAATCATCGCAAAAAGCGATGCCGCCAAACAAGCTGCAAATGTCCCTGAAGTCTATGGAACTTGGAGTATTCCACAGCCGGCAATAAGTGCTGCAAGTACGATCTGTGACTATATATGAACTGTATAAGTGAACATCTGTAAGGTTGATCAATCTTTTGTTCCGCAACAATAAGATATTCCCATGATTAGCTACAATCCGCCACTGTCTCAGCTCCGCCTCCTCTGCACCTAAGAGGTATTTATATTGGTTGTCATCGTCCTTCACAAGTCTTGATTCTGCTTCCCCTTCCAAGCTACCCACACTCCCGTCAGCCGTGATCGAGTATGGCGCCAACTGGGAGATTGACTTGGTTCGGCTACAGTGCAGGCCGAGAGACGCTGATCCTTTACGACACGTAGCCGCCTAACACCGAATTTTGATTCTTCTTGATCTTCTTATTATGTTTCCGTTATTTCGAGTACTATCCTTCCCTCGGCGGGTTCCTCTCTTACAGCCGTCAGATTCGGCTCGAGCTTCTAGCTCCTCAGCCGTGGCTTTTCGTTTCGCCATAATGGTGGAGAAGGCGGCCCTTAGAAGAGGGAGAAGGAGGGGGAAGAAGCAGGAAAGCATGCGTTGTTGATCAAACTGCTGGCGTGACGGAACGGGCTTCTACGCCCTTAAGTATCTGTCTGTCGGATCCACAAGGGCGGGACGAAGCGGTTGCGCTGGAGAGAGCCCAAAATAGCGTAAAAAAGGGAGTCCATTGTAGGACCCATCGATCGAGAGTGAGCGTGCACATGAGCCACGAGGCACCCACCCCTTACTCACCCGTCGCTCACCCTGCTCGCGAGGTGCGAGTGTTTTAAAGCAGCGGGATGTGGGTGAGCGTGAAGGTGAGCTCGGGGCGGATTTTACTTCCATTGTTCTGCCATATGGAGGGATACCCTGTAGTATCGAGCCAGCGAGTCGATACTCCTTGATTGGAAAAAGCATCAAACAGTCAACCGCCATTTAGCGGTACAGTACTCACCCAAGGAGAGTATTCAACAGTCGGAATACAAGATCGATGACCCTGGTCCATGGATGATGAAGAACTCTGCAACAATCATTAGTTCTCGAGGATGCAGCCCAAGACAGCGGCGTACGACCGGAGGTCTTTAGAGTCTGGATCATGTCCAATTTTGACCAAGGCAGCTATCGCTTTCGTAAGTCCGAAATATGCTGCAAGATGTACCCCCGTTATTTGCCTCGGCACCCGCTTACTATTGCTATAAGTGCACAAACAGGGAAGTATAAAGAAAACTCTGCGTCTCAGCGACGGGGTGACTAGTAAATAATCGGAACATTTGGTTCCGTCACCCCCATCTCCGCCAAAGTACCCTTCTCCGACTGACTGAACCTCGGCTTTACATTATACTTCTTTGCCATCCTATCCAGCGCCGTCTGCCAAAACACCTGGGCCGTCTGTCCTGCAGCAGTCTCTCTGAAGTCCTTCGCATACGCCAGCTCCCCGTTCGCCCAAGCTGCATCTATCACATCTCGGAGATCAACGGACCTAGGAGTCCTCGAACCCAGAAGGGATCCCACGGCGTTGTTGATCTTGTCGGTGGCATGATCGAAGGGACCCTCAATTGTCAAATCAATATGAGCATCCTCATGGGCCGTCGAGAGATCCAGGGCGAAATACAAGCCGAATCGTCTGGATAGCATAGCAGTCCAATACGCATGCCTGAGAGCGTTTTTTCTGGGGATATCAGTGCTCACGAGCTCCTTATGAAAGTCTCTGGCCTTGTTGTTGAGATCCCTGATCTCGAAAGCCACAGAAACGAACATCATATTGTAGTGGTCGAAGAGAACGCTGATCTCTTCCGGTGAGACGGGAAGGAATGGGAGGAAGAACCAGTAAGGTGCCTCTTGAACGAATTCCCAGGCCGAGAGATCCCCCCGAGGGATCTTGTTAAGCTCTCTGATATTTTTCCTCTGGTGGAGAATCCAATCTTTGATGTAAATCTGGAAATTTTCCTCCGTCACATCTGGAAGGAGGGAAACCACGTCAAGGCTAACATCGGAGATATAATATTCTCCACCATTGGGAGTTATGACAAGCTCGTTACCCTTCTCCAGTTGGGTACTGTGGATATGGAAGGTGGACGTCCCAAATGAGTCAGTCGGGATCGTGTCGTAGTGGTCCTCAATCCTGGTTCCGTTGAGGTAAATATCGATAGACGTTCCCGACTCCCGCCTATGTTGAATCTTGATCACACAGTTTGCTATACCCAATAACTCTTCCCTGACTGCAAAAGTGATCTTCGACCAAAGATGACCCCCCTTCCAGAGAGAGGTAGGGATTACCTGTCCTGAGATTATCCTCCAGTTTCCCACCATTGTATGATGACCCAGATGATCGCCCGAGGGCATACATGGAATTCTCCTGCCTCAAGTATCCGTTGTTATCTTTGAACACCAAAGCAGCATCAGAGAAGCAGTAGGCGCCCGAAAAGCCCTCGGACAGCGTGATGGATAGTCTGTTCTCTCCGGACAATGGAGATAGTGACAAACAGGACATGTCCTGCGCTTGGAACTTGGTAGGAGGGACGTATTTCTGAACGAGTGGTTCGTCGTTCAATTTAATGTTGATGAGACCTCCGGCGATATTATCCCTCATGTGATTCAAGATCACCTCCACGCTTCCGTTCCTCTCCCCATCCATCGAGTAAGGAATGGAGAAGGTGATATAGATGGTTCCGCTGGATCTCTTCAGAGCCAAATAGTTCTTTCCCGGTCTGTAGCGACACTCAATGGACACGTCGTTGTTGTAAGTAATCGCGGGCGCGGACAGTGACGTGTTCACACTGAAGCTTTCGAACGACGTCGACTTGATCACCAAACTGGTAGCAGTGCTGCTGGCGGTGATAGTGTTGTTGTCGACAACATTGCTGAGGTATTTGCCGTTGTCGAGCTGGAGAGTTGTGTTGGAGAAGATAAAACCCACTCCGGTGGTGGTGCCATCGCACCGGAGCCTGTTCCCGTGGAGATCGACAAACTTTCCATTAGGGCCTTTCAAGCTGGCCCTTCCAGCACCCATCGGGACCATGAAGAACTTGCAGGAGGGGTCTAGATCGACCAGGTTGAACCCTAGATTCCCATCGCTAGACCGGCAAGAGAGATAGTAGTCGCTCGGATCCTGGAGTGACACAGTTTGGACGATCATTTTGCGAGGAAACTAGCAAAACTGGAGTCAGTTTATGTCTACAGCAGTGAGAAGTTTGGCCGCCTTACTGGATGCAGATTTCAGAAAACGGGAGAGCAAAAGTCGGTGGACTGTTGAAGTTTGGAAATGGGCAAATGACGAAGGTACGGTCAGGGCGTGACTCGAGCAGGGCAGATCACCCAGAGTGTAGGATGGAAGATAAAAGCGTGATGAAATCTAGCTAAAGACTTTCGATGATGTTGAAGGGCTTGCCCTTCCTCTTCGAAAAGTTTTGCCGGCGCGTCTTTCACCTCTAACAAAAGGGTCTGTGCGCCTGCCACATCCAACACAATCTTCTAAGCTCTGAGAATGGTTTATCACAACTGCTTAGCTCTCCACCCCTCGCTATCTATGATTTTTTGGCTCCAAGCGCTATCATACCAAGCTTCCGTGATGCGGTTCTGTTCATCCACATAATAGACCTTGGGGTGGTCTCTGCCGCCGTCAAGGCCAGGGAGAGCAGCGAGTCCACTCCCCCATTTATCCTGATTGTCGGTAAGAACCCTCCAGTCCTTGGAATTGATGGTCCCTGGGCGCCATTCACCATTGCCCGTAGTACCGACTTCTGAACTCCAATTATAGATGAGCTCACAGAGACGGTTAGGCCTGTTAGATAAGGATCGGTCTTCTTCAGTGTAGAATAAGTGCATCTATAATCACTAGAAGTAAGCAAGCTATCTCACTCGCTAAGGTATGAATGGATACTCACCGTGCCGTCCGAGACCCACGTGGCAACGGCGAGAGGATTAGTGCCATTAGCATTGGCAGATATTGTAACCATACCCTCGCTTTTGACAATACCACCCGTGTAAGGGTCGTCTGGAATGATTGGAGCTTTCAAGAAGTGAATTTTTTGGTCTTGTTTGGAATAATAGAAGACCCAATTACAGCCGCTGAACTCAGTGCTGGCGAGAGAGCTTGCGTCCTGTGAGACATCTGTAGTACCTACCTAGCTATTGTCAGAAACTTACCAAACCACAAGAGCGAGGGTGGCTACTCACAGACATGATGAGTGTTAGTACGGAGGCGGATATTGGAGCTGTGGAATCGGTGTGGGGTAAGAAATTATTTCTAAGAGTGGCTCTTAGGAGTTTGTGTTGGTTGCTGTTGAGGTTGGTGACTCCTAGAAGCTGTTCATGATGCGGAGCTTATATATATATGCTTGCATATACTGGAACTTACAAGTCTGGTGGAGTCGTGCCTCCCCCACTCATTTGCTACTCCTACAGCACGCCACGCAACTTGGCCGTTGGGGCATACACGCGAACTTTCAGATCGTAAATATTAAAAGGGCCAGGGAAGTTCGCCAGCAGCATATCCTAGTGCATCGAGTTTCATGCAACGATGCACATTTCCCATAATGCATTGTCCTTTGGACAATGCCCTTGCGGAGAAATGAGGCAGCCAATGGGCAAGAAAATATTCGAAAGCATACCCGAGAAATCTGAGACTGGGCTGGGATTGTCGCTGCGAGCGAATCAAAGAAACAAGTATTTGCAGTGTAACATTACGCGGCGATGCCCAATCACCACGGGAGCCCAGTTTTTTCCAGCCCATTATTCAACCTTTTCCTAGGGCGAGCTGGTTACGCCTGCACTTTTACTGTCCGAAATGCCATCTGCAAGGTTGCTACGAAACCCATCCCGGGCTCGCTCCGAGTACAGCCACCAACCAAACCCTCGAGATAAAGTCGTGCACGTAATGGATGCGTCTCGCCCGGAGTCATTATGGAGAAGTTATTGGACGAGATGGAATGTGGACACTGCGATGTCAGCGTGCAGCGGATCGACTCCTACGGCCTTTTCATATTTTCTAACAATCGTTGAAAACGATGATACGTGAGCTCCGTTTTGGAGGAAGCTGGTTTTACAATTCTCTAGTCCCTCCTGGAATTCGCATTTGCAGTCATTTCCACTATCTCTGGGTGATGCGGCTGGTGTTGAGTGTTACATATACAAAATCTTCCCCCCACTGCCGCCCGCCACGGGCCAATCCAGCAAGGCCGAACCCAGACTTCACTTATTGGGAGTAGCGGACCGAGGGTTTGAGTGCATTTCGGCCTGAAATGGGAAGAGCCCAACGCGAGCCGACGCCTCGGAGACGTGGGGAACTAAGTTGGCGGAGTGAGCCAGTGTGCTGCATTACATGAAGGCTATCGTTCTGTCCTGCCACTGCAACTCGGTAAAGCGATCCCTGCAGCCTAACCTATGACTTACCGGGGTTTCTTGAAGCTGATTCGGCGCCTAGCAAAACCCAAAATGGCGAGGTGACAAACGGGAGGGTTGAAGAGCAGACGTTAGCCAATCATCCACTTAGCGACCGAAGTATCGACTTCTTCACATACCTGGTTCACACGTATGATGTTTTGGTGGTGTGATTCTTGCATTTCTAGCTTGGGGTAATGGGCTTGGAAAGGTGGCGCGCTAACGGTAAACTGGGCATTAAAGAGAGTATTGAGAATGGAAAGGCAATGACCGATTGAATGATGAACGGTGCATACTTGCATCTGTTATACGACCGGACGATTTAGATGTAGAGTGCGCGTTTTATAACAATGCCGACCATTTTTGAAAAATAGGTTTTGGGAAAGGCGCCCTCTACCCATCTGTATGGTGTGAATGTGTGGTCAACAGACACAAATGCTCAATTAGGCAAAACACAGCACCTCCCAAAGGTCATGCAACTAGGGCCAGTTGTCGACAACACCACGGCGAGGCATTTCCGCCATTGGCCCTGCTGCGCTCTCGGCTGAACGAAGTTTCACGCTGGTATCCTTTTTAGACAAGTCAGAATTGTCGTATGTTTTCTTGTCTAGGAACAAACTGGCGGAGGACCAGCGCCATCCCCAACGGATAGTCCTGAATGGGCCAAGAAAGAGGAGATTTTGATCTATTACGTCGAATATACGGAGAAGATGTCTAGGGCACATGTTCAAAGGCCTGGAACGGCGTTCCATAGTGGGCGATAATTGCAGTAGTGAAAAGGCTTGTGGTGACCAGGCCTTGATAGGCTCCTCTCTGAGGTGACTATCCTGCTTCTGTGGAGGCTGTCCTCTGGTGGCACAACAGATGCAAGCATATGTTGTACATCACTCAATGACTGCCGTGCCAACGATGGGGGAACCAGGCGCGGTACGCCTGAGCGCTCTATCCCCTACATGGCTCTCCTTGGTCCAAGAAGGAGAAAAATCTACAAGGGTCGAGTACGGATGACTTGGTGTATGTTGATGGCGCCAAGCCTTAGTCACGTGACCACGCACTTTGTACCTTAGATAGAATTGCCCTGCGCCTCACACACACACAAAAATCAATGGTTCACTCCATTCATCAGGTTATGAGCTCGTGCGTGCTTTAGCTGTTGCCACACACGCTATTTGCATCACTCAAGCTATAGCTGAACGCTATTAGCTATCGCCAGGCAGGTTTCAGGTGGCGCACGAGGGCCCACCGAAATCACACCTATCCGCCGATTTCAAGCAGGATCAGTGTACGAGGGCACTACCTACATCCCGCCAGCTACGATCAGCGTACGAGGGCGCTATCTACATCGAGCTACTTCCATCTCTCAAGCAGGATCAGCGTACGAGGGCGCTACTTACATCCTGCCAGCTACGATCAGCGTACGAGGGCGCTACCACATCGAGCTACTTCTATCTAGTTGTAGGTTGCCTATAGAAAACCCTCACGAGCAGACACAGGTGGCAAACAAACTCGAGAAGACTTAAAGCCTGGAGTCTGGCTCACTCTAGTTGTGGGTAACCTAGCAAACCCTCACTGGCGCTCGCAGCCAGTGTCGACGGAGATCTATCACGATGCTTTATCTAGTTGTGGGTAATCTAGCAAACCCTCACCTCGTCGATTCGCCCAGGTGGTAATTCAAGAAACATACGATGACATCGAAAGCCTTGAAGCCTGCGGCATCGTCTAGTTGTGGGTAACCTAGCAAACCCTCACTAGCGCACGTAGCCAATGTCTAACGGAGATCTATCACGATGCTCTATCTAGTTGTGGGTAATCTAGCAAACCCTCACCTCGTTGATTCGCCCAGGTGGTAATTCAAGAAACATACGATGACATCGAAAGCCTTGAAGCCTACGGCATCGTTTAGTTGTGGGTACTCTAGCAAACCCTCGCTGGCGTACGCAGCCAGTTCCTCTCAAGTTGTGGGTAATCTAGCAAACCCTCACTGGCACACTTGGCCAGTTCCTCTGCAGTTATGGGTAACCTTTAGAAAACCCTCGCGAGCAATAAACTGTACTGCAGTGAGCTCTCCTCAGCGCTGAAAGCGCATCGACAAGACCCTATACTTATCTACTCCGGCATCCTACAATCTACTGCGAAAGAGTTCACGAGGCGGCAAGGCGAGGCCTTGGCCGGCATTCGGGGGAGCCTAAGGAAAAGGAGTATACCAGGGCAAGATATTCACCCTGTTCATCAGGTTAGGTGGTCGGGATTCGGGGGAGCCCAGATTCGGAGGAGCCCTATGAACGATCAAGGCGTTTAGACCAGCGAGGCCTGGAACGTATTTTGCAGCAAGAAAAGCGACACCGATTTCCTCTTTAGGGCTAGTATCATTAGGAGACTAGGGGAGTGTTGATGGCGCCAAGCCTTAGTCACGTGACCACGCACTTTGTACCTAGATAGAATTGCCCTGCGCCTCACACACACACACACAATAATCAATGGTTCACTCCATTCATCAGTGTAGAGGGGAATTGATATGGAAGTTCATGATCGAAATATAACAGTTTAGAAAGATAGAAAAACGGTGCCGATGAAAAGGCGAATGAGGTCACAATACAAGCATAATCCATTTATCACTAAGCATAAAACGGCCTCCCCAACCACTGCAAATACTTAGAATTACGATGTTCGTAATAAAGCTTTATCGCCTTCCCAGCCCCGCCAGCCCAAAAAAGAGCTTCACCTATTCCATCAGCAATTGCCTTAGAGTCTAGTTCTATTTGATCGGTCAGCGCATAATTTGTTAGTACTCACGCAGAACACTCACCGGGATCTAAAACGGCCACATTGATAAATATCGAATTAAGCAAGAACGTCAGTGTAGTCTCAACGTCAAGCGCCAACTCCACTGCATCTTCATCACCCTCTTCGCGCTTACACACCCAAGTGCAGGTATCAAAGCCAAAGATGGCGACAGCCTCGCCAATGCTGATGATCGCTAAGGGCTGCAACAACGGGCTTTCTGGAGTGTCTTTGCTTTGTGGGGTCAGAAACCGGATACTGGCGTCGGTGACATTCTGCGCCAGAGAAAATCCCCAGCTACACCAAGTCCAGCCAGAAATACGCTGCCCCCTTAGCTTCCACAAATGGCCCGCATGGAATCGTGAATGCGCGCTCTCCAAGGCCCATCCAGGTATGCCAGTCACTTAGAACACGAAGGATGACTGAGCCTGTAGATGCTTTTGCAGCGAGGGCTGCAGCTTGTGCGCGGAGTGGATGTGGCGCGCGGAACCGGGCTAGTGCTACCGCGTCGACGAGTTCAAATTCGGAGACGATAACATCGACTTGGGCGCTCAGATTCACGAATGTTAATGCGACGATTTGGAAGGTGCCGCAGAACCAGTTTTGCCGCAACGTCTCGTTGTTTGCGGGCTGTTGGTCCTCATTCAGTAGGTCAGAGTAATCCAATCTCGTCAGGTCGGGTGGTGTCTCCCCTGTAACCGCTCTGTAGAGAGCGGTGGATGGGATAGCGAGCAGGAGCGCGACTGCATCAGGCAAGGTCAGGGGCGTTCCGCCTGAGATGAAGTCTTTGTATAGGGTGGAGAAGATGGGAACTTGGATTTCCTGGTTCGCGAAGTTGCGTAGGCTCGTTAGACCGGAGGATGCGAAATCCAGCAGACCAACGATTAGAGTTTTGATGAGGTCGACGATTCCAATTATCACATCGGTTGATAATTGGTCCCAAACATCGCCCAAAGTCACTTTTCCCCCTTTCGATTTGATGAGGGTCTGGAAGTCTTGGATGATGGTGTTAATGGTGTCGCTCAGTGATGATCCGATGTTCGTAATGAGATCAATTATATCTTGAGCATGAGACGTGTCCTTGGTGGTCTTGTCCTGTATCTCGCTCGAAGTACCAGCTCCCCCGTGGATAAACTAGCATGGAACTGTTAGCTGGAACGAGCAACAAGATTGAACATCCATAACTTACGTAATAAAAGGTGTTGTTAGCTGGAGCAGTGCCAAATACACTTTGAGACTGTCCCTTGTCCTCATCAGAAGTCGACTGTGTACTCAAGGAAGTAGTGTCGTCAGAAAGCGGAGTCATTTTTTTCAGTCCATCTTCGACCTTGTCGCAAATGTCCTCGACTGTGTCGGCAAGCCCGGAAAGCTTATTGGCAGCCGCATCAGCGGCAGAATTGAGGAAGTGAACTATGGACACATGCGTGGCCCGGATATCGGCCCAATTGAATAAATATCCGAGCCAGTCCATGACTTTGGCTGCGACCCGGAGGACTTTATCGAATATGCAGCCGAGAACTTTCCCGACGGTTGCAACTGATTCAATCACCCAGCGGTAAAAACAGTCGGCACAGTGGAGGACAACATAGTACGCATCCCCTACTTGTTGGACTGCCCATGAAATCAATTCTTCGATTCCTGCAACTATCCCTTCCCATGTTTCCTGAAGAGAATTAGAATATTGTCATTAAAGTCTGAAGATGCAACTTACCCAAGCCATGTCTAGAATCGTATCTTTGTTCTCAACAATAGCTGACTTGTTTCTCCCACAGATAAGCTCTGACCGTTTCAACTTTCCCGGTGAAGGAAAACCAAGCCACAAACCGCGTAATTTGGCCATCATATGAATGGACTTGTCCTGCACAGTGACTTGCTGGCTTATTTGTTTGTCTCTGATGCCTTGAAGGACACCGATGGCAGTGGCGGCACTGTCAATATCGTCGTCCGATACTGACGTACCGTCCAGGAGTAGTCCACCGGACTGCAGCTGAGCTTTCTTCAAATCATCGCTACTCTTGATATTCGCCAGTCGACTGTGCACGTTGTGATCCGGAAAAATGAGTTGCGTCTGGCTGTTGAAGACATTGCCGCCGTCCACGTACCAGCCGAATTGAGGAAGATCGACTGTCAGAAAGTAGAGATGCGTATATTTGGTTGTGGAATACACTGGTAGTATACATATTGCCCTCATTCTAAAGCCTCTTGACCAAACAATGGTTCCACCACGCCCTCTAACTGTCAAGCTGGCTACCCGAGCGCGATTGCGAGAGCTCTTCAAAGAGTGCGCAGACATCGGGGAATTCGAAGGACATCGTGCAATGCGGATCGTGAGATGGTGTGTAGGAGCGAGGGAATTCCTGCGGGCTGCTACTTAAGCGGACTGGGTATGGGGTAGTAATTCCTGCACGTAGCTGCCACAGACCAATCGTACGTTGCCACAGCCCTCCACTTCATGTTGAAGACCGATGTACAGGGTTGAAGGCTTCCCATGCCGGCTTCCGTGGCCTTGCGTAGCTGGCCGAGGCCTCTCCGTTCCGGATATGGGATGCCTAGCAGGGTAAGGTCTGCATTGGCTCGGACGATAGGTGCTCACGCTAGGCAGATTTCACGCCTTTGCATACCTTCATCGTGTCTAAGACCAGTGGCGAATGGCGCCTCCTGACAAGACAGACACCGCAATGGAGATGTGGTGAATTCGAACATGCCTCCGACCCTCAAGGGAGATTCGGTTGGCGTTGTTCCGGCCTAGTCCGACAAAATGAGCTCTGTCATAGTGAGGCGACGCAACAGTCAGGACGGCAAGGAGGGGCGACAGGAAGTCGGATATCTTTAGCAGCACCTGCCACTCAGGGGTCCACAATTGGCTAACAGAGGTGCATTTGCCTGGAGTCCACAATGCCACCTCAAAGGCCGTGAGACATCTTCAAAAGCCTTGGCACGTCCCAACCACCGGAGCCATAAGTAATCGCTGTGTTATCAAGTTCCGGGGATGACGTACCTCACTCAGCTTTCCATCAACAATACCAACCTCATCTGCCCATTGCTTGAACGAGATTTTGTCCGCATTGAATTGGGCGGCGATGTAGCGAGATTCGATCCCGAATCTTCTATTAGTATCAAACCGCTCGATTGCACAAAAGGCGAATTCAAAACGGCTGACGAGATCGGCGCTCCTTGTTCGAGGTAGTAGAGAAGGCCTCCTTGGGATTCAGTCTGGAGGACCAAGATATCCGTCAGCCCTTAGTCTCGACGGCCGTCTATTAGGTCAGGCCATTCTCACCCCCTGCATCTTGCTTTTACCCGTGGCTGCACAGAAGCGGAAGAAGTCCTTCACGGGTGGCAAGGTCGGGTGCCTCGACCTTTTTGCGAGAACCCGCTCCCGTACAGTGGCTTGGTCGGGGACGGGAAGTCCTTTCTGGAGAGCATCCTCTTTTATCGCTAGGTAGTGCCAGCTGATATTCCACTTTAGTATCGACCGTTTTAGGGTATAGACAACGCTCCCTTACATCACATAGTGACGCAACGTTGTATCTTGATTTTTCTTGGTCTTATCCTCGTGCTTGTTGCCGTCTCGACAACCGTCTTCTTCCCGGTGCGCCCCCCTCCGGTAACCATTCGCTTCGGCGCGAGCGTCGAGCTCGTCTGCGGTGGTCTTTTTTCTTGCCATAACGGTGGCAGTCCGGCGGAGAGGGTGCAGGAGGTAGGACAGTGGTCAATGAGAGAGTGCACGACCAAGCCAAACAAGGACAGCCGGCAGTCCCAATTGAGGCGTCTGGTGGCAGGCAGCGGCAGCAGGGACCGTGGGACTCTAAATAGGACACCGGTGGCACCACCATGGCGACGCGACAGGAGTTCTTGAAAAGGCCGCCAAAAATAGAGGGAGCCCATTTTCGGGCTTTCGAGCAACGAGCGCGAGTAGAATGGAATAGAATGTAAGGCAGGGGCCGCCCCGGTTCGACTCACCTTCAACTCACCCTCCACTCACCCTCGCTCACCTGGTGCTCAGGGTGAGCGTGGGTAAAAGCGGCGGCGGAGAGGGTGAGTGGAGGGTGAGCTTGGCGCAGAACGTTGTAGTCTTGTGTCGCCAAGACAGGGGTCTGGTGCCTCGGCATGTCGTAATCTGGGGCATCACATGGAGATGAGGATTACCCATGTTTCCTGCTCATGATCAGAGAAGATGTTCCCTCTCCTCTACTCTCCTTCTCAACACCTTTGCATATCTCTCACGAAGACTACTCTCAACACCAATTCACCTTGAATCTAGCAAACACAATCACAACCCACCATGGCACAAGGTATATACCCTTCGTCATCTCAACTACCAGCTTTAGATGCTGACATATGAAAGCCCCGAACAAAGCCCAGGAGCGTCTCTCCCAGGTCTCCTCACATTTCGCCTCAGATCCCAGACCCAACCCCGTTCCATCATCAGACCCCTCCGCAATCCTTGAAAAGTCACCGAACGATGTCGTGGTTACCTGCGCCCTCAGGTCGCCTATCACAAAAGGCGGCAAGGGCCTCCTCAAAGACACAATGGGAGCGGACTTGCTCGCTTACACATTCCAAAACCTGATCTCGCGATCCAAGATCGATCCAAGTCTTGTCGAGGATATCGCCGTGGGAAACGTGCTGGCACCCGGCGGAGGCGCGACAGAATTCCGCGCGGCCGCCCTCGTCGCTGGCTTCCCCGAATCAACCGCCGTCAAAGCTCTCAACAGACAGTGCTCTAGCGGCCTCCAAGCCTGCGTCGATATCGCGAACGCTATCAAGACCGGCATGATTGACATCGGCATCGGCGCAGGCGTCGAAAGCATGTCCTCCCAATACGGCCCGGCCGCAGTGACCGAGTTCTCCGAAGTCCTCGAAAACCACATGCAAGCCGCCAACTGCAAAGTCCCCATGGGCGTCCTCTCTGAGCAAATGGCCAAGGACCGCCATATCTCGCGCGCCGACCAGGACGCCTTCGCCGCAAGCTCCTACCAAAAAGCAGTCAGGGCCCAAGAAGCCGGCCTCTTCGACGCCGAGATCGCTCCCGTAACAGTAAAATACACAGACCCCAAGACTGAGGAAGAAAAAACCGTGACCGTGACCAAAGATGACGGCGCGCGCCCCGGTATCACCGCCCAATCCCTCAGCAAGATCCGCCCCGCCTTTGCGAAAGACGGCTCCATCCACGCGGGCAACGCGTCTCAGGTCTCCGACGGCGCCGCCGCCGTCCTATTCATGAAGCGCTCCACGGCTGAGAAGCTCGGCCAGCCCATCCTCGGCAAATTCGTCGCGGCCTCCGTCATCGGCGTCCCGCCACTCCTCATGGGCATCGGGCCCTGGAAAGCCATCCCAGTCGCGCTCGAGAAAGCCGGCATCCGCCAAGATGACGTTGACATCTTCGAGATCAACGAAGCCTTCGCCAGCCAGTGTCTGTGGTGCGTCAACGAGCTGGGTATCCCACTCGACAAGGTCAACCCCAAGGGCGGCGCCATCGCCTTTGGGCATCCGCTGGGCTGCACGGGCGCGCGACAGGTGTCTACACTCTTCACCGAGCTCAGGCGCACCGGCAAGAAGATCGGCGTCACGAGTATGTGTGTAGGAACAGGGATGGGCATGGCTGCAGTTTGGGTCGCTGAATAGGGGCTCCCTCCTTTCACTATAATCTGCATTGCCGGCGTATTTGCTAAAGTCCTGCACTTGGGCGCAAAATCAGGTAGAATTGTACAACTATGTCATGCATTATGTAACTCTACAGTAGCTAGCTACAGCAACCCTGCACTCGTGACCCCACCAATTCAAGTCGTCTGAGAGGAACTCCGCTCGCTACTCTCCGCAATCGATCCCAGATTCCCCAACGCCACCGCCCCAGCAAGGTGCGGGCTGTTCCGACCCTGCTCCAAGATACTGGGGTCTATATCTATGTTTAGCCCACCAGATCCACTCGCTCTCGCTCCTCCATTCCTCGCTGCCGTCGCAGCTCCGGCGTTCCTGTGGGCCCTCAGTTTCCTCCCGAAGACGTCGGAGAACGTCCTTACGACGGGAACGAAAGAGGTTGTCTTCCGCCTTGCTCTGTTCAGCGGCTTGATTCCAGGGCTAGAGTCGACAGAACTCGCGTGCCTCATTGGGTTCTTATCGCTCTGATACCACTTGTTCCAAAACTGGCTGCTGCGTTGCTTTTGTTTAGGTTTGGGATAGACATGCACATCGTGCAGGTTGAGCAGGTGTATGGGTAGCATCCAGTCGAAGGGAAATGAGTCGTCCTCGATAACCACTGAGTCAATTCCCTTTGGTGGGTGGGCTTTGTATACGTAAAGAAGCAAGGTCCAGAGGTAAAGAATTCCAAGTTCAACAAGCAGAAGGGGTATCCAGACGCCCAGGAACAAGAAGCGAATCACGCAGAAAGTGCAAAAGATGACTGCTTTCAACCCCCTGATGATCGCGCGGACAAATTTTGATTGCTGGCTGTGTTGCAATGTGCGTGCTTGCTGCTTCTTTTTCCCCTGTTCACCGTATTTGACGAGGAGCGCAAATTGAGAGCTGTCGATACGACCAGAGGACTGTTCCAGAACATTTGGTTTCTTTGAGAATCGGGATCGCAATCCCCAGAGGCCGAGAGCAGATCTGACTTCATCGACAGGGACTGTAACAAGGATCGCTTCCAGAATGTAGAAGAGGTACATCCAGCGAGTGGACTGCCTTCTCCTTTTCTTGACTGGCAGTTCAGTTGCAGTTCGGTCTTCGTGAAGTGCTTGAGCTCTTCGCTTCCAAACCTTGCGGCGGTGTTGCCGCATGTGGTTTGTCATCCACGTTGTTAATTGCTGCGTTGTGTGCTGAGAAAAGTCGACGATATCTTCAAGATTGAAGACAAGCAAGGTCGTGAAGACGGTTATGACAGGAAGGGTGATGATGAAGTCTTTCATTGGCAGTGTCGACGGTAGAATAGTCTGCATCCCGAAGAGGCTCGTGCAGAAAGTGAGAGGCAAGAACAACAAATTTATATAGGTGAGTAGCCTGATGTTGTCTCCCTGCCGAACCGCCGTGCGGCTATCAAAAAGCGACGAAGCACCGAACAACTAAGAGATGAAGTTAGCAAAAGACAACAACGGAGTGCCAGAGTATGACGCACTCCGTCCCGAAGACTGACAACCTCCTCCCGCTTCTTTTGGACTCTCTGGAGCTTGTCGTGTAGAGACCTGATTGCTTTGTCAATCAGTTGCACCTGCTCTTCCCAATGTTCTTTGTCAACATTCCCATCGTTGATTTTGAGTAAGGAGTCTTTCTTGAAGTCATCCCAAGTTGTAATCGTCTTTGCCAATTTTTCTTCAAATAATCGGAACACCTGGATGGCCCAAAAATAGGTCTTGGATCGCGAGAAATTGGGGTCATCGGATAGCAGGTCGGATTTATCCTCATCTTCGTGGAAGATCACATCGTGAGGTGAGTCGATCTGGGAGTCGATCGCATCTATAGCGGTCTGCCACCGAGCTGCAACGTGATGCAAGGCCATGGATATCCATGTCAAGAACATTGTGTGGGGTTTCCAACCTTTATTGGTTACGAAGACCGAAATACCCTCAGCATTCTTGAGGTAGGGCCCAACAAAGTACTTCTCGGAAAGCTATGACTTGTTAGCTAGATGCTCCATTATCAATCGATTTTGCAAGAAAGTGCGTGCTCCTGGTTGCTAGTTGTTGTGTCGTGCCACAAATAAAACCTTATGAAAGGGGAACATACTTGGTAATTAGTGTACACATCGCCGCCATGACCAACCAGAATGAAAGATAGTTGTTCTTCGTATATGTATCGATGCCGGCTGGATATCCCACGATCGAAGCTAGCCACATTTCGAATGCCTCGGAAGTCCTTGGAGGCGAGCTCGGGATCCATTGATATAGTAGGAACGTAATAGAAGGCAAAGTGGTATTCAAAGAGATAGGTATTGATACGTTTGACGTTTTCGCCTCCCGTCATAATCATGTTCGCCGTTGCCCAGTTTGAAAACTTCAGGTACCGCTCCAAAAATGGCGCGATGTAAGCAAGATCAATGCGCGGAGTGGAACCAAGGACAAGTCCAGCGACAACAGCCGACAGGTCTGTAATGCGCAAGATACGACATGGCACCTTGTAGTTCCGCTGTAGATTCCCAGTGCCGAGTCCCGAAGAGTTCCTGTCTGGCCACTCGTCGATTCTGGTCTTGATATGGTCCCAAAGTTCGCCATGGTCAAGGATGTTCTGCCGCAGTACCTTGGTAGCAGGATCCGCTGATACGTTGATGGAGCCATTTAGGGAGGTGGCTTCGTATTTCTCGGTCGATATCCATTCCTTTGTGAGATGTTCGGTATCTTCAGGATCGAAGTCCATGTAAGAAACCTCTGATCTGGTCTTCTTGTTTGGATCGGCGGATTCTAGGAATCGTGATAGGCAGGGATATGCCATGCGATACTGCCAACTGTTCCACAATTGGTCCGGCCGGAACATGTCCCCAAGATTCCGATCCTCTTCTTCTTCGGCATCATCAATGACTGAAAATTGATTCGCCTGAGACCCACTTCCTGTGGGCGGTGCTAGTATCCTTCGTGGCCACCTGAACGAAGATCGCAGCTCCCAGAGTGGTGAGTTCCGATCGTTGATTTTGTGTGGCAGAATCTCCTCTTTCCATTGGCGTAGGTACTTTCTCTTCAGTCCCTCCTGCTTGTGATATTGTGCGTCAGCAGGAACATGGCCTATGTGGGCAAGAAGTTGTCGGTTCTGCTCCACTAGCTGATGGACGTTTGCCGCAAGCTGTGCCGGGTCATAGCCTCCTTCAATGGTAGTTGTTTGGGCCTGATCGTGGCTTTTAGCGATCAAGTTTGGATTCGAGTTATTAGCGCTCGCCGTGAAGGGTGGACTTCCATGTCCCGCACCAGGCTGAAGGTTGCTAACTTCCGCCGGTGACAGATATTGTTGAAGGTTCGCGTGAGTCGCCATGAGAATTTGGCACGCGGCAGGCTTGGGAAGCACGAGTGGGTTGCCATGATGGGCGGTACAGCGGCTTAATACGTTGGCTGACTGAGACCGAATATCCTACTGGTATCGGTGGTGTGTGAGGCTGAGGTCCCTGTTTGGGCAAAGCAGGCGGAACAGGCAGCAAGTACACGGAGACTCGGGTCGTTCAAGCAGAAACCACAATCCCCTCAGTGCCGCATGATAGAGGTGCAGTAGAGATCAGCCACCAACCTTCGCCCACGCTTTTCCAGATGCTGGCCATGCTAGTCTGAGCTGTTCAGAAGGCTGCGTCTGCAAGATCAGCCTTGTACGGCGCTGCGAATCACGTCATTTCTGGTCTGGGGGATCTCCCGCACCGCCCCAGTTGTAGGTAATCAATCTGCGAAGCCGCCCTGAAATTATCCTTGTCCAGTGAAGCACAATGGTAGTAGAAGAAATGCCGCATACTGATCAGCGCTGTAAACGCGTGCTTGCGAGCAGCTAACCCCACGCGAACAAATGCAGAGAAAACACCGGGTGGTTGGTTTGGGTCCAGTCAGATTGCATCACAGCAAGCGATGACGCATGACATCCAATGGAACAGTTCTCTATTCATGCATCCTAAACAGACATCCGCCTGCTTCTACTATGCAATATCCTAGACAAAAACAGCTCATGAGATGCCAGGCAGGAAACCCTTTCGTACCATGCTTTATCGTGTGCGCCCTTTATTTACCACTCACATTCCCGTCATGAGTCCTACATCCCCCAACTCACCAATTTCCCCCACGAGCACAGCCACTTCGAACTTCTGTTTAGAGAAAGCTTCGAGAAGCTCCGCCACGTGCTCGGGCCCTCCCATTCCGTAAAATCCTCGACCGCTGTGACAAGCTGGCCAACCCTCATTTGCTAGATCAATTGCCTCATATCTCCGTTCGCGCCAGCCTTCATTCCGCTCTACCTCCTTTGCCTTTTCGGCTTGCCCCATCACCCTTCTCTCCTTCTACAAGCGCCTCTTTAGATATTCCTCTTCATGGCCTTCGCTTGATCGCCATTAGTACATCCACCCACTCAACGTTCTTTCGCTTGGCATGAAGACTTCGTGATTGATCTCGATCCACGTTGTGTATGTTGTCTTCCTGCCAGCTTCGTTGTCTTCGATTTGGCGAGTACACTGTTGGCGCATGTAACCTGAAGTCGTGTATTTGGCAACATTCTCCGCAAGGTCAAAATTTGCACGGATGCCTACATCTGAGTTACGGGCTCCCATTCCTTGATGTCTTCACTTGCGCTTCGAAACGTTTCTTGGTCTTGTCTTTGCCCTTTTCTCTACTCAAGTCTTCATTCTTGTGGATCCTGTCTAGGCTCTTCTGTACATCCCGCCACTTCTCGATCTTCGCTGCATCCTCTCGACTTGCAAGTTCCACCGTGTAGTCGCCCTGTGTTAGAGAGTTGTTATCTTCGCGGCGTATCTTCGCGGTTGTTGGCGCTTTGTTGATCTCTGCTGTCTTCTTGTCAAATTCGCGGGGATCCTTGACTCTCTCCGCTCTGTATTTCGCAACAAGTGCAGCATTGGAAACTGAATGGAATGTGGGCAGCGTAGGCATAGACACGGAGGGCCTGGGCTGGTTAATGTCCAGATTTCCTCCAGCAGGATCCTCAAGTTCAGGACGCGGCGCCCCGGGAGGCTGCATCGGCGTATCTTTCTTCTGCTTCATGATCAAGAACTCATTAATTCCTTCCCCAACTTGCTCGTCCCCATTCTCAGCCCTTTCTTGGCCATCATCCTCCGCTTCCACGAATTTCGCCTCGCGTTGGTCAACTAGTACATTTTTTGGCACGTTCCTATCCGGCCGATCTTTATTTTCTTTCGCGGTCTCTCCTTGCTCCCTCTTCCTGCCCTTCCTCAACTCTCACTTAATCTTCCGCTTTTTCCTCTGCCTCAACCGCTTCACCATCTTCACCGCTTCCCCACTCGCAAACACATGGTTACCTAGACTCAGCTAACATTCACAACTGGGTCTGTTGTCGTGGCCAGCGTCATAACAGGTGGCAAAGGACACTCCCTCTCCATCTCCGCCTCGCCCCATCCGAACCACCTGGTCTCCATTCACCACCACTACCACCACCCTCGCGCACCATTACGGGCACATCCCTTCTAATGCCGCGTTCACCAAAAATCGCTAGAGCCACCGGTGTACCACTACTTCCTTCGCCAGGAACGCTTCCATTCCCACCTTGTGGAACATCTGTGGATGCTCCTGTAGGCGTTTCCTTGGCAACTTTCTCTATGAAGTGCAAAATATTCCAGTCTCTCTTACGCTTTGATCTCTCATTGACGGGAAAGTATATATTGTGTGCTTCCTTGGCATTGGAAATTTCCGTACCTGCATCCAAGATGTTAGTGAGAGGTGAGATGAATCGGAAGAGTTGGAGTCGGAGGCCATTATAGAGAATGTAGCTGTTGAAGAGGGGAGAGTTCCAGCACATCTAGTCGTTTGAATCCCAGCCCACAGAGATGGTACAGATGTAGTCTTTTGCCTGGTTCTGGACTACAGTTGCCTCACAGGGGATGTCTTGTATTGATGGAGGTATATGGATTATCTCTGCTCCTTGACAGCTTATGTAGAGGAGCTTCAGGGTTAAACTACGAGAAGAGGAAGCTGTGGGTGGGTTTAGAATAGACGACTAGACTTAATGAGCCTCATATAATGCACAGGTGATCAGAAATGGAGATGACTTGCAGATGGTGACGTGACGCAACCAAAGTTCAATGATGGGAGCAACACCTGGGGGATGAAATAAGGCGGTAAGGACTCGGAGATGATGGATGTCGCAAGGGTGGCAAATGAGAATACTGGAATATGCATACTTGCACAAAGCAGCAGTGTAGTGACGGAGACATGACCTAGGATAGCTAGACAAAGAAGATATTGCACCCTTTCTGTACCACATTGAAGCCCGTCAGAATCTGCAGAATCCACCAGTCCGCTTGAGCGGTGTCGAGCCCTATCAGCGCGATTGAGCAACGCGGCCGCCTTCAGTAACCTTGTCTGGCCTTTGGCTGATACGGCTCTTCAAGGTACTTAATGTCCTCTTCGCTCAGCTTGATCTTGCAAGCTGCCACGGCCTCGTCTCTAGAGTTCAATTAGCACAGCTCAACAAACATGCTTCAAACTTCAACCCACATTCGATCAATCTTCCCCAACCCAATTATAGGCATAACATCCTTCTTGCTCAAACACCACGCCGTTGCAACCTGTGCCATGCTCTTCCCCACCTTCTTACTCACCTCTTCCAGCCTGTCCACGATCACCTTGTCCACCTCCGTCTCCTTACTCCGAATCATGTTCCTCAAGTAGTTATCTGTCCTCTCACGATGCGTGTCCCGACTCCCCCATGGCCTGGCCAACGCGCCCCTCCCCACCGGCGACCACGGTATCAGCCCCACGCCAGTATCGTTACAATAAGGAATCATCTCATTCTCCTCCTCGCGGTAAATCAGGTTGTAATAGTTCTGCATACTGATAAACTTATGCCATCCCCTCTTATCCGCAATATTCTGCAATGTCTGGAATTCCCAGGCTGCCATCGAGCTCGCGCCAATATATCTCACCTTTCCACTCTCCACCACATCATTAAGCGCCTTCATGATCTCCTCGCGCGGCGTGTTGCGGTCCAGGCGGTGGATCTGTAGGACGTCGATATAAGTGCCGAGTCGGGCGACGGAAGCGTCAACGGCGTCGAAGATGTGCTTGCGCGAAAGGCCGACACGGTTCACCATCTCACCGTCATTTGTCGAGACGCGGCCAATGTTGGCGGAGCGGTTGTCGGGCGTAACACCGAAATAACACTTTGTCAGTATGACAACGCGATCGCGTGGGATCTTGAATTGCTTCAGCGCTTTGCCGATGATCTCTTCAGAGCGTCCGTGCGAGTAAACATCTGCCTGTACAATTGCGCAATTGTCAGGCAGACCAAACACAATATGAGATGCTCATGAGGCCAGGCTGTATACAGTATCCCAAGTATTGATCCCAGCTTTGTAGGCATATTCCAGCAATGGAAGAGCTTCCTCCTCTTCGAGGACCCAGTCCTGCCACGCCGGGTCCCCATATGACATTGCGCCTAGGATGACCTTTGAGACCTTCAGGCCAGACTTGCCTAGACTGCATGGCTTTAGCGTCATTGCCAGTACCATGTAGAAAGGACTCGAGTAGTGAGCACTCACTTAACGTATTCCATCCTTGCTATTTGAGTGGAGTGTGAACGAAGGAACTGTGGGCGACCCAAAGAAAACCTAGAAGAAGGGATAGGTCTCGAAAGCCGATGGACAAACATTCATTAGGTCAACAACAAGAAGAGCGAAATAAATATGACGAATTCGCAAGCCCCGGAGCCAGGCCCTGCCCCGCATGCATCACCATCGTTGAGACTCGTTAGATTCCCGGACTTACTCAGGCTATCTCCGTTGGTTGGATCAGCAGCAGTAGCAAACCTGAAAGCCCATGGCTCCTGCAGAGCTCCGTCCAAATGTCTCTTCTCGATATTCAATCTTTTCGGTTGTGACACCATCAATTCCGTCTTTGGCGGCATATTTCCGGCGATTAGAAGGGTGGTCGCCGAGATATACACGATATTGGCATGTCCATATCATAATGCATTCAGGCTCTTGGCGGTTGGAGGGGCCGTCGGCGTGACCATGCCCCAGTTCCAGTGGCCACAGTGACTCTGTGAATGCCGCACGTCAATAGCTTTGGAGGTCAACAGACCCCCCACCAATTGTACAAGCACAGAGAATGTGTGGCTTGCAAGCTGTCGAACCAACAAGGTAGGTATCGACAAGGGTGTGTTGTCATAACAAGTTTTTCAGGCCCAATTTGGAGCCAAGTCGGGACTCTCGGCCTCGGAAAGCCCACTAAGCTTTTGAAGCCTGGAGCGGTGCTGGCGTACGGTGGGGGAGAGGTCGATCAACTCCATCAATCGTGCTTCGGGTAAAATCATCCCGCTCGTTCCTCGCCGTCCAAGAATCAATTTTTCGATCCTCAAATTCTTGCATCGAAGCCAACGTAATACGGGCAAAGTGAAACCACTAATTCAGGCAAGGGGTACTAGAAATTCTCACAATTCTAGAAACGCTATCTACGAGGCTTCGGCCCGAAATGAGACCGCATATAAACGCCCTGAAGTTCTAGACGTGATCCGGCCTTCATACCGCCACATATATGTCTATTTCGAACTGTTATGTCCCGTCACCCGCCTCACACCATGGAGCCAGATCTCCAAGCGATGTGCGAAAAGGCCGGGCGGCATTTCGAAGCAAAGGCAACAAAAGAAACTTCGCCGCTCGAGAGCTCCCAAATCCTGGGAAGATGCTATTCGAAAGATGGACCCCTGAAAAGTTGAAGACGACTCGGAGAGTGCGAAGATCAAGAATGGACAGAGTCCTGCTGCGCATTCAACTTCTGGGCGGTATTGCGGCGCGAGGAGCTGGAATGTTAAGTCCAACGGCTTGTATTATGCCCTAATCCATTCCCTCGGCACTTTAGATCAAGGCCCAGGGGGATCTTCTATATCCAGCGGAGCCTCTACCCTTTACTTGTACCTCTCGTGCTCGATCTTGTTCTTATGCTAGGCCGGAGACTGCAGCACTCTTCTAATCCTACTCGGATCTCTCTCGGGTGATTTGTTTGGTAAACTCTGTCTTTCTGAGCCAGTTCAGGACCTGTCAGGAGGATCGAGCATTGTTCCAACATTGATACCACTTTGAATATCACCATCAACGAGCTTCTGGTTAGCTTCGTCGACATCTGTGGTCTTTCTATCGGCGTCTTTCAGGGAGGTACTTGAAGAAAGTTGAAAGCTATAACACTGTTAAGTATGCCAAGTACTGGAAGCTAGCTCGATGAGATCCAAGATTACACTTCATTGAAAGACGGAGATGCCAAGGTCGCTCCGGTCCTCTACGTAACAGGCAAGGAGAATGTAAGGAACGTCCGTCCTGACTTCAGCCATTGTGCGCAGACTTCGGGCGCGATATGGGCAAGGACACGGTACCTTGACCAGAACGTACATTGCCTACTACATTTTCCCTAAAAGCAGCGACAAGGCAGATGAAAAGCTACAAGACGTGACCACGGCGCTGAAGTGGATGTCATTGCAAATCGCCCAGAATGACATACTATACAGGAAGGAAATAGCAAGTCTTTGTGGTACTGAAGACTGCCCAGACTTTAGCTCTTTGCGTTATGCTACTCTGTGGTAGAAACTGGGATTTGACAAGACTAATTCAAGCGCCGCAAATTTCCCAAAGCTGAGAACCAACTGGTCACAAACCCTTTTACCCCTTCATGAGTGAGCCAGCTTATTGTGTCAGGCCAGTAATTATCGCATTGTCGTCTTCTCTCCTCAATCAAAATGAAACCCCAGAGGAATATTGCCGCCATCCTCGCCAATCCGATTCTTGGCTTTATGAGCCCTCATCGAAGAGAAGGTTGTCGGGCAAAGTTATGAATTTTGGGAGCAGATTTGGAAGACTGAGATGACCGTTTCCAAAATGCAAGGACCACGGAACACTTTTTACCCCGCCACGCAGAGCGAGACCGAGAAGGGTGAAACATAGGTATTATCATCGGACAAGAAAGGGCGAACATGCATGACAGAAAGTAGAAATACGTGCCGGTCATACAGGCCTATCCAATAACGTCGGTGACTAAGTTGTGGACTGGAGAACTGTCATGGCTGTCTTGGAGAGGGAATAAATAGCATGACTGGGGTTCGGGAAGAGATCCAGGATTGCTCCAAGGGGGTTCCATACCTTCTCTGTCAAACGAGGTCCCGCGGCCAGTGATCTTCGTGTCAGATAATTCGTACACCCGAGTTCTGCCCGCCGTTGCAGACGTTCTCGGCGCTTCGTCTGGTCATTCAAGTTGCTGTCTTGCAAAGTTCACATCGTGAGCGCGAGAGGTGTTGGAACTCTATTGTCTAGGATCTGATCTACCCTAGATACGTGAAGTATCGCGTTTATCATCGTAGCACTGATGCCAAATTCATCGCATTTAGCGCACCAAAGCTCTATGTTCTTCCATCGCCATCCTGACGCATCTATTTACCATTACCTCCTACACTTCCAAACTTGCCTTTCTTCAAGTTCTCTTTGCAATCGTCGCAATACCATTTGGCTAAGGAAGAATGTCAGTATTGGGCCGTGAAGAGGAAACAAATGCAATTTTCGACTTACTGTTCTTGCCTGGTGCTTTCTCAAGACCAACGCATTCGAGATGAAACCACTCTCTTGGGCAATTCTCCGCGTCGCATGCAACCATCTCGCCGTAACTAATGCTTTGACAATAGCAGTATATTGCCTCTTCTCCATTAGCTTCTTCGTCTTCATCCTCTTGCTCCCCATCGGCCATGCTGCTTGCAGCATCTTCGGCGGGATCTTTCAGCCGCTTGGCCTGCATGGCTGCCGCTTGAGCTGCCAGCCCAGCGCCCTTCTTATGCGATCGCTTGACAGGTAAGCCTGTTGGAGAGAGGGAGTCTTGCAACTGATCTTTCATTCGGGACCGCGGTTGTGTGCGTTTCGACTTGAGACCATTTGCGCGATCGACGTCTATGTTCTCAAGTGTATCTGCAAAGCTACCCACAACTGGAGTCGCTGTTTTGGATGAGCGACCTCGACTTAGTCGTTCGGCTCGATCCGTCGTCAGAAGTGACTGTGGTAGACGGGGCGATGCGCCATTCTTGATCAAGTTTTCCTCCGAAGTATCTGCTTCGCGTTTTAGACCTCCGACCTTGCCAGAGGAGTGCTCGAGTAGTATACCACGGACGGATTCGCCATTTGTTCCGTTTGTAGTAGTATCATCCTCCTCGACAAAGCGATCCCCTCTCTGATTGATGGATTCCTTCATTGTATTTTTACCTTCCGCCGCTGATCTACCAGCCAAGGCCGCGACGTTCTGAAGTTCAGGCGTGCTTGCTGTGACTGTATTGCCATTGGAGATGTTCTTATGCGACGCCGACGAATCAGGTCGTGCTCGCACGCCTTCGGCTTTCTGGGTTGAGTTCTGGCGGGCGCGGGAAGACTGGGGACGAGTAGCGGATGGTGCTGGGCTGCCTCTGTGGGCATCTTTCCCAAAGGCACCGGATATGGGTGAAGAGATTAGCGCTGGCGAATTTGCAGCCGAAACGGTTGTAGCAATTCTGCAAAACACATCGTTAGTCGGATAATTGCAGAGCAATGAATGTTCATACCTTTTCCGGGCTGTGTTGACGCTAGATGTTGGTGCTTTCCGTTTCTTTGTCGCACCGTCTTGTTGGGATGGCTCTCTCGACATGGAAACACCTCCAGCATTGCTTCGTGCTGACGCTACTTCCGCTGCCAGGCTTCCAGCCGCGGGCTTCTCAGCTTTCTTCCTCTTTGGCGCAGAACCCGCATTGGAGATGCCCAGTCCGGCGGCCTCTGCAGTTATCTCGCCGATCCTGCGTGTCTTGCCATTGCCATTGGTCCTTCTATTTGAATTCCTCTGTTCGTCAAAGTCCGAGTCGACGTGGGTCTGGCGCTGTTTCCTTGCAAGCATTGCTTCTCTCCTGCTCTCACTTCTGCTTGCAATGTCAGTTTCGTGCATCGTCGCCAGACTTGCCGCGGCGTCGCGTCTCGAAGTGTGTCCCGTTCCTCTTGTTGGAGCTCTGTTCTCTAAATATGCCCAATGTGTCAAGCTGCCCAGACGAGCTTCCTCCGAGACTTCGGATGCGATATGAGGGAAAATTGTTTCCAAGCGGCGTATATGGCGACTTAATTCCTCATTGGCATTATTGATCACATGGTTTTTCTCATCCATTGTCACCATCATTTCGGTCAAATTGAACCGGAGATCGTAGAAAAGGCGCCTGCGCTGGCGAGTGACGGAGTCACCCGACGAAGCAGAGTGTTGTGAAGCGTTATCAGCCACAGCGCTTGTGGCATTGTCGGCTGCAATCTGCTGACTCTGAGGCTCTAATGTGCTTGCAGAGCCTTCGTCGCCATTTTGCAAGCTGGTGGACGTCTCTCGTGCAGGTCTCGAGGCAATGCAGGCGGTGAGGAGGGCCTGTAGGTTTTCTTCAGGCGCCCATGCTTTTGCATCTACTTCTTTCAACAGTGAGGTGTGACGTCGATATTCTCGAGGCAGGGCAGTAATTGCGTCTGTAAAATGGGTGATGGCCGGGTAGAACCCGTGAGGCTCGTTCGTGTTGACTGGGGCGGTCGCAGGGTTGCTCATCAACGAATTCTGCCGCAGGGAGGAGCCGACAATTTTCGATGTCCGGGTGGGGTTTGTGCGAGTTTGCCTGGATGAGGTACGCAAGTTTGAAGTCGCCAAAGTGGTTGTGGTGGAGGTGGCCATGACTCTGAAGGGTCTTTGGTTACAGGGCGGTCGCTGGCAAGAGGGGAATTGTCGCAATCGTCAAAATCTTCTCATCAGGAGCAGTCGTGCTCGAAAAGGTCGAGATCCTCGATCAGAGAGACCGGAGACAGTGGACGACATGAGCTGATAAATTGTACGAATGGTGGTGTGAACATGCGAGGGTGTGAAGTCTCGCCCCAGTTCCTAGACCTGCGCGAAACCCAAGAAGCGTGTGCACCAACCGCATCTTTCGGCCTCTCCAAACGTCATTCTCCAATCTTCAGCTAGCCCCATGCCAAGCTTTCAACATGGCCATTCAGGAACAGGGCTGGTCTGTTTCAACTTCGGACATGGTTCAAACAGCACTGCGCACATTGGGATCTGGTATCTGCAGTAATTATAGCATCTTGGCTATCTGAACTAATTTTCGTAATGCCTTTTGCGGTAGTTGCACGAATTAGAAGTACAGACAGAGAGAGGTGTTCTTTCAAGAGGATCGAATTCTGGACTGTACAACCATTTCAATCAAAGACTTTTTTTAGTGAAACCCGTTGATGACTGGTAACGGCCCTTCTCGCTCCACAACAAAGTCTACCAGATCTTCAATGGTGCAAATCTTCAAACCCCATCTTCTGGCAAACTTCAGACAGCCGTCCCGTCTCAACATTCCCGATCCTCTCATCTCAGCCCGGCCAGGAATCTCCTGCCCATCATCGACAAGCTCACATATCACACCAACCTCTCTCTTACCGGCTAAGCGACAGAGCTCGACCGCAGCTTCCGTGTGACCTGTGCGCTCTCTCACTCCACCATCTCTGGCCCGGAGTGGGAACACATGCCCAGGTCTTCGGAAGTTGCGTGCCTGAACATTCTTAGAAGCAAGCGTCCGGCAGGTCAAAGCGCGGTCATACGCCGATATCCCTGTCGTGACTGTCTCGTCATTGGAGTCAATTGAAACTGTATATGCCGTCCTATTCGGATCGGTATTGTTGTTCACCATTTGTGGTAATGACAGTGATGCCGCAAGGGGAGACCTCAGCGGTGTGCATATTATACCACTGGTGTGTCTGATCATGAATGCCATCTTCTCCGTGGTGACGTCTTCAGCGGCGATAATGAGGTCGCCTTCATTCTCCCGGTCTTGCGAATCTAGAACCACAACAAATTCTCCTTGACGGAAAGCCTCAACTGACGACTCTATGGAGTCGAACTCCAACTTAGGTGATGCGTCACGTGGCATCATGCCAGTAACTGAAAAACTACCCATATTGGGCGGCTAGTGTAGCTGACAGTAAGCGATTCCTGCTTATCGCTGCTACCTTGGCTCTAGCCTGGATCCTAAATTGGGATTTTCTGTAGGCTTTCGCTTTGCGTGTCTTCTTTAGAAGTGCTTTTGATATCAAAGTGGAGGAGTTTCGTAGCTGGAAGTCCTGATGTTATTACAGAGCGGCGAGAAGGTGACGGAATTTTTTTTGGGCCGCAAGAACCTCGGTTATTCAACGGGCTTGCGTTGATGGGCTTCCACAGGCTCTGTTCAAACGCTCGTGCCTCTCACAGAAAACATATATACCTCGGAAATCGGATATTTGTCAGATGTGGAAGGAAGAAGTGGTATTGATCTCGTAAGCTGATATTTGCAGGGCTAACTAGCATCGACGGGTGCCGAGTGCCTGGGGGACGGAAGAGGTCGGGCAATTTTCGTCAATTCGCTCATGTGTGGCCGGGATTATCGCCACAGCCTTCCCACCTTTCGGCTTCACACACCGACATTTCGAAACGGAAGCTATTTGCAAAGCAGCGCCCGAGTAGACTTTACGGGAAGAGTTGTGAGACACCGGATATTACCAGTGCCGCTACTAGAAGCCGACTAGAGGCCTTGCTTCAAGCTTAGACCCCCGGCTTCTTACGGTGCACCGCATCCCTTTTCCCGGGCGCGGACAACTTAATGATCTCCTCCCTCGTCAGCTTTCATTCTGTCTCCCTCCATTCACAATTTTTGGCACGATTCTCATCATGAATTGCCCGTCACGGACTGATGACACCATTTTTCGCCCTGGCTGGAACCAAAGCCCACCAGCGCTGGCCGCGGACTTGACTACCTTGGCAGACCTTAATGGCATCGCAAACCTCAGAGAACAGCCCCACAATCCTTCAGATCGTCACAAAGTTGCGGACGATGATCGAATAGAGATGCCTGAATTTTCAGACCTGGCCAGAAAACCTTCAAACCCCAATTCGAAATTTCAGCCCTCTGTACAAACCGAGGAAACCGACAATCGATTCAAATCCGCCGCAAGAAAATTGGAATTTTTCAATGGGAGGCTCACTCGCATGGTGAAGAGGATCCGACATGTGGCGTCGAGATACGTACAGTTTGTAGGGCCTGGCATGCTCATATCTGTGGCTTACATTGACCCTGGAAACTACGCCACAGACGTCGGAGCAGGAGCACAAACCAGGTTTTCGCTTCTATTCATCGTCTTTATGTCCAACCTGTTTGCCATTTTCCTCCAGGCGTTGTGCATCAAACTTGGAAGCGTGACCGGCAAGAACCTGGCACAGAGTTGCCGAGAGCACTTGCCAAAGTGGCTCTCGATAATCCTCTATCTACTTGCGGAGTCGGCCATCATCGCAACCGACATTGCAGAGGTGATTGGTTCTGCCATTGCACTAAATCTCCTGCTGCACATTCCTCTAGTGGCGGGATGTGCCATCACGATCGTCGATGTGTTGTTCATTCTCATCTTCTACAAACCCAATGGCTCGATGATACAGATTCGCGTCTTTGAATGCTTCGTCATATTGCTGGTCTTCGGAGTCACCATCTGCTTTTGCATTCAATTGTCCTATATAAGAAACGCCTCGGTTGGGGAGGTTTTTCGCGGCTACCTTCCATCATCAGCAGTGGTCACCGGAAACGGCATCTACCTCTCTTGTGGAATCCTTGGGGCTACTGTTATGCCACATTCACTCTTTCTTGGGTCCGAACTATGTCAACCACGACTCCGACAATTCGAAGTCAACGAAGGCTTGGTGCCACCCGGAGATGCGACTGATTACGCGACTGGAAGCAATACCACTTACCGCCCATCCATTTCATCCCTCCGCTCCTGCCTAAGGTATTCGATCTTCGAATTGACGACCTCCTTGTTCACCTTCGCTTTGTTCGTCAATAGCGCCATTCTCATTGCAGCCGGCTCGGCACTGTACAATAACCCGACTGCTGCCAACGGCGACCTCTTCGGCGTCTACCATCTCCTTTCACATACACTAGCCCCGGCCGCTGGAACAATTTTTGCGCTGGCGCTACTCCTCTCAGGCACATCTGCTGGCATTGTCTGCACCATGGCTGGCCAAATCGTGAGCGATGGCTTCTTGAATTGGACCCTGGCGCCGTGGATCCGGAGACTGTTGACGAGGAGCATTAGTATCACGCCCAGCATTATCATCGCAGCTTCTGTTGGCCAAAAAGGCCTCGATACCGCGTTAATAGCGAGTCAAGTGGCTCTAAGTGTCATCCTTCCGATAGTGTCGGCGCCATTGATCTGGTTTACCTGTCGGAAAAATATCATGACGATTCCCTCCGGCAGTAGGGCACCTGCCACGGAAGGGAACGAAGATGGCAGAAGTGAAAACGGCGTTAATATGCAGAATGGCTGGTTTGTTTCAGTGCTGGCCGTTCTTATTTGGTTGGTTTTGGTGGTCATGAATACTGCTTTATTGGTCTTGCTGGGATTGGGCAAAGCTTGAAAGTGTGCGATTGCAAGCAACTACTATCAGAGATTTATGTGGACAGACTTCGAGAGGAGTGTGTGATTGAGGGATGAAGATGCTCAAGACTGCATTTACTCAATGTCTTTTGGTAGACCTTTCCATTTGGTTGGGAGTTTGGGAAAATCGAGGCCCTGGAGACACGAGTCTTCGTTCTCTGGGCTCTTCTTCTCTACACGAGTCATCCCCTGTTCTGCAAGTCTTTACCATCGTGAGCCCCATCCGCAAACATACTTTCTGTCACTTCGCGTAGATTCAGAATCTTCGACTCCAATTTGTCCGATTACTTTAGTAGCAGTAAAGACAGGCCACAAGCCCCTAAAAAGGGGACCTACTCCTACACCCTTATTTCCTTCGTGAATGATGAAGCGCTTAGACAGTGGGAAGGACTGCTAACTGTACTTCGAGTTCATATCAAAGCCTCCGACAGACCAACATCCTCGGATACTTAACGGCCAAATCAACGATGGTCCCCCGTTTGGTTATGTTCCTTTGACCTACGTCACGCCTTGCTGCCTCCGCACGAACACAATGTCCGATCTTTTGCCGTAGGACTCCCAGCATAGAAGGGTCATCAAGACCCACTTGTTGTGCACCGTGCTCATTAGGACTTGACTGACCAGAAGGGCACCGACCATGTCTGACGCTGCCAGCCAGAAATTGATTGTGATCCCTCGGCTCCGGCCCAGGAATCGGCGTTGGCGTTGCGTCACACTTCGCTTCTCAAAGCTTCGGACGTGTCGCACTGATATCACGCAATGCCGAACGCTTAAAGGAAGACACGGAGACCGTGAAGGCGGACTCGGGGAAGAAGGATCTACAGGTCAAAGTCTACGCGGTCGATCTGGGGAATGTGCTGGCCCTGGAGAAGACATTGGGGCAAGTAGCACATGACCTTGGACCACCCGAGGTTGTTGTCTACAATGCTGCGCGATTAAGACAGTCAAAGTTTGGGGACGTCCCTGCCAAAGAGCTAACCGAGGAATTCCAAGTATGTTTCATCTTCCCAGCACATGGTCGCTGCAATCTCGGCATCCGTGCTTTTCTCACGCTTGCGTACTCTAGGTCGCCATCTCTGGTCTCTATACCACAGCGATGTGGGCGATGCCGCACCTATCAGCTCTCGCTGCAAACGTCCGAAGAGATACCTATCCGTCATTCCTGGTCACAGGCGGTGGTTTGTACAAGAATCCAGCGCCGCAATTCTTCGCTGGCGATGATGAAGGCAGCGCAGGTCAATTTGGCAGGGAGTCTAGCGAAGGAATATGGTCCTAAAGGTGTCCATGTAGGTACCGTAGTTGTTGGGGGATATGTGAGTCCAGACAGCGACGTTTTCAGTCCAGCAAAGATTGCAGAGATCTTTTGGAAGCTGTATACACAAGAGAAGGATCAGTGGGAGTTGATAGTACATTTAGGGTGCTAAAGAGTTGGTTGACTTACTATAGTAGTAGTAGCTCATCGGCGGTCGGTACCTCAGCTGGCATACAGTCTGAAGGGGGTGCCGTCACCGTTCAATGAGATACGTACCGATGGCATCATGAAGATGGACATGTTGGCTTGACGCACGCCTCGGATTTGCCGCAATCGAGTCATCGACTCATGAAAACGTCCTCTGGGTGGGCGCTAGACCACGGAGCCACTCGGGCGGGCTCACGTTACCACCAGAAAAATTCGCGAATTACAACGGTAAGCCTACCGAGGAGGACGCAAAGAATGAAGCAGTGTGAGCCCTGCTTTCTTTCAAGCTTGAGATCCTCGAAACGGACGGGTGGACATGCTATAGGTATGATATCCTTTTCTTAACTGCTCTCCAAATCTGTTAATGGAGGGTTTCAAGCAGCGTAGCAAGAGAAATTCTGAAGCATATTGCTAACTATCACCAATAGCGTTCAGGCAGAGTCTGGCCGCGAAGTTCTATAGCAAGGGCTGTGTGCTCCTCGCTGGCGAAGCGGGCCATACTCTCAGTTCGGCTGCAGCACAAGGCATGAGTGTAGGTATTCACGACGTGGTAAACCTTGCCTGGAAATTGGGCGGTGTGGTCCAAGGTTACTATCAGGATGAAGTGATTCGGACTTATGAGATGGAACGCAGGGCTGCGGCAGAAACACGGCTTTGCCTGGACAAGACCTTTTCCACGTTTATTTCAGGATAGTGATGATCCTGCTCTCTATCAGCATCTCAAAGGTTTCAGAAGGTGGGTGACGTACCATTTGTGCTTCGGGTAGGGGCCACTCTCCCATGGATTCAGAGGAAGATCTTGCCTTTCTTCTTGATTTGTCAGGCGGAATAGGAATAGTACAGCCCTTTGTCCTTTTGGAGTTTGCCGTACGTACGGTAAAGTCTGTCTTGGCTCTTCTTTCTGCTATAGGCCGCACTTCGATTGCCACTCGCTGGTTCGGACGGGTTCAGCTATGAATGGGTAGCTGAAGGGTTCAGCTGGGCAGGTCCTAGGTAGTAAAATGGTAAGGAAGGACAAACCTGCGTATATAGACATCCACTTCTTCTCAAGGAGACACGAGACAAGTTCATCCATGTAAAAGATTCGGCCAGATTCTAATCGCAGGCCAGGCTTGCGATTACCTAAACACCCAAACGTCTGACAAGAAGTTAGAGGGGAGTTGATCACAAAACCGATAGACGTGCAGAATTACACGGCTGGCGTAAGTCATAGCCAGATGTTCCCAGTGAATAGTCTGTTCCTTGAAGAGCAAGGGCGAGATCGCGGGATCAAATTGTTACCACACTAGGCTTGGCACGGTCCAAACATGCCAAGCCTGCGTAAAGACAAATATGCCAAGACCGTTGGTCAGGATGCTCAAGTGCCACAAAAGAGGCTTGAGCAACGGGAGCAACTCTGCTCAAAGTGCTCAAGGCGCTCAGGGACCTGAGCAGCCTGAGCATGCCAACAGTCATAGGTATATAGGCAGACTCATATAGCCGCCCAGGGGGCCCTCCATGGTCGACTCAAGTAGTCACCCTACGCAATAGATCGTACATCCTACATCTAGTTACACTTCTTACTACACCGTCACGTGCCCCTTCTCCTTCGACACAGGACTGAATAGTCTGACGACCCCCTTAGTCACACATCCTGACTAAGCGAGCCTAGCAAGGCCCGTAACACAAATGTCCCCAGCTCGAATCTTCTTGGCGATTTGTAGGCGCTCTCGATTCAAGCAAGAACTTCGTACAATTCCGGAGACTTCTTCATAGCATCTGATTGAGAATCCACCCTCTGGGACTGGTATTTCGTTTTTGGATGGCGTCGGAGGAATACTAGAAGCGGGCGAACGTTTCTTTGGTTTGGCCGGTCAAAGAAGACCGATGTCCTGCCAGACGGCGTGGTGGGCCGTCATCGAATTTCACTATCTATAACCTATCCGCGATGCTCCAGTAGGGCCCCGGTACACAGTATTAAGCGTGTTCTGCTTGTGGAGCTCATCCTCTTCCAAACGTCCTGATCAATCAGAGCCTTGGCTGCGTGAAGGTAGTTCGATTCAGCTATTCTAACGAAGATACCGAGGATGGAGAAGAAGAAGAAGAAGAAGAAGAAGAGAGGGCGGGCCGTCGACAGACAACTAAGATGTGGTGCCAAGCGCCAAGCGCGCACCTTGTCCCAGGACCACTCAACATAAAGCTTGGCACAAGAGCCTAAAAAGAGTTTTAAAGCGGCGAGGCCCGCGTTGTTAGGGTGCACGCCGAAAAGCACCCAACGTCGCCGTTTTCTGCCACATTCCACAGGTATCTATCGATGCATATTGTTTGTCCTTAACTGTCCCTATGTCTCGCCGTAGTGTGGCGGAGTTTGGTGGGGGTGCAATCTTGGCGGCCAGTCCCTTCCGGACCTAGAAATGTGGCAGTGAATGCTCTATTCTTACGCCTAAACCCAGCCTTGTCGCTTTCTGTTTTCTGCTTTCTGCTTTCTGCTTTCTGCTTTCTGCTTTCTGCTTTCTGCTTCTTGCTTCTTTCATCCTCATCTCTTGATTGTGGTGCGTGATCCGAGGTGGGACACAGACGCAAACGTAGACGCACACGCAGAAACCATTCGGTCGGGAATGCCGACTTCTTCACCGCTTCCAGGTGAGGACGGCAAATGTGGGATTCAGCATGGGATGGCAGCCTGTTTGCCGATGCAGGGACCGAATTGTTGCAGCACTAATGGGCGAGTTTTGACCGGTTTTCGAGACGAGAGGGCGGTGATTTTTAGCTAATGTGTGTCGGTGCAACAGATATTGCGGAAGCAACGAGACTTAGTGAGTAGCATCTGGAAGCTCTGTCTTTCGCGTTCGATGATATAGGTGGAAACTAATGGTGTTGTCGACATAGCTGCCTCCGCAGTAACGGCTGCCAATACAGCTGCGTCGACCCATCAGTGTTCTCCACTACAACCAACTCATCTTCAACTACCCTATCTTCATTCAACTTATCTTTAACCACACACTCTCCAACCGACCTATCTTCAACCACCCTCTCTCTCACTGCAGCCCTATCTCCAACCACAACAATCCATGGCGCAACCCCAACCCTAACGTTGACAGAAGCACATGGCCTAACCACCCATCAAAAATCCGGTATAATCGCCGGCGCAACCATCGGGGGCGTCGCCTTCCTCGCCATCATCCTATACTGCATCTACCGCTTTTGCTGCAGAACTCGAAGACCCATCGCAACAGATACCACTACGGAGGTACCCCGGGACTATCATACAGGGCTAAATGTAGATCCGTTGAGGGGTGACTGAAGATGGGGAGGATGTGCGCTGGTGAACATATAATACTGCAAGAGGGTCGAGTAAAATGGGGGCTTATACAAATTGTTAATGCTTTGCGCGACTACATACTTTTTGTCACCTCGTAGAACTAATTCAACTATATCTCTACAAAGCCGAGCTGGCTAGACTGCGTGATTTTGGTTTATATGCAAACGTTCGTCACCGCATAATATTTCTGCACTACACAGCGTTCGCTCTTTCCAGCACAATTCGACCTGCAGTATTTGCGGGCCCAATCTCATCGTAAGGCTGAGCGACGCGACGTAGAATGGTAGGGTCGCCCCGGGCGGCCGTCGGCATGTAAAATCTTGCAAGGGGATGTCCATCAGATCATACTCGAGCGTATGGAGGACAGTTAATTCTGAGACACTGGTTAGGGTATGGGAGCAAATGACTTGATGAACCATTTAACTTGCCGTTCTTCGAATTACCCAATCTTTCAGGGATGTCGTCGTCGTCGTACGCATATATGGGAATCATGCCTCTCCTTGGACCCTGTTCTGGGAAGTTCATGGTGAACCACCTTCTAACCACTTTGGGCTGGTCGGACAGGATAAGGTCCCCTTTCTTGATGAGCCACATGAGCTGTTCCTTGGCCATGGCCGTCTTGGTGAGGGAATCCACAACTTGATCCTGGCTGTGGTGTTCAATGTGGGAATAAGATGCGCTGACTGAGACTCCATAGCTTTGTGGACAAGCGCTCATTGCGGAAAGAGCGTTGTTAGCTGGCTTCTCGATGCCAAAAATCGCGGCGCCACGAACAACAGCGGTCCACCTTTGGTAGAATTAGTCGTTTTTCTTTCTTTGCTTATAATCGACCTTCGAAGGATGTGGCTTACGAAGTATCTGGCCTCCGTAGCTGGATGTCTCTCAGCCCGAGAGAATATTCGATTGATTGTTGCAAATATTCGGATTCCGCGAAACCACCAACTAGGAAAATTTTCTAGAAAAGGAATTAACTCAGTGGAAAGGACTTTCTCCGTAAGATGCGTTGGTACCTTGAGGCGTCTGTGTAACCGCTCGACTTGTGAAACCTGACCGTTGATCAGTTGAATTATGCTGGCGACACAAGGCTGAAAGAAGGATTCCATATCGGCACTGGTCAATGTTAGCTAATGAGCGAAAGAAGGAGTATGCGATCACAGACTATGTAATCGTGATTTCGCCTCCCACGACTCTGTTATCCATGGCTAGATTGTGTAAAGGCTCGGGTAAATCCATTTGTATGTCTCGTTGGTCTTTCTTGAACTTTCTTTTGTGTATATTGAAGTCTTTCATAAGCTTGCGCATTCGTCCCCCTTCGGTGTCATGAGAGCTAATCTTGTGAGCCAGCCGTCCTTGGTCTAGTTCTCGGTAGTTTTCCTCTCCCAGAAGGTCTTTTAGCCACCTTTTAAAGGCCATGTCGATGAATATAGATCCACATGTATATCCTATCCTATCAAGTCAGCAGTGCTAACCATCGAACGGGCAAAACGGCGTTGTTGCGAAGAATACTAACCAGTCGCCAGTGTTATTGCCTCAATCTCAAAAGTCGGTTGCAGCTCCTTCACTCTGTACGACACCACGTCCTTGAAACAGCAAAGTCAAAACATAGCGGCACTTCTTGCGGATGTCCTTCACGTACAACTGTTCCTCCACCCGCATCGCACAGCATAAAGCACTCGCCTTTCTATCACCTGTGTAAGTACGGGCTACCATTGAACGCTCACTTACGAGCACGTACCTTGAGGAAATCTGCGCCGTCCCGTTCCTTCAAATATCTAGCCGTGTAAATTGCAGCCGCCTCAGGCTCCGAAACTACCAGCGTCTCTCCCAACTTTGGGAAAGTGTCTTTGGCGAATCCAGCTCGAGTAAGTGCGCGAAATATAGAGTTTTTGGCCCCGTAGGACCAGCCCTGGATCCGGGCTTTAGTGGTTGTAAACAAAGAGCGCAATGCGATGACATACCGCAGGAATAGTGACAACAATATCGGTAAGCATTTGAGCTCTCACTTCTTCCGTCAAGCCTGCCATCTCCTCTATTGCTGGCAGGAAAGCGTCAAACATTTTGGTAAGATAATCCTCTACAATCATCTCTGGCCCTTTCCACGTATAGTTCGGTAAGCCCCCGGCCTTTTGAACGTGTTGGAAGTCAAGATCACCCATCCCATCCAACGCTTGCAAAATCAAGTCAAGCTCCTCGGAAGTATTATGCACCTCCAACTGGAGCTTGGTATGCACCATTGCGACAGCCTCCGGGCTGAGGCTCGCACCCCATTGCCGCTCTTGAGCACCACTGCTGGGCGAGTACGAGATGACGCTCGGGACTTTGTCAAGGTTGCCCATGCCCGGACCCCAGTCTTTGATAACGTCGATTTCGCTCAGGTTGGCCCTGTTTCTGTCCGGGGTAGCGATCGCGACACCTGGTTGGAAAAAATGTCAGTTCGGTGCGAGATGTCTGGTTGCACTGGCGGGCGGGATACCTGTATATGTTGTGCCATAATCAATCGCGATGACTAGACGGCGTTCTTGTCTCTCGACCAGAGCCATTGCCAAAGACGGGGGTAAAGCTCTCTGGACACTCCAGGTCTCGCTGGGCTTAAGCAAGAAGGAAATCTGGGCAAGCAAAGATGGAGTTGGACGACTTTCTTGGGCTCAGCCTTGGGGCAAATGCCTGCGTGTGTGGGGCCAAGCCACAAGTCACAGCCACACAGCTCCCTCCCCCGCGTGGGACGACATTCTCAGCACCACGATAAGGCCCATGCGCTTTTCCTCTTAGCCCATGGACATTGCTCCTTGAATTTCCGCTCGATTCTTCTTTGCGAAAACAGTAGAGGCTTTCACTATTCTGTGAGCTCTGATCATCATTGTCGTCATCATCATGGGAAGGTTTGTTCGCTGTGATCCCCGTTCCAAAGACGAGGCTCATGCCATGCAGAACAACCGAGTTTTTTAACCATCTAACCCACCGACCACAGCGACGTCAAGACGCGCATAGGGGCCAACCGCAAAGAGGCGACGCACACAGAGGTGCGCAAATGGCTTTCCAAAATGCCGCTCAACCACAACCCTATTCCCACGTCCCAAGATCTCCAGAAGAGGCCCAGGGAGCAGAGTCAGACGCGCACGCCTCAAATCGAAGAGGCAGACCGGCCAGAGATGGCCCGCACCCACCACCACGATCCGAGAGAACGAGATCGAATGAGCTGGTCCGACCGGTCCAACAAGACCCCAGCATGAATCGATTCGTTTCCCCCAAGCCGTTGCCCCTGAAACCAGAAAACGAGGGGGTGCGGGTGAACACATGGCGTCAAGGTGGCATGGAATCGAATGAAAATGGCCCGCCTATCGGAAATAGCTCCTTCGAACTAGACTCAGACGCTACCGTTCTTCCTCGAGTGACTGATGTTAGTAAATTCTCTGGGACATGGCCAGGCACGGAGTCGCAGAGAATAGAAATTCCCAGGCCCGAAGAAGAAGGCAGTGATTGGATTACAGTAATGGGTAAAATATATCATCACCTCCGCAAAGTGAAGATTGAATTCCCATCTGTACACCTCGAGGGGGATATTCCTTATCACTGTTTGCCTGAAGATATTGAAAGGGCCCTACTTGGTCTTATCCAGGCGTATAAAGCTGCTTATCAGAGTGCTTACGATTTTGAGAAAGCTCTTAAGACCAAAGATGCGGAGTTCAGCTACGCCTGGACCCAAAATCAGAAAGATTTTGAAGACAAGATCGCAACGTTGAAAAAGGAGAGTGAGAAAGAGATTGATCGTCTCAGAACTGTGATATCGGTCTTGAAAGACGAGCATGTCAGTCGGGAACTAAGGTTTGACGATAAAATGAAAAGGCTTCAAGAAGATTATCAATCCGAAAAAACTGCCGTGGCAGAGAGCTACAAGCTTAAAATGCAACAGTTGGAAAGTGACATGAGACTGTTGAATAGTAAACACGAGGGTGAGCTCAACAAGCTTAAGAAACAACACCGAGAGCATGCGGCCATTGTTAAGAGTGCTAATGAAGAAGCGATGGCGGAAATGCAAAGAAAATTTGAGGTCCAAATGCTTCAATCACAAGAATCTCTCAGAACCACGACGGAACGTTATGAGGCGCGGCTGGAGGAGATGTGCACCCAGCATGATGAAGAAAAGCGGCAGATGACGAGCCGTTTCGACGCCCAAAAGACTCGGGCGAACAACGATTTTCTCAGTGAGAAGGCTACATTGTCTTCAACCATAAAATCACAGGCAGAAAGATACGAAACTCAACTAATGAACTTGAGAAAGCAAAATAAGGACGACAAGCAAAATATGGAGGCGAAACACCAGATCGAAAAGGCAGCAATGGAAAAGAGCAAGCAAGCTGCCGAAAAGCATTACCACACGCAGCTAGGCATCGCGAAAGAAAACCACAACAAGGAGATGGAGAGAAAGGCTGAGGAGATAGACAGGCTTAAAGAGGAGCACGAATACGAGAAGGAGAAAATGAGAGAACTGCATGATGCCGAGAAATTGGAGCTAGAAGCCAAACGGGAGGAAGAAAACAAGAGCCTGCGGGATGACAATGAGGCTTTGAAGTCGGCACTAGTGAAAAGAGATCATTTCAAAGCCATGAGCGACCACGAGCTCGCCGAGCGCTTCCAGAACTTAGCCAGCGAGGTCGATGAATTTGCAAGAGTCCGATGGGACATCAGACGAGAATCTACATGGCCTTTCCCCGACCAGTTGCTCCGCAACTCGGAAAATGAGAGAAGAACGAAGCAACACGTCGTCCAAAACACTCTTTGGGTCATCCTGTACGAGAAGATCTTTTGTACGCCATTCCGGGTGCTTGGGGAGGGAGGGGAGCCACTGGAACTGGAATGGATACAGCAGTACGGTCAAGGTAAGCTCCCTTTGTTCAATCTCGCCCGGTCCAATGACTAAGTTGAACGAGATCGGAAATCTACAGGAGCACTTGCTCCTTGTCCGCGGCCCACCAAAAACTCCGAGAAATGGAGGTACGAAACAATGAAGAAATGTCTTGAAGCAACTAGTCAGCCCCTAATGGAGTGGGAGGACAATTACAACGTGAAACAGGGCTACGAGTCATCCGTGAAGGAGACCACGGAGGACATATCCCGAGAGCTGGCAAGAGTGGCCTTTGTGAGCGGTAGTGATAAGCAAAGAATGAGCGACTTGGTGAGAAAAGCAGCACGGCTGTGGCTTGAAGTTGGGCAACAACGATGCAGAATGTTCCTGCTCATGTCGTATTCGAGTAAAGAGCCTTCGCGGAGCGGACAGGCCTTCCTTGACAGAGACGGAACGCAAGAACTGGTAGTTGTGCCAGAATTAAGAAGAATGGGCAATGCCCAGGGGGAGAGGCTTGAGAAGGATGAATTGGTCTTGGATTGTAAGGGAAAGTTTAGTGTGTTCTATAGTTGACCACTTTTTCCCTGAGCAATTTCACTGGAAGTCATTTTGTTGAGATAGCCCTAGACGCAGCCCTAAGCTATTCCCCTCCTATGTTCCTGTGTTACCGTGCAGTAAAGCTGCGGCCATAAAATGTGTGTGGAGGGAGGGGAGGATGTGCGGGACACTTCCGGGGCAAGGGACGGAGGCTTTGGAGTGGGGCTAGAGGACGCCAGGCTCTGGGGCTGAGGCAGAGGACACAGGCTTTGGGCGGAGGCAGATGCATGCCCGCGAAAGAGGCCCGCGAAAGAGGCCCACGAGGGAGCCACGTTCATAAGATGCACGTCCATGAGATGCACGTCTCTGAGATACATGCCCTGTGAAATATACGCCCCAATGAGATGTACGCCTACAAGACGCACGCCTGTGAGATGTATGCCCGTAAGAGATGCACACCTGTAGGATGTACGCCCATGAGGTATATACCTATGAGTATACCCATGAGTATACCCATGATTTTGATTTTCGGAAATCTTTGATTTGTTCCCTATGTCTTGCGTCAGCGGCATTCGATGCGTAGCTGGACCATCTACTCCAAAGGGTTGATCACAAAGTTTGTCGCTCAATAGGAACTCGCTGAAGGATCGTCCTCATCCTCGTCGGGAACGCTGCTACCAAAGCCCACCAGTAATCCAAACTAGATCAACGGGAAATCGTTCAACAGCTGCGTCGCCACTACCGCTTCTTCAACGCCACAATCTGTGGCATCACAGCTACTACCACGTTATGTACTCCCATACGTCCCAGAGTGTAGCTATTTCTATTTCTATCGCGAATGACTGGGATGTCTTCGTGAATTTCGTCGAGCATTCCCAACACCGCGTTCAGTGCAACTCCCATCGTGCAAACACACGCTACCGTATAGTCATCGCGGGACAGCCGTTGAGGCGAAGGATCCATGGTTGGCTGCTATGAGGCGCTGATATGGTGAGAGCGACAACGGAATGAAAGCTAGGTCTCAACGCCGCAAACGATAGCCAGACCCATAGGCTTGCGTAAATCACTTGCACTTCCGATCTTCTTCAGGTAACTGATCTGTGGTCAGAATTGTTCTCCCCTGCAAGGAGACCGCTACAAGGAGGCCCCTGCCAGCAGCTACTCCATGATCTGACTATGTAAGCCCAAAGATGCTAGTGGAACTGCTCCCCGCGCGCCCCGCTACGGCGGGGTATTAGCCGGCTTTCCCAAAAACCTTTTTTGGATTTGGAAAAACCAACCCCCGCCTGTCGAATCCTCCACCACACCCTAACCTCGACGACACGGCCGACGCATCTATCCCTCTACTAGCAGCACCATCATGAGTGTGTACGTTATGGGCATGCGTCTCATGGGCATACATTTCATGGGCGTGACCTCATGAGCGTGCACCTCATGGGCGTGCACCTCATGGGCGTGCACCTCATGGGCGTGTACCTCATAGGCGTGCACCTCACGGGCGTGCATCTCATAGGCGTGCATCTCATAGGCGTGCATCTCATCGGCGTGCATCTCATCGGCGTGCACCTCACGGGCATGCGTCTCGTGGGCGTGTACCTTATAGGCGTCATCTCATGGGCGCATATCTTATAGGCATGCATCTCATGGGCGTGTACCTCATGGGCATACACTTAATGGGCATGCACCTCATGGGCATACACTTAATGGCCATGTACCTCATGGGCGTGTGCCTCACAGGCGTGCGCCTCATAGGCGTGCACCTCAAGGTGTGCACCTCATTAAACATGTATCTTATGGGCGTACATCTTACAGGAGTGCACCTCATAGACGTGTACCTCACGGGCGTGCACCTTATAGGCGTGCACCTTATAGGCGTGCACCTCACGGGCGTGCCCCTGATGGGGCGTGTACCTCACAGGCGTGTACCTTATGGGCATGCACCTCACGGGCGTGCATCTGTTAGACTTAGGTCACGTGTTTTAATCGCAGGGCGGGCCTGCGATTAGAATCTGGGTGGTCTAGAAGATGCTGTCTTGCTTGTCTTACTGTCCCCGGGCGTGGCGGGCGATTTATGTACACAGTACCTGTCCAGGCAGTAGCAGGCAGATGACACGCTAGAAGCAGGTAGCTATACACTTACTGAGATCACTGCAGGCACCAGTAGGCATCTCTGAGATGGCCATTGTTGGTGTAGGCGACAATCACACTAACGCCAAGGTAGAACTCCTAAGGGCACATGGCTGTCCTATACCTATTTTGGCTGACAGCATCTAACGGGCGTGCACCTCATAAGCGTGCATCTCCCGGGCGTGCACCTCAAACGTGTACTTCATGGGCGTACACCTCATGGGCATGTACCTCATAGGCATGTACCTCATAGGCGCGTACCTCATAGGCGCGTACCTCATGGGGGTGTACCTCATAGGCGTGCATCTCGTGGCGCGTACCTCATGAGGATGCACCTCATAGGCGTGTATCTCATAGGCGTGTACCTCCCCGGCGTGCACCTCATAGGCGTGTAGCTCCCTGGCGTGCACCTCATAGACGTGTACCGTGTAGCTCCCCGGCGTGCACCTCATAGGCATGTACCTCATAGCCGTGTACCTCCCCGGCGTGCACCTCATACCGTGTACCTCATAGGCGTGTACCTCATAGGCGTGTGCCTCATGGGCGTGCACCTCCTAGGCGTGTACCTCCTAGGCGTGTACCTCATGGACGTGCACCTCCTAGCCGTGTACCTCCTAGCCGTGTACCTCCTAGCCGTGTACCTCATAGGCGTGTGCCTCATGGGCGTGCACCTCCTAGGCGTGTACCTCCTAGGCGTGTACCTCATAGGCGTGTACCTCATGGGCGTGCACCTCCTAGGCGTGTACCTCATAGGCGTGCACCTCATAAGCGTGTACCTCATAGGCGTGTACCTCCCCGGCGTGCACCTCATGGGCGTGTACCTCCCGGCGTGCGCCTCATAGGCGTGCATCTCATGAGTGTGTACCTCATGGGCGTGTACCTCACAGGCGTGCATCTCATGGGCGTGCACCTCACAGGCGTGCATCTCAGGGGTGTGTACCTTGTAGGCGTGTGCATCATAGGCGCGTATCTCATGGGCGTATACCTCACGGGCGTGTACCTCACAGGCGTGTACCTCACGGGTGCACCTCACATGCGTGTACCTCACGGGCGTGCACCTCATAGGCGTGTACTTCACGGGTATGCACCTCATGGGCGTATACCTCATAAGCG